>Ga0214473_10005931_pt1 | contig 14624 bp, 11 predicted proteins | sample RVTome_7_FD_203509 | JGI IMG/M metagenome (GOLD analysis project Ga0214473, IMG submission 203509) | Soil microbial communities from uranium-contaminated site in the Upper Colorado River Basin, Wyoming, United States - RVT98D197 | ecosystem: Environmental > Terrestrial > Soil > Contaminated >... | reverse complement strand
CGAGACCCCTTTCATAGACGACCCCGAAACCGAGACTCTCCAGAAACGCCTTCTCCCGTTTGTTAATCTCTTCAATATAGGGCGTCACGACCGCGACTTTCTGCGCCTTCACTTCCCTCAGCGCCTCGACCACGGCCCCTGCCATCGTCTTCGCTGGTATGCCGGTTGCCTTTTGGAGCGCTTCGGTTAGCTTCTTATCGTATTCAATGCCCTGCAGGATGGTCTCGACAGTACATCCGTAGCAGATGAGGTCCACGCTGGCCGATGCTAATAACTTAGCGCCATCAATGGCATATTCGCCCATCTTCAGTAATTCCTCAGGCGTGGTGGCCTGCAGCGGTATGCGGGCAACAAGGTAGGAGACACCTCTGGGAAGCATTCGTGGCCATTCATGCTCCACCGTCCAGCCCCGGGAGGGCGTAACCAGCCCGAGGCGCGCCTTCCAACCGAACTCGTTGTCCATCAACCAGCCCGGTCCCCTTCCTTCCTGATTTGATAGCCTTTCCATCTTCAACCCCTCCCTTTCCCTCAAGGTTCATCGCAGAATTTCAATACCACACCCCCAACCAATCCTTTTTCCTTCCAACAGTGACGAACTCGTTCCCCTTCCTTTTTACTGGTACTTTTTTAGCTGGTCCAGACAGAATTTCAATGCGTCATCCCCGGGCAAACCTTTTGCCTTCATATTAATCACGTAGTCATCGAGAATGGGACTGACCGCTTTTACGAATCTCGCGTCCTCCTCTTTTGATAAGGTTATGATTTTATTGCCCAAGCTCAGGGCAAAGTCCCGTCCTGAGTCTTCCTTCGCATCCCAGTTTTTCCCCATTTTCTCAATCCACTCCTCATTGACCTTTTCAATGATCTTCTGGGCTTCCAGCGGTAAAGCCCTCCACTTATCTTTATTCATGGCCACAACAAAGGTAGTGGTGTAAGCGAGGCCGCTGCTTTTGATTGAAAATTTTGCCACCTCACCCCATTTCCAACCTTCCAGTGCCTCCATCGGGGCTAGTGAACTATCCACAACGCCTCTACTTAGGGCGTCATATGCCTCACCCACCGGCATTGCTACAGGAGCTCCCCCAAGGGCTGCCACTATTTTCGCAGATAGACCCGTGCAGCGAACTTTCAACCCTTTAAAATCCTCGATTTTATTAACCGCCTTTTTTGAATGGAGGGCTGCCGGTCCGTGGCCATGGAGGAACATGACTTGCACCTCATCAAATTCCTTGGGTTTGAATTTACTAAAGTATTCATTGGTCAACATGGTTGCTTCCATAGCACTCCTATAACCCAACGGCAGGTCGAGGACTTCCGTCAATGGAAATCTTCCCCTTGTGAAACCGGGAACTGCCATGCCGATATCAGCAATCCCTTTCATCACACCGTCATAACACTTGTCAGCCGGTAAGAGTGTGCCACCGGAAAAGACTGTGATCACGACCTTTCCATTTGTTCTCTTCTCAATCTCTTTTCCCCATTCGTTGGTCAACACACTAATACTATGGGGAGCAGGAAAGTGGTGCGAGTAATTGAGCTTGATAGGTGTTACCTGTCCGAGGGCAGATGAATTGAAATAAGAAAAACCGACCATTGACAGACATAAAATCAAAAATCCCAATTTCAAATTTCTCACTTTAATTTTCTCCTTTCTGGTTTTGATATGGAACATCACGGTTAACCCAGATGTTGCATTGAAAAGGCTGGTGAGTGTACTTCCAAACCTTTACCAAACGGCTCAGCCACCAGCCTTTTTTGAAATCTTTTTTGCAACCGGCGGGTTAAGCTACTCCATCGGTACAAAATAGAAGTCGCCGATCGTGCCCCTGGGGTTCTCTCTAAAGACCGCTTTCACCCTTGTCCCGGTACGGATCTCCCCCATTTTTTGGCTTGGGGGTTTCACGCAATGGGGTATGTACGTATCGGTCCCATCCAAATGGATCAGAGCATAGACGAAGGGCAGGTCCAGATACTTTAAGAGGTCTATCCCATGGCCTATAAAGTAGACATACGAACAGGAAACGATCCTGCCCTGACCCGTCAAAGGTATCCACTCGTTCTCCTCGTAACAGTCAGCACAGTCGCCCCGGGGATACATCCAGACTTTCCCGCATCGAGGACATTTAGTCGCCATCAGTCTTTTATTGTTTACGACTTCTCTAAAAAAGGGTGAGAGTTCACCCAGGCTAAAAAGATATTCCGGCTTCCAGTCTCTGTATTCTAACTCGAAGGGTGGCTCTTTTTTTGTCTCTTCCGTCTTCATCGCAGCCTCCTTACCTATCTCTCTCAAATACGGCAACGCCGCTCAGAGATGCTTGCCCCTCAATGCATTGCATCAACCCCCTGCCGTTTCGGATCGGGATCTGCCTGTCACCTGCCTCTTCTCTCAGCTGCCTGACGATCTCGCAGACACCATAGGCTCCCGAGACCCCTCCCACGTGGCCACAGGCAACACGACCTCCATCCAGATTAGCCGGGACTTTGCCACCTCTTTCTACAACTCCTTCATCCACGAGTCGACCTCCCCCTCCTAATTCACATAGTCCTAGCTCCTCATAAGCCAGGATCTCGGTTCCGGTGATCAGGTCATGGACTTGTATGAGGTCCAGCTCGTCGATCGGCTTTTTAATTCCTGCCATCTTATAGGCCCTTTGGGCCGCGATCTGGGTGCCTGGCATTCTCCCGATGGTGTTCGCATCCGCACGATGGATGGCGTACGAAGAGGTCGAAATCCCACTGATCCATATGGGCTTATCTGTGATCTCCTTTGCCTTCTCCTCGGAAGCAAGGATCATGGCACAAGCTCCATCACTCATGAGACAGCACATTCGAGTGGTTGTTGGCCATGAGAAGATTCTCGAGTTGAGGACGTCGTCGACCGTCACTTTCTGATGCAATTGGGCCTCGGGATTTGTATAGGCGTTGTTGTAATTCTTGACCGATACCTTTGCCAGTTGCTCAGGGGTCGGGCTTCCATATTTCTCCATGTGGGGCACCAGACAAAAGAGGGTCAGCCAGGCCGGCACCCCTGCGTTAACAGGTGTCTGCCATGTCGTATCCATTGAGATGGCCATCCCATTCTGGAAACCATCCCCCCGTGACCTGGTCTGGAAATCGTAGAAATCTCCCCCTTTTTGAAGAGCAAGAAAGAGCGTGATATCGCTCATCCCGGATGCTACCTGTGCATACGCCGCAGAAAGGGCATAGCCCTCACCGGCCGCTCCTGCTTCGACTCGAAGACTCGGCAGTCCCTGGAAGCCCAGGTGATCCTGCATTAAGATCGACGGTATTTGTTGCCGTATCATGACCTCGCAATAGATAGAATAGACAACATTATCCACCTCTTTTTTTGATATTCCGGCGTGTTCAATGGCCCGCTTGGTCACTTGAAGACCCAAGGCCCGGAAGGTTTTATCTGCATTCCTCGACTGCCAAGGCACTGTTCCAACTCCAACAATGGCTACCTTTCTCACGGTCCTACCTCCTTTCTGTCGCCCAGAGGATTCGGTTCAGAAGGGTCATCTCTGAAACCTTCCCCTTTTCGATCGTTATGTGACCGCGAGCAATTGTATGCGACACATCAAGCTTTCCCCGCACCACCTTTGCGAATTCCCCCGTATCACCCGCGATCAGGATATCTGCCTTCTCGGCAACCCCTTCTTTGATGGCCATTCGGCCCCCCTCGATGGTCATGTAGAACTTACTCTTTTCCCCCTTCAGGTCGAATTGGACGGTCCGAGGAAAGGCTTCCATCAAGTTCCGGGCCGAGCGGCTCTCATTGAGCCGTGAAGCCAGCCCTACAATCTCACTGAACGTCTCACCCATAGTATACCCTCCTTTCAAAGTCTTTCGGTTATGGTAAGGGCATGGTTCGACAGGCTCACCATGATCGGGAAAAAACCGTTCGTCCTGAGCCCTTCGATTCACCGTTCGCCCTGAGCCTGTCGAAGGGTGAACGGTTCCCTCAGGACAGGCTTGTCGAAGGATGCCTGTTTCGTCCCCTTCGACTCGCCGTTCGTCCTGAGGTTCTCGAAGGATGAACGGCGGCTCAGGACAGGATTCGGTTACGTTCTTCGGCTCAAGAAGTTCACCTAACCGTTGGCCCCTAGACCATACGGGCTTCGTAACCGTAACCTTAACCCCCCTTCATCCCCCCCTTACATTAAGGGGGGAACAGAGGGGGGTTATTTATTTTCATGGTTCGTGCCTGCACGTCGAAGTGCTGCGTTTCGGCACGCAGGCGTGGGTGACGAACCCGCCATAGGGGATTACTCTGGAATGTTCTTGACATATTCACCGATCTCCGCATCCCATGTGTTGGGCGTCAACCCCTCCTTCTTCAATCGCTCCTTGTCTACCTTCTCGTTGGCAAGTTTGGGGATCTCCTGGACCATCTCGATATAGCGGGGCATCATGAATATCGGCATCTTCTCGCGGCAGAATATTAAGATGTCGGCAAATGAGAGTGTGGCCCCTTCCTTTGGCGCTATCACCACCTTGATCTCATCCTCACCCAGTTGGGAAGGTACCGGAATGGAAGCACACTCAAGGATACCTTCGCAGGCCGAAAGAATGGCTTCGAGTTCATAACAGGAGATGTTCTCCCCCCGCCTCCTGATCGTATCCTTTCCCCTGCCGACGAAATAGATCCATCCGTCCTCATCAATCCTGCACATGTCTCCAGAGTGGAGCCATCGATTCCTGAAGGCCTTTACCGTCTCCTCCGGCATTTTGTAATATTCTGTCATTTGCGTATAGGGATACTTACAGCGGCTCACGCACTCTCCCACCTCTCCAACGGGCACTTCCTCGTCATACTCGTTGACAATTTTGATGTCGTAGTGGGCTGAATTGACAGGACCGATGGCGCCACGTCTTCTCTCGTTCCACAGCGAATGGGCCACGTCGGCTGACTCGGTAGCGCCGTATTGCTCATACAGTTTCAGGCCAAAACGCTTCTCGAAGGGCTCGACGATATCGGGCGGCATCCCGCTGAAACAATAGACTCTCAGGGAATTATCGGGATCGTCCGGTCTCTCGGGCTGTTTCATCAGGATCGGCGCCATGCTGTAAACCGCCCACATAACCGTGGCACCGTATTCTCTGATCTCGCTCAACCACCGGCTCGCGCTGAACCGATCGCCCAGGGCGAGAGAGCCTCCGGTGAGGAGCATCGGCATGATACACATATAAGACCCCATTCCGTGATAGAGGGGAAGGCAGATGTACATGATGTCTTCGGGACCCAGCCCCGCATTCTCAGCGATTGCCAGGCCGAAGGTGTAATGGTGGTTATGGGACAGGACAACCCCTTTGGAAACGCCCGTAGTCCCTGAGGTATAGAAAATATCAACAGGGTCGTACCAATCGACCGGAGATCTGGGGGGAAGGGATGCACCGGCAAATAGCTGCTCATACGGGATGATCGTAAACTCCCGCTCGAACGTGAACTTGTTCCGCTTGAAATCGGGGGTACGGACGATTAATGTGCTCACCTTTGGAATTTTCCCGGCAATGCTTTCAAGGAGAGGCATAAATTGTTCATCTATCACAACGATACGGGCATCGCTGTTATTGAGGAAATGGGTCAGCAGATCCAGCTTAGACAGCACATTGATGGGGACCATCACAGCCCCAGCTTTGGAGATGCCGAACTGGGTGTAGAAGAAGTCAACGCAGTTGGGCAAGATCACTGCGATCTTGTCTTCTTTCAAGACCCCAAGCTCTTTGTTGAAAAAATTTGCAATTTTGTTCGATCCCTGGCTCAGCTCTCCGTACGTGACTCGATCCTCTTTATGACGGACGAAGACTTTGTCACCCAATGTCCTGGCTTTATCATCCAGGATAGCGTGCATTACCCTGTCGCTCTGATCGTACTTCTTCATTTGACCGCTCCTTTCTACCATAAGACCCGGGTGAATTCAAGACGATCGCCCTTCAAGGGTTCGCTGTCTGACCATTCTCGATCTCTATTCGCGAGAAAGGATGGTCGGCTCATCTTTCCCGATCACGACCGTATCGGCCAAAAAGACTCCTCCCGCTCCAGGACGAGCCCCTCCGCGGCGAGGTCGCTTCCCGCCGTCACACTGACGCTGGGTGCCATCTCATGAACGAGGTCACGAAGGCGTGCTTCATGGACAGGATTGCGGAAGGACCAGAGTAAAAAAATGGCTATCGCTTCCACCCCCATGTCCAGAAGACTCTGGATAGCGCGCCTTGCATCCGCCTCGTCAAGAGGAACCAAAACCCGACCGGCATAATCGATCCGCTCCCGCACCTCTTCTGTAAAGGTATACGGGACAAGAGGCTCCGGCTTCGCTGCCCGGCTGTACCTGACCTTCTCAACATCAGGAACGCCCACTCCCCTCCCCGACCTCATGATGATAAAATGGTCCTTAAACCCTTTCGTCGTGATCAGTCCGGTTCTGGCGCCTTTCCGCTGTACCATGGCATTCACGGTGGCAGTGGTTCCATGAGAGATCTTTTGGACCCGGGAAAGAAATGACTCCATCGACATCCCAGCCGACTCGGCGAGAAGCTCTATGGCCTTCATCACTCCGATCGATAAATCATGGGGGGTTGAAGGTGTCTTAGTCACATATATCTTCTCACCGTCCTCGATAGCGATTGCATCCGTAAACGTCCCACCCGTATCGATACCTATCCAAAAGGCCTTCGTCTCCATTACAGTTTCCTTCTTCCAATCCAATTCGAGATCAAACCCCACCCCCACCCTGCCCCTCCCCCTGCGGGGGAGGGAAATCGTTATGTTTCTCCCCTTTCAAGGAGAGGGAAATCGCCCTCTTCCTCCCCCTTCAAGGGGGAGGTCAGGAGGGGGATGGGGTATCTGCCTGGGTAGTACTGAATTGACACACATTTTTCAATACTCAAAAACCGATGAACCCTTTGGGTAATTGGGCTTTCAGCCAGATCTGAAAGATAACATAGCTTGTCAGCGTGGAAAGGAGGGCAGAAATAAGAACCCTGGCCCAGCGCTGAGAGACGATAACTTTTAAGAGAAAAATAAGGAGACCAAAAGTAGTCACGAGAAATCCCACCCGTTCCAAAACAAGCCCATACGCTACCAGAGCAAAAAGAACCAATGCAATCTTAAAATTTCCCTTTCCCTCGATTCTTTCTGATTCGCCTTCCTGTGCAGGTTGTAGAATGACGATAAGCGCGAGAAGACCCAGGACCAATCCGGCACCGAAAGGGAAAAGCCCTGGCCCCGGCGAGTTCAAGGTCCCGAGGTTCAGCCGGTACGATTGAATGCATATGAAACAGGAAAATAAAAGTAACAAAAGGCTGGACCCACTCAACTTTTTCATATTGTGATCACCCAGTCAAGACCAATTAATCATGAGAATCGTCTACATACCTTCCCCTTCCGTCACGACTATTTTCCGCCTCCGGCACAAAGGCAGAATCAAGAGGATGATTGCGACTCCGATAAAGGCCAGCGCAATGGGATGGGTGAAGAAAATTCCGAAGCTCCCCCGGGATATGATAAGGGCCTGGCGAACGTTCTTCTCCAGAAGCGGTCCCAAAACAAAAGCCAGGATGAGCGGTCCGACCTCGTAGCGGTATTTCTTCACCAGATAACCCACGAGCCCAAAGCCCACCATGACCAGAATGTCGCCGGGGTTGTTGTTGACCGTGTACGTTCCGATAAGACAGAAAAGAAGAATCAGCGAGAAGAGAAGGGAGTAGGGAACTTTGAGAATCTGAACCCAGACAGGGATCAAGGGAAGGTTGAGAATGAGAAGCATGACGTTGCCCACATACATGCTCGCGACCACCCCCCAGAAGACATTCGGATGGCTCGAAATGAATTGGGGGCCGGGCTGCACCCCGTGGATCATCAACGCCCCGAGAAGCACTGCCATGACAGCGTTCGGTGGAATGCCCAGACTGAACATAGGAATAAAGGCGGCACCCGCAGCAGCATTGTTGGCCGTCTCCGGGCCTGCCACCCCTTCGATGACCCCCGTACCGAATCTTTCCGGATACTTTGACAGTCTCTTTTCGATAGAATAAGAGACAAAGGTGGGAATGATCGCTCCCACGCCGGGGAGGATCCCGAGGAAAAACCCAATCACCGTTGCGCGAATCATGGGAAGGGCTGATGCCTTCCAATCCTTCAAAGTGGGAAAGAGACCCTTCAACTTAGTCTTGAGGATCTCTCTGTCCATCGAGGCCTCCAGGTTCAAGAGCACCTCGCCCACCCCAAAGATCCCGACGACGAAGGGAATGAGGCCGATGCCATCGGCTAAAGTCCCTATCCCGTAGCTGAACCGGACCTTGCCGCTGGTGAGATCCGTGCCCACCGCTCCCAGTATAAGGCCCAGAGCAGCCATCATCAGGGCTCTCACCATCGATCCTTTGGCCAGATAGGCAAGGAGAGTCAAAGAAAGGACCATGATTCCCACATATTCTGCCGGTCCGAAGCGAAGGGCCGCACTGGATAACACCGGTGCGAAAAAGGTAAGCCCAAAGATAGCCACCGTCCCGGCAATGAAGGAGCCAAAGGCAGATATGCCGAGGGCAGCCCCTGCCCTTCCCTTCCGGGCCATGGGGTAGCCGTCGAAACAGGTTACGACTGACGAAGGCTCCCCGGGAATATTTACCAAAATCGATGTGGTCGATCCCCCATACATGGCACCGTAGTAAATCCCGGCCAGCATGATGATAGCGGAGACAGGGTCGGACCGGAATGTGATGGGAAGGAGGAGGGAGATCGCCGAAGAAGGTCCAAGGCCGGGAAGAACCCCCACCAGTGTTCCCAGAACGCACCCGACGAAACAGAGGAAAATGTTAATCGGATGAAAAACAATTTGAAAACCATTCAGAAGGTTGCCCAACGCTTCCATTTCAATACGATCCCTCAGGATGCTGAAAAACGCCCATCTACTTTGTTACCCTCATCCTTCGTCATTGCGGCGTACACTCAATGTACGCCTCACTCCTCAGGATTTCGGGGGTCTCGTATCTGGGCATTTTTGAGCATCCTTTATAACGTTTACTTAATGATCCCTGCTTTCTCCGCCATTGTCCTAATCCTCGGCATAAAGGACCCTATCATCTGTTTGAATTCCGCCGGCCCCTGGTAATCCGCAGAAAAGTTCATCTTCTCAAGCTTGTCCAACACCGCCGGATCTTTCATCGTTTTCTGTAACGCGGAAGAAAGAGTCTGCAAGATCGGTCCCGGAGTGCCTGCGGGGGCATATAGACCGGCGAATTGCGGGAAGTACCCGACCTCCGGGTGGCCCGCCTCCGGGAAGGTCGGAATGTCAGGAAATTCCTTTACCCGTTTCGCCGTAGTCACGGCCAGACCCCGAAACGATTTATCCCGCAGATGGGGAGCGCTCGGAGGCACACTCTCTATCGACATGTCCACATGTCCCCCCTTGAGATACGCAACACCCTCAGGGCTGTTTGCAACGATGACCCCATTCGTTTCAAACCCCAGGGAGTTTAACGTGAGCCAGACAAAGTACGGCATCGTGCCGACGGCCGCCACGCCGCAGCTCACCTTCTTCGGGTTTTTCTTGATATGATCCAGAAGCTCGGTCAAATTCTTCCAGGGCGCCGCGCTTCTTACCATGACCGCTGACGCAAGTTCCGCTACCTTGCCGATGGGTTCGAAGTCCCTCTCCATATCGTAGCTCACATCTTTTGGCTGAAGAATGGCGGTGAGATAGTTCGCGTGGGAGGTCAGAAAGAGCGTGTAGCCATCCTTCTTGGCCTGCGCGGCAAAAGCAGCGCCAAGCGCGCCTCCGGCTCCCGGCTTATTGAGGATAGCGACAGAGGTCTTGAGTTCCTTGCCCAATTGATCACCGATCAACCGGGCGATCAGGTCATTAGGGCCCCCCGCTCCGAAGGCCACCGCGATCTGGATGGGCCTTTCCGGGTAAGCCTGAGCCAGCGTTTCCGAAGGAACTGCAATGAAAACACCGAAGAACGCAAGTAACGCGATCAGTTTCATACTCTTTCCTCCTTTCCCCTATTTAATGATCCCCGCCCTTTCCGCCATGATGCGCACTCTTTTCACGAATGGAGGCACCCATTGTTTATATTCTCGTGGCGGCAGGTATTCCGCCGTGAAGTCCATTTTCTCCAACTTGTCCACTACACCCGGGTCCTTCATGGCTTTCTGTAACCCGCTGACAAGGACCTCTACAACCGGTCTCGGAGTACCCATCGGGGCGAAAAAGGCAATGAAGCCGGGGAAAGAACCGACATCGGGATAGCCTGCTTCTGCGAATGTGGGAATATCCGGGAAGGGTTTCGTCCTTTTTTCAGTCGTCACCGCTAAAGCCCGAAAGGCTTTATCCCGCACGTGGGGGGCAGCAGTATGAATGCTCTGGATAAGCACGTCTATGTGGCCTCCTGACAGATACGAGATACCCTCAGGGTCGCTCGCGCAGATGACGCCGTTCGTTTCAAACCCCAGGGAGTTCAGTCGTAACCAGACAAAGTGGGGGATCGTGCCGACAGGCGCCGTGCCGCAACTCAGCTTCTTGGGGTTATTCTGGACATAGGTCATAAATTCGCCAAGGTTCTTCCAGGGGGCAGTACCTTTCACCTGGACAAAGGCGGCCGTTTCTACTACCCTGCCAAGGGGATCGAAGTCCTTCTCCATATCGTAACTGACCTCCTTCGGCTGGATGATTGCAGTGACGTAAGCTGCCTGTGTGGTCGCCATAAGCGTGTAACCGTCCTTTTTTGCCTGGGCGACAAAAGAAGCCCCAAGAGCTCCGCCGGCGCCACCCTTATTGATGATGGCGACCGGGGTCTTAAGCTCCTTTCCCATCTGGTCGCCCACCAGGCGAGACACAAGGTCCGCCGGCCCTCCCGCACCCCATGGGACAACAATCTGGATGGGCCGGTCGGGAAACCGTTGAGCCTGGCTCTCCAGGGCATAAGAAACGAAAAAACCAAAGAGACCGAGTAAAAGTAAAACCAAAAGGACCGCTTTTCTCCTCAACATATGTTCCCTCCTCCCATGAAAGTGTCACGCTTCTCTTTTGTCATTGCGAGCGATCCCGCCTTGGCGGGAGAGCGTGGCGATCTCATTCTTTTCAATGCATTCTGCGATTGCTTCGGTCGCTTCATTCCCTCGCAATGACATTACACCACAGTCTCCATAAAGTAGGGTCGGCGTCCCCGCCGATCCCGCCCTTCGGGGGGCAGGCGAGACGCCTGCCCTACGTTTTAACGTCCTTTACCCGAAATCGACAAAGCTTTGTCGATATTATTCCTCTAAGGGCCTGTCTGTCCGCTCATCTGCCAATCGACCGGCTGCGGGAAACAGCATCGTAAGCCTGTCGATCGTATCGAGTGTTTCGAAGCGATTGATCGTTGCTATCAGTTTTTCGGCCTGCTCTTCCTTCACGACTCTATTGACCAGACTCCGGAACTTGTTCTCCAGTTCTCCGTTGCTCAATGGCCGCTTGGGGCTTCCCTTTAGACCACCTTCTATCCGCCGGCTGAATTGCCTGCCCCTCGCGGTCACCGTCACCTCTGCGATCGCCCCTTCGATCCCCTTTTCCTGGAACGATTTGTCCGCCTCGAGCAGCGGCTCCACCCGCACCTTCTTCGCCAGATCGAGGATCCTTGCGTCCCTGAACCTCTCTTCACTGTACCAGTCAGGTCCAGGTTCACATCCGTAGACAGCCACCGCAATAGCCCAGGGAATGCTGAACACCGCATCCCATATTTCGATCGGTCTCGGGTCATCAAAGGGGGGGGAACAAACAAGCGTGTAGCTCCGATAGAGAACGGCTTCGATCTCCTCAGGCTTCAAGCCTTCCTCGTGCACAATATTGAGCACAAGCTCTAAACCGCCGTGCATGTGGCGACAGGTAGACCAGGGCTTCAACTGCATCTGACTCGCAATGTGATAGTCCTCCCCCAGCCCCTTCGTGATCGCCGCATAATTACAGTTATCCGAGACCATCGTCCAGTATCCCCTGTCGCCGTCCAACCAATCCACTATTCCAGTAAAGCCTTTCCAGGCGAGGAAGGCAGCCGTGATCCCATTCCAGCACCACCAGAAATCGCCTGTCTTGATCATATGGGACGGGCGTTCAATGGTGCGAAGCACATTGATCGTAGGCGCAATTCCCCCGGCTATTCCAATGGTCTGTTCAATCTTCCCCACGTCGAGATTGAGAAGTTTTGCCGCGGTAAGGGCAGGGCCGTACACCTGCCAGCTGTTGGGTCGAAACTTCGAGGCCATCCTTTTCGGCGACCATACCGCCTCGGCAATACGCGTGCTTGCCTCGTAGCCTGTCACAATTGCGTTGATAACGTCGCTCCCTTTTGAGCCAAGTCTTTCCCCCAGCGATATGCCTGTCTCTGCAACGGCGGAGCCCACGTGACCGACTTTCCAGGTCTCGTTAAAGTCCAGGATCCCTGCCGTGTGGGCATTGACCGCCGCTCCGAGGATGCAGGACACCTTTCTTCCTTCGCCGATGAGCGTCGCCTCCCTTTCGCCTCCCAGCTCTTTGGCAAAGTCGATGAGAATTTTTCCTTCTCTTGTACTATATCCACCAAAAGCGCAGCCTACATCATCCAGGATTAACCGCTTGGTGCTCTCCACCACCTCCTGTGGCAGACGTTTGAATCTTTCCCCTGCAACATAATCTGCTAATTCTCGAGTAACAGAGCCTGCCACTTGGTTCCTCCATACGATGCTCCAGCCGCCTGCCTCGGACTTGAGCGGATGGCCTCCCTGGCCCGGTGGAGCCTACTGCAATTCAGACACTGGAGGCACCAGAGTTTCCTGATGAAATTCCAAATCACAAATCCCAAATAAGCTCCAAACTGCAATTTCCAATGACCCAAACAAAAGATTCGAATTTGGGTTATTGGAATTTATTTGGGATTTGGTGCTTGGAGATTGGTGCTTCATTGCCCACTTCGGTCTAAAGTCTGAGGTCCATGAGGCTCACTGTCTGAATCGCAATGAAGCCTATTCCAGCAGCTTCCCCCACTTCTTGATGGTCTCTTCCCTGAGGGCGGGACTGACAGCGACGACCTCAGCAAAGTCGTTTCTCCGGAAGATCGGCCGGCACGCGTTGATCAGCACCTTTGCCGTAGTCCACTCATTTCGGGCTCTCTGCTCGCGGGTGGGAAGAGGATCAATCGGTCCACTCCACCCATCCCTGATGATCTCGATATCCCTTTCCGGATCGCATCTTGTTCCGACTGCCCACATCACTTCCATCACATCGTAGGGATCGACGTCGTCATCGACGATAACGATGAAACGGATGATGTGTGCGCCCCGCGACCCTGCCGCAATCAGCGCCGCCTGCTTCGCATGCCCTGCATACTTTTGTTTAAGGGAGATAACCATCATACCGTAGCCATGCTGCCAGACCCCCTTGATGTTGGGAATGCCCACCTTTTCAAGATCACTCCACAACGTGGCGCAGCGAAAATTTGCCGGGAAGTGGCCCAGGCCCGGAAGGGGTCTCATGGGAGGCGCGCCCAGAATAATGGGATCGTTCCGGTGCATGATCGATCTTATTTTGATCACGGGCTCGGGTCTCGCGCTACTGGCATAGTACCCGGTCGCCTCTCCAAAAGGGCCTTCCTTGCGGCTTTCGACCTCGGGAGGCAACACTTCGCCTTCAAACACGACCTCGGCTGTTGCCGGGACCAGTAACCCGGTCAGGGGCCCTCGGAGGACTTCAATGGGCCCGCCGTTGATAAGGCCTGCGATATTGTACTCGGAGGTCCCGAAAGGGGCAAAAAGGGTCGATGCCAGGAAAAGAGCCGGGGTCTGCCCGAGAGATATGGCAACCGGGCAGCTCTGACCTCTTTCCCAGTACTTCTGGTAAATCAATTTTCCGTGCTTGCCCGGCTCGATAAACAGGCTCAACGTATTCTTGTCGTGGACCTGTAAACGATATATGCCTGCGTTCAGGTAGCCCTCATCAGGGTCTTTCATCACTGTCACTTCGCCCGCGAAATATCGGCCCCCGTCGAGTTCGTGCCATTTCACCGCCGGAAACTTCAGGATATCGACTTTATCCGCCGTGACGAGATTCTCCTGCACCGGACCTTCTTTTACCTCTAGCGGTGGAGGCCCTTCAGTAATCTTTCCTATCCCCTCTTTCCACCTTCTGATGAGCTCTACTCCCTTTAAATCGGGGGATTCCCCCAACGCCAGGGCGAGGCGCCGCTCTGTATGCAAGAGGTTGCTGACAAGCCTGTACCCCGGCTCGCACGCTTTTATATTATCGAACAGAAGCATGGGGCAACCCGGATAGGAGGCTGCCACCTCAGTGATCGCACCTATTTCCAGATTCGGGTCTGCTCCTTCGATTCGCCTCAATTCACCAAAAGAGTCAACCGTCGCAATGAACTCCCGAAAGTCTCTAAAGCCCATCATGACCCTCCTTTTCGTTACAATATCTGCACGCGAATTCTTGTTAATTCCTCCCTCGCCCCCCCTTTAGAAAAAGGAAGCTCTGAAAAAATCGAAGCCCCCGAGACCGGACGGGGGGATATCGGAGAAAATGTAGAGCGGTCACCTTTTTCAGTTTCACACACAAAGCTACAAATACCATGGAGGATAGATATATTAGAGGGACTCATCGCCATTAGATTAA
>Ga0214473_10005930_pt1 | contig 14626 bp, 10 predicted proteins | sample RVTome_7_FD_203509 | JGI IMG/M metagenome (GOLD analysis project Ga0214473, IMG submission 203509) | Soil microbial communities from uranium-contaminated site in the Upper Colorado River Basin, Wyoming, United States - RVT98D197 | ecosystem: Environmental > Terrestrial > Soil > Contaminated >... | reverse complement strand
GTTCGCCGAAATTTCCTGGTAATAGTTGATCGTAATCGTTGTCAGCAGCGCCGCCTGAATCCAAAAACGGCGGGCGTTAGGGTTCGGTTGGGTTCCGGCCTCGGTCCTCAGCTTTTCCCAGGGGATATCGGCATCGTTAATAAAGGCGAGGGAGACGTCCTCGATCATAACCTCGGCCATTTGATTCGCCTTAAGGCCGGCGGAAAAGAGAAGGTAGGAGCCCTCGGCCTCGGCGCCCCTGTCGATTCGGGACGAATACACTTTTTTATCCGCATCCGGAACGATCTCAAGTTTCGCCTCATAGCTATCCTTGACAATCCGCCTGAGCCGGTCATAGGTTCCGGATCCCGAATCGGAAATAATGAACCCGACGAGCTCGGGCAGTTTGAACCGCCAGATATCGGTCCGGTCATAGAGATTTCGCGTTTTGAAATAATCGGGCAAACTCAGGTTAACCGGCGCGTCCTTGAATTTCACCCCGCAGCCGATACAGGAAATTGCCAAGAGACACAGAATCGCCTTTTTCATATGAATCTCCTTCCTCCGAATATTCGGCGCCCGGCCCGCGAATTCAGGAACGGACGACCGTATAGGGTTTCTGCCGGACGAACGCTTCATACGGGGCTCCGATCGTGAAGAACTTGGGGGATTGCTGGCTGTTGACTTGCCGGACCTTGTCTTTAATTTCCTTATGGAAATCGAGATGGTTGCCGGCGAAATCCCCGTTCTGCCAAACCTTTTTGAGGGCCACGGTGAACAGCCCGTTGAAGACCATATCCATGGCCGTCTGGAAATCCTCGCAGCCTGAGATCAGGATGGCGGAAGCCAGGACCGGAAGGACGTTTTCTTTGGGCACCCGGGCGCCGAGAGTCTCATAAAAAGCCAGGTTCTGGTGATAGACGGAGCTCATGATATCGGGCGGCACGGAGCGCGAAAAAACATCTTCGGCAAAGTTTTTTGACCCCGGGATGATGATCTTCTCGGCGAGTTCCGGCTTGATATTTCCGAGAGCGCGGACCTTGCTTTCTTCCACCAGGGGAGTCATGAATTTCATTTCCCACTTCTCGTTGAGAGCTCCGATCCGGGTTTGAGACGGATTCAGGAAATCCCCCTTGATCATCTTGAGAATCGTCCCGCTGTGGCAGCTGTCGGAAAAAGCGAGAATCCTGACTCCTTCTCGAAACTTCGTCCAGGCCTCATAAAGCTCGTCATCGAGCAGCTGTCCGTCGAACAGGCACCAGGTCTCATCCAGGCCGTCGTCGGTTTCATCGCCGTTCTGATCGGGGACTTGTCCCCCGTGTCCGGAATAGCTGACCACCAGGAGATCCCCGTTCCGGCACTTCTCGGCCCATTTCTTGAGGCTGTCGAGCACGGCCTCGCGCGTCGCCTGGGCGGTCAGCAACAACTCCGTTTCAAAGTCCTGCTTTTTCGCGATCTCCTCCATGTCCTTGGCATCCGGCTCGCATCCCGTCAGGCTGCCGTTCCAACCGGCATACTTGCCGGGATCCACGGCGTTGAGCCCGACGGCCAGCGCGTACCCTTTCCCGAGGAGCATGAAATCCGCCTCGCTCTCGCCTTTTCCATTTTTCGTCTCGACCGAGATCCGGCCCATCTTGGCACCGATCGGAACTTTGACCACGAGCCGGTCCTCTTGGGCCGCGAGGAGATCCGCCGTCCTCACCCCGCCGAACCTGACGACATTTTCAGCCGCGTTCGAGCTGAAATGCTCTCCCTGAATCGTCACGTCCATTCCTTCCCCTCCCGTCTCCGGGTCGAAACCCGTGATTTTCGGCGCGCAGGAAGAAAGGATAACGGCGGCCGCCAAAATGAAGAGCGCTATTTTCGTCGATGCTCTTTTCACCATCGATCCCTCCTTGTTCGGGCCCTGGGTATCATAAACCCGGAGGGCGAATGCCATGCTGACATCATGGCGCAGGATCGCATCCCCCTAGTACATCTCGCTTGGCTATGGAATCCCTGACGGCAGGAAATTTAGCCCATTCAACCGAGGATTGTCAAGCGCCGTGGGCCGATCGAAGAGCCTGGATTTCCCTGGAAGCAGCCGATTTCCGGGCGAATCTGGAAAAACGGCACGCTCTTTCTATATAATGCCTGTGATTCAGAGACGAAAGGAATCGCGCGTGAGCAAAGCCAAAGTCGCGGTCCTCAGGACGAAACCGGAGACGGTTTTGGACGATATCGTCCACCTCTTCGAGCTCGGCGGCGGACCCGGAGCCCTGGACCGAAGCCTGACGACCATTCTCAAGGACAACATCAGCTGGCACTATCCGTTTCCCTCGGCCAACACGACGCCCTGGCAGCTCGAGGGGGCGATCCTGGCTTTGACGAAGAACGGCTTCACCCGGATCGCCTGCGTCCAGAACAAGACCGAAGTCACTAACGCCTTCAAGGGCGAGGACTTGAACAACTACACGCCTATATTCCAGGCCTATGCGCTTCCCGTCCTGTTCAATTTCCGCGACGAAGACATGGCTTGGGTCGGCTACAAGCCGAAAGCCCGGATGCATGTCCTGAACAAAATCTACGGCGACGAGATCCCGATACCGGATTATTTCATCGGGAAGAACATCGTCCACCTGCCCACCGCCAAATGCCATATCTACACGACGACGACGGGAGCGATGAAAAACGCCTTCGGCGGGCTCCTCAGCCACAAGCGCCACCAGACCCATACCCACATCCATGAGACTCTGGTCGACCTGCTGGCGATACAAAAAGAAATCCATCCCGGCATCTTTTGCCTCATGGACGGAACGACCGCCGGCAACGGGCCCGGGCCGCGGGTGATGGAGCCGGTCAAGAAAAACGTCCTCCTGGCCGGCGTCGACCAGGTGGCGATCGACGCCGTCGCCTCAAAGATGATGGGATTCGACCCGATGTCCATCGCCTATATCCGCCTCGCCCACGAATCGGGCCTCGGCATCGGCCGGCCCGAGGATATCGAAATCGTCGGCGACGCGGACGCCGCAGCGGAGAGCTGGGGATTCAAGGTCGGCGCGTCTTTTCACAGATTCGCCGGGTGGTTCACCTGGTTCGGGCCGACCCGTTTTCTCCAGAAACTCCTGACCCGGCCGCCGATTCTCTACGTCGGCAATTTCTATTCGTTCTTCTACCACGATGTCCTGCACTGGCCGCTCAAAGAAAAAAAGGTCTACAAGCGCTGGCTGGCCGAATCCGAATGGGGCCGGCTATTCCAGGAATATCGGGATAAAGGCGCGCTGAGAAAAGGGACAAGCGCTCAGACACGGGACTGACCCGCGCCTCGCCGAGATACCATCGCGGCCTAAAAGGAGAAAATATGAAAAAAATCGCGATCATCGGCGCCGGCCTGGGCGGGCTGACGGCCGCCAACCTCCTCGCCCGGAAGGGACACCAAGTCAAGCTGTTCGAGGCCCATACCGCGCCCGGCGGATACACGGCGGGATTCACGAAAAAAGGATTCTACTTCGAGAGCGGGACCCTCTCTTTCGAATCCTCGTATCAAATCTTCAAGGCGATGAAGGACATCGGCGTCTACGACGGGTTGACGTTCATCCGCTTCGTCCCTCGCTTCGTCGGCCCCCACTTCGACGCCGTCATCGAGAGCTATGATGATTTTAAAAAGCTCTTTCTCGGCGCTTTCCCGGACGACCGGGCCAAGCTCGAGGGCTATTTCGCCGAAGTGGATAAGCTCTACAAAGCGATGGAGGGATTCTCCCGGCCGGGACGCCCCTCGCTCTGGCGGATGCTGCAAAGCGGGCTTCGCCTGTCCGCGCTCTATAAAAAGTACAAGAACGAGACCATCACCGATTTCACCGCCCGTCACTTCAGCCGGGAGAGCGAGCTCTTCCGCCTTCTCCTGACCCTTGGTTATCCCGATATGTCCGCCTATGTCATAGGCGGCGCGCTGGCCGCGATTTTCCTCGACTACTGGACGGTGAAAGAGGGGATGCAGGCCTGGGCCGACGCTCTGGCCGAGGCCTTCAAAGCCCGGGGCGGCGAACTCCTCCTTCGCTCGCCCGTCGATAAAATCGTCACCCGGGAGGGCGCCGCGGTCGGCGTCGAAAGCGGCGGTGTCTTCCATGAAGCCGATGCGGTCATTTCAGCCTCGGACTACAAAAAGACCTTCCTCAAACTGCTCGATAATCCGGCGCTCATCCCTGCCGATCAGCTCGAGAAAATCGGGACGGCCCCGGTCTCGGAAGGCATCTGCACGGTCTATTGCGGCCTCAACCTCCCCGCCGAGCGGCTGGCTGAAAGATTAAAATCCAGCCACGTTATGTACTTGGATGAACAGCCCGGCGCGGAATTCCGCGATTCTGACGATGCGTCGTTCTTCGAAAAGTCCTCGGTCTGGCTCTACTCTCCGTCCATGGTCAATCCCCGTCATGCTCCCGAAGGCAAATCATCGCTCATGCTTCAAGCGGTCGCGCCCGTGCGTTGGATGAACGATTGGGGCGGAGGGGACCGTGCCGCCTACCGGGACCTCAAGGAGCGGATGAAGACGGCTCTCATTAAAAAAACGACGGCAATCATCCCGGACCTTGGATCGCTCCTCGAGTTCAGCGACGCGGCCACGCCGAAAACCTATGAGCGGTATACTGCCAATACGGACGGCGCGACGTCCGCCTGGAGCTGGAATCCGCGCAAGAAATTTTACAAGAGCATGCTTAAAAGCAACGTCGAGACGCCTGTCCGGAATCTCTGGATCGGTTCGTGCTGGGCCACCCAAATCGGAGGCATTCCGAGCGCCATCGGAGCGGCCTACAAGTGCGCTAAAAAAATCGGGTGAATTGAATGAAGGAGGGGGTCAGATCTCGACCTGACCCCCTCCTTGGTTTTACTGATTCAGCATCGGGTCCTGACGGACGGTGATCTTTCCGGTAAAGGTCTTGCCGTTCGCCGTCAATTTCAAGGCGTAAATGCCGGGCTCGGCGACATTCGCACCCGCTCCGCCGCGTTGGCCGAATCCTCCCCCGCCGCGTTGGCCGAACTGCTCCATGAGACTGCGCTGGATCTCCATGACCTTCCGGTAGTTGCCGCCGGCCGCCTCGATTTGCTTGAGGGCGTCCTGGGCAGCGGCCTTTTGCTCGTCGGTCAGCTCGCCGCGCTGGCCGATCATCGTCAACTGTTGTTTGGCCGCGCTGATAGCGTTTTGCATCTGCGCCGGCGCGGGATCGAAGCGGAAGTCCCAAACCAGACGGTTGATGCCGGGCAGGGCGTTGTCGACGGTGAAGGTCGTTTTATTCTGGCCGGTCACGTCGGCGATCTCGATCGTCGTCGGACCTGCGGGCTTGTCCTTCAAGTAATAATGGATGAGCGCGCCCTGAGGGGGATTTTCTCCCTGGAAGAAGAGATTGCCGCGCCCATAGCCGCCCCGTTGGATCCGCAGCCATTTGGTCGCGGGCCGGGCGCTGTCGAAGAGATAAGCGTCCGATCCGAGAACGCTCTCCGACGCCTGTTCGAGGGCTGAAATGTCGTCCAGAATCCAGATACCCCGGCCGTGCGTCGCGACAATCAGGTCGTGGTCGCGCGGGTGGATGAGGATGTCATGGAAGGCCACGGTCGGCATGTTGAGGGTCATGTTCGTCCAGCTCTTGCCGCCGTTGATCGAGGAGAAGACGGCGAATTCCGTGCCGAGAAAGAGGAGGTTCTTGTTCCTCGGGTCTTCGCGGACGACGTAGACCGGATGGCCGTCGGGAAGGTTGGCCGCGATGCCCGTCCAGGTCTTACCGTAATCCGTCGTTTTATAGACGAAGGGCTTGAAGATATCGCTGCGGTGGCCTTCGAATGCGACATAGCAGGTTCCCTCGTCGAAATGCGAAGCTTCGACGCGGCTGCACCAGATGTTTTTGGGCAGGTCGGCCGGGAAATTAGGCCGGAGATTCGTCCAGGTGACTCCGCCGTTCCGGGTGACTTGGACATTTCCGTCGTCCGTTCCGACCCAGATGAGCCCGGGCCTCTTCGGCGATTCCGAGATGGTGATGATCGTGCAGTGCGTTTCCGCGCCGGTCGCGTCGGTGGTGATGCCGCCGGTCGGTTTGGCGAATTCGAATTTGCTCTTGTCGTTTGTCGTCAGGTCGGGGCTGATGATCATCCAGCTGTCGCCGCGGTCGACCGATTTAAAGAGATGCTGGCCGCCAAAGTAGATCGTCTGAGAATTATGCGGAGAAAGGAGAATGGGCGAACTCCAGTTGAAGCGGAACGGCCCGCGCGCTTGCTGTCCGAATTGAGGAGTTGCCGCCTGGGCCGCGGGCGGAGTTTGTTGCCCTCCGCCCTGCCGGCTGGGCTGCTGGCCGCGTTGCCCCGTTTGAGGCCGAGCCGCAGGCTGCTGTCCGCCGGACGCCGGCGTCGAAGGATAGTACTCCGCATAGTTCCGGATATTCATCGCGGTCGGACGGATCGAGCGGGCTTCCCGGGTCTCGGCATTAACTCTCTGGAGCGAGCCGCCCTGGCTCTCGCAATAAACCGTTTTCCAGTCCAGGGGGTCATTCTGGGTGTGGAAGCCGTCGCCTCCGCCGATATTGAACCAGAAGTCGGTCAGGATCGCCCCTTCCCGGTTCATCGACGGTCCGCCCCAGGAGCCGTTATCCTGCAAGCCGCCGTAGACGTAATAGGGATCGCGCATATCCGCGCTTACGGCGTAGAACTGGGAGAAGCAAAGGTTGTCGAAAAAGACCCAAGTTTTGCCGTGGTCATAGGTAATCGAGGCTCCGCCGTCCTGTCCGACATAGAACCGATTTTTATTGGTCGGGTCGAGCCACATGGCATGAAAATCGGGATGGAGTCCGCTCATCGTCTTAAACGTCTTGCCGCCATCCTCGGAATACTGCATGCTCGTGGCCAGGAAATACACCAGCTTGTCGTCGAGAGGATTGATATAGATATGGCTGTAATAAAAGGGGCGGTTGTTCGTCCGGCTCATGAATTTCCAGGTCGCGCCGCCGTCCTCGGTCCGATAGATCCCCGTGCCGAGCTTGGTCATATCGGTGTAATCGGGATTCTCCTTCTGGTTCGGCGGAGTCCCGGTCATCCGCTGCGGCTGGAATCCGTGCTCGACGACCGCCTCGAGAACCTTCGGGTTGCTCCGGGAGATAGCGATGCCGATCCTGCCCATGTCGCCAGTGGGAAGGCCCTGGCTGAGCTTCATCCACGTCTTTCCCCCGTCCGTGGTTTTGAAAATCCCGCCGTTCGGCCCGCCCGAATCGAAACGCCAGGGCAGTCGAAGCCGCTGCCAAAAGGTGACGTAAAGGACTTCGGGATTCGTCGGATCCATGACCAGGTCGATGGCCCCGGTTTTACCGTCGTTGGGAAGCCCGCCGCCGAGTTTCTGCCAGGTTGTTCCGCCGTCCTCCGTCTTGAACAGGCCACGGTCGCCGCTCGTCCCCCAGGTATGTCCGGTGGCCGCGACATAGACGACGTTCGGATCCGTAGGATGGGTAATGACGCGGCCGATCGTTTGAGTCGTCTCCAAGCCCACTCGGAGGAACGTTTTTCCCCCGTCCGCGGATTTGTAGATCCCGTCGCCCCAGGCGACGCTGTTCCGGGAACATTCCTCGCCCGTGCCGACCCAGAGGATGTTCGGGTCTTTCTGGAAAAAAGCCACGTCACCGATCGAAGCCGAGCCGTATTTGTCGAAAATCGGCTCCCAGGTCGTACCGGCGTTCACGGACTTCCAGACGCCGCCCGACGCCGCGGCGACCAGGACCTGGGTGAAATCGCTGTCCAGAGCTTCAAAATCGGAAATGCGGCCGACCATGTTGGCCGGGCCGACATTGCGCCACTTCAGATCCTTGATCAAATTCGCGTCCGTGCCCGGACCTTGAGAGAAAAAAGGGCCCGCGATAAAGAGGATAAACGTCATCACAAACGCCATGCGTCCTGTTCTTCGTAATTTCATTTGAGTTCCTTGCCTCCTTACTGGATTGTGCGGAAGTTGCGGGCCGCTCCGGCCCCGGAAAAAGCGGGACAATGAGAACGATATCTGGCGCGCGTCATATTTTTGTTATTTGGACGTTTCGAGAAAGACGATTCTTCCCTTCTCATTGACCTCAAGACGAGAGCTCATTATAACGAAAACTCGGTCGATTATCCACTTTCGGTTGAAGGGCGCGGATGGCGTTTACACGCCTCCGCGAGTGTGCCATAATCCTGCTCGACCGGGCCGTAAGGAGGGATCATGAGACTCATAAAATCCATTGCCTTGGGCCTCAGCGCCCTTTCTCTCTGCGCCTGTCTGCCGAAGATCGACACGACAGGTTGGCGACTCCTCGAGAGACGGGAGGTTACATTCGGCGCTCAGCATGACATCTTCACTATCCCGGCCGAGATAGGACAGCTCTCGCGTCTCCGGGTCGTGGTCCGTAAAAACGATCTGGAGATGAGCCACATCAAGATCGTCTTCCACAACAACGAGATTTGGTCTCCCGACCTCGGCCGCCCCGGCTTACGTCATCGAACTCCCGAACAACCCCTCGGGCGTCCGATTTTTCGATTTTCGCTATTACCGCCTGATCAAGGCAGCCCGCCTGGCCATCGTCGAGCTCTGGGGAAAATAGGGTCCCCGCTCGTCGTCAAGGCTTGATTTTAAGGGCGGTATATTTGGCCTTGGTCTTCAGCTCGGCCAGGTGCGACTCGAAAGCCGCCTTTAATTTGCGTTCCTTGATCTGCGACTCTAGCTCGGCCTTCGCCTGCTCGAGCGGTTCGCTTTCTTTTTTCCGCTCCTCGACTCTGAGGATATGATAGCCGTAGGACGTTTCAACGATGTCGCTGATTTCCCCGACCGGGACGCCAAAGGCCGCGTCTTCGAAGGGTTTGACCATGCGTCCGCGGGTAACATCCTGATATAATCCGCCCTCGTCCTTGGAACCCGGGTCCTCGGAAAATTGCTTGGCCAGCCCGGCAAAATCCTCCCCGTTCTTCGCCCGAGCCAGGATACCCTTCATTTTTTCCCGAATCGCGGTTTTTTCAGACTCACTCTTTCCCTGGGTCAGAAGGAGGATGTGGCGGACGGACGCGGACTTGTCCGCTTCGTAGGCCTTTTGGATTTCCGCGGCGGTGACGCGGATGTTCGCCGTAAGCGTCCTCTCGATATATTTCCGAATCACGAGGTCTTCCTCTATGGCTTTTTTGACATAGTCGAAGCCGATCCCGTTGGTTTTCAGCATCTCCTGGAACTGGGTCTCTCCTCCGACTTGATCATACTGGGTCTTCAACCCGCTTTGAATGTCCTCCGCGGTTGCCTTAATCCTGGACCCCTTGGCCGCGGCCAGCAACAGCTTCCGTTCCGCCAGCTGGGAGGCGGCCTGCGTGACGACCCCCTCCAGACTCGGGGCATCCAGACTCCGGATTTGGGAAGCCTGGCTCCCCATCGACTTCAGAAAAATCTCGACGATATCGGCGACGGTCACGTCGAATTTGGACGTCGAAATCAAAACGCTGTTTTTTTCCGGGTCGAATATCGGGAGGACCCCGTTCAAGTCCTTGGCAAGTTGATAAGCCGGCGTCCCGGTTTCCAGCCGGGCAGAGCTCTCTTTCCGGGGGGCGCATCCGAGCGCCGCCAGCGCCAGGATAAGCGTCAGCAACGCGACTTTTTTCATGGAACTCTCCTTCCCGAGAGGTGAAATAGACGGATAGTAAACCACAGCCTCCACGGAATTACAATCGACTCCGGCTCATTTATTAAAAAAGGGAGGCGATTCGAAGTGGATTGAACTTCGGGGTTTCGCCTCCCACTGAAAGGAAGAGAGTTGAAAAAGTCTTTGCCCTTAAGTAAGCATTTTTTGTGCCAATTTCGGACGAAATCTCCTCTGGCGCCGTCCGGCCATCGCACAGCACGGCGTCAACTTTTCGTCCGGGTGTAAATTCGTTTTACATCCCCCCAGGAGGAACAAGATTGGCGAGGTCGAGGACGATCCTCCACGCCCGATTTATCTTTTTCCAGATGCGCAAATAGCTCGACGTTTCCTTGGGAGAGGCGGCGGGGCCTTATCAAGCTCTTTATCCCGAAATTCATAAGGTCCTGTTGTGTAGCCGAGATCTCCGCCAGCCGAAATATCGGCGAAAACCGGCCGCCAAGTCAGACGGCCTGGAATCTCGAGGCGGTCTTCGTAGGCTTTTCGGCCCGGGACGGGAACGGGGCGGAAGACGATGGCCTCTTCGGCGAGATTCGTCAAGAACGCCGGACGGATGCCTTGGACCGCGGAGAGTTCGGCAAAAGCCCTCTCCGCCCGCACCAAAGATTTCAGATCGGAAGCCCAAATGTTCGGCGCCAGGCCGCTCCCCGATAAAACAGCGATCAGCATCACAACGCCCAAGAGCTTTTTCATAACACTCACCTCTCGCCTATTTTATCGTGATTTTGCGCCCGCGGGTATCACCGCTCCGGAAGGAGAGGATGGCCGGCTCTCCATCTGGTCATCGGGGGGAAGCCCATCCCGTTTTCGCGCAGGATGTTCAAATCCGCTTTTCGGCGTGGTCCCGCAAATTGAGGAGATAGTCGATGGATCGGCTGAGAGCCGCCAAATCGAGGGGCTTCGTGAAGTAGTGGCTGATGGAGAGCCGGCTCAAGACTTCGGGTTCGATCATATCGGGATGGGCGGATATCATGATCACGTCGCCTCTGTAACCGTTTTTGCGGAGGGCGGCGACGAGTTCGACGCCATTCATGGACGGCAGCCGGTAGTCGGCGATGATCAGGTCGACATCGGCCTTTTTAAAACGGTCCAGCACTTCCTTGCCGTCCTTGGCCAGATAAACCCGGTAGGATTTATTGAGGATGAGGAAGAAGGTTTTACGGATATTTTCGTCGTCGTCGACGACAACGATTTTCTTGCTTAACATTGTCTTTCCTTTCGTCACACGCATGAAAAATAAGCAGGTTTCGTGCCAAATGGCATGGTTGATGAGTCAGGGGAAAATCCCGAGAAAAATCGGCGCCGGCCGGACGAAAAACAAGGATATTTACAATATTATGTAAAAAAAAACGGGCGGCGAAGAGTGCCCCGCGGCTTAGACTTCCAGGCCGTAATCCTTGATTTTTTTATCCAGGGTCGGGCGGCTGATTTTCAACACCTGGCTGGCCCGGGTCTTGCTCCCCTTGACCGCTCCAAGAACGTGTTGAATGTATTCTTTTTCGACGTCCTCGAGAGAGATGAGCTCTCGCGAAAACATCTTCCGCTCCTCGGCGTCCCCGGGAAGATTTTCCTTCAGGATCACGTCTCCTTTGGCCAGAATGACCGCCCGGGTGAGGGCGTTCTCGAGCTCCCGGACATTTCCCTTCCAGGGCAGCTCCATGAGCGCTTTCGTGACGTCGGGCGGGATCTTGCGGACATTCCTCCTCAGGTCCCGGTTGATCTTTTCCAAGAGATATCCAACGAGCGCGGGGATGTCCTCCTTCCGCTCGCGAAGCGCCGGAAGATGGATCTCAACGACCTTGAGCCGGTAGTAGAGATCTTCGCGGAACTTGCCGCTTTCGATCAGCGCTCTGAGGTTCTGGTTTGTCGCGGCGATGATCCGGGCCTCGGTCTTGAGGATTTTTTCCCCGCCGACTTTCATGAAATCGCGCGTTTCGATGACCCGCAGAAGCTTCGATTGAAGATTGGCCGAGACGTCCCCGACCTCGTCGAGAAAGAGGGCGCCTTTCCCCGCGATCTCGAACTTCCCTTTCGTCTCGCTGATCGCGTCGGTGAAGGCTCCCTTGGCGTGCCCGAAGAGCTCGCTCTCCAGGAGCGTGTCGGAAATGGCCGAGCAGTTGATGACGATAAACGGCTCGTCGCGGTGGGGGCTGTTGTAATGAAGGGCTTTCGCCACCAGTTCTTTGCCCGTCCCGCTCTCTCCCTGGATGAGGACGTTCGTCCGGGTGTTGGCCACGGAGCCGATGAGCTTGAAGACCTCGCGCATTTGCGGCGAACGCCCGACGATATTATCGATCGTGTATTCTTTTTGCCGCTCTTCCACGAGATAGCTCACTTTTTCTTCAAGGGCTTTGATTTGGAAGGCCTTGTCCACGGTCAAGTCGAGAGCCACGTAATCCAGCGGCTTGACCAGGTATTCGAACGCCCCGAGCTTGATCGCCTCGACCGTCGTTTTCATGTCGTCGTACGCGGTCATGATCAGGACGCAGGAGCGGCCGCGGCGATCCTTGATCTGGCGCAAGACCTCCAGGCCGTCGGTGTCGGGGAGGCGAATATCCAAAATGACCAGGTCGGGGTCCATCTCGTCGTTTTTCCGAAGTCCGCCTTCGCCGTCCCCGGCCGTCTGAACGTCGTAGCCCTGCTTCGTCAAGTGCGATGAGAGGGTCTTCCGGATGAGCGAATCGTCGTCGATGATGAGGATGGATTTCATGGTTCTCCTTCGCCGGGAATGAGAATTTCGAAGGCCGTGCCCGGGCTCCGTTTTTTGACGACCCGGATCGTCCCCTTATGCTGTTCGATGATCTTCCGGGAGTTGGCCAGCCCCAACCCGAAGCCGGATGTTTTCGTCGAAAAAAACGGCTCGAAAATATTTTCCCAATCCTTCTCCGGAATCCCGCAGCCGTTGTCGGAGATCCGGATCTTGATTTTTCGGCCCGGCCCGTCGCCCGCCGTCGAAACGGTTAGGTTGATTTTCCCCCCGGCCTCCGTAGCCTCGAACGCGTTGCGGAGGAGGTTGAGGAACACCTGGCGGAGTTTGTCGCCGTCGACGAGGATCTCGGGAAGTCCGGGATCGAGCTTCTTTTCGACCGCGATCTTCCTTTGTTTGAACGAATCGGACATCAGCTTCAGCGACTCGTCGAGAATCTGGGAGAGAGGAAACCGGGCGAGCTGCAGTTCGGAGACGCGCGTAAAATTCAAGAGCTCCTTGATGAATTTCTCGATCTGGACGATGCCTTCCTGGGAAATGGACAGGTGCTCCTGTTCGAGAGCCTCGAGGCGGCCGTCCTCGGCGACTTTTTGGATATTGAGCTTGACTGAGGTCAAGGGATTGCGGATTTCGTGGGCGATCGTCGCCGCCAGCCGCCCGATCGAGGCGAGTTTTTCCGCCTGGACGAGCTTCTTCTGGGCTGTCTCCATCGCCTCGCGCGTGGCTAGAAGCTGCGTCGTCATGGCGTTGAAGCTCCGGGCCAGATGGCCGAGTTCGTCCTGGGAATCGATCGGAATGGCGTGGCTGAAGTCGCCTTTCGCGATCCGGACCGTTCCCTCGGCGAGCTTCCGGATCGGCCGGGAAATCCCGCGGGCCAGCAACGTCGCCCCGAACATCCCGAGGAGAAAAACGGCCAGGCCGATGAGAATCAGGACCAGCCGGGTTCTCCGGATCTCGGCCCGCATGTCCTCCAGGGAAAGGCCGATCTTGACCGATCCCCACTTGTCCGCCGACCCCCGGGCGAAGATAGGGATTTCGAGCTCCAGCACCCTTTGAATTTTTCTCCCGAGATAGACGTTGATCGTCTGGGCGAAGACGCTCTCGGGACGAATATCGCCCTGAAGATGGCTGCAGCAGAAGATCTCCTTGCGCTCGGCGACCTCCCGGTTGTAGACGAGCGGCGTCGCGAATCGGTCGAAGAAGACGATGTAGAGGAGTTTGGCGTTGACCTGCTCCTGGATCGTGCTTTGGATGGGCTCGATATCGTTGAACATCAACGAGCGGAGGTTCAGGTCGGCGAGGCTCTTGGCCATCAGCAAGCCTTTGTTTTTCGACTCTTCAAAAACCGTGGCCACTTCCCGGGTTTGAATCACGTAGAGCGTGGCGCAGACGAGGGCGAAGATGAGAATCGTGATCCAGATGGTGAACCTCGTGTGGAGCGAGACTTTCAAGGTCACGGACGCGGTCCTCTTTGATCCAGCCAAATTTCTCTGACGTCCAAATACTGGAAACCGAGGGCGGGGACTCTGACGCCCCGGACGTAGGGTTGAAGCGCGATCCTCGGCTCGCTCGAATAAAGCGGGACGGCGGGGAGGTCGGATTCCAGGATTTGCTCCATCTGCCGGAAAAGCTCGGTCCGCCGGTTCAAGCTCCGTTCCACGCCGGCCTCGTCGAGCAGCTTGTCCAACCGGGAATTCGCGTAATGGAGATTCCGGAGATTGATCTCGGAGCGCGACTGGAAGAGCGGCATGATGATGTTCTCCGGGTCGGGGACATCGATCGCCCAGTCGACTTTGACGAGATACGGTTGGGTGCTGCTCTTGACCTCGGCGATCGTCCGGTAATACTTCACGGTCAGGGTGATACGCAGCGTCTCGAGCTGGTTCTCCAGTTCGCGGGCGAATTCCAGATTCTCAGGATCCCTCGGCCAGGGAAGATAGAGGATCAATTCCGGGAATTTCTTTTCCATAAAAAAGCCCTGCTCGTCGAGAGTTTGTCGGGCTTTATCGAAATTGAAACTCGAAGCGTCGTCACGGGGAAAAAAGCCGGGCCACTTCGCCGGCACGAAATTGTTGGTTGCGCGCCGGTTGGATTCGTCGCGGCGGACGGCATCGGCCAACTTTTCCTTGTCGATTCCCGAGGCGAGCGCCTGCCGAATCGAAGGCCTGTCGAGAGGGGGGATATGGCAGCTCATGAGCAAGAAAGTCATATTCTGCAGGCCCCCGTCGATGACCTGACAGCCCGAGCGCGCGATCCGTCCGGAAAGGAAGGGGACAATCTCGAT
>Ga0214473_10005929_pt1 | contig 14626 bp, 13 predicted proteins | sample RVTome_7_FD_203509 | JGI IMG/M metagenome (GOLD analysis project Ga0214473, IMG submission 203509) | Soil microbial communities from uranium-contaminated site in the Upper Colorado River Basin, Wyoming, United States - RVT98D197 | ecosystem: Environmental > Terrestrial > Soil > Contaminated >... | reverse complement strand
TAATACGCGAGTGCCGCGTGGACCTGAGCCAGGTCCAAGTCAGGGTACTTCTCCAGCATTTGCTCGGGCGTGTAACCCCGTTTCTCCAGGAAGACGATGTTGACGACGCGCACTCGAGTTCCGTCGATGCAAGGCCTTCCACCACATACGCCCTCGACCTTCGTGATGTGCGGGTACACGTAGCCCTGGTCTTTGGCCCAGGTTTCCATCGTCGTCGACATGGCTTCACTTATTTTACCGCGCTTTCCTTGCTCGGGCATTACCTTGTCATCGGCCTCGGTCGCGATGAAAAAATCGAGGGCCTCTGTCGTCAGTTGGCATACGACGTTCCCTGGAGCGGCGGCCCAAGCGGCGAAGACCCAACGAGCTCTTTAAAATAGCGGCTGCCCAGTCTGTGGTATTGTCGCCGCTCACCCGCTTACCCCAAGGCGACTTTCACAGGAACGTACCTTGGGCGACCCATCTTTCTTCGATCGGACAGTTCTCTCCATCGCGAGAACTCGCAGCCTGGACGCAATCGCGATGAAGGCCCTCATGAAGGCAAGTCAGCTCTTGGGACTCGCTCTCGGAGTCCGCCTCGCCGAGCTCCGTGATTCGGAAGACCCTCTCCAGGCGGCTTTCGCCGACGGACAGGCGAACCTTCTACTCGCAAACTGCTCTCAGGAAGTCTCCGAGCTCCTCGCTTCCCGATGGGACAAGATCCCCGACAGAAAAAGGCCTCAGTTCACGCCGGAGCACCGCTTTCGCATCCTTCGCCTCAAGAAGCTCTTCGCTTGGACCCAAAACGAGACCGCACGCCGTTTTCGCGTTTCCGCACAAACCGTCGCACGTTGGGAGAGCGAATCCGGACGAAACGACCCATCGGTGGCTCGTTCCCTCGTCCGCTCCACCCCGCCCGTCCGCCGCTACGCCGACGTCGTAAGGCAACTCGTCCACGCGATGCGTCTTCTCGGCTTCGGAGGCTACGAACGTATCGCCCAAACCGTCGCCAGAGCCGGATTTTGAATCTCGGCGAGAACCGTCGGACGGATTCTCAAGGAGAGACCGCCCCGAAGACGGCCCCCAGAGGCTCAGGCCCCTCCGACGAATCACGCGGTCCGGGCAAGCTTCCCGAACCACGTCTTTCTCATCGACCTCACCGATATCCCGAGTTTCTTCGGCCTCTTTACTTTCAAGCTCGCCGTCGTTCTCGACGTCTTTTCTCGCTTCCCCGTGGCGGCCCGTCTCTTCCTGAAGGAGCCGACAGCCGCGGACCTCGCCCACGTTCTTCATCAAACAACGGCCCGACACCCTGCCCCGAAACACCTCGTCTCGGACCAAGGGTCACAGTTCACGTCCAAGCTCTTTCGAGACGCCGCGCGATTCCTCGGTCTTCGTCACCGTTTCGGCGCCATCGGAAAGGTCGGCTCGATTGCCATCCTCGAACGATTCTGGAAGACCCTGAAACAGATACTCTGCCTCAGAGCCTTCCCCCCTCTCTTCTGCCAGGACCTAAACCGGCGCCTCGAGCTCGGCCTCCAGTACTATGCCTTCTTCAAGCCGCATCAAGGCCTTCACGGCGCTACCCCCGCAGAAGTCTACTTCGGTCTCGATCCCGCCCACCTCCGCGCCATCCCCCCGCCCAGGGCGAGACCCGGTGAAGGCCCGACTGACCCTTTGTTTCTCATCGAGTCTCTCGACAACGAAAGAAGGTTCCCGGTTCTCGTCAAGGCCGCCTGAACCTTCTAACGAGTCTTTCTTCACTGATCTCGTCGCTCGTCCAGCAACACTTCAGTTAGACAAATGACTCCGTCCATTGGACGGCATTCCCTAGCGAGCTGACGCTTCAACTCCCATTGCCACCCTACAGTGGGAATCAATGAGCGTGTCGGCCAGAGCTTTCGCGTTCAATGCGGTCGTTCATGGTCAAACCGAATGGAATCGACGACGCTCTCGCATTCGGCCACCTCTTCCCCCTCCTCAGCTAGACGACAGTTGTAGGTAACCAGAGCAACGCTTACACCGTCGGAGACATACCACACTCGAACGAATCTCCCCTGCGCCGAGAAGCTCATGCCAATGGATCGAAGCGGCTCTTCGCGAACACGTATGTCCGAGCCAGTCCCGAGTTGACGCTTAGCACTGAAGTCGGAGAGCATTTCTCGAAGGTCAGTCAATGAGACCTCTGGGAGGCGGCCGCTCCGGTAGATCCCGGCTGAAAGTTGAAGAACTCCTGCTCCCTCGGCTCTGCCGAAAGTGATGGGGCCTCTTCCCTTCTCTGTGAGGTCCTCCCACCCACGAGGGATCTCTAAAGAGAATCCATCGACGAAGCGCCTACTTGTTGCCTTTCGTGTCATTTCTTAGCAGACCCGTTTCGGGATCATAAGGAAGAAAGTGCGTTCTTTCTTTCCACTTGGTCCTCTGGTCTCGATCGAACGTCTTTCGACCCTCTTCCGTCCCCGGCTTGAAGTCACCGTAGTCGACCCCCTCTGGCCATCGTGAGCCTGGATACTCCGATGGATGCCGTCCGCCCACGACTTCGACGTCCTGGCCCTTCTTACCTTGTTCGGTAAACCTGAATTGCGTATCAGGATAACGCTCTCTCAGTTGTTCAGGAAAACCGCCGGGCTGATCTTGATGAAGACGAACACCAAACTCCTGCGCCTCGCGGGTTCTTGGATTCTGACTGCCTCGACCGGTAAAGGTTCGTATCGACAGTTCTTCTTCTCGGACCATCTGCTCGGCGGCCCACGCTCTTTCGCTCTCTTCATCGAAACCTAGCTCGCCCTGTTCGTCGTCCGCATCCAAATCTAACTCGTCAAGATCCTCGTGAAAATCTCGCTCGGAGCTAGATTTCGAATCAACGAGTCGCGAGTTTCCATCGCGACCCTCCTTGACTACCTTCGCTTTTTGCTCTCCGCGCTGCCCCTGCGCTTCGTCTGCGCGACCAAGTTCGACCCCTCGTTCGCGGAGCTGCTCGCGACGCTGCTCGTCAAGAATCCTCTCGGCGGCGTTCTCGCCCTCCAGGATGATCCTGCCGCGTTGCCTTACTTGATCATTCTTGACTCCGGCCAGCTGCTCCTCCAATCGCAGCCTGGCCTCAGCCTCACGCTCGTACACCACGGCTTTGACACCACCGATCGCTGCGAGTATGAGACCCACTCCGGGAACACTGAACGCGCCGGCAGCCGCACCTCCTCCGCCGGCCGCGATGTACTCAATGTCAAGGATGTACGTAAGCGTCGTGGTCGTCGTTACCGGTTCTCCGAGTCTGCCATCGGGATCCACAAAGGTCGTCGGGTTCCCACGTGTGTAAACGTAACGATTGAGCGAGGGCGCATCTGCCGCATCTCCTAGCAGGGTGTCCTGGCTGAGGAACCTGCCAACTTCGGAATCGTAGAACCGTGCCTTCGCATAGATGAGCCCTGTCTCTTCGTCAAGCTCGTGCCCGGTGAAGGTGAAGTTGTTGGCGCTCGCTCCGATGCGATCTCGCTCTTTGCCCCAGGCGTCGTAGAAGATCGATTGCCGAGATCCGCCGGCTGGGTCGGTTAGCCCGACAGTGGAGCCGAGGAAGTCGAGGTGGAAGAAGCTCCGCCCTTCGGCTTGGTTGTCCAGCCTCACCAGCTGGTCTATGCCGTAGTCGTACTTCGAGACGGTGTTGTTGACCTGGTCCGCCTCGGTCACGACCGAGAGCTGGTCGTACGTGTATTGCCTTCTTCCGTCGTCGCCGATCTTGAGAATCCGGCGGCCGTCGTAGTCGTAGCCGTATCGGCCAAGGACATTTCCGCCCTGGCGGACCTCTCCGAGCTGATCTCTGATGTCGAAGAAGAAGCTCGTTGTGACGCCGCCCTTCGCCTTCGAGGTCGTATTCCCGTTTGCATCAATGGCAACAAAGTTCCTCTTCCGAAGACACGAAACCGCACCTAAAGGAAAGGCGCGGAATCAGGATTCAGCTAAGGCAGGGTGAGATTCGGTGGCGGGCGTTCTACTCGTCAGGGCTTGAAGCCGATGCGGCGCCGGGGCTTGACATCGGCATCCATGAGCGCGCGGATGGCATCGAAGACAACCTTGAACTGGACGTCGTACTTCGCTTCGAGGGCATTGAGTTTCCGGGTGAGCTCGGCGTGGCTGGTGACGAGTTCTCGCATACGCACGAACGCTCTCATGATGGCGATGTTCACCTGAACCGCGCGCTCGCTGCGCAGAACGCTCGAGAGCATCAAGATTCCATGCTCGGTGAAGGCGCGGGGGACGTACTTGCGGTGCTGGCCGCGGCCGCTCTTTAAGGTCGCATTTTGCGACCTTAAAGCTAGAGTCTCCTCGCGACTGAGCTGGAACATGAAGTCCTCGGGGAAACGATCGAGGTTTCGTGTAACCTGCTCATTGAGTCGTTTCGTAGTAACATCGTAGAGTTCGGCTAGGTCCTCGTCGAGCATCACCTTTTGGTCTCGGGCGAGATAGATACGTCGCTCGATGAGCTGATTCGGGATAGAGATTTCCGTGGACGATTCACTTTTCTTTGCCATGACTTTCGGCAAGAGAGCCTAACGACTCACTTCTTCCTCCGATACTGCTTTTCTCGTGGGTGCTTTTTCTCGACGACCTTCTTCAGGTCGCCGATGGCGACTTTGACGTACTCGGCGGTGGTGGTGATTTGGCTGTGGCCGAGGATCTTCTGCACGTGGGCGATGTCGGCGCCTCCCTGGAGAAGGTGCGTCGCGCAGGCGTGGCGGAGCGCGTGCGCGTGGAGACGGGGGATGCCGGCCGCGGCTCCATAATCCCGGACGATTCTCCCGAGCATGATCTCGCCGATGCGCCCTCCGATACGGTTCAGGAACAACGCCCGCTGCTTCGGGTCGTGGAGCAGCACGGGGCGACCGCTCCGGACGTATCGATCGAGAGCACGGAGCGTTTTCCGGGGAATCGGAAGGACCCGGTCCTTCCTTCCCTTTCCCGAGCGCACGAAGAGCGTTTGCTTCTGCAGGTCGACGTCGTCGACGTCGATAGCTCGGCACTCGCCCATGCGAACGCCCGTTCCGTAGAAGGTCTCGAGGATCGCTCGGTCTCTCATCCCGAGGACGGATTCCGAGGGGGGAAGCTCGAGAAGCCGCTCGACCTGCTTCGGTGTGGGAACGAACCGTGGAAGTCTCCGAGCTCGCGGAAGCCGGATGTGCTCTGCCGGGTTGTGGAGGATGAGGCTTCTCCGGTCCAGGAATCGGAAAAACCGCTTGACCGCCGAAGCAAAGGAGCTCTGGGTGCTCGTGGTAATGAGCCCGCCTCGCGCGCTCTTGCGTGTCTTGAGCGACGTGAAGAACGAAACGATATGCTCTTCGGTGACCTCCCGGATGTCCTCGACACCCTTCTCCCTTAAGTGGTGAAACAACGACCGCAGGACTCTCTCCGCCTGTCCGCGGTTGTCGCTGGAGAATCGATGAAGCTCGAGCTCCTCGAGGTGCTCTCGAAGGAGGTCTTCGAGCTCGGGCCTACCTTCTCGGGTGAGCACGGGCGATGACCTTCCTCAGGTCCGAGATCTCGACGTGGGTGTAGCGTTCGGTGGTTTTGAGCGACTCGTGGCCGAGGAGTTTCTGGATGTGCCGGATGTCCGCCCGACCCCGAAGAAGATGGGTCGCGACGCTGTGGCGGAAGGTGTGCGCCGTGACTGTTTTCCGGATGCGAGCCTTTCGTGCGTAGCGGGCGATGATCCTCGAGAGAATCCACCGGTGGAGCCAGCCTCCCTCGCTCGCAAGCAAGAGATAGGGAGTTTTCTTCGAGCGAAGGAGCTGGGGCCGACCGAGCTCGAGATAGGCCTCGACGGCTTCACAGGCGGCGGTCGTCAAGGGAACGTTTCGGTCCTTCCGTCCTTTCCCTTGGGAGATGCGTAGGGTTCTTTCTTCGAGGTTCACATCCCAGGGCTTGAGATTCGCAAGCTCCGTCGCCCGAATGCCCGTGGCGTAGAGAAGCTCGAGGATGGCGCGGTCTCGGAGGCCTCGGGGCGAGGTGTCGTTAGCGGCGTCGAGGACCCTCCGGGCCTCTTTCTCGGTGAGGATCACCCTCGGAAGCCTGAACTCCTTCAGGTGGTAGTCGAGCCGGGTAGTGGGATCGCTCAGGACGTAGCCTCTCTGGTAGAGGAAGCGGAACAGGCTCTTGATGGCGCTCAGGCGGTTGTGCTGGTTTCCGATGGAGTACGGCTTTCCGTCTCTTTTCCGAAGCGCGAGAAGAGCGTTCTGGTACGTCTCCAGGTCCTGGGAGCGGACCTCCGTGAGCTCGAGGCCTCGCTCGGAAAGCCAGCCGAGGAACTCGCCGACGTCGTGGAGGTAGTTCGGGACGGTTCTCTTCCCGAAGCGAAGCGCGAGCTCCTGCTCGTAGTAGCCCAGAAGCCGTTTCGCCTTCGCTGACATAGGCCTTTGCTGGTTTTCGTGGCGATTTGGCGGTTTCGAGGTCATCTCCTCTTCTTGCTACGACTTAAAAATCGCCACAGGCTGTGGCGGTTTTCTGGCGATTTGGCGATTTCTTCGAAGCTCTTCCGGGCTGACAAGACCGAGCATCAACTCCTCCTTGGGCCCTCGCTCAGAAAGGCGATACCGGGTCGCCTTCCCTGCCCCTCGTCTTCCCATCTCGACGACCTCCAGGTACTCGAGCTCGACGAGCTCCGAGAGCCACCTCCTGACCGTCGAGTCCGGGACGGAAAGCCTTTCCCTCAGATCACGACGAGAAACGGAGCCTTGCTCCTCCCTGAAGAGCTCCCGGATTCGCTCGTAGGCTTCTCGAAGCGGTTTTCTCAAGTCGGAGAAGGTGTCGGCCAGGACCTCGCCCGCGAGCTCGTAGGCGACTGTGTAATCGTCGATGGAGGCCGCGATGGCGCCGTTCTGGCGTTCTCTCTGGAACTGGTGGAGGAAAGCGGAGACTTCGATGAGGTTCAGAAAGCGCGCGTGATCGCGCCTTGTCCTCATCCAGTGCGAGGGAAACGTGAGCCGATCGGCAAACGGGATTACCACCGGGAGAGGCTCCAGAAGCCTCTGCGCGTTCCAGTGCTTTCGGGAGATTGCCTCGGCTTTTTCCCTTAAGTGAAGACCCTTCTCCGTCTTCATGAGGCGCTGCCGCTCGTGGATGCGAGCGGTCTGCTCGGAGGATTCGTCCATCGCGAGCTCGAAGCAGCGGGTGGCGTTCTCGTGGTTCACCGAGGATTCCGTCGTGGCCTCGATGAAGGCGGCCCGGGCTTCGACCGAGAACACCTTCGTCCTCATGTTCCCCGTCAGGGGATCCTTGATGGGCGCCGCGGCGATGAGCTTCTTCCGGCTCTGGAGAACGCGGATCGAGTAGTCCGCCTCCATCGAACCGTGACGTTCCTCGATGATGATGAGCTTCCGGTCGAGAAAGCCCGGAGCGGTGTAGTAGAGGCTCTGTGGCGTCAGACGAGTAAGGAAGACGACGTCCTCGGGAGGGGTGAGCTCCTCGATGACCTCGGTTAAACCGCTCTTCCCGGCTCCGCTCTGGGAGAGGATGACCGCGGAGAGAGGGTCTTCGAGCTTTCTCGAGATGGCGACGAGGTAGAGAAGCCTCTTGTTCGTCTTCTCCCCGACGTAGCCCAGGGCGTCGATGTCTTCCGCCACCTGGTCGAGGAGAGCTTTTTGGCGGAGAAACGCGAGGGCCTCTCCTCTCTCGGAGCTCGTGAGCTCGGCCGGCTTCGAGGCCTCCTTCGGCTCTTCCGCGGAAGTCTTCTCGGCCTCGACCAAGAGTTTCAGGAGGTTCTCCTCGACCGAGGCTTCGTCGACGTCGAGAGCCTTCGAGACTCTCCGGGCAAACTCGGTGCGGCTCCTCGAGGAGTAGAGGTCGAGGGTGTCGATGTGGAAGCGAAAGCCGCGCTCGAGCTTCACCGTCGCCCGCAGGCGACCCATGACGACCGGGTACACCCGAACCCTGTAGGTGAGCTCGCCGCGGCGGAAGACGAGCTCGTCATCCTCACGAGCGATCTCGGAAGGGTTCTCTCTTAAGGGGATGGGCTTTTCTGCATCTTCGAGTAGCTTCCGGAAGGTGTCGCCGGCGTCGCCATTTCTCGATATCAGCAACTCGTTCGCGTCCTTGACGCCCTCGGGAAACGACACCGAACGCACCGAGATGCCGGCGGCGGCGATTTTCTCCTTAAGGGATTTCGCCGCTCTTTGGCCAGGCTCGTCGCTATCGAGAGCGAGAACGACGCTCCGGATGGACTCCCGCTTCAGAAGATCGAGATGCTCCGCGGTAAAACCATTCGTCCCGTAGATCGGGATCACGTTTCGGACTCCCGCCTGGTGGAAGGAGAAAGCGTCGAGGATCGACTCTGTGAGGATGATCTCGGAGGATAGCTTCGCCGCCTGGTAGTTCACGACGCCGCGGAAGGGTCCGGGAAGGTAGCAATGGCGGTTCGTCCGGAGGCCTCGGCCATAGAGGCTCACCCACTGCCCCGAAAGTGGGTCCGGAATCGGAACCACGATGCAGCCGCCCAGGAGTTCGCGGCTTGTCTCAGTAATGATGCCGAGCGAGAGAAGCTGGTCCCGAAGCTCGCCCTTCTTCGGAACGAGCTCGAGAAGAGAGCCATCAGCGTATCCGACCTGGTAATCCCGGAAGAGATTCGGATCGGTAAGACCTCGTTTCTCGAGATACCCCTGGGCATCCCGCCTCGAGCAGAACGTCTTGTGGTAGTGCTCGACAACCTTCGCGAGGACCTCGGGAGAGACCGTCGCCCTCGGTGCTTCTCGAGGAGGGACGGGATTCGAGCCATTCGGTTCCATGAGCTTCGAGAGCTCGAGCCCGGCTCTCTGAGCAAGCTTTTGGAGAGCGGCTCCGAAGCTGATGCGATCGAACCGGGTGACGAAGCCGATGACGTCACCCGAGACCCCGCAGCCGAAGCAGTGGAAGAGTCCTTTCGACGGGGTGAGAACGAAGGACGGTGTTTTCTCCTCATGGAAGGGACAGGAGGCAACGAGAGTGCTTCCCTTCTTCTGGATTCCGACACCGCGCTCAGCGACGACCTGGGCGAGATCGTTCGATTGCTTGATACGGTCGATTCCCTCTTTCGTGACCTGCATGTCTCTCCTCCTCACGGATGGCTTCGAACGCCCGGTCCTTCAACCGCTTGAGCTCGAGCTTCAGAAGCTGGAGGTTCACGACGGTCTTCCCGCCGAAGTACTCGTGCTCCCACTCGTCGAGCCCCTCGATTCGAAACACCGCCGTTCTCCGTCCGTTCGTCCCTCGGACTTCGACCGACTGAAGCTCCCCTCCCCTCATGAGCACGTACGCCCCGAGGAAGAGGTCATCGGTCTGGATCAAGGCTCCACCTCCTTCTCTCGAGAACCGGCGCCGGATGCCCCCAACCCAGGAGCCAAGCCTGGTTAAACAACGCCGGCGCCGGTCTCGGACTCCGCCCCGAAGAGCGAAGCTCTCTATGGATGGAACGGGAGGAGATCGATTACAGTGAGGACTCGAGGTTGAGGATCCTCTTCCTCATTCCGGGGCCGGCGCTAGAGACTCCACCAAGATTCAACGGCGCTGGCCCTCTCCCTTTTTTCGAAAAACCCACCCCTCTCGAAAAACCCTGTCAAGTGCCTTTTCCAGGCTTTGTCAGCGTCCTCGAAATCAGATTCGTTTATAGGCTCGATGGACTAGTCTTGGTCAAGCGCTTTTTAGGAGGCACGGAAGAAACCCCTCTTTATACTGCCTGGGTTAGAAGGAGATCTCTTTGCCAACGCCCTCGAAGCGCGTCGTGCTGTCCCACGAGAAGCTCGGCGAGCGGATTCGTGCGATTCGTCGCGAGCGCGGTATGACCCAATCCGAGCTCGCCAAGATCCTCGACACGCATTTCACCAACGTCTCCCAGATTGAGCGTGGTCTCAGAGGTGTCACGGTCCAGCAGCTTGTAAAACTCGCGAAAGCTCTCCACGTGACTCCGAACGAGATCCTGTTGAACGGCAAGCAGGCTAGCCCCGCGCTTTCCGTACGCCGAAGCCGCATCCTTCGACGACTCCAGCGGCTGGAGGAACTTCCCCAGGCGGAGCAGAAGGCCATTCTCAAGATCCTCGACGGTCTTCTCGACCGCCGTGGCTGACGGCATCGATGATCCCGGACTACCAGAGTCTCATGTTGCCCCTGCTCCAGTACGCCGCCGACGGCGAAGAACATTCGCTCCGTGAGTCGATCGACGCCCTCTCCGAGTCGTTCCATCTTTCCGAGAACGACCGGATGCAGCTTCTTCCGAGCGGACGACAGCCTGTCATGGACAACCGCGTCGGCTGGGCACGCACCTACCTTGCGAAGGCTGGACTTCTCGAGGTCACGCGCCGAGGTCACTTCCGGATTACCGACCGCGGCCGAGACGTTCTTCGAGAGAAGCCTGAGTCCATCAACGTCCGTTACCTGGAGCGCTTCCCGGAGTTCGTGAGCTTTCGTCAGCTCTCTCGTCAACCGGAAGGTGACGACTCCAAGGAGGGTGAGGAGTCGCCCAACGCGACGCCGGAGGAGCTCCTCGAGCAGTCCTACGAGAAGCTACGCGAGGCATTGGCCGCGGAGATTCTTTCCCGTGTGATGAACGCCTCTCCCGCGTTTTTCGAGCGCCTGGTCGTCGAGCTCCTGGTTCGGATGGGCTACGGCGGCTCACTGCAGGATGCCGGCCGCGCCATCGGAAAGAGCGGGGACGACGGAATCGACGGAATCATCAAGGAGGACCGCCTCGGCCTCGACGTCATCTTCGTCCAGGCCAAGCGCTGGCAGGCAACGGTCGGTCGGCCCGAGATCCAGAAGTTCGTCGGCGCTCTTCAAGGCCAGCGAGCTCGCAAGGGGGTCTTCATCACCACTTCCGGCTTCTCCGCGGATGCGCGCGAGTACGCCAGCAGGATCGATAGCAAAGTCGTCTTGATCGACGGACCCCAGCTCGCCCAGTTCATGATGGATTTCGACCTCGGCGTCACGCCCGTCGCCTCGTACCAGGTTAAACGCCTCGATTCCGATTACTTCGCCGAAGAGTAGTACGCTTTCTCCATTCCAGGCTGTGCTAGAGTCGACCAGCACCCCGTGCACGATGCGGAACGCCAGCCAACAGCTTCGACTTCCTGAAGTTCGTTACGCATCCGGAGAGCTGAGGCCTCCTCTAAAGTGGGCAGGCGGAAAACGCTGGCTCGTTCCAACACTCGAGCCGATTTGGAAGGAGCACGGAGCTCGACGTCTCGTCGAGCCCTTTTGCGGCGGTCTCAGCGTCACCCTCGGCCTTTCGCCGCTGCGAGCGCTCCTGAACGACATCAACCCCCACCTGATGAGCTTCTACCGCTGGCTCAAACGAGGACTCACGATCGAGATTCCGCTGAAGAATGACGAGGCGCTCTACTACCGGCATCGGAAGCGTTTCAACAAGCTCCTCGCGACCGGGCACGGCGATAGTGCCGAAGCAGCAGCGCTTTTCTACTATCTCAATCGCACGGGCTACAACGGACTTTGCCGGTTCAACAAGAGCGGCGAGTTCAACGTCCCCTTCGGCCAGTACAAGACCATCAACTACTTGAGGGATTTTTCCGCGTACCGGCGGGCCTTTGCCGAGTGGGAGTTCACGAACGTCGATATCGAGGCGCTTTCGGTCGAGCCCAAGGATTTTCTCTACGCCGATCCTCCTTACGACGTCGAGTTCACGCAGTACTCCAAGGGCGGCTTCGATTGGGAAGATCAGGTGCGAACCGCTGAGTGGCTGGCAAAACACCCGGGCCCTGTGGTGCTGTCGAATCAGGCGACCCCTCGCATCGTCAAACTGTACAAGCGCCTCGGCTTCAAGCTTGGGTACCTGGACGCTCCCCGCATGATCAGCTGCACCGGTGATCGCACGCCGGCCCGCGAAGTTTTGGCCATGAAGAACCTCTGAAGCCATGGCCAGGGACACGAGGACCGGCGACGTCCTGGAACGCATGGTGCTTCCCGCCCTCGAGCTCGGAGGCTACCAATGCAAAAGGCGGGTCCACATCGGGAAGCGCTTCGGCGCCCGGAAACACATCGTGGATGCGATCGCCGAGAAAGACGGCGCGAAGATCCTGGTATCGCTCAAGTGGCAGCAAGTCTCGGGTACCGCCGAGCAGAAGATCCCCTTCGAGGTCATGTGTCTCGCGGAGGCAGTCGAGGAGGGTGATTTCCTCAAGGGCTACGTCGTCCTCGGTGGCGACGGATGGACTCTCCGGGAGCTCTACACCCGAGGCGTTCTCGACAAGTACCTTCGAAACGTCGGCTCCGTCCACGTCGTCACTCTCGAACGATTCATTGCGCTCGCCAACCAGGGGAAACTCTAGCGACTGGTCCACCGCACCGCTAGAAGCGACTCGTGCTTGGCTGGGGGCCTCCGGTCACGGCTTTTGCACGGATGTTGGAGGAATCTCCTGTTCGATGAGGGCAAAAGCCGTGCCCTCCGGCCCGCTCTTTGACTTCGGCTCCGTGCTCGCCATGGGGGCCGGCGGGCGCAGATGCGATCGCGGCACCCGCCGTCCTCCATCGCTGCGCGCGGAGCCTCGTGCTTCGTCGGGAGGCCTCGGTCACGACGATTGCATTCGATGAAAAACCCCGTGTCGGCAATCGTCGCGCCCGCGGCCTTCGCATGTTGGGCTGCTTCCAAAAGGAGGAGTCCCCGAGGACCGGAATCCCGTACCACGATTCCGGTCCTCGGAGACTCAACATCAGGATCGCGTAAGGGGACTGCTGATCAATCACCCCCGCCCACCCGAGCAGCCGGCTGGCTTCTGTCTTTCCTGTCGCCCGCCCCAAGCTCCGGAGGGAACCGGCCTCGTCCCGGATGTTTTTGGATGGGCCGACCGGGCAAGGCTTCGTCGCGTGGACCAAGAGCCGCGCCCAGGCTCAGATTCGATTAAGTGGAAGAATGCTTGGACGAGCCCGGTCACGGCTCTTGCATCGCGATCCGATAATGCCGGCATTATCAGACCTTGCCCTGGCCGGCTCCCTCCTCCGGGTCACGCTCCGCGTGACCTTGACATAATCGCGGGCGATTATGTCCACGCCCCTCGCGAGCGGGATGTGGAATGGATGAGGCTCGCGAGGGGAACTTGAAGCGGGCGAAGATGGGATCGTGAGCCAGCCGGCAGAGGACCCGTCCGCCCCCTCAAGGGGGCTCCCCACTGTATTTTGCTCACAGCTATCGGCAATGCGATCATCAAGTCTTGTTTTCCGCAGCAACGGTTTTGAAACATTACGATACGGCTGTCATCCTCAGCTGCGCGCGAGAAGCTCATCCGGCTTCACGCCCTTCAGCCCATAAGGAAAAGGGGAACAAGGATGTCCACCGTTCAGAAACAACCCTTTCGTCGGTTCATTGAGGTCGATTACCAACTGAATGTGGGCTGGGTGCATCCCCTTCTCTCCAGTCTAAATTCGCATCCCAAGCTGCGATCCAAACACAAAAGCTGGTCATCGAGTAAGCTTTCTGACTTCGCCTTTGCGGTTGAGACTCGACACGGCACCCTCCCGGAGATCGTCAAACGGATTGACGGCGAGTTGAACTCTCTAATCTCAGAACTCGAGACGAAGGGCAACGTCATCGAGTACATTGCTGACTGGTCAAACGGAAAGTACGCGATGCTCAAACCGGCGTTCCACTTCAAGAATCAGCGAGCACTGAAGACGGTTCTGTACGGGGTGAATGCGTTCATAGTCGAATCTCGCGCATGTTTTGAGAATCTGACGTCGTTCTATCGCGAGTTCGTTAAGCATTACTTCGACAAGCAGGTCTCGAAACCATCAGCGTACGCTTACGTTGCCGCCATAACAGGAGATTCAGCATGGGCAAACGACCTGAAAGCGATTCGCGACGACTTGCTCCACGAACGCTCCACGTGGTTGGCTTTCGAAGTGCTCGGTGAGCTTGTTCAGAGATACGAAGCCGTGTTCACGCTTAATTGGCGGCCTGGATCTTACAATCCTGGTGACTCAATGACCTTTTCGACGCTCCGTGGAATACAGAAAGGCTTGGATGATGCGACATTCAAGTTGACTGAGACTTTGAAGCGAGAAGTTGAGGCGTTCAGTTAACGCCGGGAGGCCACGAACCGGAAGCAACAAGAGCTTTACCTGAAGAAAACGAATCAGCCCATCTTTCGGACCGATTCGTTCTACAGGGATGCTTGGACATCGGCCAGGCCTCGACTGACGCGTCCGCATCCTGGCGCGTTCTTTTCTCGCCGGCAGCGAGCGTGGCCGCGGAACGCGGCCACGTGCGCGCGCCGGCGACAGATGGGGAGTTGAAGAGAAGCACCACTCGTTCCTTCAGCCAGCCGCCTTCGTTGAGCTCGGCACGGCGGTGACTGCGGTGTTCACCGGCCGGCGACGCGATTGCTCGCATCAAACAAGATCGATCACGAACACATTCTTGCAATCGTGGTGACGGCCGCAGCTCCGTCCTCGCGACCGGCACCAACAGAGGGGAGCCCCCTTTAGGGGGCGGACGGGCCATCTGCCGGCTGGCTCACGATCCCATCCTCGCCCGCCACAAGTTCCCCTCGCGAGCCTCATCCATTCCACATCCCGCTCGCGAGGGGCGTGGACATAATCGCCCGCGATTATGTCAAGGTCACGCGAAGCGTGACCCGGAGGAGGGAGCCGGCCAGGGCAAGGTCCGATAAGGCAGCCTTATCGG
>Ga0214473_10005928_pt1 | contig 14626 bp, 10 predicted proteins | sample RVTome_7_FD_203509 | JGI IMG/M metagenome (GOLD analysis project Ga0214473, IMG submission 203509) | Soil microbial communities from uranium-contaminated site in the Upper Colorado River Basin, Wyoming, United States - RVT98D197 | ecosystem: Environmental > Terrestrial > Soil > Contaminated >... | reverse complement strand
GACAAGCTACCTCGATTCCAGCAGCTCCTTACCGACGGCATTCTCTTCAAGCTCGGCTCTACGGCAGAAACGCTGACTTCCTCCGTCTGGCCCACGTTTGCAACCGGAACCCTTCCGGGCGAGCATGGCGCCTACTACCCTATGCAGTGGGACCCGTCTGCACACACCCTACGTCGCGTAGCTGCAGACTGGCTCTACTACGAACCCTTCTGGCACGAGTTGGCGCGGCAGGGAAAGCGGGTCACTGTGCTCGACGTCCCTTTCAGTCTTCCCAGCAAGTTGGGGCAGGGCATTGAGGTCCTAAATTGGGGGTCCCAGGAATGTCTCGGTCCGTTTTCGAGCAACCGCCCGGAACTGGCACGCGAAGTCCGCACGCGATTCGGCAAACATCCAATGGGGAATGAGATCCCGGCCCAGGAGTCAACCGCAAGGTTAGAGCTCAGCGCCAGGAACCTTGTCGCTGGCGCCCGGCGCAAAAGCGAGCTCTCCCGCTGGCTGATGAACACTACTGACTGGGATCTTTTCATAACCGTGTTTGCTGAATGCCATCGTGGCGGTCATATTCTATGGCCCGAATCCGGAGACTCCAGCTCGGCCGTTCCCTCAAACGCACTTACGGAAGTTTATCAGGCAGTGGACGAGGCAGTGGGACATGTTCTCGACGGCGCCGACATGGAGACAACTACCGTTATCGTTTTGTCCGTGCATGGCATGAGGGCAAACTTCACTCAGGAGCATTTCGTGCTCTCTTTGATGGAGCAGGTCAATAAGGCCTTCGCAGGAGAGAGCATATCCAATTCGGGCCCGCCATCGGGCAGGAAGAATCCAATGCGAATGCTGCGGGAGGCCTTGCCTGCAGAACTTCAATACGCGGTCGCGAAAGCTGTTCCTGCGGCAGTGCGCGACTGGGTGGTCAAGCGAACATATTGCGGGGGCATCGATTCACGGCACACGCCCGGATTTGCGCTTCCGGGGAGTGGCGAAGGTTACCTCCGCTTCAACCTGGTTGGTAGAGAAGCTGTGGGTGCGCTTGAGCCAAGCAGTGAACAGTTCCAACGCTATCAAGATACGCTCAAGAAAACTCTCATGGCCTTCAAAGATGCAACGACGGATATTCCTATCGTCAGAGGCATTGTGTCACCTGCCACACTTTACCCTGGTCCACGGAGCGACTTCTTGCCCGACCTGGTTATTCTTTGGAACGAACTCTTACCGGTGCCGGAAATCTATGCCGACAACGGGAGTCGGTTAACCGGCAGGTTGACCACAGGACGAACCGGAGAACACCAGCCTAACGGCTTTGCGATCGTGACCGGCAACAAACGCCGTTTAGAGGGAGCGCCCCCCCTAAAACATATTGTTGACTTCGCGGCATTCACCCGCCACCTCTTGATGAATGCAGGCGGGGACTGAGTCGAAGCATTTCACTGCTACTACGATAGGGTTGAGGCATTGAATGGAAGCCAGTAAGACTTATGACCTCATCATCATTGGTACGGGAGCGGGTGGGGGCACGTTGCTCCATACCCTTGCTAATTCCGGCAAGAAGATTCTCGTGCTCGAGCGCGGCGGATACCTTCCCCGGGAAAAGGACAACTGGGAGAGCCAGGCTGTCTTTATAGATAACAAATACAAAGCTCGTGAAACCTGGTACGACAGACAGGGAAGGATCTTCAATCCCGAAATCCACTACTACGTAGGCGGAAACACAAAGCTATATGGAGCGGCACTCTTGCGCTTTCTGAGCAAGGATTTCGAGGAGGTTCGCCACCACGCTGGAATTTCTCCTGCCTGGCCCATCACTTACCACGATCTCGAGCCATATTACTTGCAGGCAGAGCGCCTATACCACGTCCATGGGCAGCGTGGTGTCGATCCTAAAGAATCTCCCGCAAGCGGACCTTATCCATTTCCCCCGCTCCGGCATGAGCCCAGGATTCAGGAGTTACATGACGATCTTTGTACCCTTGGTTATTCTCCTTTTCCCCTGCCTCTCGGCGTAATGCTGGACGAAAATGGCGGAGAGAACAGTCCATGCATTCGCTGTGATACATGTGACGGATTCCCGTGCCTGATCAGTGCCAAGGCCGACTCCGAGGTTGCTTGCGTACGACCGGCCCTGACGCATGCGAATGTAACGCTTCTGACACACGCGCAGGTCAAACGCCTGGAGACGAGCCCTTCCGGCCGTGAAGTAACAAGAGTCATTGTCCAACGGAAAGGGACGGCCGAGGAATACATCGGCAGTATTGTGGTCCTGTCCTGTGGCGCAATCAACTCGGCGGCGGTTCTGCTCGGGTCCGCGAATGACGTTCACCCGAACGGACTTGCCAACAGCTCCGACGTCGTGGGACGGCACTACATGTGCCATAACAACTCGGCGTTCATCGCCATTTCACAGCAGCTTAACCCGACCGTGTTTCAGAAGACACTCGCTCTGAACGACTTCTACTTTGGATCTGAGGACTGTGAATTCCCACTGGGCCACATCCAGACCATGGGCAAGGCAGATGCCATGAAGTTTAAGGCAGCCTCGCCTGTCCCCCTGCCTTATAGGGCCCTGGATCAGCTCGCGAAGCACTCCCTGGATTTCTGGGTTACCTCCGAGGATCTGCCGCAAGCAGAAAACCGCGTCATCGTCGGCAAAGATGGGGCCCTTCATCTGCATTACAAAGAAAACAATCTGGAGGCCCACAATCGTTTGAACTCCAAGCTGTCTCGTCTGCTTAAAAAGATTGACCGGAAGCACAGTCTGATTCCGTTGTCGCTGTGTCTGCGAAAGAAAATCCCGCTGCGAGGCACAACTCATCAGTGTGGGACAATCCGTTTCGGAAGAGACCCAAAGTCTTCGGCGCTGGACATTAATTGTAAGGCGCACGACCTGGACAATCTCTACGTGGTTGACGGCAGCTTCTTCGTCTCAAGTGCGGCCATGAATCCAGCTTTGACCATCATGGCCAACGCCCTGCGAGTTGCCGAGCACCTGAAAGAGAGATTGCGGTAGGCCCTCTTCTTACTTTCTGAGACAAAGTTGGAACAGTGCCGGCGACCATAGGCACGGAAGCCTACAGCCACTTCACTTCAGGATCGCCTATGCTCGCAGCGCCAGCTCGCAAGCGCGTGCGGTCAAGGCCATGATAGTGAGGGTCGGATTTTGACAGCCCGTATTGGGAAAACATGCCCCATCTGTAACAAAGAGATTGCCCACGTCCCAAACCTGATTCTTATTGTCCAGAACGGAAAACCTTGGATCAGCGCCCATACGCGCCCCCCCACACTCGTGGACTGCCTGGCCCAAATGCAGCACGCCCACCTCGGGCCCCACTGCCTTCCACAGCATTCCTCTCAAGGCGGATGGTAGTGGCAGCTTGAGTTCCAGGCCTGCGGTCTCCGCAATTAAGAGCAGCTGCTGCTTTTGGGCCTCGATCATTTTTTTGTCGTTTTCGCGGCGGTGCATTGAAATGTTTACAGCGGGAATCCCGAATGCGTCTAGTCTTTGGGAAAGCGTTACTCTGTTATCGTGGTCTGGAAGCATCTCACCAAAAGAAGCCATGGCCCAGTGAGTTGGAGATACGGTGCCCTGAATTCCGAAACCCCGTATGAATGCTCGATCGTTCAAACTTTGGCTGAAATCCGGTATGTAGAAGTCGAGATCGGTACTGAGATCGAGCGGCGTGGATTCTCGCGGAACCCAGGGAAGTCGCGCATAGTCGTCTCCGGCGGAGCCGGCACCTATGACGAAGTTGTGATCCAGCAGGTAGCGACCCAGCAACCCATAGTTGTTTCCGACGCCGGCTGGATGTTGCGCGCAGGCCGAATTCAGCAAGATCCTTACCGATTCGATCGATGAGGCGCAGAGAAAGATAAGATCGGCAGTCACGGTGGATCTCAGGCGTGCCTGTACGTCGATGTACTCCACACCGAAGGCACGATCACCCGCTTTGTTGAGAAGCAGTCGGGCGACCGGGGCTTCTGTGAATAGTTGTAAGCGATTTGTCTGCAAAGCGTGTGTCAGCGGCGAATGAATCGGCTCGATGTTATGCTTGAGCTTACGCGGCACAATCACTCGCCGTTCCGGCCAGCGTGATTCGATCCTTCTTTTCAGCAAAGCTGCGGGCTCGGTGAAAGCCCCCAATTCGCTCACCAGGCCGTCGGGCAGAGAGGGGATACCGTCGCATGATCCGTAGAGTCCGTGAAAGGCCTCTACCATGTCGTAATACTTTGCCAGGTCGCAGTAGCTAATTGGCCAGGGCGTTTCCCAACCATCAGACTCTGCTCTCTTGAAATCGTAATCAGACAGGCGAAGCGCCATTCGTGCCCAGGTATGTAAGCGCCCGCCGACTTGCCGGCCCCTTATCCAAAGAAACCGGTCTCCACCTCGGGTGCTGTAGGGATTCTCTTTGTCGTCTACGTAGAGATGCTCAATCTGAGGATGAAACGATGTGCCGCGAGATTGTGTTTTCTTCCTTCCAAAGATTAGTTTGCTCCAGTAGCTCGCTGGCCTCACGCTTTTAGAAAGAGGTCTTATGTGCCGAGGAAGATCCGCTGCTGACAACATCCTGCCGGCGTCAAGTGCAACAACACTCAGTCCGTTCTCGGTGAGTACTTTGGCCGCCCAACACCCTGCGGCTCCGACACCGACAACGACAGCATCAAAATGCGTTTGTCCTGGTTGCACGTCCATCTCGGAAGGAAGTATTCCAACCTTCTGCTGGACCAGAGCGTTCCCGTTCGGTAGCGCGGTCCGGCCGCTTTGACTACTCGCGTATTCAGTTCAACAGTCCTCAAGATTCCTGGGGGCCACCACTGCGTGCCGGAGAGCTGGGGAGAAGATCCAATGATCGCGCGGTGGCACAGGCGATCTTTCAGACTAACGGCAAATGATGTTCCAGATGCAAATCGCCGCAAGATGTTTGGATCTTATATATCTTAGGGTCTCCGGGAGGACTAGGTTATGGACTTTTACGCCACTTTCTTGCGTCGAATTCCGCAACGAAATACTGTTCGTTCAACCGCGACAGTAGACCGATGACATGTTGGAGCTGCGCCCACCGCTTTGTGCGCCGTATCCCCGCGTCGTTACGGCTTTTATCTGCAGGAAGTGGCACACGCATCGGGGATAAACTTCGTTCATCAAGCGCCGACGCTGCACCATAAGCTGGAATCACATCATCCGCAGGTTGCGGCAATGGGCGCCGGCGCCTCTACCGTCGATTTGATCGTGATAGTTGGCAAGATATGTACCGCGCACTGTTGGAACTCGGTTGGGAGGATATGGATTTCGACCAAAACTGCCAATGGAGAGAACCCCAAGTCATTCAAGAACTCCTGTGCCATACTGATCTTAGGATCATAAAGTGACACTTACGTCCAAGCTGTGACGAACGACAAGCTGAAGGCGCAGAGCAGAGTTGTAAAAATGCTTCTCCCAGGTATCCAGAGGCCGATGCTTTAGTTAGTGGACGTTTCCGGACTCGCGGCGAAATGGTGGGATCCTATGAGTTCTTTAAAATGTTGGCGTCCCGTACGGGAATAGTGTCATCTTGTCGGAGTGTCAGAACGTCTCTTGCGCCGTGTTTCCAGTGCGCTTTTGCAACTGGAGGGCGAATGCTTCACTTGATCGCATAAGCCTTTACGCTCGCGGCGTAATCGTTGACGTTGTAGCGACGCAGCAAGTCGCCAGAGCCTCGCGCAAGTCTGCATCCGCGCTTACTGGTTGTGGCGTACAGCACGCCGTGCTAGCGAGTGGTAACTCGCTTGAAGAAGTTGATGAGACTATCGCCAACGGCGCTGACAATTCCTCAGGCGAGTAACCGAACGCTTCCGCGACAGCCCGCACACCGTCATGCTCACTCGATAAACCACTCTCAGCCACTGACCCGTATCTTGATCGTACCGCTTCAACTATTGATTCCGACATGCTGAGTCTCCTTCTGTCTAAGACTTAAACTCGCCAAAGCTTACACAGCCGTCCCAAACCATGCTCCAATCCCTGCCGTGATTGCCATGCGAGAGCGCCCCAGAATGTGACACGCACCGTTCCCTTTAGGATCGGGGCACCGCCGGTGTAAGCCGCCAACGCACCTAGAAGTGCGAGAAAGAATAGCGACGTTCCTGCAACCAGTAGCACGAGGCTGGTGACCGGGGCGACGACAACAACGAGCAAAGGTAGTGCTGCGCTCACTGCAAACGTTACGGCGGAAGTAAGCGCTGCCTGAACAGGTCGGGCACTAATCGTTTCCGAGATGCCTAATTCATCGCGGGAATGTGCTGCAAGCGCATCGTTAGCCATTAGTTGTTCTGCGACTTGATTTGCCAGCGTTGAAGCGAGCCCACGTTTGACGTAGATGGCTGCAAGCTCCTTTTTCTCGTAAGGTTCATTGGCGGCGAGTTCCGTGCGTTCACGTTCGATGTCCGCGCTCTCGGTATCTGATTGGGAGCTAACCGAAACATACTCACCCGCAGCCCATGGACATGGCTCCTGCAACCAAGCCTGCGAGACCTGCCACCAAAACCGCAGTATGTGTTGCGTTCGACGCGGCTACACCAACAACCAGACTAGCGGTCGAGACGATACCGTCGTTTGCGCCCAGAACGGCTGCGCGGAGCCAGCCTATATGCTGCGTACGGTGCCGTTCGCGATGGGATATGCACATCTCATTTTCCCTTCACAGGTTTTTGCCGAAAGTAAGTTGCGCTAAATGCAAACTGGCGAGCCTTGGTCGCTCTAAGGCTCTCACTCTAACGCCGACGTTAACGCAGCATGGATCGCGTCAACCTAGACGATCGCAGCCTCGCCGTTATCCGGACAGGTGATGATGCGCGAGTCTCGATAACGAATGTACTCGCGAACAAAATAACGGATTGCGAAGAAGAGGCTTGTCGCCAGGAGGCCAGCGGCAACCAAAATAGACAACAAACATGATGATGCACCTCCTTTTGGAAGGTTACTCAGTCTTTAGTCTCCTTACGTCTGAACGCTGGCGCAAGCTTTGGTTTGGTTGATCTCAACGCCCAAACAGGAGGAGAGCAACCGATATGCCGGATAGAATCGGCGACTTTCACCGGAAGTAGACAAGGCGCGCACCAGATTTGCGAAAAGTTCCTCTTGGATTGCGGGAAACCGCGCAATCCTAAATGCGACTTGCCTCGGAAAGACAACTTCAGCGTTCAGATAAAAGGATTTGGGCGGGAACGACTCCTGACCCCGGTGGGCACGTTAGTTGCTCCTTCCGGTACAACGTGGAGGAGAACTATGCCAAAAAAAATCCAGGCCATTGATTTCATGTACTACGTTGCCACGCGGGAGTTCATGGAGCAATGGGACCGCGCGAAAGAGGGCGAACTCGTGTGTCGGATGGAGAAGGCCATTGGCGGATTGCCTCGCTTTGCTTCAATCGACGAGATGTTACGGCAGATGGACGACGCGGGCGTGGAGAAAGTCTTCATCACCCAATGCAAAATGTGGTCGTACTGGCGCAAGTGGATGTACATGGACACTCAACTTGAAGACGTGCTCCAGTACACCGAACAATATCCCGATCGATTTGTTGGGCTTGCCGGCTATAACCCGTTTCGCATTCAAGAGAGCCTGAGAGAGATCGAACTCGCCGTTACGAAACACGGATTCAAAGGCGTTTATGTCCACATCTATGGCTTCGACATCCCGCTGAACGACGCGAAGATGTATCCGCTTTTCGCGAAGTGCGTGGAACTGGATGTGCCGGTGTCGATGCAGGTGGGCCACGTACTGGAGGCTAGCCCCAGCGACGGGGCCCGGCCAATGTTCCTCGATCGGATCGCTGGGGATTTTCCAGATCTGAAAATGATCGGTGCGCACACCGGCTGGCCGTGGGTCGATGAATTGCTGTCAGTTTGTTACAAGTGGGAGAACATTTGGTTTGGAATCGACGCCTGGTTGCCGAAATACCTCTCACCGCAAATCATTCAGTTTATTAACAGCCGCATGGGCCGCGATCGTTGTATCTGGGGAACAAATGGTCTGCCCTGGAAAGAGAGTTTAAAGCAGCTCTGCGATTTAGGATTGAAGGAGGAAGTGCAAAGAAAACTTCTGCGGGAAAATGCGATTGAATTATTCAAACTCGGTTCGAACTTGAACGTGGCCTCGAAATCAAACAGCCTCGAAGAGGCGGTATTCAGTAGTCCCGTGCGTGAGACCGAGGTTGTGGTAAGACCATGAATGAAGATAACGCCCGGAGCTACCTTGCGTATTGCGCCATGGATGAGCGGCAACAGTCATGAAGAATTCATTTGATTTCAGGGAAAAATCGATCATTGTCACCGGTGGCGCGCGGGGTATTGGCCGCGCCGTCGTTCAGGCTTTTGCTGAGGCAGGCGCCGACGTCGTCATCGCCGATCTCCGCCTGGAAGATGCCAACCACACGGCCACGGATGTAGGCCATTGCAGTTGTCGGCGCATCGTTGCCGTGCAAACCGATGTCACCAAACGTGAGGACATTGACAGACTCCGCGACGAGACATTGAGAATGTTCGGCCAGATCGATGTGCTGGTTAATTGTGCCGGCTGGGATCGTTTGCTTCCTTTTCTAAAGACGACGCCGGAGCTTTGGCAGAAGGTGCTGAACATTAACTTTATGGGCGTCGTCAATATGTGCCATGCGATCTTGCCGCACATGGTCGAGCGCAAGCAGGGCGCGATCGTCAATATTAGTTCAGACACGGGGCGCGTCGGATCTTTTGGCGAAGCGATCTATGCCAGCTCAAAAGCCGCCATCATGGCGTTTTCGAAAACGCTCGCGCGCGAGCATGCGCGCGACAATATTCGGGTCAACGTGGTTTCGCCGGGCCTCTGTGAAACGCCTTTGATTGAGGAAATGCGTGAAGATGAATTCACCGCAAAGATTCTCAGCTCGATCGTTAACTTCATTCCCATGAAACGGCTGGGACAGCCCGAAGAAGTTGCACCTGCGGTTGTCTTTCTGGCTTCCGATGCGGCCAGTTACATCACGGGCCAGGTGGTAAGCATCAACGGCGGACTGAACATGGTGGGTTGAAAGCACTCGTGATGACTGAATCAATCTTCTACGAATGGCATAACAGGTCGCTCGACGATGCGATCTACGAATGCCGCGAGTTGTTTGAAGATACGACTTTTCCAACTGTGAAGCGTTGGCGCGAACGCGGCGGGAAAATAGTCGGCCATTTCCAGGTTAACTTTCCTGAGGAGATCGTTCACGCAGCTGGTCTCTTGCCATTCAAAGTTCGTGGCGCTCCCATCGACACGGTCCAGTCGGATTCGCACTTTGGATCTTACCTCTGCTCGATTCTCAAGACTTCGCTCGAACTCGCCCTGAGCAACACTGTCCCGCTGGACATGTTCGTTTCGCATCCGATTTGCGACGCCGCCCGCAATCTCGCAGCTATATGGGGACGGAATGTTTCCTATCCATGTCAGATCCTGTATCTGCCGCAGAACCCGAACTCACCGCACTCGGTAATCTATCTGCGCGGCGAGTACGACCGGTTGAAAAGATCCATCGAAGAGATCTCCGGCGAGGCGATCACTAACGATGCGCTGCGGAATTCGATCGTTGTGTTCAACGAGAATCGGCTGCTGATTCGTGAGTTGTACGAGATAAAGAAAGACACTCCCTGGCTCATTTCTGCCGATGAAGCGTATGTACTCGTCGCGCTTGCCGGACTGATTCCTCGCGAAGAACACAATGACGTGCTGCGCACGCTGCTGCCGCAGATTCGCACGCGCGAAAAGCGGACGCAGGACAAAGTACGGGTTGTGTTCGAAGGTGGTTTCTGTGAACAGCCACCGCTGGACTTGATTCGCGCGATCGCTCGCTCTTGTTATGTCGTCGATGACGACTTGCTGATTGGTCTGCGCTGGTTGCTCGAAGACGTTTCGCTCGACGGCGATCCGCTCACAAATCTGGCCGAAGCCTATCTTGAAAGATCTTCATATAGCCCGGTCCAGCACGATCTGCGCAAACCGAAAGAGAAGATGCTGCTCGCCCGCATTCGCAACGCGCGCGCCGACGCCGCCATCATCACGGCCGCCAAGATGTGCGAGCCGGGCCTCGAAGAACAGGTCGCTTACACACGCGCGCTCGACGAAGCACGCATCCCGTATTTCGTCGGCGAATTTGAAGAGAGCATGACCAGCTTTGATTCGATGGAAATTCAGCTCGAGACGTTCGTCGAAAATATTTTGTTTAGCTGATTGTCCAAAGACATGACCCAGACACCTGACATCGTCGGCCGCGGCAATCGTGATGGCTCGGCGTTATTTCAAAAGTGGTTTACTGAGGTGAACCAGACCGCCGAAACGGGCGGGCAGGCCGCGTATGTTTTCGTCATGGGCAGCATGGCTGAGCTGCTGCGCGTCTTTGATCTGCCGATCGTGATGCCGGAGATTAACTCGCTGCAAACCGCAGTGCGTCGCGTCGCGCATGAGTACCTGAACCAGGCGGAAGACTACGGCTATTCGCCGGATATTTGTGGATATGTTAAGGCCGATGTGGCTGTCCAACTCAGACACGGCGAACATCCGATGGGTCGCATTCCACCGCCTTCATTGGCGGTGCTCACGAACGCCTGCAACACCTACATCAAGTGGGCGGAAATCTGGGAACGCATGTACCACATTCCGATCTTCACCCTCGATATTCCGGGTACGCGCGCGCGCGGCAAGCAGACATGGCCCGGAGAATCTGATTTCGAAAACGACCGCAAGTATGTCCTGGCCCAGGTAAAAGAGCTGATTACTGTTTGCGAGGGCGTCACCGGAAAGAAGTTCGACATCGACCGGCTGCGCGAGACTTTGCAATACGCCAACGTCATGAGTCGCGGCTGGCGGCGCGTGCTCGAACTGAATCAGAGTACGCCTTCGGTCTTCAACGCGCTTACTGATGGAACCATCTACCTTGGCGTGTCGAATGGTTTTCGCGGGACATACGAGGGCGCGAAGTACTTCGAAGATTTGGTTGAAGAGATGGAGTTCAAGGCCGCGCAAGGTATCGGCACGATGACTGACGAGAAGTACCGCCTGGTATTCGTCGGCGTTCCCTGCTATCCGATCTTTCGTCGCTTTAACGAACTGTTCAGCGAATGGGGCGGCACGTTTGTTAACTCTACTTATCTTTGGTTTGCGGCGGGTGGAGTAGCGCAGGGGTATGAATACGACTTGAGCCGGCCACTCGAGAGTTTTGCCGAAGGAGTTTTGATCTACGTACGCAATGCGATGGACAGCATGTTTTATCAGGAACAGGCGCTGGCCCAAATGATCGATCCGTTTCACGTCGATGGTGTGGTGTACCACCCGATCAAAAGTTGTCGCACGGTCTCGACCGGACTGGCTGACAATCGCCGCGCGTTGATGGCGTCGCGCGATATTGCGAGCCTGTTTATCGAGTCGGACATGATGGATCGCCGCGTGGTGTCTGAGGCTCAACTGAAGAACCGGGCCGACGCATTCTTTGAAGGCCTGGCGTCGCGGCGATTGGCCGTGGCCCGTTGATTTTTTCCCCTCTCTTTGAGAGGGATTAGGGAAGGGTGCGAAGCTTTATGGCATACGCAGCCGGCGTCGACGTCGGATCAACTCAAACCAAAGCAGTCATCATCGACGAAGCCGGCGAGATCGTGGGGCGTGCGCTGATCGACACCGGTGCGAACGTTATTGCCGCGGCCGAAAACGCTTTCGCCCAGGCTCTGACCGCCGGTCGTCTTGACGAACGCGAGGTCGAGTATGTAATTGGCACTGGCTATGGTCGCTATCGCGTGACATTCGGGAATACTCAGGTCACCGAGATTAGCTGCCACGGGCGCGGCGCGGTGCAGATGTTTCCGCAAACCCGCACCGTGGTCGACATGGGCGGTCAGGACACGAAGGCAATCCGTGTTAACGCGATTGGCGAGATCGTCGATTTCTGCATGAACGACAAATGCGCCGCCGGCACCGGCAGATTTTTGGGGGCCGCGTCTGCCGCCCTCGACATTCCGCTCGACGAGTTGGGCGAGGTTGCGTTGCGCGCCGAGCGAGCGGTCAAGATCAGCACGACCTGCACAGTTTTTGCTGAGTCGGAAGTCCTTTCCTGGCTGGGTAAGGGAAAGAAGATCGAAGATATTTTGCTTGGGGTCCACCAATCGATCGCGGCGCGTTCGATTGGATTGTTGCGGCGAGTGGGCATCGAGCCGGAAGTTACCTTCACCGGCGGCGTCGCCAGGAACATCGGGATGGTCGCGGCGCTTAACAAAGGAATGAATCTTAAGGTTAACGTAAGCGCCGATTCACATTTCATGGGCGCCCTGGGCGCGGCACTGTTTGCACTGGACCACATCCGTGCGAGCCGCGAACCGGCAACGCTCCACGAGGTCGCGCCCTTATGACTTACACCCTCGGCATCGACCTCGGTTCGACCTACACTAAGGCTCTAATTCTTTCCGATGACTCCCGCATCGCCGGCAAGGCGATGGCCCATACCGGCTTTAAGCTCGCTGAAATCTCTCGTAAGTTGTTCGACCAGGCACTCGATCAAGCAGGATTATCGGACGCCGATATTGCATATGTCGTAGCTACGGGTTTTGGCCGCCATATGGTTCCTTTCAGCAACGTTGCCGTTACCGATCTAACGGCGAGCGCACGCGGCACAGCATTTCTGTTTCCCAACACTCGCACAGTTCTCGACGTTGGTGGCCAAACCATGAAAGCGAGTCGCCTGGACGAGACGGCGAAAGTGAGGTCGTTCCGGCTCAACGATAAGTGCGCCGCGGGCACGGGCGCATTTATCGAAAAGACCGCACGCTACATGGGCTACTCGACCGAAGAAATTGGGCCGCTCGTCGCCACCTCGAAAGTAGCCGTGCCGATCTCCGGCGTTTGCGCGGTGTTTGCCGAGTCCGAGGTGATCAATCAACTATCCATGGGCGCACCACCGGCGGACATCATGCATGGCGCGATCTCGTCGCTGGTCGATCGTTCTGTCCAATTGATGAAGCGCGTGCAGATGGAACCCGAATACACGCTCATCGGCGGTATCCTGCGCTTTGGCACGATGGCGCGCGTTGTGCGCGAGAAGCTGAACGCAGAAGTGAACGTGCCCGAGGGCGATATGGTCCAGTTTACGACCGCGCTCGGCGCGGCGATTCTGGGCCACCAGCGTTTGCGCAAGCTGACAGAAACCGGTGTTGAGGTTTCGCGCGTCGCGACAGCCGTGGCGGGATAGACTTTACCCAAGGCGCAAAGCAACATTCCAATCTGGAATCTCAAAGCAAGGGGCTTTCAAGCGCAGCGTGCAAAATGGTGGGAGTAAATACCGGCGACGGATCTGGTATGCTGCGACTTGCTGCTAAGGAATATGGGTTTTACTTCTCGATAATCGCGTCAAAATGTGGTGGCACAAGAGACAAAATATCGGTTGTGTGGTTTGGAAGCTTTGAATTATTGACAAGATTGGTGCCGAGGGTGGGAGTCGCACCCAACCGACCTCACGGACAACGGATTTTAAGTCTAACTTAGGGTGTTCCGCTACTTTCTTCTCAGTTCTCACTTGGTTTTTTGCTAGTCCTTCCCTCTAATCTATACTCGCACGGTGCCCCACAGTGCCTCTCTATTCGGCACACTATTGGCACACTTGTGGGTTCGGTCATTAAATGAAATTTGTCCGGCATAAAGTGAAATTTGTAGGCCATAAAATGAAATTCGTGTAGGTCATAAAATGAAATCGCGCGGACGATCTCATTAGAAGTGGGCGGCCAAATAAAACGTAATCCTATGATTTCGGTCGGCTTTAAGCGCGTTAGCAAAAAACGTCCGTGTCGGATTTGTGGCAAACCGACTTATTGTGGCTGTTCGAGGGACGAAGGTACTTCCATCTGCATGCGAGTCAGCGCCGGATCTCGCGGGCTGTCCCGCAACGGCGGAAACATACGCGTCCGATCTCCCTTTCGACGAGCTGAAAGTATCAACTACTCAGGCTCTGCGCTTCGCTAGTGGCTTCACAAATTTTGCGAGTCCGGCGAAGTTTTCGCCGTAAAAGTCGCAAGGGAAGCGTTGCCGAATCGTTGGATCCCGAAAGCCTTCGCCTCCAATCACGACCGAAGCGTCAAGTTTGGCAGTGACCTTGCGCAGTTGGGCGTACTCAGAAGTGGCTCGATCTAAATCGGCAATGCTCCGCGCAGAAATGCAGACAAGTTGCGGCCGTTGCTGTGTGACCATCTCGCGCAGTGAAAACAGCGGCGTGTTGGGTCCGAGGTTCCTCGTGTCCCAACCTTCAGTCTCAAGAATAATTTCCGCCAGGTGAACCGGCAGCTCATGCAGGTCGCCATCGATGCCACAACAGATAGCCTTCATTCCGGTGGGCCCGGCAGGCACAACTATGCCGCGCAGCGCTTGCAAGGCGCTAAGTACGACCCGAGTCGCCAGATGCTCGTCTGCAACCGTGATCGTTCCGCGAAACCATAGTTCTCCCACCTCATGCATGGCTTCCGTGATCGTCTTATCAAACAGCGCCACAAGCGACTGGCCTTCCATGTAGGCCTGAATCAGGAACGCCGCGGCTTCCTTCTCTTCGCCCCCCAGGAGTAGCTCTGTAAACCTCACCGAGGAACTCCGACTCAGCGCACGGCCCTTCTTTGG
>Ga0214473_10005927_pt1 | contig 14627 bp, 14 predicted proteins | sample RVTome_7_FD_203509 | JGI IMG/M metagenome (GOLD analysis project Ga0214473, IMG submission 203509) | Soil microbial communities from uranium-contaminated site in the Upper Colorado River Basin, Wyoming, United States - RVT98D197 | ecosystem: Environmental > Terrestrial > Soil > Contaminated >... | reverse complement strand
CAGAGGAGGACACATTTTCTCTTGCGCGCGTCCGTCAAGCTTTGGCAAGCCCCTTAGCCTTTGTGGAAATTCGGCAACAGGAGACCTTGCTGCCACTCCAGACCGTTGGTAGCGAGGCCTATGTGATCTATCCCTATTGGGGAGCCAGAGGTGCCTGTATTGAGCCCTTTGAAGCCATGCTGCGGCAGTCTGCTCCGGTGGCGATCAATATTCATCTTGAACCAACCGAGGTCCGAATCGACGAGTTCGCCTCTTTTGATGAGGCCGCTCACATTGCCCAGACCGTGTCAGATCTGGATGTAAAAATCCATAGTGATACAGGGATCCGCCGCCGGAGAGATCCGGGGGCGGAACTGGTGAGCCGCATCTATGCCGCCTATCGTCGTTCCCTGGAAGAGCCATTCACCATTGTGGTCCAGGTAGCTAGTCAAAACGCCAACGCGGCATGGACAGTGGCACGGTCATTCGCCTCGGCGGTGATTCCGCCTTCGACAGGGGATCCGGGGGAAAGCAGAGAAAAAAATCTTCCATCCCAGGCGGCTCTGTTTGCGGCGTCTTCGCAAGCAGATCTGAGCACAGCTCTGCAAACGTACGAGAATTTGATATTGTCCTCCTGGGGAGAAAGCCTGGCAAGCCCTGGCAAAGAACGTATGCCTTATTTGATGGGCGCGCGCGGCGCAAGCACGGTCTTCCGACTTCCTGTTTCCGTCCATGGGGGAATCCCCGGAATTGCGGTTCATCAGACCCCTCCAGACTTTGAGCCTGGTCCTCGCCCCACACAGTCAAAAGCCGATGAGATTCAGCTCGGCTCTTCTCGGCGTGGCGGCGCAACAGTCATTCCTTTGCAAACACTGACGCGACATACGCTGATTACCGGGTTTACAGGAAGCGGTAAGACCAATACACTGCTCTATCTTCTGGATCAACTCTGGCGAACGCACCGAATCCCATTTCTGGTGATCGAGGCAGCCAAAAAAGAGTATCGCGCACTCGCACGCGTGAGGGGATTTGAAGAATTACTGATCTTTAGCCTGGGGGATGAGACTGTTTCGCCATTTCGTTTGAATCCGTTTGAACTGTTGCCCGGTGTTCGGGTGGAAGCGCATCTAGGCCGGTTGCAGTCATGCTTTGATGCCGCCTTGCCCCAGTTTGGCATCCTTCCATCTATTGTCGCAGAGGCGCTGGAGCGCATTTATCAGGCAAAGGGCTGGAAATTGACAGACCGCTATGACCCGGCTGATAGCAGAAAACGATTATTTCCGGTATTGCGCGAACTCTATACAGAGGTTGTTCGAGTTACCGATGAACGAGGCTATGCTGGCGAAACCCTGCATAATATCAAAGCAGCAGCTGCCGGGCGCATCGGTAATTTGCTCCGCGGTAGCCGTGGACGTATGTTCGGCGGACAGCGCTCGCTGCCGCCCGAGATCCTCTTCCATCGACCTGTCATTCTGGAGATGAATGATTTGAACGAGGATGACAAGGCGCTCACGATGATGTTCCTCCTGACCTGGTTGCGCGAGTGGCGCGAGTTACATCCTTCCCATCATTTGCAGCATGTGACCGTTGTGGAGGAAGCCCACAATGTCATTAGCAATGTCCAGTCCGTGGGTGCAAGCGATATCGCGGCGGATACAAAGGCGAAAGCGGTAGGTGCATTTTCCAATATGCTCGCTGAGGTTCGGGCGTATGGAGAGGGCATCGTCATTTCGGATCAATCGCCTGAAAAACTGGCGCCAGATGCCATGCGGAATACAAACCTGCAAATTGCGCATCAGTTGCGTGACCATCATGATCGAGAAGCCATTGCGAGAGCGATGATCATGGATGACGCCCAGCGCGATTATCTGGGAAAACTCCGCGTGGGAGAGGCAGCCCTGTTCCGTACGGGCATCGAGAAAGCCACATTTATTTCCGTGCCTGAGTATAAGGATTCGGCAGGGTTTACCAGCCTGCCTTCGGATGACGATGTAAGAAAGCACATGCAGAGCTTTCAATCCGAATACTTAAAGGCATCCCTTCCATTTGATGGATGTAGATTCTGTGGAAGTCCCTGCCAATATCGGGAGGCAATCGAACCCTATGCCCTGGATAAAGAGTCGCACGAACGTTTCGTGATGGCATTAAAACGATTCGACGAGAAATCCGAAAAAGAGTACTGGCCGGAGAATTGGCAGGCTGTGGCAGGTGTGTGCAGGGATGTGGGACATAAGGCCGGATATCCCGGCGAGGTGGATGCTGCCTATTGTTATCTTGCCCATGAAATTGATTTTCCCTTCACGGAGCACATGAGGCGCGAGTTTGTCAAAGGTTTGGAAAGGGTAACTTAACAGGACGAGAGGAGGCGCAATGCTAGAGAAAACTGTAATCGATACGGCGATGACTACGGCCAGAATTGTTGAGGCTGGGTTGAAGAAGGCATGGTCCATTCTCGATGCCGCCAGCGAAAAGAAGGCGCCGAGTGAATATCTAACCCAAAATGCTATTCGTGCTATCCAGGGCAATAGCGGGGAATAATTTATGCCGAGCGACGTTTCTGAAGAAATTTCTGAATCAACAAAGATAACACGAGAGCAAAAGCTGTCTCCTATGGGGACACAAGCAATTCAGGGTTCATTAGCTGAACAACAAGTAATAGAATCCTCTGAATTTGCAGTTGATACCCATAAGATTCCTAAAGAAGATGTGCAAAGACATTTAGGAAGAAATTCGCTTTGGACGACAGATAAAGGACAACTGATTGAGCCCAAGGGAAGTAAGGGGAGGGGAGTGGATTACGAAAGACTAAAAAATGCAAACATTGGTGGTACCTTTGAAGCAATTGATGACTTTGACGCGAAAACGGGTACTGCTACAAGTCTAAAGTCACTCGATCTAAACGCACCCACGTACAAAGATAATCCATCTCCATCTAAAAGTCTTATTAACTCTTATATAGATGATTTAGCTGACTTTCCTGGTTCAGCATCCAATCAAAGAGGAAAACGTGTCGAAATAATGCCGGAAGACATCAAAAATCGTAATCTTAGCTTGGCGGTTCCAATGGGAGCTCTAACAGATGACAATTGCCAGATCTTGCTAGAATGCAAAAAATATGCAATGACAAGAAATGTTAATTTGTTAATTGATGAGGTTGCATAAATCATATGGATACTATTACCAATCTTCATTTTTATGTGGCAGATTATTTATATCTTGTACCATTAACTAAAGATGCACAGGGGCTATGGGTTGAGGTCCAGCCTGTTACTAAAACGAAATCTTTTTCCATTAATGATCTTAGTGAAAAAATCTCCGAATACGCACAGATAGCCAATAATTTGATTAGCGAAAATGCTTGGGATGGAGATCAAGGACTAGTATGGAAGAGTGCACGTGATTTTATTAGTGCCCGACAAAACGTAGACAAGTCTTGGAAGTTAATTCCCTTCAAGCCAAAAAATAAGGCATCCGAGCTGTCATCAGACCAAATTGAGTGGATTGCTGATCGCTCCCAGATGGTTTCTCTAAAACCATCTTTGGCAACAAATTTCCTCGATGTAGCAAAAGCATTATTACAAATGATTGGAAACAAGAAATGATCTCTCTACCTAAAAGGATTGGAAGCGAATTAGTAAGGGAGACACCATATTTGTAAAAGCAGGAGTACGAGATGGACACCCAACCTGAAAAAGAAATCTCAGAAACGACTGAAACAACACCAACGGAATTTACGGAGAAGCTCTCGCCGCAAGGAATTGCCTCGATCCAGGGAGAAGATACGACAACTGCGACCGATGCAACACCAGACATGAATCCGGAAGTAACTCCACCGCCGGTTGACCCAAATCCGCCTGCGGAGCACTGGCCCCAGACGACAGATGGGACGGAGAAGGGCGGTGCAAGCAAGATCGAAACGGGCGTGGAAAAACGCGAAAAGGAAATATTCACGTATAAGGATAATGAAATCGGCAGTCTCAAACACAGACCCTCCGGCGGGGAGCGCGGCGGTTAGATCAAAACACTTCATTCGACAAGGCACATCACAGCATGCAATGCCCTTACTGTGGCGAACAACATCCTGACAACGCACAATTTTGCCCGCGGACGGGTCAATCGTTACTTGTGTCTCGGCAAACATCTAAGCGGTTCTATGTAGGGGTGGGAATATTTAGTATTTTGTTAATGACAACAAGTGTAATTTTTCTTTTGATTGGCAATATTAGCTGGGCTGAGACCTGGGTGCAGGAAAGAAATGACCTGAATACAGAAAGCCCCATTAATGAGGTCGATACGCCAGCGCCAACATTTACTCCGCAAAGTATTCGTTCCGAAATCCCCACGCTGACGTCTGTGCCAACCTCAACACGAACCAGGGTGATTACACCCACGCCGACACATAGAACGACCCATACGCCAACTGTTACGCCTACCGAAGATTCCTGGATAGCCTGCCAAGACACTTATCCATCCCGGTTACACACCGGAGATCGCGCTTACGTTTCTTCCACACCATTCCTGGCGAATCGGGTGCGTTCGAAACCCAGTTTGAACGGCAATATTATTGGCCGCATTCAACCTGGCAAATATATGGAAATTCTGGATGGCCCGGCTTGCAGTAACGAATGGGTATGGTGGCATGTTCGCGCCGAGGAAGATGGCTTAGTGGGATGGACGGCTGAGGGGGACTCCGAAAACTACTGGTTGGTGCCGGCACCCTAAAACGTTCTGGTATGGAGGCTGCTTGGATAAAATTTCTTGCCCGCATTGTGGACAGTTGCACCCAGCCGATGCACTATACTGCCCAGTTTCTGGCGTGACCTTGTCTGTGCCTACACCCTCATTGGCCCTTAATCCATCAAAGCGGCTTTATGTGGGGATAGGAATCTTCAGCTTTTTGTTAATGGCAGTCAGTTTGATCTTTCTTTTGGCTGACAACGGCGGCTGGTCCGGGAGCACGCTCCAGGCAACCGAGGGTCCGAGCGGAGGAATACTTGTAAGCCAGCCTAATACTCCTACGCCCACTCCGCAGCCCATACCATCTGAAATCCCGACGTTAACGTCCACGCCGTTGCCAACCTCCACTCCTACCGAGACTCCAGTGCCCATTCCGTCCCCGATTGAGCTCAAAACCAATTCCATGGATGGCGCCGAGATCGTTTTGATACCAAGCGGAGAATTTATGATGGGGAGTGATCAATCCAATGATCCTTATTTTTGGGGAGCAGAAGCACCGATACATCCTGTAAGCCTGAACTCATTCTGGATGTATCGTACAGAAGTGACACAGGGCATGTATCAGCAATGTGCCGAAGAAAAAGCCTGCCCGGTGCCTGCAAAAATTAATGATCCCGTTGCCCAGCAATATGGAACGGACCGATTCGTAAATCACCCTGTCGTGATGGTGACCTGGCAGGGAGCCCTGGCGTATTGTCAGTGGGCGGGAGGGCGTTTGCCTACGGAAGCCGAGTGGGAGAAGGCAGCTCGAGGCACCGATGAGAGATTGTTCCCCTGGGGGAACGATCCAAATGCCGATGGCCTGGCTAACTATTCATCGATCTCCCCTTCTGAGGTTGGCTCATACCCCGCCGGCTCAAGTCCTTATGGCGTTTACGATATGGCTGGCAATGTGCTGGAATGGGTGAATGATTTCTTTGATGCCGGGTATTACCAGTATTCTCCGATTGAAAACCCGCTGGGTCCGCGCTCGGGGGATCGGCGAATCGTCCGCGGAGGAGCTTTTAACCAGAACGGCATAAACGGTATAAGAACTGTTGCGAGAGCAAGCCTGAGACCGTCGGGTACAAAGATCAGTGTTGGATTTCGTTGCGTGATAGACGCACCCTAGATCCGTTTGTTTTCCGATCCTGAAAAGATGGGAATGTAAATATGAACCATTGTCTCAACTGTGGAAACATAATACCTATTGGTGCTCACCACTGCCCGCATTGCGGTATGCCTCTGTCTAGGAAAAAAATATCACCCTACTTATTTTTTCTTGTTGGTTTCATCCTTCTTGCAATCAGTGGAGTATGGCTTGGAAAATACCTGAACATCCGGCCCTCAGCATTTCTCCCAACAATCATTGGTAATCCGAGTAAAACTATTGAGACACCGACAGAAACTTTGGTGACTGATAGAAATACTCCTACACGCCTGCCCACCACCATCACTGCAATCCCGCCTACAAGTGTTCCTCCGACCACTGAACCGCCAACACCGATTGTTCCATCCGAAAATCCGATTGGAAAAATTGTTTTTACGTGCCAGATATTCAAAAATAATAACAGAAATCAGATTTGCGTTATGAATGCAGATGGGAGCGACGAACAGCGTTTAACAACTGATGATTTTGCTAACCATTATTACGCATCATTCTCGCCAGATGGCGAGAGTATCGTCTTTTCGTCAAACCAGGCAGGCAGCGATGATCTCTATGAGATGGATTTGAATGGCCGCCAAACCCAATTGACATTTCTGGGGAAATCCTATGCACCCGAAATATCACCTGACGGAAAGTATATCGTGTTTGCAAATTCAGGAGGGGCATTTACTTCGCTCTGGATTATGAACCGGGATGGGGGAAATCCACATGAAATCTTCAGTCCTAGCGGAGTTGGAGCATTTGATCCGACCTGGTCGCCGGATGGCAAAAGAATCTTATTCGCGTTAGGCGTAGAAGATAACAAAAAGCTTCACACAATAGACCCAGATGGATCAAATCTCCAAGTTGTTAGTGAAGAATTCACAACGCGTGGCCGTAGTGACTGGTCGCCAGATGGTATTAAGATTGCAGGCTACACAGGTGGGGAATGGCAGAGAAAGATCTACCTAATGAATTTTGATGGCTCAGATTTATTAGAATTGTTCGCAGAAGGAAATGTTCAAGCCCCGAGTTTTTCGCCCGATGGCGGATGGGTTGCATTTACAGGTTATATTGATAATATGGGAAATGGAAACGGATGTGAAATTTATGTTTTGCGACTGAAAGATAATGAACTTGAGCGTTTAACCGATAACGACTATTGTGATTGGCAACCACGTTGGGGACCTTAGCCGCAGGCTGTAAAATGAAACCTTGCATCAACGAGCAATGCAACCGCCAGATACCAGAGGCTGCAAGACATTGTCCCTACTGTGGCCAAGACCAAGCATCCAAAAGACGATATGCCCAGCTTTTTTTCCTCACAGGTGTGAGCATGCTGTCCGTTATGGTTATTCTGGCGGCCCAAGCGCTCTCGCCTGACAACATGAGTGCTAATATTCCGGCAAGCACGCATACTACGAAAACTGTAAACATTGACTCACCTCGCCCATCTGCTACACAGGCAACTATTTTGGCGAGTCGCACATCAATTCCTGCTACGAACACAGCAATGCAATTGACGCCAACCCGGAGGACTTCGACACCTACGGAGATATCTACTTCAACAACCTGCCCGGGAGCGCCGCCTACAAGAATTCGAATCAATGATTTGGTACAAGTGATTACAACGAATCAAGACAGGTTAGTCTTGCGATCAGATCCCGAAATCAATGCTCGGACAGAACTGCGTCGGTTGGATACGGGCACTCGACTAAAAATATTTGATGGTCCGGTTTGCGTGCAAGATCCTGAAACTTCCATCCACTATTGGTTTTGGGAGGTAAGAGTAAAGTCTACAGACACGCGAGGGTGGGTAGCTGAGGGAGATCGCTCTTTATATTTTCTTGAGTTTGTCAGATGAACGATCATCTCAATTCTGTGTGGGTTTCACTATGCTCTCCGGCACCGCAATTAGATTAGTCCACATTTTCAATCTACCTCACTTACACATTCCGAATGAGTGCTCATCTGTCCTGCCCTTTGCCAAACAACGGAAATGTGGCGATGAAAGTATTGTCCTCTTAAAATGCAAATTCCGTCAGGAAATTTGCACAACGACGAATCGGATATAACAGCAGCAATTCATACAAATCACGGTTCCATCTCTGCCCCTATGCATTCATGGAACACCATTAAGCAATTACGCGACCTCGAGGACGCGTAATTCTCTGATTAAATCCATCTTTGTTTGATTTCGTTTTAGCTTATAGCACCAACTTAACTTTTATCTTCTAACTCCCTACGGGATGAAATGCACTCTCTCAGTTAAAAATGCAGCTATCTCGATATATAAGAGTCAAGTAAAATCATTCATAGCATCTGGAAAATACAACAAGATCAGACCATGAAATCCTACCGCAAAGAACTTTGGTTCAACATTCCCAGCCGGCGCGGCTTCAGAAATATCACTCCCGATGTGGAGGTAGCCTTGCGTGAAAGCGGAATCCAGGAAGGCCTTACTTTGGTTTCCGCAATGCATATAACGGCTTCTGTTTTCATCAATGATGATGAATCCGGCTTGCACCAGGATTATGAGAAATGGCTGGAAAAACTGGCACCGCATGAACCGGTCGACCAATACCGCCACAACGACACGGGTGAAGACAATGCCGACGCGCACATGAAACGTCAAATTATGGGTCGTGAAGTGGTCGTTGCCGTGACAGATGGTAAACTTGATTTTGGCCCGTGGGAGCAAATTTTCTATGGAGAATTCGACGGGCGGAGGCGCAAGCGAGTTCTAGTGAAGATCATTGGAGAATAATGAAGTCTCCCTAGCTTCACACCAGGGAGACTTCGTAGACGGTACTCCAAAATCTCAAGCATTTATCTGCGACTTAACTTCGGCTTTGACAGGAGTTGGACCAGATTTGGTGAAATCTCGAAGTGGTAAGTGTGACAGACTTGAGAACGCGATGCACATCTCTGCGTCTGTCTTTATCAGCGACGATGAGCACGGTTTGCACCAGGATTACGAAAAATGGCTGGAGAAACTCGCTCCGCACGATCCTGTAGATCAATATCGCCATAACCATACAGGCGAAGACAATGCCGATGCTCATATAAAACGTCAGCTCATGGGACGGGAAGTCGTCGTCGCGATCACCAACGGGAACCTCGATTTCGGTCCGTGGGAGCAGATTTTCTACGGGGAATTCGACGGCAGGCGCAGAAAACGCGTGCTGGTAAAAAATCATCGGAGAATGAATACAGGCGGCTGATGGCCGTCCTGTACTTGCGCTGGACTATACTCCTGCCAAAAATCAGCACAGAGTCCACACTCTGTGACGATATGAATTGAATTCAATTACTCGTTCAAAACCAGCACCGCCTCGCGCGAGCACGTGATCTGGTCCTTCGAGCCGATCCCGGGAAGTTCAAGGAAGGGGTTATTGAACGTATCCATATAGAATTTGGTATTACCGATCATCACCTGAATACGAACAATGGAACCCAGGAAAGTGATGTTTTCGATGGTGCAATCCAACACGTTATCTTTCTTTTGCTCTGAGGCAAAGCTAAAGCGTTCGGGTCGGATGGACATGCGGACTTTGTCGCCTTTCCTCGTGTCCTTCAAGTCTTCCGCGGTTTCGAATTGTACATCGTCCACGCTGATCATTCCCTTCTCCGGATCCATCACTTCAGCGGCAGCTGTATTCAATGTACCCACGAAATTGGCGACGAAAACAGTTTTGGGAAAGTTATAGATCTCAAATGGGGTCCCGACCTGGTCCATCTCGCCTTCGCGCATCACCACGATACGGTCCGAAATGGATAAGGCCTCCTCCTGATCGTGCGTAACGTAAATGGCGGTAATACCCAACTCGCGTTGAATAGCGCGAATTTCAGCCCGCAGGGACACACGGATTTTTGCATCCAATGCGGAGAGCGGCTCGTCAAGCAAAAGTACTTCGGGTCGGATCGCCAAGGCCCGGGCAAGTGCGACACGTTGTTGCTGCCCGCCTGAAAGTTGATACGGGTAACTATCGCCCTTTTGCTCCAGATGGATAAGCGCGAGCAGCTCAGCTACACGCTTTTTAACAGCCTCTTCCGGCTCCTTGCGAATGCGCAGGCCAAACCCGATATTCTGCGCAACAGTCATATTTGGGAAGAGGGCATAAGCTTGAAAAACCATTCCCACATTTCTCTGACTGGGTGCCTTGTTTGTTATGTCCTTGCCTTCAATTGTAATCTCGCCCTCTGTGGGTGTTTCAAATCCTGCGATCATGCGCAGGGTGGTTGTTTTGCCGCATCCCGATGGTCCAAGAAAAGATACAAATTCGCCCTTCGCCACTTCGAGGTTGAAATCTCGCACCGCAGCAAAATCCCCAAATTGCTTTGTAATATTGGAAAGTGTTAGATGGGTCATGGTTGTTCTCTCTCAATTGGATTAATGAGCGCCGGCAACCTGTTCCTGTCCGCCGGTGATCAGTTGAATGATTCCCATCGCAGCCCAGGTCAGCAGGAAGGTGGTGAAAGTAAGCGCGGCGGGTTCATATGCGCGGTGTTGTCCCAGTAAAAAGAGATATGGACCAAACGCCGGAACGCCCAGGAATGAAGCCAGCACGACTTCACCCACAACGATCGCGAATGTCAGCAAGGCACCACTTAATAAGGCAGTCCGGATATTCGGCAGGATCACACGAGCGATGATGACATACCAGTTTGCTCCCAGGCTTTGTGCGGCCTCCGTCAGGGTTCGAACATCAACCGTGCGCATGCCCGTGTCCACAGATCGGTACATATAAGGCAATCCAAGCACCATATATCCGCCGATGATAAGGACATTCGTGCCGAATTTGAAATTGGTCAGAGGTTCCACCAGGGTCACCTCTGTAAAGGGAATATTTAATGGAGAGCTATAGACGCGGATCAAACCAAATACCAGGATGATCGCGGGGATAACGAATGGAAGCAGGGTGATGAATTCGACGATCCGGCGTGCCTCGGGAAGACGCAAACGGATCCAGTAGGCCGTCGGCACGATCAGGATGATGCTGACAATGATGGTCATGGCCGCCAGGAAGACGGAATACCCAAAGGTCTCTAGAAAATCCGGGTCGGCAAAAGCCTTTTCATAAGCCATGAAACCGACGACGTCCCGTTCCATGGTCAGGGAGAATTCGAACGTGGCAAGCAGGGGCATGACAAAATATAACACCCCAAGAACGAACCACACGTAGCTCCAAAATGGGAATTTTCGTACCCGCACCGCCAGCTTCATCGCAACCACCTTTCTGTCTTCCCCTGAAGCCATGAATAGCCGGCAAGTGTAATCGCCATGATGAAGACCATACCCATGGCCATAGCATTTCCGAGATTGGGATTATGAAGTACATCGCCTCGAACCTGCGCTCCAATCTGGATTGTAATAATTGGCAGTCTTCCTCCTGTTAAAGCGTAAGCCGTGGCGTACGCGCCAAATGCGTTCCCAAACAGAAGGATCATCGCACCCAAAATGGATGGCAACAGGACTGGCAGGGCGATACGCAGCCAGTATTGCATGCTATTTGCCCCGAGATTCTCCGCTGCCTCGCGCCACTCTCTTTTCAGTCCATCCAAAGCAGGGGCCATGATCAAAACCATCAACGGGAATTGAAAATACATATAGGTGAGACTCAAACCCAGAAAACTATACAGGTTGAATCCGGCATCATAAATGTTATAGCCAAAAACGTCCTTGAGAACGGCTGTTACGAAACCCGTACGTCCCAGGGTGGCGACGAAGGCAAATGCCAGCGGAACGCCGGCAAAGTTGGACGCCACACCCGAAAAAGTGACCAGCGCAGAACGCAGTGGTTTCGGAAGGCCGCCCACAGTCACGGAATACGCCAGAAGGAAGCCGAAGATGCCACCGCCCAGCGCCGTCACCGCGCTGATTCGAATACTCAATAAGTATGAATCGAGAATGTATTTCTGGGTAAACAACTCAATCACATTCTCAAATGTAAATTGTCCATCCGCATTGGTGAAACCGCCAACGAATAATCGCAATGAAGGTAAAAAGATGAAAAGAAGTGCGAATAGAAAAAAAGGTATCACGCCAATCCAATTCTTAAGGTTGGATCTTGGGGTGGGCATTTTGGAGGCCGAGGGTGTGATCTGGGTCATTCTTAATTACCTCTGAGCTCTTCCTGCTTAGGCGAGACCCCGCCAGATGGCAGGGTCTCGCATATTTGAACCTGGTAGATTAGATTACTCAGCTGCCTTAATATCAGCGCCAACAACCGAATCCCATTGGGTGGTGATCAGCTCTTTTGCTGAAACAAGTTGTTCGGCTGAGGGAAACACTGCCTGAGAGACATCCGGCAGTTTTGCGGATAACTCTTCAGGCACAACACCGCGCGCGCGCATATCGGTTTCGCGGGCAGGATGGCAGTAGCCTTCCATCCACAGCAACTGGCCTTCATCCGAGTACAGGAATTCCATCCATAACTTGGCGGCGTTGGGGTGCGGGGCATAGGCGCTTATGGCCTGTACATACACACCAGCAAACTGACCGGTTTTCGGAATCACCACTACAGCCTGCGGGTTGCCGGCAAAGGAATCGATGGCGGCGAGACCATTGTAGTCCCAGGTGAGGCGGACGGGAATTTCGCCCTTTGCAACCAGACCATTGTTTGCGATCAACGGAATGAGGTTACCGGCCGCGTTCAAATCTGCAAAGAACTGCAAGCCGGGGGCAGCATCGTCGAGAGAACCGCCGAAGGCGAGTGCTCCTGCTTGAACTGCCTGAATCGCCTGGTTGGAAGTGCGGGGATCACCGGATTGCGCAACCTGGCCTTTGTATTTCGGGTCGAGAAGATCAGGCCAATCCTGCGGTACGTCCGGCTGAACATCGGTATTGACGAGGAAGGCCATTACGCCATAGTAGTCGCCATACCAATAGCCATCCGCGCTTTTCATTCCATCGGGAATACTATCCCAGGTGGATACCTTATACGGCATGAACAAGTCTTTATTTGGCTCGCCAAACGAGAAGCCCACATCAACGACATCGGGGGCTTGCGGACCCTTATTATCCATGTTGGCCTTGATGGCTTCGATCTCATCACCCGAGCCGGCGTCGGGATTCAACTCATTGACTTCAATACCCGGATACTTGGCTTTGAAGGCGTCGATCACCCCACCATAGTTACACCAGTCATGCGGTAACGCGATCGTGGACAGCATGCCTTCAGCCTTCGCGGCTTCATAGAGTGCAGCCATCGGGTCGGCAGGCGCTTCGGTTGCGGGTGCTTCTGTCGCGGCGGGGGGCTCTGTCGCGGGCATTTCTGTCGCGGGCGGCTCGGTCATAACAGGAGCTTCGGTCGCGGCGGGAGCACAGGATGCAAGCGCCATGCTCACGATCACGAGTAGCACAAGCATTTCAAAAACGAACTTTTTGGTACGCATATCTCTCTTACTCCTTTTGGATTTTTTATTCGATTGAATAGAGACCTCATCCTTTATTTTGTTTTGGACACCTCCGATCGCTGAACTTGATTAAAATGCATGGCTAAATATAACCTGCATTGAAACCCTGGTTATTAACGAACAATTTTGGTTCCATTAACGATAAGTTATAGCTAAACGCATGAACCAAAACAACACATTCGATTCAATTTACTTGTACCCTCATCTATAGAACATCTGTTAACAATCCTTTAACATTTTAGCATCATAAAATCTGCAAGTCAATGAAACTTATTGGGCCTCACAAATGACCAGCAACGCGGAGAACTACCAGCCTTCCGGCTTTTCAAGGTTCCCTGCAACCAGCCCAGGGAATTGGGTGCGGATGCGGGCATCCACTTCCGGTGAAAAGGCGACGGAACTGTCCTTTTCAAGGATCTCGCGTACACGGTTCAGCGCGCGCGCATTGATATCCAGCGCGCCCTTTTTCTCCCATTGCGTACGACTTTCCCGGTCCGAAAGCTTCGTGAGCAGGCCGGAGGTCTTCATCCGCTTGATGGTGTGCGGCTCCATGAGGAACGAGCCTCCCGGCCCGATCTTCGCAATGACATCAATTGCCAGGTTTTCTTCATTGAATTCCAGGCCGCGTTTCACACGCTTCAACATGACTGCGATTTCATCGTCAATCACGGCTTTCGCAAAATCGAACACTTTCAGTGCTTCAAGCAGACCGCCCATATTGAACATATCCATACCGGCCACTATCCCACCCATGCTGGACATACCCGTTTCATAACCGGACTGCGCATCATTGATCTTTGAGTTTGTCAAGCCTACATAGCCTCCGCATGGCACGTTATAAAAATGGGCCATCTGGGCATGCGCCATATGCAGCATGCCACACTCAATCCCGCCCGATGCATACGCGCCGGTGCGCATATCGGCAACGGTCGGCAGTGTTGCATAAATAAGAGGAGTGCCTTCGCGAACCATTTGCATCAACGTCGCAGCCGCCAGGAACTCCGCATTGCCCTGCGCCAGTGTTCCAGCCAGGGACATGGGAGATGTCAGCCCGGCATTGGGTACGATGGTCGGGTACACCGGCAATCTTTGTTCGGCAAAGAACATCACAGCTTCTGTGGAAAGCTTATCCATGGTCAGGGGCGATACCACCGGGCAATAATGATGCGTGATAAATGGATGTTCGCGGTAGGCTTCGTCGCTGCCGGCAATCAGGCTGACCAATTGCAGAACTTCGCGGGCATCATCCAGGTCTTTGGTGGTAATACGCACCGGCTTGAGGCAATACTTCAAAGCCGGGTAAAGACGCGCCAGCGTAAAAAGCTCATTGGGAGCATCGTCCGCCAAAACGGAGACGGAAAAGATA
>Ga0214473_10005926_pt1 | contig 14631 bp, 9 predicted proteins | sample RVTome_7_FD_203509 | JGI IMG/M metagenome (GOLD analysis project Ga0214473, IMG submission 203509) | Soil microbial communities from uranium-contaminated site in the Upper Colorado River Basin, Wyoming, United States - RVT98D197 | ecosystem: Environmental > Terrestrial > Soil > Contaminated >... | reverse complement strand
CGCAGCGCCGATCCGCTGGAATTCGTGGATCTGAAGCCCTATCCGGACCGCCTGGCCGCCGCCGAGCGGAAGGTCGGCCATGGGGACGCCGTTCGCACGGTGGAGGGCACGCTGGCGGACATGCCTGTCTGCCTGGCCGTGATGGACTTTGCCTTCATCGGTGGCAGCATGGGCTCCGTGGTGGGGGAGAAGATCGCGCGCCTCGTGCACGTGGCGCTGGAGCGGCGGGTGCCGCTCCTCATCGTGAGCGCCTCCGGCGGCGCGCGCATGATGGAGGGCATCCTCTCCCTCATGCAGATGGCCAAGACCTCCGCGGCGCTCGCGCAGCTCCACGAGGCGGGCGTTCCCTTCGTCTCCATCCTCACGGATCCCACGACCGGCGGCGTCACGGCCTCCTACGCCATGCTGGGTGACGTCATCCTGGCCGAGCCGGGTGCGCTGGTGGGCTTTGCCGGTCCGCGCGTCATCGAGCAGACCATCAAGCAGGAGCTCCCCGAGGGATTCCAGCGTTCCGAGTTCCTCCTGGAGCATGGCATGGTGGACCGTATCGTGGATCGGCGCCGGCTGAAGGACACCGTGGCTCGGCTGCTGCGCCACATGCAGGGGCTTGCGGCGCCGCCGCCCGCGGAGGGCCAGGCGGACGAGGCCGCGGATGATGGCGCTGGGAATACGGGCGCTGGGAATACGGGCGCGGGGAATGCGGGCGCTCCCGGGGTGTAGCAGACCCGGCGCCCGGCCATCAGCCCCGTGAGCGGCACCCTCACCTATCCGGAACTCGTAGCCGAGCTCTTTCCGCGGCTCACCGGCGGCATCCGCTGGGGCCTGGATCGCACCGAGCAGCTCCTGCACTCGGTCGGCAATCCGCACCTCTCATACGCCACCATCCACGTGGGCGGGACCAACGGCAAGGGCTCGGTGGCGGCCCTCGTGGCCGGTGCGCTCAGCACCGCGGGCCACCGCACGGGGCTCTACACCTCGCCGCACCTGTGCACGCTGCGTGAGCGTGTCCAGGTGGACGCGGCGCCGCTCTCCGAGGCGGCGCTGGTGGCCGCGGCCGAGCGGCTCTGGCCGCTCGTGGAGCGCCTCCAGCCCTCCTTCTTCGAGACCACCACGGCCATGGGCCTGCTGGTGCTGGCCGAGGCCGGCGTGGAGGTGGCGGTGGTGGAGGTGGGGCTCGGCGGCCGGTTGGACGCCACCAACGTGGTGCGGCCGGAGCTGGTGGTGCTGACCAATGTGTCGCTGGACCACGTGCAGTTCCTGGGAGACAGCCTCCCGGCGGTGGCGCAGGAGAAGGCCGGCATCCTCAAGGCCGGCGTGCCGGCCGTGACCGCGGAGACGGCCAAGGCCCCGCTCGAGGTCTTCCGCCGGCGCGCCGCCGAGGTGGGGGCGCCGCTCCACGAGCTGGACCTGGGCCGGGTGCACACGCGCCGGCTGGGACCCCGGGGCAGCGAGCTGGCGCTCGAGACGGACGCCTGGGGCACCCTGGAGCTGGCCGTGCCACTGCCCGGCGGGCATCAGGTCCTGAACGCGGCGCTGGCCGCCCTGGCGCTGGAGCGTCTACCCGCCCGGCTGCGGCCGTCCGGCGCGGCACTGGTGGAGGGGTTCGCCGGCGTGCGCTGGCCGGGCCGCCTGCAGGCGGAGAATGTGGCCGGCGTGCCGTGGCTCTTCGACGTGGCGCACAACGTGGCCGGCGCGGAGGCGCTGGGCGCGGCGCTCGAGGTGCTGGCGCCGGCGCGCCCCATCGTGGCGCTCATCGGTGTGCTGGGGGACAAGGACTGGCGCGGCATGCTGGCGCCGCTCTACGCGGCGGTGGACGCCGCCGTGCTCACCCTGCCGCCGAGCGCCCCCGCCGAGCGGCGCTGGGAGCCACAGGTGGTGCTGGAGGCCTTTCCCGCGGCGCACGCGGAGGCGGTGGCGGACTTCACCACCGCGTTGGAGCGCGCGCAGGAGCTGGCGCAGGCCGGCGTGCCCGGCGCGCCCGCGGGCCGGGGGGCGGGCACCGTGCTGGTGACCGGCTCCTTCCATACGGTGGGGGATGCCCTGCTGGCGCTTGGGCGTGCGCCGTGGGGCGGGGACCTGGAGGTGCGGGCGCCCGCTTTCGCGCGTTGACGGGAGGGGCAGGTCCGCTAGATTCGCGGCCATGCCGAGCCATAGCGCCCTGCCGGGCTTCCGCGATTTCTATCCCGAGGACTTCACCGTCCGCGCGCACATCCTCCACGCCTGGCGGGACGTGGCGCGCCGCTACGGCTTCGAGGAGTACGACGGCCCGCCGCTGGAGCCGCTCGGCCTCTACACGGAGAAGAGCGGCCAGGAGATCGTGGGCCAGCTCTACGCCTTCGAGGACAAGGGCGGGCGGCAGGTGGCGCTCCGCCCCGAGATGACCCCCACCCTGGCGCGCATGGCGGGCGCGCGCGCCGGCTCGCTGCGCAAGCCGGTGCGCTGGTTCACCGTGCCCCAGCTCTTCCGCTACGAGCGCACGCAGCGCGGTCGGCTGCGCGAGCACTTCCAGTGGAACGTGGACATCCTGGGCGAGGACGCCATCGAGGCGGACGCCGAGGTGCTGGCCGTGGCGCTGGACGCGCTCCGCCAGCTCGGCCTCAGCGCCGAGCACGTGGTGGCGCGCTTCAATGACCGGCGGCTGCTCGAGGAGGTGCTCCGCCACGGCGGGGTGGGCCATGAGGCGCTGGCCGCCACCTACGCGGTGATCGACAAGCTGGGCCGCGAGAGCGTGGCGCGGACGCGCGAGCGGCTGGAGACGGAGGCGGGGCTCACGCCGGCGGCGGTGGCCACCGTACTGGAACTGCCCGCCATGAAGGAGCTGGCTGACGTGGCGGAGCGCTGGGGCGGCGTGCCCGCGGTGGCCGCCGAGGTGGAGCGCCTGGAGACCTACGGCGCCGTGCTGGCCGAGCTGGGGTTCGGCGCCTGGGTGCGCTTCGACCCTTCCATCGTGCGCGGGCTGGCCTACTACACGGGCACCGTGTTCGAGATCTTCGATCGGCAGGGAGAGCTGCGCGCCATCTGTGGTGGCGGGCGCTACGACCGCTTGCTGGGCGCGCTGGGCGGTTCGGACCTACCGGCCGTGGGCTTCGGCATGGGGGACGTGGTGCTGCGCGAACTGCTGGCGGAGCACGGGCTGCTGCCGGACACCGCGCCGCGCGTGGACTACTACGTGGTATGCGTGTCGGAGGCCGAACGGCCGCTGGGCCGCCGCGTGGCGCAGGCGTTGCGCGCCGCGGGCTGGTCGGTGGGCTACGACCTGCGCGGCGCCGGCATGGGCCGGCAGTTCAAGAACGCCGACGCGCGCGGCGCGGCCCGCGTGGTGGTGCTGGGCCCCGACGAGGTGGCCGCCGGCGTGGCCGTGGTGCGTGACATGGGCGCCGGGGAGGAGCAGCGGGTGCCGCTGGCCGAGCTGCTGCTGGAAGCCGGCTGATGGCCGGTACGCCAGGATCCTCGAACGAAGAGCAGCGGGCCCGGCGCGCGCTCCTGCGCCGGGCCAACCTCTATCTGGCGGGGCTGATCCTCTTCACGGTGGCGCTGGGGCTTGGCGGTACGGCGCTCATCGCCTGGCTCATCACCCGGCGGGCGGGCGGCTTTCTGACGGTCTGGCTCGTCCTGGCCGCGCTGGTGCTGGTCCCGCCCGCGCTGGTGACCGTGTGGCGCACCAGGGGCGCGGGCGGAGCCCGCGGCCACGAGGACTGAGGAGCGCGCGTCGGGGCACGCTACGCCCCGGGGGAGGCGACGGGGGACGTCGCTTTGAAACGATGGCAGGAATGCGGGAGACATGGCGGACGACAAGAGACTGACCACGCGGGCGGACGATTTCTCGGCCTGGTACAACGAGGTGGTGCAGCGCGCCGAGCTGGCGGACCACTCTCCGGTGCGCGGGAGCATGGTGATCCGACCGTACGGCTACGCGGTGTGGGAGAACATGCAGCGGGCGCTGGATGACATGTTCAAGGCCACGGGGCACCAGAACGCCTACTTCCCGCTCTTCATCCCGCTGAGCTTCTTCAGCCGGGAGGCGCGCCACGTGGAGGGCTTTGCCAAGGAGATGGCCATCGTCACCCACTCGCGGCTGATCTCCGACGGGGAGGGCGGGCTGGTTCCGGATCCGGCGTCCAAACTGGAGGAGCCGCTCGTGGTGCGCCCCACGTCGGAGACCATCATCTACGACGCCTTCTCGAAGTGGGTGCGGAGCCACCGCGACCTGCCCATCCTGATCAACCAGTGGGCCAACGTGGTGCGCTGGGAGATGCGCACGCGCCTCTTCCTGCGCACGCTGGAGTTCCTCTGGCAGGAGGGGCACACGGCGCACGCCACGCGCGCCGAGGCGGAGGAGGAGGCGCGCCGCATGCTGGGCGTCTATCGGGACTTCATGGAGAACTGGATGGGCATGCCCGTGCTCGTCGGCCGCAAGACCGAGGCGGAGAAGTTCCCGGGCGCCGACCACACCTACACGTGTGAAGCGCTCATGCAGGACGGCAAGGCGTTGCAGGCCGGCACGTCCCACATGCTGGGGCAGAACTTCGCGAAGCAGTTCGACCTCAAGTTCCAGGCGGAGAGCGGCGGCGTGGAGTACGCCTGGAACACCTCCTGGGGCGCCACCACGCGGCTGGTGGGGGCGCTGGTCATGACCCACGGGGATGACGCCGGTATGGTCATGCCGCCGCGGCTGGCCCCCTACCACGTGGTGGTGGTGCCCATCTACCGGACCGACGACGAGCGGGCGCTGGTGATGGAGAAGGCGGAGCGCGTGGCCAGCGTGCTGCGCCAGGATCGGCTGCGCGTGCACGTGGACGCGCGGGACCATCTGAAGCCCGGACCCAAGTTCTACGAATGGGAACGCAAGGGCGTGCCGCTGCGCATCGAGATCGGTCCGCGGGACGTGGCCGCGCAGAAGGTCATGCTCGTCACCCGCGTGGAGATGGAGGGCACGCCGCGCAAGGAGAGCATCGACGAGGCGGTGGCGCTCATGACCATCCAGAGCCGCCTGGACGCCCTGCAGCGCTGGCTGATGGAGGCCGCCCTGGCCCGGCGCGAGGCGGGCAGCCACCGCGGCATCACGGACTACGCGCGCTTCCAGGAGATCATGGAGGGGGAGGGCGGCTTCGTGTACGCGGGCTGGTGCGGCTCCGTCGAGTGCGAGGCCAAGGCCAAGGCGGACACCAAGGCCACCATCCGCCTCATCCCGTTCGAGGAGTTCCGCTCCCCCGAGCCGCCCGCGGCCTGCCTGGTGTGCGGTGAGCGCGCAGAGGAGGAGGCCGTCTGGGCCCGGGCCTACTGACGTGAACGGCCATTTCGCGCACCGCCACGGGCGGCTGCACTGCGAGGAGCTGTCGGTGGAGGCGCTGGTGGCCGAGCACGGCACACCCCTCTACGTGTACAGCCGGGCCACCATCGAGGAGCGCTACCGCACCTTCGCCGAGGCCTTTGCGCCGGCGGATCCGCTGGTGGCGTTCTCCGTGAAGTCCAACGGCAACCTGTCCATCCTGCGGCTGCTCGCGGAGCTCGGCGCTGGCGCCGACATCGTGAGCGGCGGCGAGCTGGCCCGCGTGCGGGCGGCGGGGATCGCGCCGGAGCGCACCCTCTTCAGCGGGGTGGGGAAGACGGTGACGGAGCTGGCGGCGGGGCTGGAGGCCGGCATCTACGGCTTCAACGTGGAGAGCGCGGGTGAGCTGCGCGCCCTCTCGGAACTGGCCGTCACCATGGGCGTGCGCGCGCCCGTGGCGTTGCGCGTGAATCCGGACGTCCACTCGCCCACCCCGCACGCCTACACCCGCACGGGGCACTCGCAGACCAAGTTCGGCATCCCGTTCGCCGAGGCGCACGCGCTCTACCGGAGGGCCGCCGAGCTGCCCGGCGTGGAGGTGCGGGGCGTGGACGTGCACATCGGCAGCCAGATCCTGGAGACCGCGCCGTACGTGGCCGCGCTCGAGCGCATCCTGGAGCTGGTGGCCGCGCTGCGCGCCGACGGCATCACCCCCGAGTATCTGGACCTGGGCGGTGGCTTCGGGATTGCCTATCAGGACGAGGTGGGCGCCGACGCCGCCGCCTTCGCCGCGGCGCTGCTGCCGCTCGTGGAGCGCTCGGGCATGCGCCTGGTGCTGGAGCCCGGGCGTTTCATCGTGGGGCCCGCCGGCGTGCTGCTGGCACGCATCGTCTACGTGAAGGAGATGGGCGGCAAGACGTTCGTGATCACGGACGCCGGCATGAACGACCTGCTGCGCCCCAGCCACTACGCCAGCTACCACGCGGTGGTGCCGGCCGTGCTGAACTCTGACCGTGAGGCGGCCACCGTGGACGTGGTGGGCCCCATCTGCGAGAGCGGCGACTTTCTGGCCCTGGACCGGTCCCTGGAGCGCCCCGAGCCCGGCGAGCTGCTGGCCATCGGCGCCGCGGGCGCGTACGGCTTCAGCATGGCCTCCTCCTACAACGCGCGGCCGCGCCCCGCGGAGGTGCTGGTGGAGGGCGGGCAGGCGCGCCTCATCCGCCGCCGCGAGACGCATGAGGATCTCATGCGTGGCGAGCTCGAGCTGCTGGACGCGCCCCGCGCGGCAGCCATCATCTGACCCGGAACGGCAGGCGTGGAAAACCAGATCCTCATCCTCGATTACGGCTCGCAGTTCACGCAGCTCATTGCCCGGCGCATCCGGGAGGAGCGCGTCTACTGTGAGATCCATCCGCCCACCGTGCCGCTGGCGTGGATCCGGGAGTGGGCGCCGCGCGGCATCATCCTCTCGGGCGGGCCGGCGTCGGTCTACGGCGCCGAGGTGCCCACCGCCCCCCGTGCGCTCTACGACCTGGGCATCCCCGTGCTCGGCATCTGCTACGGCATGCAGCTCATGGCGCACGCCCACGGCGGGCAGGTGGTGCCGGGCAAGCGCGAGTACGGCCGCGCGGAGATCCGCATCGACACGGACGACGAGCTCTTCACCGGCTTCCGCCAGGGCGAGCAGGTCACCGTGTGGGCCAGCCACGGGGACCACGTCAACGAGCCGCCGCCCGGGTTCCGCGCGCTGGCCGCCACCGCCGACCTGCCGGTGGCCGCCTTCCGCGCGGTGGACCGGCCGCTGTTCGGCGTGCAGTTCCATCCCGAGGTGGCGCACACGCCGCGCGGCGACGAGATCATCTCCAACTTCCTCTTCCGCATCGCCGGCTGCGAGCCCACCTGGACGACCGGGCACTTCATCGACGAGGCGGTGGCGCGCATCCGCGAGCAGGTGGGCGGCGAGCGCGTCATCTGCGGACTGTCGGGGGGCGTGGACTCCTCGGTGGCCGCGGCGCTCATGCTGAACGCGGTGGGGGACCAGCTCACCTGCATCTTCGTGGACAACGGCGTGCTGCGGAAGGCGGAGCGGGAGGGTGTGGAGCGCGCCTTCCGGCAGCACCTGCACGCGCACCTGGTGGTGGTGGACGCCGCCGACCGCTTCCTGGACCGCCTGGCGGGCGTTACCGAGCCGGAGGAGAAGCGCAAGGGCATCGGCGAGGTGTTCATCCGCGTCTTCGAGGAAGCGGCCGCCGCGCACGCCGACAACGCCCGCTTCCTGGTGCAGGGCACGCTCTACCCGGACGTCATCGAGTCCGAGTCGGTGCGCGGTCCCTCGGCCGTCATCAAGTCCCACCACAACGTGGGCGGCCTCCCCGAGGACATGGAGCTGGAGCTGGTGGAGCCGCTCCGCGAGCTCTTCAAGGACGAGGTGCGCCAGGTGGGCCGCGAGCTGGGCCTGCCGGAGGAGCTGGTGGGGCGCCACCCCTTCCCGGGGCCGGGGCTGGCCATCCGCGTTCTGGGTGAGGTCACGCGCGAGCGCCTGGACGTGTTGCGTGAAGCGGACGCCGTCTACCTGGAGGAGATCCGGTCCGCAGGCCTCTACGATGACATCTGGCAGGCCTTTGCCGTGCTCCTGCCGGTGAGCAGCGTGGGCGTCATGGGGGACGCGCGCACCTACGAGAACGTGCTGGCGCTCCGGGCGGTCACCAGCCGGGACGGCATGACGGCGGACTGGTTCCCGTTCCCGCCGGACGTGCTGGGGCGCATGTCCTCGCGCATCATCAACGAGGTGGCGGGCGTGAACCGTGTGGTCTACGACGTGAGTTCCAAGCCGCCCGCCACCATCGAGTGGGAGTAGGGCGGGGCGGTACCCCCGCGGACTCAGCGGATGCGGCCCGGCGCCAGCTGGGGTAGCGGCCGGGCGCGGTTCCCATCGGCCTCCGGCGGCCCGTCCGACGCCGGGTCCCCGTCCTCGATCGGCAGGTCCATGTCCGCCACCCCCCGCTCCAGCACCGTCTCGCGTATGGCGGCCCACACGCCGGCCATGTGCGCGGGATCGTCCGCCCACGCGTCCACGTAGGCGCGCAGGTCCGCTTCGGTGACCCCCAGCTCCGCCAGCGCCTCCCCCCGCCTGCGCTCGTACTCCGCGGGCGTTTCGGCCGCTACGGCCTGCGTGCGCAGCGCCACCACGGCGGCCACGAAGGTGTCCGTGTCCACGGGGGCGGTGGGTCCGCCGCCACACGCCGTGACCAGCAGCGTCAGGACCAGCGGCGCGGCGCCCGCCGTCGGGCGCGGGAGTGAAGCAAGGCTCACGTTGGACCGTCCCTGGATGAAGTGCGTCGGGGCGCGCGTTGCCCGCACGACCGCGCCGGGGCTATTTTGGCCGCCCCGAATCTACTCGTACCGTGAAGAAGGACCTATGATCCGACGCTGGCTCACGGCCTACACGGCCCTCCCGCTGCTGCTGTGCGCGGCGGCTCCCCTGGCGGCGCAGCAGAACTCCGTGCCGTCCCCGGCCGACGTGCTCGGTTACGGCATCGGCGAGCGCTTCACCGACGTGGCGGGCATCACGCGCTATCTGGAAGCGGTCACCGCCGCCGCGCCCGACAGGACCCGGCTGGAGCGCTACGGCCAGACGCCCGAGGGTCGGCCGCTGGTGCAGCTGGTCATTGCCCGCGCGGACCTCATGGCGCGGCTGGACCAGGTGCTGGCCATGAACCGTGAGCTCTCGGAGCCCGCCACGTCGGCGGCGCGCGCGCGCCAGATTGCCGCGGAGAACCCGGCCGTACTCTACTTCAGCTACGGGGTCCACGGCAACGAGAGCTCCTCCAGCGAGGCGGCCCTCTACACCATCTGGGACCTGCTGCGCGATGCGCCCGAGGTGGCCCACGTGCTGGACTCGGCCGTGGTGGTCATCGACCCGGTGGTGAATCCGGACGGCCGCGACCGGTACGTGCACGGCTACAAGCGCGCCCGCGGCGCCGAGCCGAATCCGGACCCCAGCGCGCGCGAGCACAGCGAGCCGTGGCCCGGCGGGCGCACCAACCACTACATGTTCGACCTGAACCGGGACTGGGCGTGGGGCTCGCAGCCGGAGACGAAGGCCCGCCTGGCCACCTGGGACCGCTTCTGGCCGCAGGTGCACGTGGACTTCCACGAGATGGGCTCCAGCTCCACGTACTTCTTCTTTCCCGCGGCCGAGCCCATCAACCCCATGTACCCGGAGCACATCCTGGAGTGGGGCCGCATCTTCGGCGCGGCCAACGCCGCCGCTTTCGACCGGCACGGCTGGGACTACTACACCGCGGAGGGCTTCGACCTCTTCTATCCGGGCTACGGGGACACCTGGCCGAGCCTCCTCGGCGCCATCGGCATGACCTACGAGCAGGCGGGCGGCGGTAGCGCCGGGCTGGCCGTAGCCCGGGCGCAGGGAGACACGCTCACGCTGACCGACCGCGCGGAGCACCACCGCACGGCCGGCAACGCCACGCTGCAGGCGTCCGCCGTTCGGAAGAGCGCCCTGCTGGAGGGTTTCGCCGAGTTCCACCGCACCTCGGGCCAGGGCATGCCCGACGTGCTCATCGTGCCCGGCGCCGACCCGGCCCGGGCACGCGCGCTGCTGGCGCATCTTCGCCAGCAGGGCATCCGCTACGAGCGGGCCGGCAGCGCCTTCCGCACGGACGCCAGCTCCTACGCCGGCTGGGCGGCCCGGCGAGACTTCCCGGAAGGCACCATCCGCGTGCCGGCCGAGCAGCCGCGCGGCCGCCTGGCCATGACGCTGCTGCAGCCGGACATCCTCTTCGAGGGCACCAGCTCCTACGACATCACCGCGTGGTCGCTCCCCTTTGCCTACGGCGTGGAGACGCACGGCGCGGACGCGGTGCCCGACGCGGACTGGCGCGCCATAGGCCCCACGGGTGTGGCCGTGGGCCAGGTGGTCGAAGCCACGCCCCCCGCTGCCGCGCCCGCCGCCCTGGGCTGGCTCTTCCCACCCTCGTTCGAGAACTGGGGGCGCGTGGTGCGCTTCCTGACCGCGGGCGGGCATGGCCGGGTGCTGGACGAGCCCTTCACCATGGCGGGGCGCGCCTGGCCCGCGGGCACCTTCTACATCCCCGCGCGGCAGCCGGAGGCGCGGGAGCGTCTGAGCGCGGCCGGCCTGGGCGGCATTGCCGTGCCCATCGCCAGCGGCCGGGCGGAGGAGGGCAATGACCTGGGCACCAATGACGCCTATCGCATCACGCTGCCCGAGGTGGCGCTGCTGGTCGGTGAGGGCGTGAGCAGCGGCTCGGCGGGCGCCCACTGGTTCTTCCTGGAGCAGACGCTGGGGCTGCCCTTCGACCAGGTGGAGCCCGGCTCGGTCAGCGCGCGCCTGCTGCAGGACTACGACGTGGTGGTGGCGCCGGAGGGCAGCCGCCTCTCCGAGGGCGCCACGGAAGCCCTCACCGAATGGGTGCGGGCCGGCGGCACACTGGTAGCCGTGGGCAGCAGTGCCCGCGGGCTGGGCGCCAGCGTGGCCGGCCTGGAGACCCGCTCCGACGATGAGGACGAGGACGAAGAGGTCTCCGACGAGGAGCGCCTGGAGGAGGCACTGCGGACCCGCGAGGAACGGCGGCTGGAGAACTGGGAGGAGCGCATCCCGGGCACCATCCTGCCGGTGCGGCTGGACGTGGATCACCCGCTCACCTTCGGCGCCGGGGTGGACGGCGATCCGGGTCGCCTCTACGTCCTGCACAGCGGCGGCGGTGTCTTCGAGCCCGGCACCGGCTTCGAGACCGTGGGCGCGTTCGGCGCGGCGTTGGAGCGCGTGAGCGGCGTCATCAGCGAACAGAACCTGGAGCACCTGTCCCAATCCACCTGGCTGGCGGCCAGCGGCGTGGGCGGCGGCAACGTCTTCCTCTTTGCCGACGACCCCATCTTCCGCCACTTCTGGTACGCGGCCTGGCAGCCCTACGTGAACGCCATCCTGCTGGGTCCAGGGATGTAAGCGACGTCCCCTTTCGGCCGCACCGGCGCACCGCGCCCGCCGCCGCCCCCGCACGCTCCGCCGTGCGGGGGCGGCGGCGTCCGATGCCGGCCGGACGGGTGCATTCGTCGTCGTCCCCGCGTTCTGCCGTTTCGGCAGAAGCGGAGGGCATGGCGCTTGCCCCTTCCCGGGGCGTCACCCGAGCAGGAGGAGTCGTGAATCAGGATCGTCTCACCATCAAGGCCGCCGAGGCCATCCAGGCGGCCGCCGCCGACGCCGGCCGGCGCGGCAATCCCGCGTTGGAGGACGTGCACCTGCTGGCCGCGCTGCTCACCCAGGACGAATCGGTGGTGGGCCCCATCCTGAGCAAGGTGGGCGTGGCGCTGCCACGGCTGCGCCAGGAGCTGACCGGCGCGGTGGAGCGGCTGCCCAGGCAGAGCGGCGGTTCCGCGCCCGCCATGAGCCGCGAGCTCAGCCGCATCCTGGACGCCGCCGAGGCCGCGGCGCGCCGGCTGAAGGACGAGTACGTCTCTACCGAGCACATGCTCATCGCGCTGGCGGCCGAGAAGGGCTCCAGCACCCGCGAGCTGTTGGCGGGGCACGGCGTGACGCCCCAGGCGCTCGGCAGCGCGCTCGAGGCGGTGCGCGGCTCGCACCGCGTAACGGACCAGTCTCCCGAGCAGAAGTACCGGGCGCTGGAGCGCTTCACGCGTGACCTCACGGACGCCGCGCGCCAGGGCAAGCTGGACCCCGTCATCGGGCGGGACGAGGAGGTGCGCCGCGTGGTGCAGGTGCTCAGCCGGCGCACCAAGAACAACCCCGTGCTCATCGGCGAGCCGGGCGTGGGCAAGACGGCCATCGTGGAGGGGCTGGCGCAGCGCATCGTGAGCGGGGACATCCCCGACACGCTCAAGGACAAGCACCTCATCGTGCTGGACATGGGCACGCTCATAGCCGGCGCCAAGTTCCGGGGCGAGTTCGAGGAGCGCCTGAAGGCCGTGCTGAAGGAGATCACCGAGGCCGAGGGGCGCTACATCGTCTTCGTGGACGAGCTGCACACGGTGGTGGGCGCCGGCGCGGCCGAGGGCGCGGTGGACGCCGGCAACATGCTGAAGCCGCCGCTGGCGCGCGGCGAGCTGCGCATGGTGGGCGCCACCACGCTGGACGAGTACCGCAAGCACGTGGAGAAGGATCCGGCGCTCGAGCGCCGCTTCCAGCCCGTCTTCGTGGGCGAGCCCTCGGTGGAGGACACCGTGGCCATCCTGCGCGGCCTGAAGGAGCGCTACGAGGTGCACCACGGCGTCAAGATCACCGACGCCGCGCTGCTGGCCGCCGCGCGCCTCGCCGACCGCTACATCGGGGATCGCTTCCTGCCCGACAAGGCCATCGACCTGATCGACGAGGCGGCCTCCCGGCTGCGCATCGAGATCGACTCGCTGCCGCAGGAGATCGACGAGGTGGAGCGGCGCATCGTCCAGCTGGACATCGAGCGCACCGCACTGGAGGGTGACGAGGACCTCTCGGCCCGCGAGCGCATGCAGCGCATCGAGGCGGAGCTGGCCGACCTGCGCGAGCGCACCGCCGGGATGAAGGCCCGCTGGCAGGCGGAAAAGGACCAGATCCAGCTCATCCGCACGCTGAAGGGCCGCATCGACGAGCTGAAGGTGGAGGCCGAGCGCGCCACCCGCACCGCCGACCTGTCCCGCGCGGCCGAGATCCAGTACGGCGAGATCCCCAAGCGCGAGAAGGAGCTGGAGGCGGCCGAGGCACGCCTTGGGGAGCTCCAGTCCGAGGGGCAGTTCCTGCGCGAGCAGGTGGGCGCGGAGGACGTGGCGGACGTGGTGTCCCGGTGGACGGGCATCCCCGTGGCGCGCATGCTGGACAGCGAGCGGCAGCGGCTCCGCTTCCTGGAGGACGTGCTGGCGGCGCGCGTCATCGGGCAGCGGCCGGCCGTGCAGGCCGTGGCCGACGCGGTGCGCCGCAGCCGGGCCGGCCTGCAGGACCCCGATCGGCCCATCGGCAGCTTCATCTTCCTGGGCCCCACCGGGGTGGGGAAGACCGAGACGGCCCGCGCCCTGGCGGAGTTCCTCTTCGACAGCCAGGACGCCATGGTGCGCATCGACATGTCCGAGTACATGGAGCGCCATGCCGTGGCCCGCCTCATCGGCGCGCCCCCCGGCTACGTGGGCTACGAGGAGGGCGGACAGCTCACCGAGCGGGTGCGGCGCCGTCCCTATTCGGTGGTGCTTTTCGACGAGGTGGAGAAGGCGCATCCGGAGGTCTTCAACGTCTTCCTGCAGATCCTGGATGATGGACGGCTCACGGACTCCCAGGGCAGGGTGGTGGACTTCCGCAACACCGTCATCATCATGACGTCCAACATCGGCAGTCAGTTCATCCTGGAGCGTGGGCAGGAGGACGACTGGGCGGATGTGGAGCGCACGGTGCTGGGTGAGCTGCGCCATCACTTTCGCCCCGAATTCCTGAACCGCGTGGATGACGTCATCGTCTTCCGCCCGCTGGACCGGGCGGACCTGCGCGCCATCGTGGAGCTTCAGCTCCAGCGCGTGAGGGCGCTGCTGGCGGAGCGCGGCATCGGCCTGGAGATCACCGAGGCGGCCGCGGACCTGGTGGCGGAGGAGGGCTACGATCCCGCCTTCGGCGCCCGACCGCTCAAGCGTGCCATCCAGCGCATGGTGCAGAATCCGCTGGCCATGCGCATCCTGGACGAGGATTTCACCGCGGGAGACGTGGTGCTGGTGGATCGGGCGGAGGAGGGTGGGCTGAGCTTTCGGAACGCGGCGGGGTAGCAGAATACTGAGGCGCGGAGGGGCATGCGTGGCAGCGTCGCTTGACTTGCAAGGGAGTGCTCCCGAGCTTGCGGTCTACGCGCGCGGTCGCGGCCGCGGCCGCACGAATCACCGGCAGGAGCGGTGCATGGATACACGAGCGATGGGGCAGGTGGCGCTGGGCATCCTGGTCGCAGGCATGGCGGCCTGTGTGACGCGGACGGAGGCGCGCACCAGCGGGATGGACAGCGTGGCGGCCAGCATGGTGGTGGAGCAGTTCCTCACCGCGGCCAACAGCAATGACCTGGACGCCATGGCCCGCGCCTTCGGGACCGACGCCGGGCCCTGGTCCACCACGGTGCCGATCGGCGAGCGGGACGAGCGCATGTTCGCCCTCGCGTCCGTGCTGCGCTTCGAAGACTACGAGTTGGCGGGCACCGGGCTCGTGCCGGGGCGGCGCGACGTGGCCATGCTCATCAACGTGCGCATGCGCTTCGGCAGGCGCGATGTGGTGGTGCCCTTCACTGTGGTAGAGACGGAGCGCTGGGGCTGGCTGGTGGAGAAGATCGATCTGGAGAAGATCACGAATCCTCCACCAACTCAACGAGGAC
>Ga0214473_10005925_pt1 | contig 14631 bp, 1 predicted proteins | sample RVTome_7_FD_203509 | JGI IMG/M metagenome (GOLD analysis project Ga0214473, IMG submission 203509) | Soil microbial communities from uranium-contaminated site in the Upper Colorado River Basin, Wyoming, United States - RVT98D197 | ecosystem: Environmental > Terrestrial > Soil > Contaminated >... | reverse complement strand
TGACGCGCGGCCGGAACTGGTGGAGGTACCCGACGGTCTTGTCGAGCGGCGTGTCCACGGTCCACTGGGTCGGGTCGAACGTGCGGAAGCGCTCCCTTGCCCCCAGGTCCAATGACGCCTCCACGCGCAGCTGGCGGCCCGCATCGACCCACGCGGTCCACGCGTCGCGTACGTCCGCGCGGTCCGTGCCGCCGAACGAGTGGAAGGTGACGCCGACCACGTTCTCAAGGAGGCCGACGAGGCGAATCGTGGCGACGTACTGGTGGTCGTACCGCACGGTCCTCGCGAGCGGGGCACGTACGGTCCACCGCCATTCGTCCCGCGTGAGGAATCGCTCCCCGGGGATCCCGGGGATGGACTGGTCGACCGCGACGTCGGAGCCGTCGTCGACCCATCCGGACCACGCGTCGAACCGGGCCGCCTGCCCGGGCGCCCCCTGTCGGAACGTGACGTTCACGGGGTTCCGGAGCGTGAGGCCGACGAGCGTGAGGCCCGCGGGGTGCTGGAGCGCGAACGCGGCGGTGATTGTCGCGTCGACCATCCCGACGAACACGGAGTGGACGCGCGCGCCGCCGTCGGTCCAGTTCCCGAAGACGAGGCGGGAGCCCCCGTACGGGTCCGGGTTCGGCACCTCGACCTCGTGCGTCTCGTTCGCGAGCCAGACGAACGTCCAGGGAGCGAGGTAGTCCTTGCCGTCGACGGTCACGTTGCCATAGAGCGGCACGCGCGTGAACGTGTACGCGACGCGGAGCGGGCACACGGTGTGGAAGGACCACGGGTTCGGGACCGGGCCGGGGACGAGCGCCTCCCCGTCCAAGTCGAAGCCCTGCGTCACGTCCACGGTGTACCGGGTGCACTCCGCCAGGCCCCCGTGGTCGAGACGGAGGGACTGCGCGACCCACGTGGGCGCGACGGAGACCGGCGGGGAGATCGTCCACTGCACGGTAGCGGTGTCCATCGGCTGGCTGAAGGTCGCGAGGATGGACTGGTCGACCGCCACGTCGACCGCACCATCGGCCGGGACCGTGGCGGTGATCTCGGGCGGGCTCGGGGCGCGGAGCACCTCGAGCGTCCCCTGCGGGATCGGCTGGAAGACCGTCGATCCGTCCCAGCGGAGGTAGGAGACCCGCGCGTCCGGGTGGAGCGCGACGTCCTGGACGCCGAGGCGCGTGGACGTGACGCTGAAGCGGACGGACCACGTCTCGTTGATGTCGATGCGGGCGACGTTCCACTGGATCCGCGTGCGGTCCCCGAACTGCTGGATCCACGACGGGTCCCGTGGGAACCCGGTGGCGGGGTCGTAGAACGAGTTCGGGATGACGGTGAGGTACGGTGCGATGTGGTCCTCGATCATCGGCACGCTGTCCCAGGGATTCGGGTCGATCCCCGCCGTCCGGTTGATCCGAAGACCGATCTCAAGGTAGATCGGCAGCAGGTCCTGCGCCGTGGTCGCGTAATAGTAACGACCACCGGTCCCCGTCGCGATGCTGGTGAGGAACGCCTCATTGACCCCACTGCCCAGACCGATCGTATAGATCACGATGCCCTCGGCCGCGGCCTGGTTGACCAAGTTGTTGGTATTCGTGCACGGGGGGACGCATTGGCCGTCCGTCAGGAGGATCTCGATCCGGGGCCGCGAGCGGTTCCCCTCGGCGATCAGGAGGTTGTTCGCCACGAGGAGCGCCGCGTCGATGTTCGTCCCGCCATTCGCGAACCGCGTCGTGTTCGCGTCGCCCTTCAGCGTCTGCTTCCCCATCGCGTCCGTGAACGTCAGCGGGCGGTTGTTCACGACCCATGCGATGTCGTTGAACCCGACGACGGCGCCCCGGTCGTCGACCCGCATCGTGTCGATGAAGGCGTTCACGGCGTCCACGCGGAGGTTGAACGGGTCGTTCGTGATCATGCTCCCGGACGTGTCGATCTGCCAGACGACGTCGATCGGGATCTCCTGGACGATTGGGAGGCCCGCGCCCATCACGGAGACGGTGATCTGCGAGACCTCGTTCCACGGGGGGCCGGTCCCCTCGAGGTAGACGGGGGAAGGCGCAACGTCCCGCGTCACGTCGAAGTGTGGGTAGAGGTCCACCGCGAGCGTGACGTTGTCCCGCGCCACGGGGAGGGACGCCGCGATCACGCTCACGTCCACGAGGTTCCCGTGCCCGATCTGCCCTTCGATCGGGACCGTCACCTCGGCGAGGAACGGCACGCTCGCGCCCGGAGCGACGGCGCCGAGGTCCGGGAGGGAGTCCGGGTCGCCGAGGGAATCCGTGAGCGGGGTCCCGCTCGGCCACGTGAAGGACACGGGCCACGGCGTGACGGTCGAGTACGCGACGTTCACGTACTCCGCGACGGACTGGGCGTTCGTGGCGGTGAGGGGGAACGTGACGATCGTCCCGACGTCCGCCATCTGGCGCTGGTCGGAGACGAGGCGGATGAGTTGGAGCGACGGCGTTCGGTCGAACACCCATCCGTTGGCGGCATCCGTCGGCTCGTCGTATCCGAGGAGCCCGCCGGCGCCCTCCGGGACGCGGGCGACGGAGGTCCCGGCGGTGTGGGGCGACGTCCATCCGACCATGTCGAGGAGCCGTCCGCCGGCGTCGTACAGGTAGACGCTGTCGCCGCCGGCGTCGAGCGGCACGAACCACGCCGGGATCCGCCCCTCGAGGACAAACGTGTACGGGTTCGCCGCCCCGAGGCTCCCGGAGAGGACGGACTCGGCATCCGCGACGAGGCGGTAGCCGGTGAGATCGACGGTCGCGATCCCGCGAAGCATCAGCTCGACGAACCGCTCGCCCGGCGCGGACGGGTTGAACAGCACCTCGTTCAGGACGACGGGCGGGGCGGCGTTGGGCACCGGCACGAGGTTGCGGGAGCGGAAGCTCCGGGACGTCGCGCGCGTCCACGCGGTCGTGTAGTCGATCGTGCCGGCGTAACGCGCCGTGGACTCTCCCGCGAGGGGGTCCGGGGCGATTCCGTAGAGGCCGCTGGCCGCCGTGGCGAGCACATCCGCCCCCTGGACAATCTGAACCCGCGCGCCCTCCGTGCCGAGGTCCAGCGGGACCTGCAGGTCCGAGCCGGCGGCGGCGCCGACGACGACGTGGGCCCGACCCGCGATGGAGCCGAGCGGGGACAGGTCGACGACCGTGGCGCCCGCGGTCATCGTCGCGCCCGCGACGGAGAACGCGGTGCGACGGAAGTTGTAGATCTCGACGCGGGCTTCCGACGCGGGCTCGTCCTGGATCTCCGTGATCACGAGCGGGGAGACCTGGACGGTCCCGAAGTAGATGTCCGGGTTGACGATTGAGCGGAGATCCTCCCAGGCCGCGAAGACGCCCCATCCGGAGCTGCGCACGGTGGCGGTCTGCTGCGTCGTCGAATCGTCCGTGCTCACGCCGTTCCGGTCCGTGTCGTCCACGCGGAGGTCGTTGTTCGCGCCGATCGCGCCCCACGCGACGCCGTCTGTCGACCAGGAGGCGTAGATGTCCGCGTCCCCCGATCGCGAGTCGTGCCACGCGACCCATAGCGTGCCCGCGAGGCCCGTGACGGAGGGCATGCCCATCTGGACGAAGCCCGCGAAGTCGTCGACCCGGACCGGCGGGGTCCACGTGAGGCCGTCCCCGGACCGCGCGTACCAGATGTGCTGCTCCCCGGTCGGGGTCTGCAGGGCCCACACGACGTGCGCGACGCCGAGCTCGTCTAGGTACACCTCGGGGTCCCGCGGGTTGTCGCTCGGGGTCGCCCCTTGGAAGGCGGCGGACTGCCGCCACGTCGCGCCGCCGTCGTCCGTTCGGCCGAGCCGGATCGAGGTGCCCGTCGGGTCCGCGTACCTCCAGACGACGACGGCCGTCGCGCCCTTCGCGTCCATGCGGCTCTGCAGGTTCGAGATGCCTCCGAGCGAGAGCTGGATCTCCGGCCCCCAGGTCGCGCTCCCGTCCGCGGACGACCGGACGTACAGCTGATAGGAGGTGGAGTCCAGGCGGTTGTCGGACCAGGAGGCGTATGCGCGCGCGTCGCTTGCGGCGATCGCCGGGAATTGCGACGCGACGCTCAGCGGGCCGAGGTCGATGCGGCGGGGCGCCGTCCAGACCCCACCTCCGTCGGAGAGCGTGAACCATACGTCCGCCGAGGTCCCCGTGCCGGTCTGGTACGCGACGTACAACCGGCCCCGGATCGGGACTGGCTCCCGCTCGACCGCAATGCGCGGATAGTAGGCGGGCGTGCCGGGCGTGTCGATCCGGACGCCGGCCGTCCAGGAGGCGCCGCCGTTCGTCGAACGCGTGTAGTACACGCCCCGCTCGCCGCTCAGATCGTCGGACCGGACGAGGTGCAGGTCGCCGGAGGCGTCCACCGCCAGGGACGGCGTGCGCGCGTCGCTCGGCCCCGGCTCGATCCCGACGCTCGGATCCGGGGTGGGGAGGCCGCCCGCGGGAGTCCAGACCAAGGTGGACAGAATCAGAAGCAAGAGCACGAACGGGACGGCGGAGCGGGGCGACCCGACGGTCGAGGTGCCGCCCAGCATGCGCTCTGGGGGCCGTGGGTTGCCCGTTTGCCCCTCGTCCACTGACCTTCGGCAACGGGCATCGTGGCTAAAATGCCTTTCCCAATTCCCGGCGGGGCGCGGGGGCGCGTCGGGCGCCCCCATTCGATATCAGGCGGGATAACCGGCGACCGCCCCTTATATAGGACAAGTAAGGGAGGGAAGACCACGTCCGGCCAGGGGGAATCCCCCTCGTCGATCCGGGTGCCAAGCATGCGCATTGCGCTCCGCGCCGTCGGGATTGCCCTCGCGGTCCTCACGGTCGCGGGCGCGTTCCCCGCGCATCGGGTTGCGGCCGACCCCTTCGTCACCCCGAACGGGGACGGGACGTCGACCGCGATCTGGGACTTCACGACGCCGTCGGACTACGCGCGTTCGGGGACGGCGATCTCCGGCGGAGTCGCGTCCCTCGCGCCGGAGTCGAACTGGTGGAACAGCTCATCCGCTGCAGACTTCGCGTCCCCGGACGGCGAGACGAACATCGACCGAGCGACGTGGCCTGGGGACGTCACCCTCGCCTCCGCGTCCGGGCCCACGACCCTCCTGACGCTGCAACCGGGAGCCGCGGGCGAGGACGCGTGGCTGGACCGGAGCAACCGAGGCACGAACTGGGGCGCGGCGACGACGACGGTCCTGGACGGGGACAACCCGCAGTCCCGCCCCGTCCTCCGCTTCGACCTTTCCGCGATCCCGGCGGGCGCGGTGATCGACGGCGCGGTCCTCGGGCTCTACCAGAGCGCGGGTTTCGGAATCACTTTCACGGCCAGCGTGTACCAGGTGACGGCGCAGTGGAACGAGACCCAGGTCACGTGGGACGACCGCCTCACCGGCGTGGCGTGGGGGACCGCGGGGGCCGACTGGAACGCGCACGAGATCGCGCGGATCACGATCGACAACACTGCGGGATGGCGGTCGTGGAACGTCACGCAGGTCGTCGACCTGTGGTACCGCGGCCGGATCGCGAACTACGGGATGATCTTGGTCGGCTCCGCCATCGGCACGGACTCGGACAAGACGTTCTATTCCTCGGACTACAACGTGGACCCCACGCGCCGGCCGCGCCTCGACGTCTACTACCGGATCCCCGGGGCGACCGGCGAGTATGTCTCGCGGGTCGGGGGGCCCGGTACGTCCGCGCTGTGGCAGACGATTTCCTGGAACGTCACCGAGCGATCCCTCGTCGCCGACGAGTTCTCCGGTGCTTCCCTCGATCCGAAGTGGACGTGGACGAACCCGCCCGCCTCGTACGACGTCGGCACGACGACGCCGGGTCAGATCCGCGTCGTCTCGAGCACGGCCGTGGACTTCAACGGGGCGACGTTCTCCGGGAACGCGCTCGCGAACGACGTCGTCGGCAACTTCACGGCCACGATCGAGTTCACATCGAACCCGACCGCGAGCGGGCAGAAGGCCGGCCTGATGGTCCTGCTCGGCGCCCGCGACTGGTACGCGGCGTGGAAGACGAACGTGGCCGGGGCGGTGAACTGGCGCGTCCGCTCGACCGCCGATGCCGTCTCCGCAAACCGCGTGGACGTCGCGAGCGGGAACCCGAGTCCGGCCTGGATCCGCATCCAGCGCGCCGGCACGGCGTTCTCCACGTACACGAGCGCGGACGGGTCGACGTGGACCCTGCGCGACACGTACACGCCGACGTACGAGTACCCGCTCTCCGTGCGCCTCGCCCTCACGTTCGCGGACGGTGGCTCCGGCACCGCTCATGCGGTCGACGTGGACTACGTCCGGGTGACGCACGGCGCGGACGCGACGGTGGCCGTGTCGACGAGGATCGGGAACGTGGTCCCGGTCGACGGTACGTGGACCGCTTGGTCCGCGCCGTACGGAAGCCCGGCCGGCTCCCCGATGGCCGGCACCTCCTGGTTCGCGGACTACCGACTCTCCTTCTCCGTCCAGTACCCCGACCACCTCCCCGTGGTCGGGAATGTGAACCTCTCGTGGTTCCGGTACGTGGCCTCGGGCACCGTCGAGACGAACGACCTAACGCCCGCAAACCTGGCGGCGTGGGGCGCGCTCTCCGCGATCGATGCGCCGAGCGGGCAGTCGATCGCCTACGCGTATTCCCTCGACGGCGGCGGCAGCTGGACGCCGGTGTCGCCGCCCGGGGACCTGAGCGGGGTGAGCGTCGCCACGGGCCGCATCCGGCTCCGCGCGGCGCTGTCCACGTCGGACACGCTCGTCACCCCGACGGTGAGCGAGATCCGCCTCACGTTTGCGCACGCGCTCGACCACTTCTTCGTGACCGCCTCCGCGAACGCGGTCGCGGGCGCGCCGTTCACCGTCACCGTTACCGCCAAGGACTCGGCGAACGCGACGATCGCCTCGTGGACCGGGGCCGTCGCCCTCGCGGCGATGCTCCTCGACGGGGTCACGCCGGGCGGCGGCGTGCTCGGGACGACGAGCCTCGTGGTCCCCGCGGGCGGCACCGCCAGCCTCGCGACGGAGACGTACACGAAGGCGGAGTCGATCCTCGTGAAGGCCTCCTTCGGCACCGTCGAGGGCCTGAGCGCCCCCGTCGTCCTCACGCCCGGCCCCCTCGCGTCCGTCGTGATCACGCCGCCGAACGCGACGCTCGTCGTCGCTGCGTCGCAGGCGTTCGCCGGGCAGGGCTACGACGGATACGGGAACCCGATCCCGGGGCTTCCCTACGATTGGACGGTCTCCGGCGGCGTGGGAACGTTGAACGTGACGACGGGGCCGGACGTGCTCCTCACCGCCAGCGCGACGCCCGCCTCCGGTTCCGTGGACGTGACCTCCGGCGCGCAGACGGACTCCGCGCCCGTCACGGTGACCCCCGATGCCCCTGCGACGATCGCGATCACGCCGCCGAACGCGGTGGTTGCGGCCGCCGGCACCGTCCCGCTCTCCGCCCAGGTGTACGATTCCCTCGGGAACCCCGTGCCCGGCCAGGGCTACGCGTGGTCCGTCGGCGGCACGCCGGGGACGGTGAACCCGACGACCGGGCCGAGCGTCCTCTTCACCGCGGGCACTGTCGTCGCGACGGGCAATGTCTCCGTCGCCTCCGGTCCCCTCGTGGCGGTCGCGAACATCACGGTCGTCCCGGGACCTCCCGTGTCTGTCTCCGTCACCCCGGGCTCCGTCACGCTCCTCCCCTTCGACGGGCAGCCGTTCTCCGCGGAGGCGTTCGACGCGTGGGGCAACCTCGTCCCCGGCCTCAGCTTCAACTGGACGGTCGTCGGCGGCGTCGGCTCGTTGAACGCGTCGACGGGCGCGGGCGTCCAGTTCACCGCCAGCCCGCCCCCCGCGAACGGCACGGTCGAGGTCGCCTTTGGGGCGGTCGTCGGGACCGCGGACGTGCGCGTCGTCTCCGGCGTGCCCCCGTGGATCCTCGTGTCGTCCCCGGCGCCGGACGCGCACCTGACGGGCGTCGTGACGATCTCCTACGCGAACAGCGCGGACTCGATCCTCGCGACGTTCGAGTACGACGGCGGCGCCGGGTGGACCCTCATCGGCTCCACGGCCGCACTCAACGGCACGTACGCGTGGGACGCGACGGGGCTAGACTTCGTCGGCGGGCGGCTCCGCGCGACGGTCGAGAACAACCGCACGATCGCGAACGCGACGATCGTCTCCCCGATCGAGGTCGACAACACGCCGCCGTCGATCGCGCTCGGGACGATTACAGACGACCAGGGGACGTCCGGCACCCTCACGATCGGATACGCGACGGACGCGGACGTCGTCCGCGTCGACTTCTCGTACTTCTCCGGCGCGTGGAACGCGATCGGGTCCGACGTCACGGTCGACGGCATGTACGTGTGGACGCCCGGCGGTCCCGTCAACGGCATCACGTTGCGCGCGGTCGCGGTCGACGACGTGAACCTCACGGGGACGGACGCGCGGGCGGGCGTCGGGAACTACACGGCCGGCGTCTGGCCGCCATCGATCGCGGCGATCCCGGACGTGCACGTCCGTTCCGGAGTGTTGTACGCGCTGAACCTGACGTTCTACGTTGCGGACCCGGACACGCCGCGGGCGGCGCTCACCCTCTCCGTCTCGGACGCGTCGAACGTCACCGCCAACGCGGGCGAGTACCCGTCGCTCGACATCCTCTACGCCGCCGCCGGGACCTACCCGGTGACGCTGTGGGTCTCGGACGCGACGGACACCGCCTGGACGGTCGTCCGGATCATCGCCTCCGCGAACACGCCGCCGGCGTTGGTCGCCCCGGTCCCGTCCGTGGCGTTCGACGAGGACACCACGTCCTGGAACGCCCTCGGCGCCGCCGCCACCGCGTTCTTCTGGGACCCGGACGGGGACCCGCTCGCCTTCACGCTGCTCGACGGTGCGTTCGTGCGGACGCGCGTGAACGGGGACGACACGGTGGACCTGTGGGCGCAGGCGAACTGGTCCGGGACGGAGTGGCTGCGGATCCGAGCGACGGACCCGACGGGCGGCTTCGCGGAGTCCGCGTTCCCCGTGACGGTGCGCCCGGTGAACGACGCGCCGGTCCTCGCGACCGCGATCCCCGCCGTGGCGTTCGACGAGGACACGGTCGCGACGGATGCGCTCGGCGGCAACGTGACGCTCCACTTCCTCGACGTCGACGGCGACGCCCTCGCGATCACGGTCCTCGGGGGGACGAACGTGAACGGGGCGGTGGGCCCCGGGGACCTCGTGGACCTCTCGTCGGCGGCGGACTGGTCCGGCGGGGAGACGCTCCGCGTGCGGGCCACGGACCCGGCCGGCCTCTTCGCGGAGGGCTCCTTCCCCGTGACGGTGCGCCCGGTGAACGACGCGCCCGTCTTGGCGGCGGCCCTCCCCACTGTGGCGTTCGACGAGGACGCGACGGCCTTGGACGCGCTCGCCGGGCCCGCGACGCCGTTCTTCTCCGACGTCGACGGTGACGCCCTGACGTTCACGGTCCCCGCCGGCGTCCAGGTCTCGGCCCGCGTGAATCCCGCAGGCACGGTCGACCTGTGGGCGGCGGCGAACTGGTCGGGCGCGGAGACGGTCCCGCTGCGGGCCACGGACCCGGCCGGCCTCTTCGTCGAGGCGGCGTTGGCGGTGACCGTGCGGCCCGTGAACGACGCCCCGGTCCTGGCGGCGATCCCGGCCCAGGCGTGGGACGAGGGGCAGACGCGAACCCTCGACCTCACCCCATACGTCTCGGACATCGACACGGCGCTCGCGGACCTCGTCGTCACGACGGACAGCGCCCGCGTCCGCGTGGAGGGCCTCGTCCTCACGATGACGTTCCCGACCGACTGGTCGGAGGCCCGCTTCACGATCACGGTCTCCGACGGCGACCTCTCGGACTCGCAGCCCCTCCGGGTCGTCCTCATTCCCCCGTGGTGGGAGTCGCCGTACTTCCTCCCGTTCCCCCCTCTCTCCGTAGCGGTGGTGATTGGTGTGTTCGCGCAACGCGCGCGGTTCCGGCCTGTGAAGGCCTTCTTGGTGTCGGACGACAAGCGGCTGATCCGGGAGTTCACGCTGGACCCCGGGTGCGACGTGACGTTCGAGCAGGCGCTCGGCGCGGGGGCACTCGACGCGGTCGAGAAGCCCGTGAAGGTGGCGAGGTACCACGCGCAGACCGTGAAGGGGGACGCCCTCGCGGTCACGCTCCTCGCGTACGGCCCGGTCTCGCCGGGTCACATCGAGTTCGCCCGGGAGATGCTCGTGAACATCCAGGACACGTTCGACGAGGGCGTCAAGGAGCGGCACGCGGCGGTCGGGGCTCGGGAGGCCGCGCTCGCGACGGCGATGGCCGCGCGCGAAGCGGCGCTCGACGCCGCGGTTGCGGAGCACCAGGCGGCGGCGGCCGCGGCGAACGCGGAGCTCGAGGCGGAGCGTCAGGCGGTCTCCGCCCGCTCCCGCGCGATCACGGACCTCGTGGAGACGACGACGGTCGCCCGGACCCGGATGGCGGAGGAGGCCCACACCCAGCACGCGCTCGCCGCAGAGATCTCCGAGCGCGAGGCGCGCGTCGGGGAGGACGCGACCCGCGCGGAGGCACGGGCCCGGGAAGTCGAGGCGGACCGCGCCGCGTTTGCCGCGTGGAAGGCGCAGGCGGAGGACGAGCTCCGGCGCACGCGGGAGGCGCTCGACGCGCAGGCCAAGTCGTTCGCGGAGCAGCAGTCGGCGCTCGTCCACCAGATCGAGGAGTTCGAGGCGAGCCGCGCGCAAAAGATGGAGTTCCTCGCGTCGAAGGGCGTCGAGCTCGAGGCGAAGGAGCAGTCCTTCGAGGAGCGGGAGGCGACGGTGCGGAGCCAGTCCGAGGAGAACGGCCGACGCCTCGCGGAGCTCGCCGCGCGGGAGGAGACGCTCGAGGTCGAAGCGGACCGCGTCGATAGGGCCCGCCGGGAGGACGAGGTGCGGAGGGCGCAGCTCGACGAGGCCCACCGTTCGCTCGAAGCGAAGGTCGCCGCGCTCCGCGAGGACGAGGCGCGGAAGGCGGAGGAGTACCGCCAGTGGCACGCGACCCTCGAGTCGCAGGAGACGGTCCTGCGGGACCAGAAGGGGGCGTTCGAGGCGGAGGCCGCGGAGGCGCGGGACGCCGTGGCCAAGCAGCGCGCGGAGATCGAGGCGCGGGAGCACGCGCTCGTGGACCGCGAGGCGAAGGTCCGCGCGGACGCGGAGTACGCCGCGCGCGTGGACGCGGACCTGAAGCGGCGCGAGGAGGCGGCGCAGCTCGCCCTCGCCCGGGCGAACGACCTTACGGAGCAGGCGGATCGTATGCGGGCGGAGGCGACCCGACAGTCCGCGGAGATCGAGGCGCGGGAGCGCGCGATGCAGCAGGAAGCGGATCGCGTGGCGGCGGAGGCCGCCCGGCGCGCCGAGACGTTCAAGGTCGCAGAGGCGCAACTCGTGAACTGGAAGGCGGACCTCGCGCGGCAGTTCTCCGCCCGAGAGGCGGCGATGCGGGAGGCGGAGGCGGACCTCGGGCATCGGCGGGACGGGCTCGAGGAGCAGGCGAGCCTTCTCCTGGGCCGGGAGGCCTCCCTGAGCGACCTCCAGGACCGGCTCGAGCAGGAGCGCACGGACCTGCAGGCGCGGACGGAGGCCGTCGAGGAACGCGGGGTGGAGATGGAGCAGCTCGCGCAGCGGCACGCGGACGCGGTCGCGCGGTTCCGGGACCAGTCCGGGGCCTCGGCGAAGGCCCTCGCCGCCCGCGAGGCGGCGCTGAAGGCGGAGCAGGAGCGGCTCGAGCGGGAATCCCAATCCCTCCAGGACACCCTCGGGGCGAAGGCCGGCGACTTGGCGAAGCGCGAGGCCTCGCTCGAGACGGGGGAGGCGGACCTCCGGTCCCGCCTCGATGCGCTCGACGCGCGGGAGCGCGAGGTCGCGTACCGCGAGCAGCAGGCGAGCGACCAGATCGGGGAACTCTCCGCGAAGGCGTCCGACCTCGAGGCGCGGACGGCGGAGCTCGGGGCGCGGTCCGGCCAGCTCGACGCGGCGGCGAAGCGGTTCGCGGTCGAGGAGGACGAGAAGCGGAAGCAATGGGCCGAGATCGAAGCGGCGCTGCGCGGCCGCGAGGAGCAGGCGAAGGCGCAGGCCGAGGAGGCCTCCGCACAGGTTCAGGCCCGGACGGTGGACCTCGACCGACGGGAGAAGGATCTCCAGGAACTGATCACGAAGATGAAGGCGGAGCGCGCCCAGCACGGGAAGGTGCTCATGGCGAGCGCCGCGAAGAAGGCGGAGGCCGAGGAGGCGGCCGCGCGCGCGGAGGAGCGGCTCGCCGCGCTGACCGCGCAGGACTCCGAGCTGTCCCGGGCCCGCGAGGCGTTCGAGGCGGAACGTGCCGTGAGGGAGGAGAAGATCGCCGCGCGGCTGAAGGACCTCGACGCGCGGAACGCGCAGCTCGAGGCCGCCGCGAAGAAGTTCGCGCTCGAGGAGGACGAGAAGCGCAAGCAGCGGTGGATGCTCGAGGAGGCGCTGCGGGCGCGCGAGGCCCAGGCGAAGACGGACGCGGAGGCGACGTCCGCGCAGCTCCAGGTCCGCGCCGTGGACCTCGACCGGAGGGAGCGGTCGCTCCAGGAGGCGCTGGCCAAGGCGGAGGCGGAGCGCGCCGAGCACGGGCGGTTGCTCACGGCGAGCGCCGCGAAGAAGGCGGAGGCCGAGGAGGCGGCCGCGCGCGCGGAGGAGCGGCTCGCCGAGTTGAACACGCAGGAGTCCGAGCTGCTGCGGGCGCGACAGGCGTTCGAGGCGGAACGCGCCGCGTGGGAGCCCAAGCGCTCGGAGGAGCTCCGACGGCTCGAGGCGACCCGCCAAGCGGCGGCCGACCAGGGGATCCAGGCGGAGCGCGCCATCGCGGAGGCTCGGAAGCAGGCGTCCGCGGCGGACGACGCGCAGCGGAACGCCGCCGCGCGGATCGCGGAGGCCGCGGCCCAGGAGGCGAAGCTCGCGGAGCTGCGGGCGGAGGTCGAGAGGGCCGAGCGGGAGCTGCAGGCGCAGACCGCGCGGATGCAGGACGCGTCCCGCGCCCTCGCGAACCGCGAGCGGGACATCGAGGCGTGGGCGAAGGAGCGGGCGATCCGCGAGGAGAAGCTGGCCGCGCGGGCGAAGGAGCTCGAGGCGGCGACCCGGGAGATCGAGTCCCGGACGTCCGCGGTCGGGGCGGAGGCGTCCCGGCTCATGAAGCTCGATTCCGACCTGGCGGCGAAGGCCGAGGAGCTCGCCGCAGCGGGGACCTCGACGGCCGCGCGCGCGGCGGACCTCGCGAAGCGCGAGAAGGAGGTCGGATCGCGGGAGGCGTCCGTGCGCGGCCGGGAGGGCACGCTCTCGGACCTCGAGGTCCGCCTCGGCGAGCGGGACGCGACGCTCGCCGCGCGGGAGGCCGAGCTGAAGGGCTCGATGGAATCCCTCCAGCAGTCGCGCGCGGCGGCGGACGAAGAGGCGGCCCGCCTCGACCAGGACCGGAAGGTCGCGGGCGCCTCGCGACAGGAGGCGGACGCGATGCTCGAGGCCGCGAGGAAAGCGAAGTCCGAGGTCGACGCGCAGCAGGCGGAGCTCGCGAAGAGCATGAAGTTCCTCCAGAAGAAGTCGCTCGAGGTGCTCGACCAGCAGGAGCGGATGCGCAAGCGCGAGGAGACCATCCACGAGAAGGAGAACGCGATCGACGCCCGGTCCGAGGTCGTGGAGGGCGAGAAGACGGTCCTCGACCGCGAGCGGACGGAGATGGAGGCGGCGCTCGAGGAGGCCCGCGCGGAGGTCGAGGGACTGCGCGCGAAGCTCGCGACGGCGGACGCGAGGGCCGCGACCGCCGCGGCGCTCGAACTGGAGAAGAAGGACATCGAGAGCCGGCTGAAGATCATCCAGAAGAAGGCGATGGAGATGCTCGACCGCGAGGAGCGCCTCCGGCAGAAGGAGGACGAGCTCCGGGCGGCGGCGGAGCGGCTCGGCCCGACCGCCTAGGGTGCTACGCCCGCACGAACGGGAGCGCGGCGACGCGCGCCCTCCGCTCCCCCGCCACGAGGACCTCCGTCCCCGGCTCGGAGAACTCGCGGCGAACGTACCCGAGGGCGAGCGCCGTGCCGAGCGCCTCCGACCGCGCCGCGCTCGTGACCGCGCCCGCGGGCTTCCCGTCCACCGCCAGGGCGGCGCCGGGCGCGGGCGCCCCGGGGCCGTCGACCGCCAGGCCGACGAGGAGGCGGTTCACGTGCCCGATCCGCGTCGCGCGCGACACGACCTCCTGTCCGACGTAGCAGCCCTTCGTGAAGCTGATCGACGGCTCCAGGCGCGCCTCGACCGCGAGGGTCGACTCGTTCATGTCGGCCGGGTACCGCGGGCGGCCCGCCTCGATCCGGAGCGCCTCCTGCGCGCGGAGGCCGAAGGGGGCCGCGCGGGCGTCGAGCAGGGACCGCCAGACCCGCTCCGCCCCGTCCGGCGGCACCCACAGCTCGAACCCGTCCCCGCCGATGTACGGGCTGCGGGCGACGACGACGGTAGTGCCCAGCGGCTGCGCCGCCACGACGCGGTACGCCTCCGCCGGCGGCGATGCCCCGAGCAGACTGGCGGCGATCCCCGGGCTCCGCGGGCCGAACAGGCCGAACGCGCACCAGTTCGCGCTCACGTCCGTCATCGCGGCGTCGTCGCTCACGAGGAGCCCGTTCAGGTGC
>Ga0214473_10005924_pt1 | contig 14631 bp, 13 predicted proteins | sample RVTome_7_FD_203509 | JGI IMG/M metagenome (GOLD analysis project Ga0214473, IMG submission 203509) | Soil microbial communities from uranium-contaminated site in the Upper Colorado River Basin, Wyoming, United States - RVT98D197 | ecosystem: Environmental > Terrestrial > Soil > Contaminated >... | reverse complement strand
GCCTCGAAGTTGTCCGTACCGTCGAGCACCAGGTCCGTGGCGGCCAGCAGCTCGGAGGCGTTCTCGACCGAGAGGTCGGCCACGATTCCGCGCACCGCGACCTCGGAGTTCATCGCCCGCAGCCGCCGCTCGGCGGCGGCAGCCTTCGGCATCCCGCGCCGCACGTCTTCCTCGTCGAAGAGCGACTGGCGCTGCAGGTTCGACTCCTCGACGTAGTCGCGATCCACCACCGTCAGCGCGCCGACCCCCGCGCGCGCCATCATCTCCGCCAGACAGGAGCCGAGGGCGCCGCAGCCGACGACGAGCACGCGCGAGCCGCGGATCCGGCGCTGGCCCTCGAGGCCGATGCCGCTGAACAGCTCCTGGCGCGAGTAGCGCCCGGACCCAGTCACGCGTCCGCCTCGACTGCAAGCCCTACTGCGCTTCGCATCACCTCGAGCGGCGCTTCGAGGCTCGTCCAGGCCTCGAACTGGGCGGCGGCCTGGGCGACGAGCATCTCGAGGCCGTCCACGACCCTGCAGCCGGCGGCGCGCGCCTCGCGCAGCAGGCGCGTCTCGCGCGGGTCGTAGACCATGTCGAACACCACGCTGCCCGGCCGGTGCAGCTCCGCAGGGACCGGGGTCTCCTCCGGCGCAGAGGCCGCGCCGACAGGTGTCGCGTTCACGAGCACGTCCCAGTTGCGCACCGCGAGGTCGCTGAGGGGTCCCGAGGCGCAGCCGACGGCGGCTGCCGCCGCGCTCGCCTTCCGGGTGTCGCGAGCCAGCAACGTCACCCGCACGCCCTTGCGCACGAGCGCCAGCGCTGCCGCCCGCGCGGCGCCCCCCGCCCCGAGCAGCACGGCGCTGCGGCCCTTGAGCGACAGGCGTTTCTTCAGCGGCCCGATCACGCCCATGCCGTCTGAAGTCGAGCCTTGCATCAGGCCGTCGCGCACGAGAACGGTGTTGACGCTGCCGCTCACCGCGGCCACTTCGTCTACCTCGTGCAGGAAGGCGAGCATGTCCATCTTGTAGGGCCGTGTGACGCTGAAACCCGAGAGCCCCAGCTCCGGCAGCGCGCGCACGAAAGGCTCCAGGGCTTCGGACTGCAGCGGCACGTAGACGGCGTCGAGGCCGCGCGCCGCGAACGCGCGGTTGTGCAGCACGGGCGAGAGGCTGCGCGTCACGTCGCTGCCCAGCACGCCGTACACCTGCGTCGCAGGCCCCACGTCACGGACCCGATAGAGGTCGGCGAGCACGCGCGCGGGGAGCTGGCCCGACGCTGTTTCGGCTCCCGCTGCGGCCGCCGCGTAGGTGAAGGGCGCGCCCCAGCGTCCCGCCGTGACCCGTGACACGATTCCCAGCGGTCCGAGCGCGATCGGGATCAACGGCGGGCCGCCGCCGCGCGCCGCCTGGGCGGCACAAGCGAACAACCGGCCGACGTCGGCGACCGAGCCCGGCGTGACCGCGAGCTTCACGATGTCGGCGCCACGGGACGCCATCGCGCGGTAGAGTCCGGGCAGGTCGTCCGGCGTTCCGGCGAGGTCGTGGTAGGAGACGATCAGGCCGCGCCCGGCTTTCTCTACGCTCAGGTCGAGCAGGTCGCTGCGGTACTCGACGTCCACGTAGTCGAAGCCGCGCCTGACGGCCTCCCGCAGCGCCTCGCGCCGGCGCGGGTCGGCGTCGGCGAGCCGGCCGCCCTCGGACGCCGCCCGGCAGGCGTAGACCAACGGCCGCGTCTTCGCCCGCACGATCGTCAGCAGGTCGAGATCCGGCACGAAGTCGCCGCGGATCTCGAACAGATCCGCGCTGGGCGCCAGGTCGACCATGCGATCGACGAAGTCGGCGGTGGTCGTCTCCGCCAGGCTCACGCAGATTCGCGCCATGGACAAAAACCAAAAAGCCTCTCCAGGGTTCCCTGAAGAGGCTTCCGTGCGCCGCCCGATCTCCCCAGGAAACCTGCTCCGCTCCCGCGGTCGGCCTCCCGGCCCGCCCGCTAGGGGCGATCGCGATCGTGGAAGATCGGACGCCAAGGCCACACCGCGCCCCCGTCGGCGGTCGTTCCGGCGAGCTGCGCGTGGCCCAGCTTCATCTCATTCCAACCAGGGACGGCACTATAGGTTCGCCCCGCCAGGGTGTCAAGCTGCCGTGGCGTCCTCAGTCCTCACGTACAGCCACTGAAGCCGCGGCGCGGCGGTCGAGATGCGAGCGTCACGCCCGCCGGAAAGGATCGATGACCCGGAGGCCGTCGAACCGCCGACCGTGCTGAAGGTCCTCGGTGTACAGCGTCCGGCAGCCGGACATTGTGGCGGCACGAACGATGAGCGCGTCCCAAATGGAGAGGTCGTGAAGGCGATGCAGGTCGATCGCGGCCAGCACGTCATCGAGGTCGAGCCTCACGATGTCCAGGTGCGAGAACATCTCGACACGGCGCCTCGCCTCGACGGCCGTCAAGGTCAGCTTCCGCGTCGCCGCAGCGAAGAACTCCTGAAGCACTTGCAGGGAGAGCTTGCCACTGCGCTCGCGCAGGAGGTTGCGGATCAGGTCCTGAGCGCGGGCCTGCTTTTCGGTGTCGCGGCGGTCGTCTGCATAGACGAGGACGTTAGTGTCGACGAAGCACGGCCCGGTCATGCAACTCTTCGCGGTTGAAGCGCCAGCCGCGCGAATCCCCCCGTCCTTCTGCCCAGAGCGCGTCGAGCTCGGCGATCACGTCCGCGGGCGATGGGTCGCCAGTGGCCTCGGAGAGGTAGTCGCGGATCATCTGGTTGAGGGAGACCCCCCTGCGCGCGGCGAGCTTCCGGGCTCGCTCGAGCAGCTTGTCATCGAGCGAAAGCGTTACGTTCATGATCGAACACAGGATACGTGGACACGGATCCCGGTGTCAAGCCTAAGAGAAAGTGGGCGGTGTCCCGCGCGGCTCGGGCCCGCGCACGGCCGTAGACGTGCTCCGGCACAGAGACCGAGCTAGGGGACCGCGCTCCGGAAGTGTTTCTCGTACCAGGCTGCGCTGCGCTCCATCAAGTCCACGACGTGCTTCGGCTCACGCAGGCCATGGCCTTCGCGCGGGTAGCGGACGAACACGGTCTCGACGCCCACATCCTTGAGCGCGATGTAGAACTGCTCCGACTCGGCGATCGGCACGTCGTTGTCGTTCTCACCGTGGGCGATCAGCGTCGGCGTCTTGACCTTGGCGACGTGCTTCAGAGCCGAGCGCTCCCAGAGCACGTCCATCAGGTTCCCCTGGTGCGGCAGCACGCCCCACTCCATCTGCTCGTACATGTTGTAGTACGTCATGTAGTTGTAGCTGAGGTTGTTGGTGATGCCGGCGAGCGGGATCGCGGCCTTGAAGACATGGGTCTGGGTGCTCAGCCAGAACGTGAGCTGGCCACCGTAGCTGGTCCCCTCGATGCCGAGCCGCTCGCGGTCGATCCAGGGATTGCGGCGTAGCGCGGCCGAGAGGCCGTAGAGCACGTCCTGGGCCTCGTTGCCGTTCTGGTCGCCGAACACCGCGTCCGCGAACTTTTGGCCGTAGCTCGTGGACCCGCGGTAGTTGACCATCAGCGTCGCCCAGCCCCGCCCCGCGTAGTACTGCGACTTGAAACGGAAGCCCGGTCCCTGCGCGCCATGCGGCCCGCCGTGGATCATCACGATCAACGGGTGTTTCGAGTCGGCGCTCTTCCCGATCGGCAGCGTCAGGAACGCCTCGACTTCGAACTTGAAGTCGTTGCTCACGAACGTGAAGCGTTCGACGCGGCCCAACTCGACACCGGCCAGCGCGTCGCGGTTGAGGTCGGTCAACTGGCGCGACGCGCCACGCGACGGCCTGACGAAGAGCTGCGCCAGGTCGCTGCGCCCGGCGTGCGCGTAGGCGAGAGTGCCGTCCCGCGCCAGGCTCCAGCTCTCGATACTGCCGTCGTCGCCCAGCACGCGTTGTGGCGGGCCGCCGGCGATCGGCAGCCGGTACAGGTGAACGCTGCCGCGGTCCTCGACGGAGCAGTAGACGGCCGCGCCGTCCGGCGACCAATCCGGGGTCCCCTGCCGATTGTCGAGTGCCGCAGCCAGCTCGCGGCGCCGGCCGCCGTCGGCATCCATCAGCCAGACGTGGGTGTCCTCCATGTCGGTTTCCAGGTCGGTCAGCCCGCGCCGCGTGCCGAGGTAGGCGAGGCTGCGGCCGTCCGGCGACCAGCGCGGCAGGTATTCGGCGTTCTCGGTCGCAGTCAAGCGCCGGATCCGGCCGTCCGCAACGCGTACGGCGAAGAGATCGGGGTTGTAGAAGAGGTCGGGGTCCGGCTCGCGGTTGGAGACGAAGGCGATCTCGGCCCCGTCCGGCGACCAGTCGATCGAATGCTCCTCCCACACGCCGCTGGTCCCTGTCAGCGGCTTCAGGCTGCCGTCCGCCAGGTCCGCGACGAACACGTGGCGGCGCCGGTTGTCGCCAAAGCGCGTATTGCCTTCCCAGTAGTCGGGCTTGTACTTGTAACGCGTGATCACCACGGGATCGCCGCTGGCCAGCTCGGTCTCCGGCCCCGGCGTCGCCGAGACGTAGGCGATGCGGCGTGAATCGGGCGACCAGGCGATCGTCCGTCCCTCGTAGGTGAGCGGGCTGTTCGTCCTGACCATCTCGGCCAGGAAGCGCAAGCCACTCCCATCGAGCCGAACGACTGCCAGCCCGTCCTTCTCCCCAATGTTGGTGCCAAAGGCGAGCCACTGGCCGTCCGGCGACCACTGCGGGTCCTTGCCGGTGTCCTTCTCGGCCCCGATCCGGACGCTGCGGCCGTCGGCCACGGTCATGAGCCAGAGCTGCTGGTAGGGCCGTCCGGGCCGATCGTTGGCCTCGACCGCGTAGGCGATCCGGCTGCCGTCGGGCGAAAGCGCAACGGCCGCGACCGAGCGCAGCTTGTAGAAGTCGCCGCTTTCGAGCCCGCGAGCGTCGGCGGCGCGAGCCCAACCGCCAGCGAGACACACCACGGTCAGACCCACACGCCTGGCTAACGTCGCCATTTTGAGGCCTCCTTCCGCCGAAGCAGGATACGGGACCGCCGAGTGTACGGCAGGCCGCGGCGGGCGACAACGAAGCTGTGGCGCGTCCCCGCCTCGAATTGCCTAGGGCTTTGTCGGCGTGAGGCGCCCGAGCAGCTCGCGGTAGCGCGCTTCCCCGTGCAGCGGCGCCAGGTCCGGCTCGGACTCGATCCGAGTGGCATCCGTGAAGCCGGCGGCAATCGCGCGCTCGAGCGCCTGGAGCGCGTCTTGCTTCCATCCCGCCTGTGCGCGATCGCAGGCCAGGTTGTACCAGACGGACGGATCCTCGGGCCGGACCTCCGCGGCCACCGCGAGCAGCAGCGCCGCGCGACCCCGCTCGCCGCGCTGGCGCATCGTCCGCGGCAGGTAGAAGGCCGTCTGGACGAAGAGCTGCGCCAGCGAACGCCGCGCCGACAGCCGCTCCTCGCGGTCGCCCGCGCGCTCGGCACGCCGGCGCAGGTCCGCGACACGAAGCTCCGAGAGCGCCTGCTTCAGGCTCGAGACCGCGTCGTCCACCGCCAGCCGCGCAAGGGCCCGCGGCGCATGCGCCACGTACTCCTGCTCGCGCTTCCGCCATTTGAGGCGCACGCGCCGATCGTCCGCGTAGGCGGCGCTTCCGCGGATCCGCTGCGCCGCGTCACGCGCCGCGGCGACGTCGGCGAGACCGTCAAAGTCGCGCGCCAGGCCGGCATAGCGAGCATGGGCCTCGAAGGCACGTCCGGCTCGTTCGAGCTCCGCGGCCTCGCCCTGCCAGCGGGCCAGCAGCGCTGCAGCCAGCGCCGCATCGCGCGCACGCCGGTCCTCCTGCATCCCGCGCACCTCGAGCCACGCGAGGGCGTCGCCGAGCAGCGCGGCGGGCGGCCAGTCGTGTGGCCCCTCGAAGCTCTCGATCCGATGCGGCACGCCGAGAGCGTCCAGCGTCTCGTCCAGCAGCTGCAGCTCCTGGTAGTTGAAGTCCTCGTCGCCCGCGACGCCGAACACCGAGAAGGAGAGCCCGGCTCGCGGCGGGCGGTCGGGGGCGAAGCCTGCCCCGCAGGCGATCACGCCCGCCAGCCTGCCTGGCGCCAGGTCGGCCATGCGCCAGGCCGCACGCGCCGTGCCGGAGAAGCCCGCGGCGTAGGCGCGCTTGTCGTCGAGCGAGAAGCGTGTGTGTGCGTCGCGCCACATCGCGCCGAGCGCCTTCGCGTTGGGGTCGGAGTCCTCGTCGCTGCGGGAGCTGTAGGAGCTGATCACGATGAAGCCGTAGCGCTCCGCGCCCTCGCGCAGCAGCTCGGCCGGCACCAGCGCGCGGCTGCGGGCGTCCAGGGCGTACACGATCGGCCAGCGCTTGTCTGGGGCGTAGCTGGAGGGCAGGTAGAGCGCGTACGACTCGCTCGGGTCGTCGCGGCAGACGACGCGCTCGACCAACGTTCCGCGCGGGAACTCGTGGCCCTCGCCCGCCCAGGTGTTTTCGCAAAGCGTGGCCAGCATGACGCCGAACGTAATAAGTCTCATTGAATCAAAGAGTTGAACGGATGATCCGCGGCAGTATACAACGTCTTACAAGCCCGGAGTTGCCTCTCCGGGCGTTTGCCTATAGCTTCGAGAGTGAAGCCTCCAGGGTATCGGAGGCGGTTCGAGGCAAAGAGATGAACATGATGAAGACGACGGTGCTGCTGGCTGCCCTCACGGGGCTCCTGCTCGTCGTGGGACAAGCCCTGGGCGGCCAGCAGGGGCTGACGATGGCGCTCGTGCTGGCCGGCGTGATGAACTTCGTGTCGTTCTTCTGGAGCGACAAGATCGTGCTGCGCGCCTATGGCGCGCAGGCGGTCGACCCGCAGCAGGCGCCCGAGCTGTTCGCGATCGTGCAGAAGCTGGCGCAGAAGGCCGAGATCCCGATGCCGAAGCTGTACGTGATCCCGGACCCGGCGCTGAACGCGTTCGCCACCGGCAGGAGCCCGTCGCGCGCCGCCGTGGCGGCCACGGCCGGCATCCTGAAGGCGCTCAACCGCCAGGAGCTGGAGGGCGTGCTCGCCCACGAGCTCTCGCACGTGCTGAACCGCGACACGCTGATCTCCAGCGTCGCCGCTACGCTGGCCGGCGCGATCTCGTACCTCGCCCATCCGTTCATGCTGATGGGCCGCTCGCGCGACGACCGCGACGCGCCCAACCCGCTGCTGGCGATCGTCGCAATGATCGCGGCGCCGATCGCGGCCATGCTGATCCAGATGGCGGTCAGCCGCTCGCGCGAGTACGCGGCCGACGCCACCGGAGCCCAGCTCGTGGGCTACCCTGACGGCCTGGCGAGCGCGTTGCGCAAGCTCCAGTCGGCCGCCCCGCGCATCCCGCTCCACGGCGCGGACCCCGCGACGGCGCACCTGTTCATCGTGAACCCGCTCTCAGGCCGCAGCCTGATGAACCTGTTCAGCACCCACCCGCCGCTCGAAGAGCGGATCGAGCGGCTGATGGCGATGAACCGCTGATCGTGTTAGCGTTCCGCTCCATGCAGCGCCTGCTCGCGTTCCTGATCCTGTTGCCGGCCGTCGCGGTGTGCGGGAGCCCGCTCAAACCTGGAGACGCCGCGCCGGACTTCTCCCTGCCGGCCTCGACGGGGAAGACGGTGACGCTCTCCGAGTTCCAGGGTAGGACGAGCGTGGTGCTGGCCTTCTACCCGAAGGCCTTCACGGGCGGCTGAACCAAGGAGATGTCGGCGTTTCGGGACATGCACACCCGGTTCGCCGACGCGAATGCCCAGGTTCTGGGCATCTCGATGGACGACATCGAGACACAGACCAAGTTCGCCGAGAGCCTGAAGACACCCTTCCCCTTGCTCGCCGACAAGGACGGCAGCGTCGCGAAGGCCTACGGTGTCGCCGGCGAAGGCTACGCCAACCGTGTGACGTTCGTGATCGACAAGGACGGCAAGATCGTGCACAGCGTCGAGGGCCGCGACGCCATCGATCCCAGCTCGGCGCTTGCCGCCTGCCCCAGGCCGGCCGCGAAGTAGCGAGGGGCCGGCCGCGTTTGCCAGTCAAGCCACCGCTCCTCGCGGACCTGGAGTGGCAGGGTGACCTCCGCTTCAGGGCCCGGTCGGCAGCAGTCGAGCTCGACGTCGACGGCGACGGCCGCGCCGGCGTCTCCCCCATCCAGGCGCTAGCAGTCGCCCTGGCCGGCTGCATGGCGACCGACGTCGTCCACATCCTGACGAAGGCGCGCCTGCCGCTGCGCGCCCTCCGCGCCCACCTGGTCGGCCAGCGCACCGAGAAGGACCCGCATCGCTTCCTGAAGTTCGAGGTGCGCTTCTCGCTCGAAGGCGAGATCCCGGACGACCGCGTCGAGCGCGCGATCGGCCTCTCGCGCGAGACCTACTGCTCCGTCTGGCACTCCTTGCGCCAGGACATCGAGTTCACGACCTCGTTCGAGGTCACGCGACCGAGCTAACGCTTCCCCCACATCCAGCGGCCCCAGAGTCCTTCGAGCGCGATCTTCTCCGGAAGGCGCATTCCCTGCTGCTTGAGGGCTAGCAGGATCTGGCCCCGGTGGTGGGATTCGTGCGAGATCAGGTAGCCCATCCACCGCAGCGGCTGGCCCGTGAACATCCTGACGCGCGCCGTGCCGCGCAGGCTCCGCTCCAGAAACGCTTGCACGGCCGCGCCTGACTTGCGCAAGCCAGCCTTCAGTTGGGTCCGCGTGTGGGAGGCTCCCTTGACGCTACGAGGCAGGCGCGGCCTCTTGCCGGAGGCGTGGTACTCCAGCCAGCCGAGCCGCACGCGATTCATGTGGAAGAACTGCTCGCCGACCGTGCGCCCGCGGGATCCCGGGGGGATGGCATCCAAGCCGGCTCGTGGGATCTGGTCAAGCAGGTACAGATTGATGTCGTCGTGCACGCGCCAGGCCGCCAAGGCCTCATCGATGAGGTCCGCGCTCCGGTGAGAGGGCGCTGACTTCCCCACGGCTCACCCCCTGTCTCGAGACACCGAGGACGATAGCACCCCGCAGGCCCAGGGTGGGGATTGCGTTCGTGCCTCGTCGCTGCCGCCGATCTTGCGTGCGTGTACGGCGGCCGCGGTAGCGATCATGCTCCGAAGAGTGGAAAGCAAGAGGAGGCATGCTCCAGCCCGCCGACATCGCCTAGACACTCGCCTGCATTAGACTAGGCGCCCCATGCCTCCACACACCCGACGTCGCTTCCTCGGCGCCACGGCCACATCCGCGGCGGCGCTTGCCTTTCCCCGACGCGTCCTCTCCGGCGACGCGCTCGGCGGCATCAAAGCCGAGATCGAGAAACGCCACGCCGAGAGCGTGCAGCGCCTGCAGGAGTGGGTGAAACAGCCTTCGATCGCCGCAGAGAACCGCGGCATGGCCGAAGGCTGCGAGATGATGATGCGCCTTGCGCGCGAGGCCGGCTTCCAGAGCGTGACGCGCGTGCCCACCGAGGGCCTGCCCAGCGTCTTCGCCACGCTGGACGCCGGGGCCGCGCGGACCGTCGGCCTCTACTTCATGTACGACGTCAAGCAGGTGGACCCGGCCGAGTGGTCCTCGCCGCCGTGGGACGCCGCGCTCCTGGACAAGCCCGGCTTGGGCAGAGTGCTGATGGGCCGGGGCGCCGTGAACCAGAAGGGTCCCGAGGCGGCGTTCCTGGCAGCGCTGCACGCGATCCGTGGGGCGGGGCGCAGGGTCCCCGTCAACCTGCTGCTGGTCGCGGAGGGCGAGGAGGAGATCGGCTCCCCGCACTTCTCCCAGGTCGTGCGGCGGCCGGAGGTGAGCGCCGGGCTCAAGCGCTGCACCGGCGTGTTCATGCCGTCGGCTTCCCAGGATGCGGACGGCAGCGTCACGGTGTCGCTGGGTGCGAAGGGAGTCGTCGAGCTGGAGTTGGTGGCGAGCGGCGAGAAGTGGGGCCGCGGTCCGAAGAAGGACGTCCACTCGAGCAACCGGGCGCGCCTCGACAGCCCCGCCTTCCACCTGGTGCAGGCGTTGAACACGCTGGTCACGGCCGACGGCGACCCGGCGATCGACGGCTTCGCCGACGCGGCCCGCCCAGCCACGCCTGAGCAGCGCGCGATCCTCGACGCCGCGGCCGCTCGGCTTTCGGAGGCCACCGCCAAGAAAATGCTATCGGCCGACCGCTGGGCGCACGACTTGCCCTGGCGTGAGTCGCTGGAGCGCTTCCTGTTCACGCCCACCGTGAACATCGAGGGCCTGGTCGCTGGCTATACGGGGCCGGGCGGCAAGACGGTGCTGCCGCATCGCGCGGTCGCGAAGCTGGATCTGCGCCTGGTTCCGGACATGACGTTCGACAACGCGGTGGCCGCGCTCACTGCGCACCTCGCGAAGCGCGGGTTCGGGGACGTCGATGTGAACCCGAGCGGCGGCTACGACCCCACCAGCACGCCGGCGGACGCAGCGGTGATCCGCGCGGAGATGTCGGTCTACCGCCGCGCTGGGCTGGACCCGATCCTGTGGCCGCGCAACGCAGGCTCGTATCCGGGCTACGTCTTCACGGGCGAGCCGCTCAAGCTGCCCGCGGCCCACTTCGGCCTCGGCCACGGCGGGGGCGCGCACGCTCCCGACGAGTACTTCGTGATCGAATCGTCGAACCCCAAGGTGGCGGGCTGGGATGGCGCGGTGCTGTCGTTCGTCGAGTACCTGCACGAGCTGGCCGTCATCGGTTGATGCCATGAGGGTCCATTCTGACGAGGAAGCCGATGCCCTCTACCCGCTGCTCGCGGACTCCCGCATCGTCGAGTCCGAAGAGGTTCACCTGGCATCGTCCTCGACTTCGACGAGAGGAACGATGTCATCGGGGCCGGAGCGTGGCGGCAAGCTGGGCCAAGCACGGCGAGCCGTCACTCTCTCCCGCTAGCCCCCTCCGCTCATGCTCCTCTCCCTCCTGGCGTTCCAGGCTCTCGCTTGCACCCCGGTCACGCTGGAGGTCCTGGTCTTCAACATCGAGTACGGCGGCGACCTCGTCGACTTCGGGAAGACCGTCGAGGCGGTCGAGCGCACGGCTCCGGACATCGTCCTGATCGAGGAGGCCTGGGGACAGCTGCCCCGGCTGGCCCGCTCGCTCGGCTGGCCGGAGTACGACACCCGGCACCAGGTGCTTTCCCGGCGTCCCCTGCTCGATGCGAAGAGCGCAGACGGACGCTTCCTTTACGCGGAGCTCAGCCCTGGCTGCGTGGTCGCGCTCGCCAACGTGCACCTGCCTTCCGATCCCGATCCCCCGGACGTGATGGCCGACGCCGCGGCCGTCGAGGCGGGGATGCAGATCGAGAAACGCAGCCGCCTGCGGGCCGTCGAGCCGACCCTCGCCGCCCTGCGCCCGCTGCTCGCGTCCGGAGTGCCCGTGCTGCTGGGCGGGGACTTCAACGCGCCCTCGCACCTCGACGATCCTCGCTATCCCTGGCCCGTGAGCCACGCCATCGCGGAGGCGGGGCTGCGCGACGTCTGGCGCGAGGCCTACGCGGACTCGAAGACGCATCCCGGCTACACCTGGTGGGCGGCGCGTCCGCAGGTCGACGGCTGGAACCCCTCGCCCCGGGCGCGCCAGACGCGCATCGACCAACTCCACGCGGGCGGCAGTGTGCGGGTCATGGGCGCGCGCCTCGTCGGCGAGGCGGGACGGGAGGGCATCGACATCGCCATCTCTCCGTGGCCCTCGGACCACCGCGCGCTCCTCGCGACCCTGGAGATCACGCCCGCCCTCGTGCCGGCGCTCGTGACGGCCTGGCCTCCGCGGGTGGCGCGCGGCGAGGAGCTTCTCGTACGGGCGCGGGGCGTCGCGCCCGGAGGGCGGGTGGTGGTGGTCCCCGCGGGCGTCGACCCAGCCGCGACCTCCGCGGCGCACGAGCCCAGGCTCGACGACATGAGGCTCCCGACGAAGGACATGGCCCCGGGCGCGCACGATGTCGCCCTCTTCGATCGTTCCGGACGCCTCGTGAGCGGAGCCTCGTTCTGGGTCGCGCCCGCCGAGGCGCGGCCTTCGTTGGCAGTGGAACGCGACCACCTGAAACCGGGCGAGGCCGTCGGCGTGCAGTGGTCGGAGGCCCCGGGATACCGGTGGGACTGGGTGGGCGTGTATCCGGAGGGGGTGAACCCCGACGCCGAGGGTCAGCCGCTCGTGTGGCGACACACCCGCGCTACTGTCGTGGGCGCGGCGCGTCTCGACAGCACGGCCGAGGGCGATGGTTGGCCGCTACGGCCCGGGGACTACCGCGCCTGCCTCTTCGAGGACGACGCCTATGAGCCTCTCGTCTGCGCGAGATTCGTCGTCGAACCCTAGAACGGATTCTCGCCTGCGGCGCTCGCCGCTTCGGCACGATCTGCATCAATCGGGGCCGCCTCCAGTAGCTGCGCGGAGAGACGGCGTGGAGCCGACTACGACGCCGCCTTCCCGATCGCGTACAGATGCCCCACCGCGCGAATGTAGACCCTCCCGTTCGCCACGGCCGGGGTCGCGTAGATCGGCTCGCCCAGCGGATTCGTGCGCAGCACCTGGTGCGTCGGCCCCGCCTGGATGACGTAGGTGTCCCCATCCTCACTGAACAGCAGGATCTTGCCCTGATACGCGACCGGCGACGCCATGAACGTGGCTGGAACCGGAACGCGCCCGCCTTCGTACTGCACCGCGCCGGTCTTCGCGTCGAGGCAGGTCACGAGCCCCCTATCGGTCATGAGATAGACATAATCGCCGTAGAGGATCGGCGAGGGCACGTAGGCCGTGCCTTTCGTGTACTTCCAGAGGACGCGTGGCGAGTCCGTGATGTCGCCGGATCCGCCCGGCCGGAGCGCGAACGCCAGCTTCTCCGGGTACCCTGCCGAGACCACGGCGATGTCCCCGCCGGCCACCGGGCTCGGGATCGCATTGTTGCCGAGCCCCTTCGAGCACCACAGCTCTTTGCCGCTCGCCGGGTCGTAGGCGATCACCAGCTCCGTGCCGCTCGTGATCAACTCGTCTCGCCCGTCCGCAGTGACGATCATCGGCGTGGCCCAGCTCAGCTGCACCTTGCGCGCGACGCGCCAGGCCTGCTTGCCGGTCTTCGTATCGAACGCCGCGAGGAACGATTTCTCGCCGTTGTCCTCGTCGCACAGCACGATCACCAGACCCCGATACAGGACGGGCGAGGTGCCCACGCCCACGCCGAAGCTGGCGATGCCGCCCAGCGAGACCTTCCAGACGAGCTTGCCGTCGAAGTCGTAGCAGTACAGGCCCTCCGCGCCGAAGTAGGCGTACACGTGGCGGCCGTCCGTCACCGCGGTCGGAGACGCGTAGCTCCCCCTGCGGTGGCGCGTGTCGTACGGCGTCCCTTCCCAGGCCGTGCGCTCCCACAGGATCTTGCCGGTCTCTGCGTCGACGCTCAGCAGCTTGAGCGTGTGCTTTCGATCGGCGCCTATGCCATCCGGGTGCACGAACTCCTGGCCGCCTTCGAAGTGCTTCACGGGCCGGGCCGGCACCAGCTCGCCCTCGATCGCCGTGGTCAGGAAGATGCGATCTCCCCACACGATCGGCGAGGAGTGGCCGCGCCCGGGGATCGCGGTCTTCCAAAGCACGTTGTGGGTGGCGCTCCAAACCTCTGGCAGCCCGGTCTCGCTCGACACGCCCTGGCCCGAGGGACCGCGCCACTGCGGCCAGCTCCGCGACGGCTCCGCATCCACCGGCCACGAAGTCGCGCCGCCGAGCAGCACGAACGCCAGCGCCAACCTGGTTCCCCGCATCGAAGGACCTCCTCGCTTGACGGCCCGAATCGGCGGATTATATCGTCGTAACTTCCTGATGGCGCTCTCGCGGAGGACGATGGTGAAACCGATCGCTGCTACCTTGTGCCTGCTGAGCGCGGCCGTAGCCGCCGCGCCGGCCGCCGACTGGACCGAGTGGCGCGGCACCTCGCGCGACGGCACCTCGCCCGAGCATGGCCTGCCCGCGCGCTGGTCCCCGGCGGGCGACAACCTTGCCTGGAAAGCGCCCTACGGCTCGCGCTCCGCGCCTGTCGTCTTCGGGGACCGCCTGTACGTGCTGAACCCTGCGGGCGAGGGAGCGGATCGCCAGGAGCGCGTGCTGTGCCTGAACGCCGACACCGGCAAGCCGATCTGGGAGCACCGGTTCAACGTGTTCCTGAGCGACGTCCCGGCCCACCGCGTGGCCTGGGCTTCGCCGGCGGTCGACCCCGCCACGGGCAACGTCTACGTTTTCGGCGTCGGCGCGCACCTGATCGCGCTGTCGAAGGACGGCAAGCGCCTGTGGGAACGCTCGCTCACCGAGGAGTTCGGCGCGATCACGACCCACGGCGGCCGAACGGTCTCGCCCGTGATCGAGGGCGACCTCGTGATCGTCAGCACGCTCACCTCGGGCTGGGGCGACCAGGCTCGCGGCAGCAACCGCTACTTCGGCTTCGACAAGAAGACCGGCCTGACCGTCTGGGTGAGCTCACCCCAGGCCCGCCACCACGACACGAACTACTCGACGCCGGTCGTGACGACGATCGACGGCCAGCGCCTGCTAGTGGTGGGGGGCAGCGACGGCACGATCCACGGGCTCAAGGCCCAGACCGGCGAGCCCGTCTGGAAGTACGAGATGAGCAAGCGCGCCATCCTGACCAGCGTCGTCATGAGGGACGGCGTCGCGTACGTGAGCCACAGCGAGGAGAACCTCGATACCAGC
>Ga0214473_10005923_pt1 | contig 14632 bp, 15 predicted proteins | sample RVTome_7_FD_203509 | JGI IMG/M metagenome (GOLD analysis project Ga0214473, IMG submission 203509) | Soil microbial communities from uranium-contaminated site in the Upper Colorado River Basin, Wyoming, United States - RVT98D197 | ecosystem: Environmental > Terrestrial > Soil > Contaminated >... | reverse complement strand
AAGTCTTTTGACTTTCCTTTAATAAACTTAATTTGCTCCATTACTGAAAGCCCTTTTGTTTTTTCGTAATGTTTATCCCTGATCTTCCGAACCATTTCAACTGCCTTTACTGCCATATATAGTCACCTCCCTTGGTGAGTAAATTAAGATTGGTTTATATCCAATCTCTATGTTTACAGCTTTGCTCCAGAATATGGGATGATAGTAGCACCTGGTGCGGATATTTTCATTCTGGCTGAATAGCCAAAAACCCTCTCTTTGTCAAATAAGGGTTAGATGATTTAATTATTGATTAAACCCCTTGTATTGTCAAGGGATTTTCTCTATACTTAATACTTAATTGTAAGAAATTTAAAACGCTTTATTAGCGTAAAGGGTAGAAAATTTTTATTAAGGAGAATTAATGCGATTCTCAAAAATGTTTATACCAACTTTACGTGAGTCTCCTGCTGAGGCTGAAGCGATAAGCCATATACTTATGCTCAGGGCTGGATATGTGAGACAGCTTGCAGCAGGATTGTATGTATATCTTCCGCTTGCATGGAGGGTAATTGAGAGGATTAACAAAATCATAAAAGAGGAGATGGAGGCAATCGGTGCCCAGGAAATCTCTATGCCTGCACTTCATCCTGCTGAGATATGGCAGAAGACAGGAAGGTGGTCCGATATAGGCGATGAGATGTTGAGGCTGAAAGACAGAAGTGGCAGAGATATGTGTCTTGGAATGACTCATGAGGAAGTAGTCACATGGCTTGCTTCAATGGAGATTCGTTCATACAGAGACTTACCGCAGATATGGTATCAGATACAGGCAAAATTCAGAGATGAGGCACGGCCCAAAAGCGGTGTTTTGAGGACAAGAGAGTTTTTGATGAAAGACAGTTATAGTCTTGATAGGGATGAGAAGGGACTGGAAGAAAGTTATCAGAGGCATGCAGAGGCATATCATAGAATATTTAGCAGATGCGGTCTTAAATTCTATCAGGTTGAAAGCGACCCCGGAATGATGGGCGGTGCTGCTGCCCATGAGTTTATGGCACCCAGCCCTGCAGGCGAAGATATTATTGTTCTTTGTAAAAAATGTGGATATGCAGCAAATATAGAGCTTGCAGAATCGCTTCCACTACCTCAACCCCTGTTACCTGATAAAGAAAAGTGGACACTAAAAGATGTCCCAACGCCTGGGAAAAGGACTGTTGCCGAGGTATCTGAGTTTTTAGGATTACCACCTGCTTTTTTTATCAAGAGTCTTCTCATGATAGGGGAAAAAGGTCCTTTCTTTGCACTTGTGAGAGGTGATCAGGAACTTCATGAGAAAAAGCTTCAGAAGATTGCCGGCGAATTCAGGGCTGCACAAAAAGATGAGGTGAAAGATATCCTCGGTGTTGGGGCGGGCTTCATCGGACCGCATGATAGCAAATTAAAAAAGATTGCTGATATATCACTGAAAGAGGGCATCTATGTTTCAGGTGCAAATAAAGAAGGATATCATACCAAGGGTATAAGACCCTCTGTCCATTTTCAGGCAGAATGGCATGATATTCATGTTGCTAAAGAGGGAGATATATGTCCTAAATGCGGTAACACAGTGAGTGTTGAAAGTGCAATTGAAGTTGGTAACATCTTCAAGCTGGGGACAAAATATTCAAAACCACTCAGGGCTGTTTATCTTGATGAAAAGGGCAAAGAGAACTTTATAGTAATGGGGAGTTATGGTATAGGACCTGCAAGGATAGCAGCAGCAGCAATCGAGCAAAACAATGACAGTGACGGTATAGTCTGGCCCCTCAGTATTGCACCCTTTGATGTTGAACTTATACCTCTTGATATTGAGGACAGGAATATATTAGAGACAGCTGAGATATTGTATGAAGAACTGGAAAAAGAAAATATTGGGACGCTTATGGATGATAGAGACACAAGACCGGGTATAAAATTTAAAGATGCTGACTTGATAGGGATACCGCGGCAGATAATTATAGGTAAAAAGGTTCTGAAAGAAGGATTTGTGGAACTTAAATCAAGAGGAACGAAAAAAATAGAGAAATTTTCTCCTTCCGAGATAATAAAAAAGATAAGGGAAATGTGTGGAAGAACGTAAAGATATTGAAAGCCTGTTAAAAGAAGAAGAGATATTCTACCCACCTGAAGAGTTTTTAAAAACAGCTTACGTAAAAGATAGGAAGGCACTTGAAGAGAAGGCTAAGGACATTGAGACCTTCTGGGGTGATATTGCGGAGGAACTCATATGGTTTAAAAAATGGGACAAGGTGCTTGAATGGAGCCCGCCTTTTGCGAGATGGTTTATAGGAGGTAAGTGTAACATTGCCTATAATGCCCTTGACAGGCATATAAAAGCAGGTAAAGGCAATAAGACTGCAATTATATGGGAAGGGGAAGAAGGCAGGCTAAGGAGTATCACCTATCTGGAACTCTATGAAGAGGTTCAAAGATTCTCAGCGGTTCTCAAAGGCTTAGGGGTTAAAAAGGGCACTGATGTAACAATCTACCTGCCGAGGATACCCGAGCAATTCATTGCCATGTTAGCGTGTGCAAGATTGGGTGCTCCACACAGCGTTGTTTATGGGGGTTTTAGTGTAGATGCATTAAGAGATAGGATTGTTGATTCAAACTCAAGTATTTTGATTACCGTTGATGGAGGATACCGAAATGGGAAGGTAGTTGAATTTAAAAAGATAGCAGATAATGCCCTTAAAAATGCGCCATCTATTAAGTATCAGGTTGTCATAAAACGTCTGGGGAATGAAGTTAATATGCTCAAAGGACGCGATTACTGGTATCACGAACTTATGGATAATGTTAAAGACGGGTATCCCGATGTAGAAATTATGGATGCAGAAGATCCATTATTTATTCTCTACACCTCGGGCACAACAGGTAAACCCAAAGGCGTTGTCCATGTGCATGGTGGTTATATGGTAGGTGTATATATCAGCATGAAGTGGATCTTTGACCTTAAAGAGGAAGATATATTCTGGTGTACGGCAGACCCGGGGTGGATAACAGGGCACAGCTATATTGTCTATGGTCCTCTGCTTAATGGAGCAACTGTCTATGTATATGAAGGTGCACCTGCCTTCCCTGATGCAGGGAGATGGTGGTCAATCATTGAAAAACAGAGAATAACCATTTTCTATACGGCTCCAACAGCTATAAGGGCACTGGCACGTTATGGTGATGACTGGCCTAATAAGTATGACCTGAGCTCATTGCGACTTCTGGGAACAGTTGGCGAACCAATAAATCCAGCCGCATGGCGGTGGTTTCATAAAGTAATTGGGAAAGGTAAGTTACCGATAATGGATACATGGTGGCAAACAGAAACCGGTATGGTTATTGTAACCCCTTTTCCTACTACTCCTTTAAAACCAGGCTCTGCAACATTTCCTTTTCCAGGAATTGAAGTAGACATACTTGATGAGAATGGCACTTCTGTTCCTGTGAACAAAGAAGGCAATCTGGTTATAAAGACGCCATGGCCTGCAATGCTGAAGACACTTTACAATGACCCTGAAAGATACAAAAAGACCTACTGGGAGAGATTTCCGAATTACTACCTTACGGGAGACTCTGCAAAGAAAGACGCAGATGGTTTTATATGGATAATAGGAAGGGTAGATGAGGTAATTAAGGTTTCAGGCTATAGATTTGGCACTGCTGAGATTGAGAGCGCGCTGGTGAGCCATCCTGCGGTATCAGAGGCAGCGGTTATTGGAAAGCCGGATGAGATTAAAGGGAATATTATTAAAGCATTTATTATCCTCAAGTCAGGATACAACAGTTCGGACTCTTTAAGAGAAGAATTGAGACAACACGTGGGGGAGCACATGGGACCGATTGCAAAACCTGCTGAAATAGATTTTGTTGATTCCCTTCCAAAGACCCGCAGCGGAAAGATAATGCGCAGAATCCTTAAGGCAAAGGAACTTGGGCTGCCATTGGGGGATCTGTCAACGCTTGAAGAGTGAAGCCCTCCCAACACCCTTGATTAAATGACTGATAAAGATGTATATTAACCAGAGATTTTCAGACGTATCCAATCAGAAATTACCATGAGAGGGGTGAGGATAATGCCTGTTGTGAGGGTAGGAAATGACTCCTTGGAGAATGCTCTCAAAAGGTTTAAAAAACAGTGTGAGAAAGAAGGGCTGTTTTCCGAAATAAAAAAGAGAGAGCATTATGATAAGCCGAGTGTAAGGAAAAAGAAGAAAGCTATTGCTGCCAGAAAGAAGGCTGTCAAAAGAATAAAGTTAATGTCGAGATAAAAATGTCTATTTCTGAAAGACTATCAGAGGACCTGAAAAAAGCCTTAAAGGCTGGAGAAAAAGACACTCTCTCGGTTATAAGGATGATTAAGGCGGCGGTTAAGAATAAAGAGATAGAAAAAGGAGGCTCTCTCAGCGATGAAGAGTTTTATAGTGTTCTTATGTCTCTTGCGAGACAGAGAAAGGAGTCTATAGAGCAGTTTTCAAAAGGTGGTCGGCATGACCTTGCTGAAAAAGAAGAGAGAGAGTTATCAATAACCCAATCTTACCTGCCGCGTCAGCTCACAGAAGGGGAACTCGAGGAAGTAATAAAAGATGCGATAAAAGAGACCGGTGCAGGCAGTCAGAAGGATATGGGGAATGTTATGAAGTTTATTATGTCAAAGATAAAAGGACAGGTTGATGGAAAACTTGTTAGCGAGCTTGTTAAAAAGATACTGTCTGCAAGTTCGGAACGAATCTCCGGCTCTGTAGGGTAGAGGAGGACAGGTGTTTTTAAAAGAGATATATAAAACTGCTGTTGAGAAAGGTATTGAGAAAGACCCCCGTGGCAAGGAGGCGGTGTTAAAGCTCCTTGATAAGAGAAAAGAAGCCTATGAAGATATGAAAAAAGACGAGAAAGAATTTTTTGATATGGAAAGCCTTGCAAATCCCTATGCTGATACAAGGATTCTTAATGGAACAGGAGATGAAGGTATAAAAGTTGCCCTTGTTGGAATTGATATGGAAATGGCTGAGATTCTCCTTGCAGACAGGCTCTCATCAAGAGGGAAAAAGATTGATCTTGTTATGTCTCACCATCCGGAAGGAAAGGCATATGCAGATATTTATGAGGTTATGCATATGCAGGCTGATATATTAAACAGAGTTGGAGTTCCGATAAATGTTGCAGAGGACCTTATGGAAGGCAGAATCAGAGAGGTTGAAAGGAGGCTGTCTCCTGCAAATCATGCAAGGGCGGTGGATGTTGCAAGACTTCTTGATATTCCGTTTTTGTGTATTCATACCCCTGCTGACAACATGGTTGCAGCTTATCTTCAACGTAGTTTTGATGAAAAGAAGCCAGATACACTTGAAGACATACTCAAAATATTAAGGGAGAACCCTGAGTATAAAGAGGCTGCAAGGAATGGCGCAGGTCCAAAGGTTTTTCTCGGTTTAAAGGACAGAAGGGTGGGTAAGATTTTTGTTGATATGACCGGCGGCACCGAGGGATCAAAGGACATCTTTGAGAGTCTCGTTAATTCAGGAGTGAGTACGATTGTGGCAATGCATCTGAGCGAAGACCACAGAAAGGAAGCCGAGAAATATCATATGAACGTAGTAATTGCCGGACACATCTCGAGTGATAATTTAGGAATGAACTTAATACTCGATGAGATAGAGAGGAAGGGTCATTTAGAGGTGATTGCTTGTTCAGGGTTTAGAAGGGTTAAGAGAGTTTAAAAAATTTAAAATTTCAAAAATCAAAATTCAAAATTGTGGAAGAGCAAATTAAAATTTTTTAAAATAAAAAAGTTCCTTAATTTTACATTTTACATTTTACATTTTGATTTTTATTTACCATGTCTTATAATAGTAGTCCTCTCGAGGAGATAAAAAGCAGGTTAGATATTGTTGATGTAATCTCCGAGTATGTCCCATTAAAAAAAACAGGCCAGAACTGGAAAGGTCTCTGCCCTTTCCATTCAGAAAAAACGCCTTCCTTTATAGTTAGCCCCTCAAAACAAATATATCATTGCTTTGGCTGCGGGAGCGGGGGAGATGTTTTCACTTTTCTCAATAAATATGAAAACCTGTCCTTTAAAGAATCCCTCGATATCCTTGCTAAAAAGGCAGGCGTGCAGCTCAAAAAGTTCCAGAGAGATACCGTGATAGCAGGGGAAAGAGAAAATCTACTCAATTTACACAGAGATGCCATTGTCTTTTATCAGGAGAGATTGAAGCAGAAGCCAATAGCGATGAATTATCTTAAAAACAGGGGAATAAACGGTGAAATCCAAAAACTCTTTTCTATAGGGTATTCCCCTGACTTATGGGATGCACTGTTTTCTTATCTTCAGAATAAAGGTTATAAAATTGAAATAATAAAGAGGGCAGGACTTATTGCCCCTGGTTCAAGAGGTTATCATGATACTTTCAGGAACAGAATTATTTTTCCGATCTTTGATCTCAGAGGTGAGGTTGTTGCATTTGGCGGCAGGGTTATGGATGATTCTATGCCAAAGTATTTAAATTCACCAGAGACGCCTATCTTTAGTAAAGGCAGGATACTTTACGGGCTTAACCTTGCAAAAGACTCGATAAAAAAAACTGGATTTGTTATTTTTGTTGAAGGTTATATTGATGTTATAACCACTCACATGTATGGATTCGCAAATACAGTTGCTCCACTCGGCACCGCACTTACACAGGAGCATGGAAAATTAATTAAGAGATTTACACAGGAAGCACTTCTTGTTTTTGATGGCGATATCTCAGGTGTGAAAGCAGCTAAAAGCGGTGTTAATATTCTTTTAGAGGGCGGTCTCAATGTAAAAGTACTGCTTCTGCCTGATGGAGAAGACCCTGATAGTTTTTTGAGGAAAAGAGGTAGAGATGCTTTTGGCAGTTTACTTAAAAAGGCAGTATCTGTTGTTGATTTCTTTGTAATGCAGTCCGGAGACGATTCGTATCCAAAGGGAGACATAGCTCTGGTTGCCCATGATGCACTCGGAGCAATCTCCAAAATACCCAGCAGCGTTCTGCAGGGCTATTATGTGAAACTGCTATCGGAAAGACTAAAAATTAACGAGCTTTTTATCAGAGAGGAATTAAGGAAAATAAGAAAAAAGCCTCAGCGTGAGAATAAACACATGGAAAACCCAGGAGTTCAACTTAAGCCAAGACCCATGGATGAAATATACCTGTTGCAGTTGATTCTGCAATTTCCAGAAAAATCATATGAAATCTTTGATGCAGTTTCAGAAGAGGATTTTGAGGACCCCGTTACGAGGGCACTCTTTAAAAAGATGAAAAATGGCTTAACGGATTATAATATTCTCATTACCAAGTGTGAGGAAGAGGAAAGAAACCTCCTTACCGGACTTTTATTCAAGTCGGAGCGACTCTCAGGGATTCGCACCGAAGATTCCGAGACTGAATTGGCAGACCCCGAAAAAATCTTCAGGGATTGTCTTAAACGGCTTAAATCTAAAAAACGCCAGATACTGTTATATAAGCTTCAGGATGAGATAAAAAGCGCGGAGTTAGAGAAGAATGACGGTCTCCTGAAGAGTCTTTTACAGGAAAAACAGAAATTACTAAAAGAGAGTTGATATGGCAGAACAGTTAAATTACTTTGGGCTTCAAGACAGGGAACATGAGGAAATCTCCGAGAACGCTGTAGAAAATTTTGCTGATAAACTCAAGGGAACTGTTTTTCTTGAAATCGACGCTTATCGGCAGGCAGAACCCGCCATAGACGACCCGGTAAAAATATATCTCAGGGAAATGGGAGCGGTGCCTTTACTTACCAGAGAAGGTGAGGTGGAGATAGCTAAAAAAATAGATGAGGGAAAGGAGAAGATCTCAAGAGTCATTTTTGCGACACCATTTATAATAAAAAAAATCTTATATTTTTCTGAACTATTTAAAAAAAAGATATCAATAGGAGATATTGTTTTAATAGAAGAAGATGCATCAGGGATAGAAGAAAAAAAGGTTCTGCATAACTCTTTAAAAATTATTGAGTCAGTAAAGGCTCTTTTTTTAAAAGGGAACTCTTACCTTAGAAGGCTGACCCATAAAAAACTCAGCAATAAAGATATCGAGATAATAACAGGCAAGTTAATAGAAAACAGGAGAGAGATAGTTAACAAGATATTTACTCTCAATATTAGAGAAGAAGTAATCAAAGTCTTTTTAGATCAGGTTAAAAGGTATGCCATATTGCATGATAATTTTGCCAGAAGGATAAACAACATTCAAAATAGGTTCAAAATACCCTTTGAGAAAATTAAGGATGAAAGCACATTATTAAACATCATGGGCAAATCCCATAAAAACCCTGATGAAATCAGAAAACTCTACAGAGAATATAAAAGACTCAAAATTGAAATGATATATATAGAGTCTGAACTCGGGGTTAAGGGCGGAGAAATGAAAAGGGAATTAAGGCTCCTTCAAGATGGCGAGAAAAAGAGTTTTGAAGCAAAGGGAATGCTTATAGAAGCAAACCTGAGGCTTGTGATAAGCATAGCAAAAAAATATATAGGGAAGGGGCTCAGTTTATCTGACATTATCCAGGAGGGTAATATCGGATTGATAAGAGCTGTTGATAAGTTTGATTACAAAAAGGGGTATAAATTCAGTACATATGCTACATGGTGGATAAGACAGGCGATAACACGGGCACTTGCAGATCAGGCAAGAACTATAAGGCTCCCCGTACATATTATAGAGGCAATGAACAGGTTAACACAGGTTTCCAAAGGGCTTGTGCAGGAACTCGGAAGGGAGCCAAGTGCCGAGGAGATTGCAGAGAGAATGGAGCTTCCTTTAGGAAGGGTAAGGACGATTCTGAAAATATGCAAGGAGCCGATATCACTGGAGACACCAATAGGAAACGAAGAGGACAGCCATCTTGGAGATTTTATAGAGGATAAGACAGCACTTTCTCCATTAAATTTAGCCATTCAGAGCGATTTGCAGAGGCAGATAAGGAAAGTTATGGATACCCTTACTGAAAAAGAGGCTATGATTATTAAAAGGCGTTTTGGTATCGGAGATGGTTCTTCACGGACACTTGAAGAGGTTGGTAGCGAATTCAAGGTTACGCGGGAACGGATAAGACAGATAGAGGGAAAGGTCCTGAAAAAACTGAGGCATCCTGCAAGGAGCAAATTACTCAAAGGCTTTATAGAAGAAGCATAGTATATTTTACTTTTGGATTCCATTTTCCATAAAATATAAAAAATGCAAAATTAAGGAATTTTTATTTATAATTTAAATTATTTTTTCCATAATTTTAAATTTTGATTTTTGAATTTTGAATTTTCATATGTGTGAGGGCCCATAGCTCAGTTGGTAGAGCTACCGGCTCATAACCGGTTGGTCCCAGGTTCGAGCCCTGGTGGGCCCACCATTTTCCACCTCGTAGGTGGGGCAAGAATTTAAGGAGATAGATGTTAGGCGACAAAAGGAACTATATCCGTTTTAAAACCATTTTAAACTTAGAGTTTAAACCTCACAAGATTCCCTCTGAATATCTACACGGCATCGTAACAAATTTTTCTTACGATGGACTCAATTTTATAATTGAGATTTTATCAGAGAATTTTAACTCCGAACCAAAAGAGACTTTAGAGTTAATCATAAAACATCCTGCCAAAGATGCAAACATTTCTGCTTTAGGCGAGATTGTATGGAAGAGGCAGGTAAATGACAAATGTTGTGTAGGATTAAAAATTAGGGAAATGGATGAAAAAGCAAAAATTGGGATTTTAGAAGATGCATTTAATAAGCAGGTGATGGGGGACTAACTTCCTATGGAAAGAAGACGTATTGTAAGAAAAGATGTCAGTTTAGAAACCGAGTTTGTCTCAGGTGGTAAAAATTACACTGGAGTTATAGGGAATATTTCTGAAGAAGGTGCATATATAAAAACAAGTATTACGGAGACCGCAATAGATTTTCTACCCGCAATAATAATTGAGCTGAAATTTCCTATATCTTCTGAAGAAACAATAAGTTTACTCTGCGAGATAATCTGGTTATACTCAAAGAAAATTCAACATCCTCGTTTAGAAGGGCATGCATTAGAATTAGAAAACAACATAGGTATAGAAATAAAAAGTTCCCCTCCCGAATATGAAAGATTTGTTATGAATCTGTAATAAATAATATTACTCTCTAATAATTACTGAGGCTTCGTTATTCCACGCCCTTTTTGCATATTTCATCCCGTAATCCTCAATTTTAATATTATCTTAACAATGAAGATAAGTAGGTGGAAGAAACAACTGTTTCTTCCTGCAATCTCCATGAAAGTGTGGGGGTTATCCCTATTTTTTAAATCATTTGCATGTTTGCAAGCCTGACACCAAATTTGGCATCTCTATAGATTTTATAGCTTCTACATGTTTTGCAAAAAACATGGCGATTTTTCCAGCAGTTTTTCTTTTTTTTACATTTGTTGTTCGTATTTGGTAGAATTATAAAAATATAATTTGAAATGTTTTAGAAAACGTTATTGGCAGGGAGATAGAATTGCATGAACAATTAAAGCTTTTAATAAGCCTTCAGGAGGTAGATTCCGCTATACTCTCTATAGCGGAAGAAATAGAATTGCTTCCGCGCAGATTGGAGAAACATAAAGCCCACCTGAAAGAAGCAAGCGCCTCTTGTGAGAAAATCAAAGCAAAAGACGGGGAGTTAAATAAAAAAAAGAAGCAAAAATATGATGAGCTGGAAGAAATAGAGGATAAAATTAACAAATTAAAGGCTAAAAGTTCAGAAATCAAGACCAATAAGGAATACGAGGCACATCTTAAGGAAATAAAGACCTTTGAGAATAACAAGAACCGTATTGAGGAAGAGATACTTTCTATAATGGAAACCCTTGAAACATTATCAGAAGATAAAAAATTAAAAAAGGCAGAGGAGGATTTTAAACAGAAGGAGAAGGTATTAGAGGAAGAAAGGAATAGATTACATTCTGAAATGGAGATGTATAAGATTAAAAGAAAAGATGTAGTCAGAAAGATAGACGGGGAGATTTATGAAAAATACATGAGTCGTATAAAGAACAGTGGCGGAATAGCAGTAGTTCAGACACAGGATGAGGTCTGTCTTGGCTGCCATACTAATATACCTCCTCAGTTATACAACGATATTAAAAATAATGAGGATATTTTTACCTGTTACCATTGTAACAGGTTTTTATTTTATCCACCTCATTCCGAAGAGTCGAGTCTTCGACCCAAAGCTTCGGAACTGACTGGTCGGGAAAAGAAAAGTGATTAAACAACCCTTCCTTCTGCTACAGGCCGAAGGCTCGTTAAGAGCGGATCAGCCCCGGGCAGATAGCCAATCTGAGGCTGAAATTTATTGTGATGGTGCCTCAAGCGGAAATCCGGGTCATGCAGGAATCGGGGTTGTAATAAAACGTCAGAGCCCAGACATCAGAGCACAGACAACACAGAACAGACTCCGAACTCTAAACTCCGAACTCATAACTCGTATATCCGAGTACATAGGTATAACGACTAATAATGTTGCTGAATACTCAGCCCTTATAAGAGGGCTTGAGAAGGCAAAGTCATTGGGACTGAGAAAAATAGAGATTTTTGTGGACTCAGAACTCCTGGTAAAGCAGACAAAGGGACTCTATAAAGTAAAGAGCGCCAATTTAAAACCATTGTGGAAGAGGACACAGGATATCCTGAAACAATTAGACAGTTATAAAATAACGCATATACGGAGAGAACTAAACAGAGAAGCAGATTTACTTGCAAAAAAGGCTATTAAATCCGTGAGATAATTATCGTATTTCACGGATTTAAAAATTTGCTTTAATAGTTAATTGTGTGGTATGTTACTTTATTCTTATATAAGAATACCTTATAAATTATAGGGTTAAGTCCATTCCGCCAGAGGCGGATCAGTCCGAGGCTGAAAAATAGGAGGAAAGATGGACGACCATAAATTAAAAGTATTCTGCACAGTTGCAGAGACAAGGAGCTTCTCAAAGGCTTCCGAGATAATTCGGCTTACACAGCCTGCTGTTAGTCTCCAGATTCAAGCCCTCGAAGAGGTATATGGAACAAAGCTCTTTAATCGTTCAGGTTGTGTTATTACGCTTACGAAGGCTGGAGATTTGCTTTATAGATATGCAAAAGAGATTAGCGCCCTTTATGCATCTGCAGAAAAAGAAATTGGCGAGTTTACCGGTCATGTAAAAGGTATTATTACTATAGGCGCAAGTTCTACTATAGGTAATTACGTACTTCCCGCGGTAATATCTGAATTTAGAAAGAAATTTCCCAAGGTCACCGTTCATCTTGTTATAGGTAATACTAAAACTGTTGTGGATTATTTAAATGCAGGGAATCTTGATATTGCACTTGTAGAAGGAGAGATTAATAAGCAAAAACTCATCAAAGAAAAACTTATACCTGATGAAATGGTTCTCATAATGTCGCCTCACCATCCGTGGGGGAAAAGGGCTACTGTATCACTTTTAGAGGTTACAAACGAGCCGTTTATCTTCAGAGAAGAAGGTTCGGGAACAAGACAGATGATAGAGAAGTACTTTGTAAAACACGGAATGTCTCCACAGAGCATAAAGATAGCCTTTATAATGGGGAGTACGGAGTCTATAAAAAGTGCTGTTGAGGAGGGACTTGGGGTATCCATCGTTTCACGATGGGCAGCAAAGAAGGAAAGCCGTTATGGTACTTTGAAGACAGCGACATTTAAGGAAGATAGATTTGTAAGGGATTTTTCTCTCCTGTACAGGAAGGCTAAGGATTCCTCCTTTACACTTGATAAATTTCTTAGTTTCTTGAAAAAATATCCTTTTGAGAGATTACTGAATTCTTAGTAGATTAAGAACTGCCATTTATCCTGTAACTGCTAATCTTTATTTTTTTTATAAAATCCATTGTCCCCAGCCGTAAAAAAATTTCCTTTATAGCCCTTTTGTTTCTTGTAGAGATATGAAAATTATATATTAGTTCTCCTTCTAACTGATTTTTTTCGTAGTCAATCGAGTGAATATATATTCCATAATCTGAAAATACAGGGATTATGGTTTCCTCCACATTTTCAGTAACTCCTGTTGAGATGGTAATCGTCTTATACAACAGTATTTTAATCTTTTTCTCTATTTTTCTAAGAAGAAACAGCGCTATAATTGTTATTGTAGCTGTTATAATTCCTTCAAAATAAAGTCCTCCCCCAATTGCGAGTCCGATAGCAGAGACAATCCATATTGATGCAGCAGTTGTCAGCCCCCTTATTGCAAAGCCACTCTTTACAATTGCCCCGGCGCCTAAAAAACCAATACCTATTAAGGCGCCTGCGGAGATTCTTGCAGGGTCAATCCTGATGGTTGGGTCAAAACTCTGCAGGTGAAAATAATAATTTTCAGAGACAATCATTATAAGGACAGCAGCCATACAAACAATTAACTGGGTTCTGAATCCGGCTGCCCTTCCGTGGATTTCCCTTTCAAAACCTATAACGCCTCCGATAATTGCACCGAGAAGCAGGCGTAATATTGTTTCCTGCATAGAAATCATATTAAAAACATTATAATCCAGTCCTGAAGCACTGTCAAAAAGTTTTTTATAATAGTGCTTGCGGACAGTATTCTGAAGTATTTGTATGTGGAACTCCGTCCCACACCCTGGTTCTTCTTTTGCGTGTTCTCCCTTTCGTCGCTCATCTAAAATTCTCAAGGAGAAATAAGAAGGCTCTGTAGCAAGTTACAGGGAATTACAAGTTAAATTTTTATCTAACCCAATACCTTCCTCTGCCTTTAAACTCCAGAATCCCTTTGTCTCTGAGGATTTGTAACTGCTGGCAGGTTTTGGGGTGGATGTGGGGTTGTTGTTACCGCAAGTTTTCTTGCCAAATAACCTTATTTTTGATATGATTAAAACATGCTGAACAGGATTACTATAAACCCTGACATATGTGAAGGCAAACCCGCCATAAGAAATCTTCGCATTACCGTAGATTTTATCTTGAAGCTTCTGGGTGACGGTTACACCGCCGATGAAATCGTCAAGAATTATCCGGAATTAGAGAAAGAAGACGTATATCAAGCTGCAAAGTACGGGGCATGGTTAGCCAGCGAAAAAACGATTGTCTTTGCATGAAGATTCTTGCCGATCTGCATATCTCGCCTAAAACTGTTCTTTTTCTCAGAAACATTGGTCATGATGCAGTCCGGGTAAATGAAATAATGTCTCCCACTTCCACTGACAAAGAAATTGTTGAGACAGCCATAAACAGCAACAGGGTTATCCTTACGCAGGATTTGGATTTCTCAGAAATAATTGCTCTTTCGGGGAAAAGTCAGCCATCTCTGATTTCCCTGAGGCTGTCATCTTCACGCATTGAATATGCGGGGAGAAAAGGCACGAGAAAAGGCGAGAAAAGGTGGCGAGAAAAAGGGAGAAAAGAAGGAGAAAAGGGAAGGAGAAAAGGGGAAGGAGGAAAGGAAAAGCACCGAGAAAAGGTGTCAGGTCTTGACAGTTGACTTAGGGCAGTGTTTTGATATAAACTTTCTTCATGGGAAGACCTTTAAGGATAGAATATGAGGGGGCATTATATCATATAACAAGTCGAGGAAATGA
>Ga0214473_10005922_pt1 | contig 14633 bp, 15 predicted proteins | sample RVTome_7_FD_203509 | JGI IMG/M metagenome (GOLD analysis project Ga0214473, IMG submission 203509) | Soil microbial communities from uranium-contaminated site in the Upper Colorado River Basin, Wyoming, United States - RVT98D197 | ecosystem: Environmental > Terrestrial > Soil > Contaminated >... | reverse complement strand
GTTGATCTTCCTGCCGGTGAGATGGGATGTGGCCGTCATCAATTCTTCATACTCGGGACGAAGGGCGAGTTCATAGGTGAGGGCGGCCGAGTTGATATGAGGACGAAGACCCGGATGCTCAGTAATATCCTCCACCCGTTTCCCATTGTAATAGACAACGTGATGGAGGTCTTTAAGACTCTGGATGTAATCCTCTTTGGTGACGATTCGTTCCATTTTTTTCTCCTTAGTTTAAATCCCTCCCGGCCTCCCTTTTTCCAAGGGAGGAGGTAAATTTCCTCCTTTTGTAAAGGGGGAAGAAGGGGGATTAGGGTTCTCTGAATACCCGCCGCAAAAATTTTCCAGTAGCGGTCTTGGGTACCTCTTTAACAAATTCAACCTGTCTCGGATATTTATAGGCGGCCATTCGTTCCTTGCAATGGGCCATGATCTCTTCTTCTTTTACTTTCCCTTGGAATCCCTCCTTCAAAGCAACGAAGGCCTTGACGGTCTCTCCGCGATAAGGATCTGGAACCCCAACCACTGCGACTTCACGAACAGAGGGATGAAGATAGATCACATCTTCCACTTCTCTTGGCCAGACTTTGAATCCAGAGGCAATGATCATATCCTTCTTTCTGTCCAAGAGATAAACCCATCCCTTACTATCCATTGTACCCACATCTCCGGTAAAAAGCCAACCCTGGCGAAGGGCATGAGCTGTTTCTTCCGGTTTGTTCCAATATCCTGGAATGATGCCCGGTCCCTTGACAGCCAGTTCCCCCACTTCTCCAGGAGGAAGCTCTTTCTCGGGATCACTCAGGTCCATAATCTTAGCTTCATGGCTCGGAATGGGGACTCCAATGGCAATGGCTCCGGTCGAGGGATCTACAGGTGCCCTCGATCCAAGAGGGACCAGAGTAGCGGGTGAAGTGCTTTCGGTAAGACCGTAAACATTGTGGATGTAAGTCCCTGTGAGTTTTTCGAATCGCTCGACAACAGCAGGAATAACAGGAGCTCCACCACTGTAAACTTTTCGAAAGGAAGAAAGATTATACTTCCCAATATCCGGGTCATTCATTAATGCAATAAATACTGTGATGGCTGCGATCGTACAGGTGGCCTTCCATTTTTCAATCATCTGAAATGTTGTCTTGGGATCGAAACGGTAAAATAGAATGAGAGGAGTTCCAGAGGCAATACATGTTCCAATATGACCGACCATCCCTGTCACATGAAAGAAGGGAGCCGCTCCAAGCATAATATCCGAAGGTGTTAACTTCCAGCAATGACGATACACCTCAGAGTTAAAGGCAACATTTCCATGTGTATTCATGGCTCCTTTTGGAGGGCCCGTGGTGCCGGAAGTATAGGTGAGGTAGGCTACTTCTTCTCGAGAAAGCTTAACTTCCGGAGGATGCTTTCCGTGATACTTCTCAACGAGTTTCACGAAATCTAAGGTTTCCAGCCCTTTGACTTTTTCCACCCCTTTGAGGATTGAAGGGAGTGGACTTTTGGGGTCGAGAAAATCCAGCTCTGAGGTTGTGATCACATGCTCAACCCCTGTTTCTTTGGCCACTTTTCGAATCATCTCTCCGTAGAGAGATTCCATGCAGACAAGAACCTTGACGGAGGCATCTCGAAAATAGTAGGTCAGTTCCTTTTCTCTGTACATGGGATTTAATGGGACAACAATTCCTCCACTTTTCCAGATTCCAAACTGACCGATGATAAATTGGGGAATATTCTGAAGGTAAAGAGATACACGGTCCCCTTTCTTCACTCCGAGTTCTATAAGAGCACAGGCAAAGGCATTGCTCATTTCATCCAATTCTTTGTACGAAATGACCTTATCGAAATAGTAAAAAGCGGGTTTTCCGCTATGGTGTTGGACTGTTTTCCTGAGATGCTCCAAAGAATTTGTGGCTTCCGGACTCAAATCAGGTGAATAATCTTTTGGATATAAAGAAAGCCATCGTCTGGATTGATTCGGTGAGCTCATCAGAAATCTCCTTTCTGATCAAATGATTTTAGCCAGTTTATTAAGGTATCAAAATCATTTTCCCCTGTGATTGAACAATAGGGAATTTCTGTTGAGTTGAAATCACGGCTTGCGCAGACTCTGTGGCATCCACTCATGAGCACCATGACTTCTATATCCGGTTCGTCATGGCGTAGAAAAAGGAATCGATCGTCGAATCGAAACTGAACCCGCTGAATCATCTCCACTCTTTCATAACCGGGATTACATCCACCGCAGTATCTAATTCCAATTCTCTTCTTTGTACCCATTTGGGTCTGTTTCGTTTGTCTGGTTTCTCTGGTTTGTCTTGTTATTATGCTATGCGCCATGCGCCATGCGGCATCACCAGATCGTCCAGCCCCCATCGACAAGAATGGTTTGGCCGGTAATGAAGTCCGAGGCTGGAGCAGCCAGGAAGATGACTGTCCCCTCTAACTCCGGGAGATAGCCCCATCGTCCCATAGGAGTTCGCTCATTGATGAAATTGAACCTGGCAGAGTCGTTGCGAATCTGTTTTACCATATCGGTTTCGAAATAAGTTGGGCCGATGGCATTGACACGCACACCCTGTTTGGCCCACTCAAGAGCCATGACCTTGGTCATCTGTTCAACACCACCCTTAGAAGAGGCATAGGCTAACTGAGTGGCGAGACCCACTTTTCCAAAAATTGAACTCATATTGATTACCTTGCCGTATCCCCGTTCGATCATCTGAGGAACGACAGCCTGGGCCACCAGAAAATAGCCCTTCAGGTTGGTGTTGATGATCAGATCCCACTTGTCCTCGGGATATTCAAGGACTGGAACCCGATAGTTTGTACCGGCGTTGTTGACGAGAATATCGATACGAGAGAAGTGGCTCAACACACCCTCGATCCCTTTTTTAACTTTTTCTTTGGAGAGGACATCCAGCTCGAATCCTGCTGACTTTCGACCCATTGCCTGGATTTCGGCTGAGACCCGTTTGAGATCAGCGTGATTTCTGCCACAGACTGCAACATCCGCACCGGCTTTGGCCAGAGCTTTGGCTGAAGTTTCGCCCAACCCTTTTGTGCTGCCGGTCACCAACGCCACCTTGCCCGTTAAATCGAAAAGCTCCATGTTATCCCCCTTATCCGAATGCGGAGTTCGCCTGCCTGCCGGTAGGCAGGGAATTCAGAATGCGGAATATGAAAAAATGATTCTAAATCTCAATCCGCAATCCGCAATCTGCATTCCGCATTTCAGTTAAGTCCATTTCCCTTCAAGCGAAGCATTACAAAACTTGCATTTTCCATTCACCAAATTCATTTCAATGACGTCCATATGCATTCTATGGATTACGTTCCTGTTACAGGATGGACAATAAGTTGAATTGTAAGTATGGCCCGGAACATTACCAATATATACATATCTCAAACCATTTTTCTTTGCAATCTCATAGGCAGAGTCTAAAGTTGAAATGGCAGTAGGGTAGAGATGCATCAGTTTATAATTCGGTAGGAAACGGGTAAAATGAATCGGTGTTTCTGCTCCTAAGTTTTCTTTGATCCATCGACACATCTCATCAATCATTTTCGGATCATCATTTAGAGTGGGAATGACTAAATTAACAACCTCCAGCCAGACGTTTCCCTTTTTGACTGTCTGTAGCGATTCGAGGACTGGTTTCAGAGAGGCCGAACACACTTCCTTGTAAAATTCTTCGCTAAACCCTTTCAGATCAATCTTGACTGCATCCAGGACTGTTAAAAGTTTCAGAAGGGGTTCTCGATTGATATACCCATTGGATACGATTGAAGTCTTCATTCCAGCCTTTTTTGCAACGATAGAGATGTCGTAGAGATACTCATAGTAGACAGTGGGTTCAGTGTAAGTGAAGGAGATGGAATTCAGGCCTTGTCTCTTTGTCTGTTGGACAATTTCCAAAGGAGAGTAGGAATGGTGGTTCAATTCTTCAAAACTCTTCTGAGAAAGATACCAGTTTTGACAATGTTTGCATCTCAGATTGCAGCTCGCACAGGTGAGACAGAGCCTGAAATGGCCGGGAATGAAATGGTAGAGAGGTGCCTTTTCAATGGGACCTATGTCAACAACGGCAGGCTTACCATAGACAAGAGTGTATAATGTTCCTCCTCGGTTTTCCCTGTTCCTACAGAACCCTCTTTTCCCATCAGGGATGACACACTCCCTCGGACAGAGGAGACACTGAACATCCCGGCCATCTGTTTTCTTATAGTACAAGGCTTCTTTAGGAGATGAAGTCGAGTCTATCATCAAGAATACCCTGAAATTAATTTCGACGAATTTATTATACAAAACATTAACTTTAAATTTCAACTCCAACTAACTGAAATGACATAATTAAATAGTAATTTAGCCGCCGCTGAATCTATGAACTTTCGATTGACAAAATGCAACCCCAGGCATAGAATTTCAGCAAAGTATGAAGGAAATAATTTTAGGGAAGGAGATGGAGTCTTTTTAAGAATAAGCTGATAGCCGAATCTTGAAGGAACCTAATCCAGCGGAAGCGTTAATACGCCCAGCTGATTTTATCGTTATACGCAAACAAGCAGCATGCACACCACGATGATACGACTCTAGTCCAATGAAGGAGAACTTAAACATGATTAGTCGAGTTTGGCATGGTTGGACCACACCCGCGAATGCTGACGCTTATGAGGCACTCCTCAAGCGGGAAATCTTCACCGGAATTCAGGACCGCAAGATTGCTGGTTACAGAGGAATTCATCTCCTTCGTCGGAGTCTTGACGCTGAAGTAGAGTTCGTCACGGTCATGTGGTTTGACTCATTGGAGGCAGTTCGAGACTTTGCAGGGGAGGACTACGAAGTTGCGGTTGTCCCCCCAAAGGCGAAAACATTGCTTTTACGATTTGATGCGCGTTCGCAGCACTACGAAGTGAAGGCGGAAATGAGAACTTGACATCTGCCAACTCGGTAAATTGGACTTGACAGGATGCAGGCCTACGGCTATACTTTGTATAACATATGGAGACATGAGCATGGTGACTAAAGTTCAGAAATGGGGTAACAGTCAGGGGCTCCGCCTCGCCAGGCAGGTTCTTGAGGAAGCTCACATTTCGGTTGGTGATCCCGTCGATGTGTCCACACGGGACGGTGTGATTATCATTGCTCCCGTGAAGCGCGTGCGGGGCAAACAAAATCTGCAAGAACTGGTGTCCCGTATTCCAAAGAATTACAAGACCATGGAAGTTGAATGGGGAGAAGCCGTTGGCAGAGAGGACTGGTAAATGACAACGTATATTCCCCAAAAAGGCGACTTCATTGCGCTCACTTTCGACCCGCAGTCCGGCCATGAACAGAGAGGCCGCCGGCCTGCTTTGGTTGTGAGCAACATCCTGTTCAATAAGCATACAGGTCTTGCTATCGTCTGCCCCCTCACCAGAACAGATCGGAGCTTCCCCTTCCATGTGGCTGTTGTGAACGACCCAAATGTCATCGGCTTCGTCATGGTTGAGCAAGTTAAATCGATTGATTTTCGTGCACGCAAGGCCCATCGTATCGGGAGGGCTTCGGATAGCGTGCTTGAAGAAGTTCTATCCATACTTGATGCGTGCATCTATTAAAAGCCGAACACCCGCACGCACCATACTCGCAACAGTTCAGTAAGCTGCTGACTTGCGCTTGGCATTGCCCGCCGGTAATGTCTGGTGTTGAGTCTGTAGAAAAAGTCATTTTCGTAAACCCCGTTAGAAATTTCAGCGGGGCATTAAACCCCGCCCTCCGGGGTGGAGCCCCCTACGGGGCGGAACCCGGAATTATTCTAAAATCTAACCCCGTTGCAGCCGCCGGCCCAGAGGGCCTCTGACCCGGAGGGAGCAGCGGGGCATTATTTCTAACGGGGTAAATCTGCTATCAAAAAAATCAAATACTTGCCAGTCGGGAAATGACCCAAACAGAGCTTTTTGTACAGACTCGTTAAACCCATGAACAGGATAGAACCATCTCGGGCATTCTACTATCTCTTCGGGACGCCGTTCGGCCCGGTGGCTATCCTTTGGTCAGTCTATCGAGGCCAGCCAAAGATCCGACAGGTTTTGCTCTCAAAGTCCGGGGTCCCGGCCAAGCATGCTGCCAAAACCTACTTTCCTGATTCTACCCCTTCTTCTTGTGCTGAGATTGATGCCGTTGCCAACAAGATTCTTGCATTCCTGAGAGGAGACGATATTCGTTTCTCTCTCAACATTATTCGCCTGGATATTTGCTCCACGTTTCAGCAGGAGGTCTTGCGTGCAGAGCATGGAATTCCTCGGGGAAGTGTGAGCACTTATCAACGGATCGCTAAGCATCTCGGAAACGTCGATGCTGCCCGGGCCGTTGGTGGAGCCTTAGCCAATAACCCTTTTCCCATCATCATCCCATGCCACCGAGCCATTCGCTCTGATGGAACACTTGGTGGATACCAGGGCGGTCTCAAAATGAAACGCACCTTGCTGAAAATGGAGGGAGTCTTCTTCGACGCCTTGGGTCATATCCTGGCAGATAAGTTCTTCTACTAATTTTTCATTTACGTATGATATAGTTTTTTCAACTAAGTAAGCCGTAATGCGACAATAACGAAAAGTGAGCCATGCCATTTATTAACGTTCGTGACCTAAAGATGTATTACGAGATCCGGGGGAAAGGGCCGCGCTTGCTTGTCATCAGTGGGACGGGTGGAGACTTGCGTCGCTTACCCAATATCTTTGAGATGCCCATAGCCAAGCACTTTGAGATCCTCGCCTATGATCAAAGAGGTCTCGGCCAAACCTCGCGGCCGGATATCCCCTATACCATGGTCGACTATGCCGACGATGCCAATGCATTGTTAGGTGCAGTAGGGTGGGATCGTTGTTTGGTCACGGGCATTTCCTTCGGAGGAATGATAGCACAAGAGTTCGCCCTTCGGTATCCGCACCGGGTGGAACGTCTGGTTTTGGCATGTACCAGCAGTGGCGGTACGGGAGGGGCTTCATATCCATTACATGAGCTTGCCGGCCTCCCGCTTGAGGATTATGTACGCCGCATCCTCCAACTGCGTGACATCCGACGACATGCAGTCTGGCGGGAAGCCAACCCTGCTCAATTTCAAACCCTGTTTGACGAGACCTTAGCGGGCCTGCGAGTGGGAGCTGATGAGCCCGGGCGCCAAATGGGTGCCCGCCGACAACTGGAGGCTCGCGCTCGTCACGATACGTACGACCGACTCCCCAAGCTGCAGATGCCAGTCTACATCTGCGGTGGCCTATACGACGCCATTGCAAAACCTGCTAATCTCAAGGCCATGCAGGAACAGATTCCCAAATCGCGTTTAGAGCTGTTCGAAGGGGGACATCTGTTTTATGTCCAGGACCCCAGAGCATTCGACCGCATGACAGCGTTTCTTCGCGGGAATCTCAACGGTAAATTTAAAGGTTAAAGGGGCAGGTTTTGCAATATCCTGACCCCATTTCCCCTTTCTATGCGCCACGCAACATACCTATACTCTTTTACTTTTCATAAAAAGTAAAAATAGTAACCCACTGCTGATTTTGAGCAACCCCATCATGAAGCAGGTCTCCCTTAAGCCCAGAAGGGGCAAAAGAAAAACGCCCCCGAGCAATCCTCCGAAGAAGCCTCCGAACAGGTCTGCTCCATAGAGCAATCCCACTGTTTGGCCGAGCTTCTCTTTCCTTGAAGGATTGTCTAAATAAATCTTAACAGCTAATGGGAACTGAAAGCCGGTAAACATTCCAGCAAGAAAAGACATAACTAAAAACCCTGAATAGAGAAGGGAAGATACAGCTTTATTTTCAAGCTGTGATGATGGAGTCATAAAGATGAAAGGAAGCAGGATAGCGAAGAGGATGATCAATATCTCTATCTTTAGGAATAGAAAAGAGTCTTCTTTAATTCGATGAAGGCGGTGTGTGATCAAGAAGCTGCCGAAGGCGATCCCCGCCATGAAGATGGCCACCAAAAGACCGATCTGGTGATAGAGATACCCATAGAAGGTCTGAAAGGTGAAGATAATAGCTAAGCTGAATATCATCCCTGTCAATCCTGTCGTAAAGATGGAATAGGTAACGGCGTGTCTTGAGTACTGAGGCATTTTTATAAAAATGATTGCAAGGATAATAGTAATCAGAATGATTTTGACAAGGGTTAAGGTAAGATGGAATCGTTCATACCACTTAAAGATTTCCGTGAGATAAGGAGAGAACAAGGCATTCCAGTACGAGAGATTGAAGAAAACACCTAATGGAAGAAAATCCGAATTGATGCGGTTTTTTCTTTCTTCCATGGATTTCCCATACCATTGAATCCATCTTTCATGCAGTCGATATTTAATATAATTTTTCGTCACGAGGTTTGTTTGAATTTTTCTCTCTTCGAGTCGTGTGGCGATTTCATGAGGAGTTATTTTTTCGAGAGGATCGGAAGCCGAAGCCAAATAGAGATTGACATCGCCGGGGATGATTCTTACTTGACGATAGACATTTTTTAAGGTGTCTAAAATGCACCCGTTTAAATCCCTTAATTCCGGACTGATATAGGTCGAAGAACCGGGAAGGGACAACACGAGGATGCCTCGGGGATTCATCTTCCTCTTGGCCATGGCGAAAAATTCTAAGGAGAATAGTCGGTTGGTATGCAGAGCCTGAGGGGCAGAGAGTCCGATAAAAATGATGTCGAATCGTTCTCCGGTTCTTTGAGTAAAAAACCGACTATCCTGATAATGGATCTTTACTCTTTTGTCAGAGAGCTCGGATTGAGTCAATGGGGTTGAAAATTTCTGAACCAATTTCAAGAGCAGGGGATCCAATTCAACATAATCTACGCGTTTTACAGGGTATTTCAAAATTTCATGGATCATGCCCCCAGCTCCGCCGCTGAGGATCAACACGGATTCAGGTTTTTCATGGAAGAGCATGGGAAAGTGAACAAAATCCTCGATGGAGGCAATGTCTGGAATAGGGGTGGTGATGGTTGGAACACCGTCGTTATAAAAGGTGAATTGTTCTCCTCTTTTTGTAACAGTCATATTTCCATAGATGGAGTTTTCATTATGAATGACATTTAGATTTTTCCATTGGGATTGGATTGATAATTGGTGAATCGCGCTTGAGGTTTGAGGCAAGAGGCTATAGGCAAAAACGAAACAAAGAAGACCGGATAGAATCCAAAGAACGATTTTAAAAGGATGGTTCGATGACCTGGGAGCAGGCCCTGAACCGTTCTGGTACAGGGCAGGGCAAATAAGGATCGCCGCCACCAACGCATTCGCCAGGGAGATGATAAAGGCGATCTCAAATGAATTGAGATATTGAATCAGAAGAAAGGTCAGGAGCAATCCTCCGGTGACAGCCCCGATGGTTTCGAAAAGATAGACCTTCCCGACAGAAGAAGACTCGTCCTTGGCATATTGTGAATAGAGTTTGCAACCATAAGTGAAAAGGGCTCCGTAGGGAAGGGATACAGGGAGAAGGATTATAAACGACGAATACCATATAGGGGCAAAGCCGAGAGCTTCTCCTGGTGTCGTGAGGAGAATATTTTTAAATATCCGGCAGAAAAAGATGGCAAAAGGGAAGGCTAAGGAAAAGATCAGTTGCAATACTGCAAAGATTTCTATTTTTCTATCTACTTTTTCAACGGATTTACCGAGAAGGAAAGAGCCGATGGCCACAAGGATCAGCCAGTTAGCAAGGATAATACCGAGGGTGAGCTCGTTGCCGAGGAAGGAAACGAGCAGTTCTCTGAGGAGGATGATCTGAGCTGTGAGTCCGCTCAGCCCCATAAGGAACAAAGAGACTTTTAGAGATTGAACTTGAAGATGAGATGGTAAAGTCATTGTTTCAGGTTAAGGTTGAGGTTAAGGTTGAGACCCCCAACTTTTATAAATGACGTTAACAAAAAAGTGGATTGTGGTCAATGAAAGGGGAAATAGGATAGATAGTGAGGAAGCTACACGACGAGGTATTTCTTTACGATTTCCTCATTCTGCCAGATCTCTTCCATCATACCTTGGTGTTGCACCATACCTTTTTCTAAAATGTAACCCCGGTCGGAAGTTTTGCGGCAGAATTTGAGATTCTGGTCGGCCAGAAGGATGGTCACCCCTTCGCTTCGAATCCTGGCAGTGACTTCAACTAGATTTTGAACGATGAGGGGGGCCAGACCTTCAGAGGGTTCATCGAGGAGGAGGAGATCAGGATTCTTCATCAAGGCTCGTCCGATTGCCAACATCTTCTGCTCCCCTCCACTCAACTGTGTTCCTTTTCGCTCTTTCAAGTCGGTGAAAACAGGGAAGAGGTTATAGACTTTTTCAAAAGTCCATGAGACCTTTCCTTTTTTTGATAACCGACGAGCCAATTCAAGATTTTCAAACAAGGTGAGGTCCGGAAAAATCCTTCTGTCATCGGGCATATAGCCAATTCCCATCTGGGCAATCTGAAAAGGAGGTTTGCCTGTGATATCGACATCGTGGAGAAGAATCTTTCCTGCACGGGGAGGTGTGAGACCCATGATGGAGCGAAGGGTGGTCGTTTTACCCACTCCATTTCTTCCCAGGAGAGAGACAACCTCTCCTTCATTAATCGAGAAAGAAATCCCTTGAAGCACATGGCTCTGGCCATAAAAAGTGTCAATCCGATCGACTTTGAGAATCGTATGAGCAAGTTCAGAGGTCATACTTTCTCCCAAAGAATTTCTTCGCCCAAATAAACCTTTTTTACGTCTTCATTCTGTTTAATTTCTTCAGGAGTTCCATCGGCAAGGACCTGGCCTCGATGTAAGACAATAATCCGGTCCGAAAGGGAGAAGACGATGTCCATATCGTGTTCAACGATCACAAAGGTTGATTGTTTTTCACGGGATAATCTCCGTATATTTTCTAAAACCTTGACCCGCTCTACTGGGTTCATCCCAGCCGTGGGTTCATCGAGAAAGAGAAGTTTGGGTTCGGGAGCCATGGCTAAGGAGATCTCAAGGAGGCGCTGGTCTCCATGGGACAATGTCCCTGCTGGAAGTGCTTTCTTGTCCATCAGACCGATCTCGGTGAGCAATTTATTCACCCGCTCGTTGGCATCAGTATGTCGATAGACAGGTTTGAATAAATTCAGGCTTCGATTCAAAAAGGAGAGAATAGGAATCTGGAGGTTTTCATAAACAGAGAGTTTCGGAAAGATATTCATGATTTGAAAAGAGCGACAGATTCCTTTCCTCACCCTTTTATGGATAGGAAGATGGGTGATCTCTTCATCATTGAAAAAGACCTTGCCCGAATCAGGTAGAATATTCCCGGTTAGGAGATTGATGAGCGTCGTTTTGCCAGCCCCATTGGGTCCGATGATAGAGGTCAGGACACCTTCCCGTATTTGGAGATCGATATCATCAGCTGCACTGACCACACCGAAATATTTTCTGAGTTTCTCCGTCCTGAGGAGATCTGACATGGAATCACACCCTTTTAGGATCCCTCTTTCCTAAAGAGGGAGGAAATTCTTTATGTTCGTTTTAATAAAGGCCAAATTCGCTCTGCAAAGAAGATGACGACCCCTCCACGAAAAACTAAAACTAATATGACAACGATGGAGCCAAACCATATAAGCCAGTATTGAGTATATCTCACGATAATATCCTTGATGAGATAGAAGAGAATGGATCCCACAATCGGACCGGAAAAGGTATGGATGCCTCCGAGCAGTGTAACCATCACTGGTTCGGCTGAATGTGTCCAATGGGCGAGAGGGGGAGTCACCGTATTCTCTAAAGGGGGTAACATTGACCCAGCGAGTCCTGCATAGACCCCAGCGATAATAAAGGATAGGAGGCGATAATTTCCTATAGAAATTCCTGCGAAGGCAACTCTATTTTCACTATCTCGAATTCCCTTCAAAGTAAGACCAAATGGAGAGTTGACGATGCGGTAGAGAACCCAGATGGCGATCAATGAAATCACGAGGACGAAATAATAATAATTCCCCATCGGATTCATATTGATGCTGAGAATCCCTGGGATCTCAAAAGGAGCCCTTGGAACACCCACTAATCCATCGTCACCCCCTGTCATATCGCGCCACTTCCATGCGAGTGAATAGATCATCATTCCAAAGCTGAGGGTCAGCATCGAGAAATAGATTCGCGTATGGCGGACACAGAGATAGCCCAGGATCAATGCGGCTATGCCTCCGGCTACAATTCCAGCCAAAACACCGAAGATGAGCGATGGGAAGATGAGAAGGATTTTGGCCGAGGCATAGGCTCCCATTGCAAAGAACCCCGCCTGACCAAAGGAGAGCAGTCCTGTATAGCCCAAGAGGAGATTAAAGCCGAGGGCAAACACGGATAAAAGAAGGATATGGATGGTCATGTAAAGGAGATATTTCCCTGCAAAGGTGGGTAGGAGAAGAAGGAATAAGATCAATAATCCAAGTAGGAAGATTCGAGGTTTCATCATTTAGTCACAATGACCAATGGTCAATTATCAATTGTTAATTACAAAACTTCTCTCCCAATAATAATTGCTCATTGCTAATTGATCATTGGTCATTTTGTATTGTTTATTTTCCAAAGAGCCCTTCCGGTTTTACCGTCAATACAATTGCCATCACGACAAAGATAATGAAGAGTTCAAAGACGGGGAAGAGTAAGATTCCGAAGGAAGTTAAGATACCGACTATGAGAGCCCCTACAAAAGCCCCTTTCAGGTTTCCCAATCCACCAATCACCGTAATAACAAAGGCTTGAATGATCATGGCTGTCCCGATTCCAGGAGCCACCACGCGGACAGGTGTTCCCAGAGCTCCTCCAAGAGCAGCGAGCATGGCTGAAAAAACAAAAACCGTTGTGAAAAGGATTGGAATATTGATTCCAATAGCGCTGGCCATTTCCCGATCCGATGCGGAGGCTCGGATCATCCTTCCCCACCAGGTCTTTTCAAGAATGAGCCAGAGGACCAACGCCACAGCCAACCCCGCAAAGATAATGAAAAGATTGTAGATAGGGAAAGGCCTGCCAAGAACAGAAAGATTGCCCTCAAAGAAACTGGGCATCGGAGGGATCATGGCGACGCCCCCCCAGATCATTTTTACTAAATCATCGAAGATCAGAATAAAACCGAAGGTCAAGATGAGTTGGTAAGGGAGGTCAATATCATAAATACGGCGAATAAAGAGGCGCTCAAAGATTGCTCCAATGATCCCTACGCTGATGAGGCTAAGTCCGATAGAAAGCCAAAAATTAAGGCCGAGTTTCCCGTAAAAGGTAAAGGTGGCATAGGCACCCAGCATGAAGAGACTGCCATGGGCAAAGTTCAATACCCCCAGGACTCCAAACACAAGAGTGAGTCCAGCCGCGAGAAGCCAGAGGTACATTGAAAAACTTAAACCGATGAGGGCTTGAAAAATTAATTTTTCGAGCATCTCTGATAATCGTTTGATGATGGAGGATAGAGGTTGAAGGCAAAACAAGATTAAGCCTCCAACCTCAAACCTCTAACCTTCCAACAACCGAAGGTTCTATTTAGTCGCAGCAATGGGTGTGAAAGGTGGATGACGATAATAGTCTTTTGCTGGTATCACCCTCAGATCTCCAAGGATGGGCAATGGATAGTCCGGGCTTTTAATCACTCTTCCTCCTGGGACAGTATAGACAGCTTGGTGGTCCTCTGGCCTAAAGTATCTCTTGCCTGCCGGAGTCATAATTTCCATTCCCTCTACCGCAGCAACCAGCTTAGCCGTTTCGAAAGATTTGGTTTTCTCTAACGCTGCTTTAATGACATAAATTGAGGAATAACTAGTTTCAGCAGAATAATTTGGGTATCGAACCCATCTCTTCAAAAATTTATCGACGAAAGCTTTATTTTCCGGAGTAACTGGATAGTTGTGTATATACCGTCCCGAAGCCCACAATTTCCCTTTGAACTTATCCGCCTCAACTTCCCTTGCTATCCCTTGAAGGACATCGACTGAAGCACCCATACATTGCCACCAAGCTTTGATATTGTCAAAGACACCAAGGGTTAGTGCTTGCCGAATAAGCATGACCCCCTCACCAGCCCATTTTGTTGTATGAATCGCGTCAGGTTTCTCAGCCATCACAGCAGCAATATGGGACGAAAAATCCATTGTCCAGAAAGGAGCCCACGCAATGGAAACAAACTCCACATCAGGACGATATTTTTTCATCGTTTCTTTAAAAGTGTTCCAAGCCACATATCCATATTCATAATCTTCGTGAATGCCTGCCCATCTTTTTATTTCTGGGAAATCTTTCATAATCAAAGCTGGTAGGATCCCATCTTGATAGGTTGGAACAGAGGTGCGGAAGATCTGCTTTATCTTTTTTTCATAGACAAGCTCTTCCGTAATTCTATGTGTCGCTGCATGACAGATGAAGCATAGGCGGTCAAGTTCAGGTAAGACTGGACCCACTGCCATCCCGCTCCCACTAGAATCTATACCGAAAAGAAAATCGGCTCCCCAATCCGTGACCAGATATCTTGCGTTTTTGACGGCAGTAGCGGGTTTTAACTCTTCGTCCATGAATTTAAGTTCGAGTTTCCGTCCTAAGATTCCACCTTTGGCATTGATCTCCTCAATGGCCATTGTTGAACCAGCCATCATCTGCCAACCGTAATCGGTAT
>Ga0214473_10005921_pt1 | contig 14635 bp, 13 predicted proteins | sample RVTome_7_FD_203509 | JGI IMG/M metagenome (GOLD analysis project Ga0214473, IMG submission 203509) | Soil microbial communities from uranium-contaminated site in the Upper Colorado River Basin, Wyoming, United States - RVT98D197 | ecosystem: Environmental > Terrestrial > Soil > Contaminated >... | reverse complement strand
TGGCAGGACGCTCCGGCACCCGCGTCATACCCCTATCCCGTGTGGGCCCTCGTACGCCCGCTGGTGACGCCACCGACCACCACGGCGGCAACCGGAGACGCGCTCCTCGCCGTCGCGGCGCGCCTCGAGGGCACCGTCGCCGAGAGCCTGCCGTACGCCAACATGGAATCGCTCCTCCAGACCCGCGCGGTGGGGCTCTTCGAATCCGGGAGGGGCGTGCTCCTGGGCGACCGGTTTGAGCGCGAGCACCACCGCGCCATGGAGGCGCGGGGCTGGTGGCTGCCGGAACACGCCGAGTTCCCGGCGTTCTGGGCCGATCTGGTCGAGCGAGGCGGATGGACCGATCTCTTCGTCGCCGGCACGACCCTCGCGCGCACCCGGAGCGGCCGCATCGAGCTGCTGCCGCGGGACCTCGAGCAGGCGCTCGCGGACGTGGGCTCGACCAGCGCACCGTACGTCGATGTCGCGACGGTCGAGGACGCCGCGGATGACGAGTTCCCGCTGCGGCTCCTCCCGTACCGCGCCTCGACCCTGGCGTCGGGCACGCTGGGCTTGCAGCGGTGGCTGGCGGAACGCCCCGGCCTGTTCCCTGAGGTGCATTGGGTTCCCTGGGTCGAGGTGGCCCCAGCCACGGCAGACGCGCTTGGCATCCCCGACGCCACCCCGGTGTGGGTGATCTCGCGACAGGGACGCTACCGCGCGCTCCTGAAGCGCTTCCCCGGCACGGCCCCCGAGAACGTCTGTGCGCCGTACGGCCTCCGCCATCCCGACGGCGAGCTGGCGAATCCGCTGGCCCTGCTGGATGGCACACGCGATCCCCTCACGGGTCTCCCGGCGTGGTCAACCACCTTCGTCCGGCTCGAGCGGGCGCAGGGGGCGGGATGACTCGCTGGGGCATGGTGATCGATCTCGACCGGTGCACGGGATGCGCCGCGTGCGAGGTGGCATGCAAGTCCGAGAACAACATCGCGACGGTCACGCCGGAGGCGGCTGAAGGCGGCCGGGCCATGAGCTGGATGACGGTGATGACGCATGTCGAGGGGGCGTTCCCGAACACGACCATGCAGTTCTTCCCCCGGCCGTGCATGCACTGCGACAACCCACCGTGTATCCGGGTCTGTCCGGTGAGCGCCACGTACATCGATGCGGAGGGAATCGTCGGGCAGATCTACCCGCGGTGTATTGGCTGCCGGTACTGTGCCAACGCCTGTCCGTACACGGTGAAGTACTTCAACTGGTACCCGCCCGAGTGGCCGGCGTCCGAGCTCCTGTACCTCAACCCCGACGTGTCGGTGCGGCCCAAGGGCGTCATCGAGAAATGCACGTTCTGTCACCATCGCCTGCAGCGCGCCCGGGAGCAGGCGCGGGTCGAACAGCGGGAGCTCCGCGAGGAGGACTACCAGCCCGCGTGTGCCGACGTCTGCCCCACGCGGGCGATCGTGTTCGGCGATCTGGACAATCCGACCCACGAGGTCGCCGAGCTCAAGGAGAACGCACGAGCGATGCGCATCATGGAAGACCTTGGCACGCAACCAAAGGTCTACTACCTCCGTCGGAGGAGTTGAGATGCGGCAGGACGTGGCGGAGAAGCTGGCCCGCCTGGGACCGGACGAACAGGTGCTGCTCCGACCGCTCGTCGACACGTCACGGTCGTTCTACGTCATGGCGGCGGTGCTCGCTGGCGTGACGCTCTGGGGACTGGTCGCCTACGTCCTGCAGGTCCGCTACGGGCTCGGGAGGACGGGGCTGAACCGGCCCGAGTACTGGGGTATCTACATCATCTCCTTCGTGTTCTTCATCGGCATCAGTCATGCGGGAACGCTCATCTCGGCCATTCTGCGCGTCAGCAAGGCCGAGTGGCGCCGCTCCATCACGCGATCGGCCGAGCTGATCACGGTCCTGGTCATCGGATTCGGTGCCATCCAGCCCATCGTGGACCTCGGGCGCCCGGATCGCGTGCTCAACGTGCTGTTCCACGCGCAGCTGCGCTCGCCCCTGCTGTGGGACGTCATCAGCATCGGGCTGTATTTCTGCTCCTGCACGATCTACCTCTACCTCCCCCTGCTCCCGGATCTCGCCATCATCCGCGACTCCGGGATCAAGGCCCCGCGCCTCTACCGGTTTCTGGCGGCCGGCTACCACGGGACGCCAGTCCAGCGGTGGCGGCTGGAACGGGCGATCGGGATCCTCTCCATCGTCGTGATCCCGATCGCGGTGTCCGTACACACGGTGATCGGCTGGATCTTCGCGATGACGTTACGGCCGATGTGGCACAGCACGATTTTCGGACCGTATTTCGTGGTGGGCGCCATCTACTCGGGGATCGCAGCGATCCTGGTGGCCATGACCATCCTGCGGCGCGTCTATCACCTGGAAGGCTACTTCAAGGACGTGCACTTCGATTACCTCGGGCGACTGCTCCTAGTTTTCAGCCTGATCTGGTTCTACTTCACCTTCGCCGAGTACCTGACCGCGTTCTACGGGGGCGAGCCCGGCGAAATGCGCACGTTCTGGGCGAAGCTCTCGGGTCCGTTTGCGATTCCGTTCTGGCTCATGGTCTTGGGGTGCTTCGTCATCCCCCTGGCCCTCATGTCGCGCCAAGCCACGCGGACCCCGCGCGGCACGATGATCGCCGGGATCGCCGTGGTCATCGGCATGTGGCTCGAACGGTACAACATCGTCGTGCCGACCTCGGTGAATCCGCGGTGGGAGCTGGAGGCCATCGGACACTACTTCCCCTCCTGGGTCGAGCTGTCGATCATGGCCGGGACGTTCTCCGGATTCATTCTGCTCTACATGCTCGCCACCAAGGTGGTCCCGATCGTCTCGATCTGGGAGATCAAGGAAGGGCGCGAGGCGGTGCACGAGGTGGCCGCTCGCGTGGCCCGCTACTCAGGAGCCATCGAGTGATGGGAACCCCGCGAACAGGTTGGAGGCTGGCGACCGGCTCGGCCGCTGCGCTCATGATGCTCGGCCTGTTCGGCGCACGGGCAGTTCACGCCCAGTCGGCGCCACCTTTTCCCGGAGACCCCATCGCCGGTCGCCGGCTGTTCGTCGAGCGCCGCTGCGTGCGGTGTCACGCGATCTGGGGGAACGGGGGAACGCTCGGGCCGGACTTCGCCAGTGCCGGGGCCGGCCAGAGCCTGCACCAACTCGCCGGCATGTTCTGGAACCACACACCGCGGATGATCGAAACCGTGCGGAGCCGGGGGGTTGGGTGGCCCAGATTCACGGAGGAAGAGCTGGCCGACATCATCAGCTACATCTACTACGTGAAGCTGTTCGATGCGCCCGGCGATGCGACGCTGGGTGAACGATGGTTCGCGGAAAAGGGCTGTGTGGAGTGTCATGCCGTGGGAGGAATCGGCGGGACCGGCGCCCCACCCCTTGATTCCTATGCGCGATACATCGCGCCCATTGCGCTGGCGCAAGGACTGTGGAACCACGGTCCGCAGATGCGCATCAGCCAGGCGGCTCAGCAACGGCGGGCCCTGCGGTTCCTGGGACGCGAGATTGCCGACATTCAGGCCTTCATCCGCGAACGCTCCACCCGGCGCGAGGCACCCGTGACCTTCCTGCTGCCACCGAATCCGACCAACGGCAGGAAGCTGTTTGCCGAACGACAGTGTTTCCGCTGCCATGGGTTGGAAGGCCGTGGCACTGGGTCGGGACCCGACCTCCAGAGAGCCACCGAGCACCTCCACGTCTCCGAGATCGCGGGCCAGCTGTGGAACCACTCGTCGTCGATGGCGGCGGCCATGCAGGCCCGGGGGATCGCATTCCCGCAGTTCCGCGGGAGCGAGATGGCGGACGTGATCGCCTTCCTGTACTACCTCCGGTTCTACGAGACAGGTGGCAACGCGGCTGCGGGACAGCAGCTCTTCGCCGCAAAGGGATGCGTTACGTGCCACCCGCCAGACGGCGCGGCATCCGTCGGACCCCATCTGGCACGTTCGGAAGCCGTCCTGACGCCGCTGGGCCTCGCGACCGCGATGTGGAACCACGCACCGGCGATGTACGACCAGATGCAGCTGGCGGACGCGGATTGGCCCCGGTTCGAAGGTGACGAGATGCGGGACCTGGCGTTGTACCTTCGTGCCGTGGCCGCGCGGGAGCGGGAGGCCGGTGGGCAGCGCTAGCGGCAACTTGTAACGAGCCGCAGCCCGAGGCTGTTGCCCAGGCGCGGCGATGGAGGGCCGGACCATGCATACTCATCAGGCGGTCCCCTGGACCGCGGTCACCAACGCCCTGCGGGCAGCACGTGCCGTTCTCCTCCTTGCTATTGCCGCCGGAGCGGCAACCGCACAGCCCTACACGGCCCCGACACAGAACGCACTCGCCGGGTCACGAGTGTTCGGCGCGAAGGGTTGCAACAAGTGCCATGCCATCAACGGGCTGGGGGGAACGGAAGGGCCGGATCTCGCCCGGACTCCTCGCTCACGCACGTTTTACGATCTCGGGGCGGCGATGTGGAACCACCTCCCGACGATGGTCCGGCGAATGGAAGCGCTGGCCGTGGAGCAGCCTCGCCTGAACGCACGCGACGCCGGCGACCTGATCGCCTTCCTCTACTCGCAGGATTTCTTCGACCCACCGGGAAACCCGGAGCGCGGCAAACAGATCTTCACGAACAAGCAGTGCGTCCGGTGCCATCAAGTCGGCGGCGTCGGGGGCTTGATCGGCCCTGACCTCACGGTGTTGGGCAGGCTTGTGGCCCCCATCGAGATCGCCGCCGCGATGTGGAATCACGGCCCGAACATGATCGAGGCAATGAAGGCCGAGCATATCGAACGTCCCCACTTCAGCGCAGAGGAACTGAACGATCTCATCGCCTACATCGAGGCCGAAGATGCAGGAGTCCCCTCGGCACCCCTCCACGTCCTCCCAGGATCCCCCGAGGAGGGTTCGCGCACATTCGCGGAGAAAGGGTGTGCGAATTGTCACCCGGTGCGTGGAGTGGGTGGGGGAGCCGCGCCAGACCTCGAGCGCGGCAAGACCACGAGCATGTTGGGATTCGCCGCCGCCATGTGGAACAAGGTGCCGGCGATGACTGCGACCATGCGATCTCGGGGCATCGCTGTGCCGCAGCTTTCACCGGCGGAGATGGCGGATGTCGTCGGGTACCTCTATTCCGTGAAGTACTTCGGTCAGCCAGGAACCTCCGACGCGGGGCGACTTCTGGCCAGCTCCAAGGGCTGCGTGCAATGTCACGCACTCATGGGACAAGGTGGGAACGGCGCTCCCGACCTGTCGGCGATGCAGCACATGGGTACGCCCGCCGCCGTCATTGCGGCACTCTGGAACCACGGACTGGCAGCCCGCGGTTCAGCCGAGGCGCGATCTTCCTGGCCAACCTTGAAGGCGAGAGACATCGCCAGCTTGACGGCGTTCTTCGCAGCCGCGCCACGGCGGTCGCGCAACTGAGGACCGATCAGGTCGTCGAGGTGGACGGAGCTGCACCGGGCCCCCGCGCCCAACGCAGCGTCGCTCGCACCGCCCGCTCCCAGGCGTGGTACCCGGCAGCGGCGGCGTGGCCGTGGGCGGGGTCGGGCGGGAACGTGCGGTAGGTCCGCGTGACCGCGAGGGCCGCAGCATCTGCCCAGACACCGGTGGCGAGGCCCGCGAGCCCGGCGGCGCCGAGCGCCGTGGACTCGACGACGTCCGGCCGCAGCACCGGGACCCCGAGGACCGTCGCCTGGAACGCCATGAGCCAGTCGTTGGCGGCGGCCCCGCCGTCCACGCGCAAGGCGCGGAGCGGCACGCCGGTGACGCCCGTCATGGCCTCGACCACGTCGCGCGTACTGTACGCCATGGCCTCGAGAGCAGCCCGCGCCAGGTGGGCCCCGGTGGTGCCCCGCGTGAGCCCCAGGATCGTCCCGCGCGCCTCGGGCTCCCAATGCGGCGCGCCGAGTCCCACCAGCGCCGGCACGAACGTGACGCCGCCCGTGTCCTCCACGCTCCGCGCGAGCGCTTCGGACTCCGCGGCCGACGTGATCAGGCCAAGGCCGTCGCGTAGCCACTGGATGGCGGCCCCCGCGACGAAGATGGCCCCCTCGACCGCGAGCGCCGGGCCGCCGCGCGCGTCGCAGGCCATGGTGGTGAGCACGCGGCCATGGGTGTCGGGCACGCGGTCGCCCACGAGCATGAGGAGGAACGCGCCGGTCCCGTAGGTGTTCTTCGCCTCGCCTGGCGTGTGGCACCCCTGTCCGAACAGCGCCGCCTGCTGGTCGCCGGCGATCCCGGCAATGGGGATGCCGGCCCCGAACGGCTCGACCGCCGTCTCGGCGCAGACGCCGCTCGACGGCACGATGGCCGGGAGCGCGGCGCGCGGGACGCCGAACAGTTGCAGCAGCTCGTCGTCCCAGTCCCGGTACGCGAGATTGTACAGCAGCGTGCGCGACGCGTTCGTGTGATCGGTGACGACCGCGGCACCGCCCGAAAGCCGGAACGCGAGCCAGCTGTCCACCGTTCCGAACACCACGTCCCCGCGCTCAGCGCGGGCACGGAGGCCCGGCACCTCCCGCAGCAGCCACTCGATCTTGGTCGCGGAGAAATACGGATCCCAGACGAGCCCGGTCCGCCGGGCAAGATCCTCGACGCCGTGCGCCGCCTTGAGCTCCCGGCAGCGGGCCGCGGTCCGCCGGTCCTGCCACACGAGCGCGCGGTGCAGCGGCGTTCCCGTCGCCCGCTCCCAGGCGACCACGGTCTCACGCTGGTTGGTGATCCCGATGGCCGCCGGCCGTTCCGCCCCGAGGGCGGTGCGCGCGGCCGCCACCGTGGCCTCCCAGATCTCCTCGGGATCGTGCTCCACCCACCCCGGCCGGGGATAGTGCTGCCGGATCTCCCGGTAGCCGCGGCCACGCACCACGCCATCGTCGCCGACGAGCAACGCGGTGGACCCGGTGGTGCCCTGATCGAGGGCGAGGACCGCAGGCATGGGATACTATTCTACGCGCCGCGCGCGGAAGCGCGAGCGCGCCGGCCACGCGTTCAGGCCACGAAGCGGGCCATCTCGTCGAGGCTCGGTGAGCGCTTCATCATGGCCAGCAGCTCGTTCATGGCCTCGACGGAACCCAGGCGGGCCAGGAGGTTCCGCACCGCGTGGGAGATCTTGAGCGCCTCGGGCGCGAGCAGCAGCTCTTCCCGCCGCGTGGAGCTGGCGTTCAGATCGATGGCCGGAAACACGCGTCGCTCCGAGAGTTCGCGGCTCAGGACCAGCTCGCTGTTCCCGGTGCCTTTGAACTCCTCGAAAATCACGGTATCCATCTTGGAGCCCGTGTCGATCAGGGCCGTGCCGATGATCGTCAGCGACCCGCCGCCGCGCTTGGGATCCACCGCCCGCGCGCTGCCCAGGAACCGTTTGGGCTCCTCCATCGAGCCGGCGTCGAGACCGCCCGTGAGCGTGCGGCCGGTGCCCTTCTCCACCGTGTTGTACGCGCGGGCGAGCCGCGTGATGGAGTCCAGCACGATGACGACATCCCGCTCCAGCTCGACCTGCCGCCGCGCCCGCTCGAGGGTCAGCTCGGCGAGGGCCGTGTGCCGTTCCGGCGGGAAGTCGAAGCTCGACGCGATCACCTCGCCGAACCCGCACATCTCCATCTCCGTCACTTCCTCCGGCCGCTCGTCCACGAGGAGGATGTACAGGGCAATCTCCGGGTGGTTGCGAACGACGCCCTCGCAGATCGACTGGAGAACGGTCGTCTTCCCGGCCTTGGCCGGCGCCACGATCAGCGCCCGCTGGCCTTTGCCGAGCGGGCACAGGAGATCCATGATGCGGTTGGTGTAGTCGGTCTGACCGTTGCGGCGAATGTCGCAGTCGAGCGGGAGGGGTGCGAAGGGATGGACGGCGCCGAGGTCGGTGAAATGAGGGCGGCTGATGGCGTCCGCTGCCGGGAGTCCGTTCACCTGATTGGCCTGCCGCAGAATCAGCCCGCGCCCGCCCTTCCCGGCGGCCATCGCCTCGCCCTCGATCTCATCCCCCTTGCGCAAGCCGAGTCGCTCGATGATCCGCGGGGGCACGTGCACGTCGTGCTTCGTGGGCAGGTATCCGGCGTCGTGGCGACGCAGGAAGCCGCCGCCGCGTCCCGTCATGTCGAGCAGCCCGTGGACGTTGACGGGGGCGCCGGTGGTGGGGATTTCCTGCTCACCCGACGTCTGGGGTCTGCCGTCCGGCCCGTCGATCCCCCGACCGCCTCGCGGGCGGCGCGAGGGGCGACGGCGACGGCCGTGCTCACGCTGATTCATGATGCCTCGTGGTGTGTGCTGTGCATCCCATTCCCTGCAGCCAGGCTGCCGGTGCGGGCCCCCGGGGCAGGCGCGGTGGCGCCCGGGTCCCGGGGCGGATGGCTGCCGGCCACCGCGTCACGGTGGGCCGGATCAGTGCCGTTCGAAGACGGCGGTGTTCCCCGCGCGGTCGAAGGTCAGGACCGAGAAGGCCTCGCGCCGGTCCCCCATCTCCATCCCGGGCGCGCCGATCGGCATTCCCGGAACGGCAAGCCCCAGCACGTCGGGCTGCTCGTCGAGCAGCCGGTGAATGTCCGCGGCCGGCACGTGGCCTTCAATCACGTACTTCCCGACGGTCGCCGTGTGGCAGGACCCCAGGGCCTGGGGCACCCGGGACCCCGTCTTCATCTCCATCAGGGTCGTCTCGTCCACATCGCGTGGGACGACCGTGAATCCGTTCGCTTGCAGGTGAACCACCCACTTGGTGCAGCAGCCTCACGTGGGGGTCTTGTACACCGTCACGGTCGGCTGCTGCGCGCGGACGTTCGCCTGGCCCATGGCCCCCACCGCGCCCGTCAACGCAAGCGCCGCCGCTGCCAGGGCCCATTGGCCTGGACGCGTCATGACCTTCCGACCTCCTGCTTGTGGTTCGGACGCAACCCGCGAATGGCGGCACCGGCCGCCGGAAGTCGAGCGCGGGTTGGACAGGTTCCTTAAACATCGCACCGGAGCCCGCTCACGCCAAGGGCGGACCTGCCGGGGGCTCCCTGCGCGCCGTTACCTTTGCCGGATGATCGGTGATCCTCCGCGGCGGTGCCGCCAGCCCGCTTGGGCAACCGGCCCGTGCTGACCCTGCGAGGTCCGGTGACCGGGCTGGCCGCCCTTCTGCTCGCTGCCTGCACGGGCGAACGTCAGCGTCCCGGCCCGCCGGTCATCAGCCTCGAGCTGCCGATCGGACACGTGGTCGCGAGTCCCGACACGTTCGCCGTGGGGGTCCACGCCCAAGACGATAACGGTCTCGACTCGGTCGTGGTGATCTTCCTTGGCGAGCCGCGTGAGGTGTTCGCGTTCAACGAGGTCGAGGTGTCCGACTTCGTTTTCCTCACGGTCCCCGCAGGGCGGATCGTCGGTGAACTGGTGGAGGTGCAGGCCTTCGCGCGCGACCTGGTGGGTGCCCGCACGGTGACATCCGCCACGCTGACCATCGTCGCCCCGGACACCACCAGTCCATGACGCCGAACGGGCCCGCGGCCCGGACTCGCCGGAGGCGCGGGTGGAGCTGACTCACCTCACGGTCCGCAACTTCCGCAACCTCGCCGCGCTCGAGATCGATTTCCCCCCGCGGGGGAGCGTGGTGATCGGCGACAATGGCCAGGGCAAGACGAATCTCCTGGAAGCGGTCTACTACCTCGTCCTGTTCCGGTCGCTCCGCGGGGTCAAGGACCGCGAGCTCGTGCGGTTCGGGGAGGCCGGGTTCTTCGTGGCGGGCACCGGTGGCTGCCGGGTCACCGCGGGCTACGAAGTCGTCGGCCGGCGCAAGAAGGTGACCGTGGACGGCCTGCCCGCCACGAAACTCGGCGACGCCGTCGGACGGGTCCTCGCGGTGACCTTCTCCCCGGCGGACCGCGCCCTGGTGGCGGGCGGCCCCGCGGAACGGCGCCGGTACCTCGACATCCTGCTCTCGCTCAGCGACCGCGGCTATCTCGAGGCCCTCACGGCCCAGCGCGCGGCACTCCGCCAGCGGAACGCCGCGCTCCGCCGCGGCCAGCCCGCCACGGCCTGGGCCTTCGATCCGCCGTTCGCGCAGGCGGCGGCGACCGTCACGGCGCGCCGCGTCACGTGGATCGCTGACCACGCGGAGCGGTTCAGCTGTCTCACCGCCGCCCTGGGGGAGCAGGACCGCGCGGCCATGGAATACCACGTGCACCGCGGCGGCGGTTCCGACCCGGACGCGATGCTCGCGGGGCTCGCCGCCGCACGCGACCGGGATGCGCGGCGCGGGATGACCACGGTCGGGCCGCACCGGGACGAGGTGCGGCTCACGCTGGACGGCCACGACGCGCGCCAGGTGGGCTCGGCCGGCCAGCAGCGGACCGCGGCGCTCGCCCTCCGGCTGCTCGAAGCCGAGTCGCTGACGCGCGCGCACGGATCCACGCCCGTGGCCCTGTTCGACGACGCGTTCGCGGAGCTCGACACGCTCCGCCAGGGACGCCTGCTCGGCCTCATCGCCGACACGCTCCCCGGCCAGGCCATCGTGACGGCGCCCCGGGAGGCCGAGGTGCCCGAGGCGCTGCTCGACCGGCCGCGGTGGCGCATGCACGGAGGCCGCCTTGAAGCGTGACGCGGCGGCCGGTATCAGCGAGGCGCTCGACGCCTACCTCAAGCGCCGGGGCCTCAAGCGAAGGCTCGATCAGGCCAGCGTCGTGGATGCCTGGCCCGAGCTCGTGGGACCGCAGATCGCGCGCGTAACGGCCGCGGAGGGCGTCTCCGAAGACGGCGTGCTGTTCGTGCGCGTCGCGACCGCGGCATGGATGCAGGAGCTGCAGATGCAGTCAAGAACGATCCTCCAGCGACTCGCGGACGGCGGCCGGCCGATTCGCCGGATCCTCTGGCGCGTCGGTGTCATCGGCGAGGCGTGACGTCGGCGGCCGGCCGCCGCCCCACGGCCTCCGCGAGCGGGTGGCTCCTCCCTCGGATCAGCCCGCGCAAGGCCATGCCAATTCTTGACTTAGCAGCATCGCGAGCCGTTGCGTTTCGTCCCCGATCAAGGGTATATTGATTGGACCTCGACGGGGGTCTTCTCGGCCCCCGTTCTTCGTATCCAGATCCCGGCTTTTCAGCACAGGACGGCCATGGCGGCTCCGCACGACGACCAGCAGTCCTCCAAGTACAGTTCCGACGCCATTCAGGTCCTCAAGGGTCTCGAGGCCGTGCGCAAACGGCCCGGGATGTACATCGGCTCCACGTCGGCGCGGGGGCTGCACCACCTCGTGTACGAGGTCGTGGACAACTCGATCGACGAGGCGCTGGCGGGGTTCTGCGACCGGATCGACGTGATCGTTCATGCGGACAACGCGATCACGGTCAGCGACAACGGGCGCGGCATCCCGGTGGACCTGCACAAGACCGAGAAGCTGCCCGGCCTCGAGGTCGCCATGTCGATGCTCCACGCCGGGGGCAAGTTCGACAAGAGCACGTACAAGGTGTCCGGCGGGCTGCACGGCGTGGGCGTGTCGGTGGTGAACGCCCTCTCCGAGCGGCTGGACGTGTGGGTGGCGCGGGACGGCCAGGAGCATCACATGGCCTTCGAGCGGGGCCACACGGTGCAGACCCTGGAGGTGACCGGCAAGGCGGGCAGGCGCACGGGCACGAAGGTCTACTTCAAGCCCGACGGGCAGATCTTCACGGAAACGCGCTTCGACTACGCCACGATCGCGAGCCGGCTGCGGGAGCTGGCGTTCCTGAACAGCGGAATCACGCTCACGATCCGGGACGAGCGACCGGAGTCGCTCAAGGACGAGACGTTCCTCTTCAAGGACGGGCTCAAGCAGTTCGTCGAGCACCTGCGCGGGACGCGCCGGCCGCTCCATCCCAAGCCCGTGGCGTTCACGACCTCCAAGGAAGAGGTGGAGATCGACCTCGCCCTGCAGTACGACGAAGGCTACACCGAGAACACGTTCTCCTTCGTGAACAACATCAACACGCACGAGGGTGGAACCCACCTGACGGGGTTCAAGGCGGCGCTGACCCGCGTGATCAACGAGGTCGCGAAGAACAAGGGACTGCTCAAGAAGGAGAATTTCTCGCTGTCGGGCGACGACGTACGCGAGGGCCTCACCTCGGTGATCCACGTGAAGGTGAAGGAGCCGCAGTTCGAAGGGCAGACCAAGACCAAGCTCGGCAACTCCGAGGTCGAAGGCATCGTCCGCCAGGTGGTCTACGAGCACCTCTACAACTACCTGATGGAAACGCCGGGCGTGGCGCGCACGGTGATCGAGAAGGCCGCGAGCGCCGCGCGGGCCCGCGAAGCGGCCCGCAAGGCGCGGGAGCTGGTCCGGAAGAAGAGCGCGCTCGAGGGCGGCATCCTGCCCGGCAAGCTCGCCGACTGCTCACTGTCGGATCCCGCACTCTGCGAGCTGTACATCGTCGAGGGCGACAGTGCCGGTGGCTCGGCCAAGCAGGGGCGCGACCGGTCGTTCCAGGCCATCCTGCCGCTGCGCGGCAAGATCCTGAACGTGCAGCGGGCCCGCATCGACAAGATCCTGTCGAACGAGGAGATCCGCGCCATCATCACCGCGATCGGAACGGGGATCGGGGACGACGAGTTCACGCTGCACGACGCGCGCTACCACAAGATCATCATCATGACGGACGCGGATGTCGACGGGGCCCACATCCGGACGCTGCTGCTCACCTTCTTCTACAAGGAGATGAAGCAGCTGATCGAGGCGGGCTACGTCTACATCGCGCAGCCGCCGCTGTTCCGGGTCGCCAAGGGGAAAGAGGAGATCTACGTCTACGACGAGCAGGAGCGGGATGACGCCATCAAGCGGTTCGGCAACGGCAGCGCCAAGGGCACGGTGAACATCCAGCGCTACAAGGGCCTGGGCGAGATGAACCCGGACCAGCTGTGGAAGACCACGATGGACCCGGCCACGCGCACCATCCTCAAGGTCGAGATGGACGACGCTACCATGGCCACCGAGTTGTTCGAGAAGCTGATGGGGGACGAGGTCGAGCCGCGCCGGCTGTTCATTGAAGAGAACGCGAAGTACGTGAAGAACCTGGATATCTAGGGTGGTGGGGAGGAGGCAGCGGGCGGGCGGTTGACATCATAGCAATAATGCTATATACTGTCGGCCATGGCACCCAAGCAGCTCGTCCGCAGCGTGACCCCCGAGGTTCTCCGACGGGCCGCCGAGATCATCAAGCTCCTCGGTCACCCCGAGCGGCTGAAGATCGTCGAGGTCCTGGAGTCCGGAGAGGCCACCGTGTCCGACATCCAGGAGCAACTGCATCTGGCCCAGGCCATCGTCTCACAGCACCTGGCCAAGCTCCGCGGCGCTAACGTGGTCGCGGCTCGGCGCGACGGCGTCCGCGTGTACTACCAGCTCACGGAGGAGAAGGTGCATCACATTCTCCACTGCATTCGCACGTGCGACATGTAACCCCGGACGTTTGTCTGGGATAGGGATCCTGACCGAGGCCAACGAGGAAGACCTCTTTTTTTTGAGTTTATACATATGATAATTGCAATGCTTCTATCTATCGCCACGGCGAACCCGGACACCGCCGTGCTGTCCCTGGACGCCGCGACCGCCCGCGCCCTCGCCGCGAATCCGGCCCTGCTGGCTGAACGGGCCGACGCCCGGGCGGCCGCCACGCTCACGGGGACGGCGAGCCGAGCTTTCCTGCCGTCCATCCGGGCCGACGTCATGGGCGTCCGCACCACCGACCCCGTGGGGGTGTTCGGGCTCAAGCTCCGGCAGGGCGTCTTTGCGGGGAGCGACCTCGCGCTCGACGCGCTGAACAGCCCGGCGACCTTCGGGGGCTTCACCAGCTCAGCCACGGCGGAGCTCCCGCTCCTCGCTCCGGAAGGCTGGTTCGGGCACGCGGCGGCAGGCCGCGGCGCCGCCGCGCGCAGCGCGGCCGCCGAGCGGATGGCGGGCGCCACGGTATTCATGGTGACGCAGGCCTACCTCGACGCGCAGCTCGCGGCCCGGCGGCTCATGGCGCTCGACACATCGCTCGCCGCGACACGGGCCCACGAGCGACAGGCCGAGGCGCTGCGCCGTGAGGGCCTGGTGACCGGGCTTGATGCTCGGCTCGCGGCACTCCAGGCAGCGGATGTCGAGGTCCGGCGCCTGGCGGCCGCCGCCGAGGCGCAGAACGCGCTCTCCCGGCTGCGCGCCCTGCTGGCGCTGCCCGAGGCCACGGTCCTGGTGCTCACTGACTCCCTCTTGACCGATCGCCCCACCACCTGCCCGGACGCCGCCTGCACGCTCGACGCGCGTGGGGACGTGCGCGCGCTCGCCGCGGGTCGCGACGCGGCCGGCTCCGCGCGGAAGAGCGCGTGGGCCGCCCAGTTCCCGCAGATCGGCGCCTTCGGAACGGTCGCCTACCATGGCCACGACACGCCCTGGAGCGCAGGGAGTGGCGACTGGACGGTGGGCATCGCGCTGCGGTGGAACCTGTTTCCGGCGCTCGGCGGGATCGCCGCCGTACAGAGGGCGACGGCCGAGCAGGAGGCCGCCACGGCCCGGCATGACGCCGCGCTGCGGCGTGCGGAGGTCGAGGTGCTCGAGGCCACGCGTCTCGTCGACGCCGCGCGCCAGGGCGCGGTGGTCGCGGGCCGCGCGGAGGGCGAGGCGCGGGAGGCGCTGGCCCAGGCCCAGGTGCGGTACCGCACGGG
>Ga0214473_10005920_pt1 | contig 14636 bp, 11 predicted proteins | sample RVTome_7_FD_203509 | JGI IMG/M metagenome (GOLD analysis project Ga0214473, IMG submission 203509) | Soil microbial communities from uranium-contaminated site in the Upper Colorado River Basin, Wyoming, United States - RVT98D197 | ecosystem: Environmental > Terrestrial > Soil > Contaminated >... | reverse complement strand
CCCGATTCCTCCGTGATGTCCATCCGGCGCACCAACCCGTCGCAGCGATCCACCCAGATCACCGCCTCGCTGTACCCCACGGCGCCTTCCTTGGGGATGAGGGCGATCACGTCGGCGACGCCGGTCTCGAGCGAGTCGGCGCGCACGTAGCGGGCGTGGTAGCGCTCGGTGGGCCGTTCCACGAACTGGCCCAGGAGGTTGGGCCCCGCCGTCCCGGTCTTGGGGATCCCGCTCCGTAGCGCCTGCCCGGGAGTGGTGCTCGGTGTGTAGAGCCAGAGATGGCGCCCGTCGGCGACGATGCGGTCCCCCTGAGGCACGGTGAACCGCATCGCGAATCGATTTGGCCGGCGGAGGTACAACGTGCCCCGTGCCGTGTCGGGTGTGCCGAGCAGCGGATTCACGACGATCTGCACGAAGTCGGCCGACAGGGTGGCCACATTGGCGTACGCAGCGCCCGCCCGCTCGAGCGTGGGGCCGGGGTCTTGGGCCGGAAGCTTGGACAGTTGGAAGGATGGAAGGAGCACGAGCACACCTGCAGCGGCCCTTCCAACCTTCCGCCCTTCCAAGCTTCTGCCCTTCCAACCTTCCCGCCATCCGCGCATCACGCCCCCACCGCGGCCGGCTCGGCCATCCGGCGCCCGATTACCTCGGCGATCGCGCGGACCTCACGCATCAGTTTGGCGAACTGGTCGGGATAGAGCGACTGCGCCCCGTCCGATAACGCGTGCTCGGGATCGGGGTGGACCTCGATCATGATGCCGTCGGCTCCCGCGGCGACCGCTGCCCGCGCCATCGGGATCACCTTGTCCCGCAGCCCGGTTCCGTGCGACGGGTCGGCGATGATGGGCAAGTGGGAGAGCATGTGAACCACGGGGATGGCCGTGAGATCGAACATGTTGCGGGTGATCGTGTCGAAGCTCCGCACGCCGCGCTCGCACAGAATGATGTCGCCGTTCCCTTCGGCCAGGATGTACTCCGCCGAGAGGAGGAGCTCGGTGATCGTGGCCGCGATGCCGCGCTTGAGCAGCACCGGCTTCCCGCATTTCCCGGCGGCCTTGAGCAGCGAGTAGTTCTGCATGTTGCGCGCCCCGATCTGCACGATGTCGGCCATTTCGGCGATCCACTGGACGCCGTCGGCATCCATGGCCTCGGTGCAGATCAACAGGCCGGTCTCCTCGCGCGCCTTGGAGAGCAGCGCGAGTGCGGGCCGGCCGAGACCCTGGAAGGTGTACGGTGAGCTGCGTGGTTTGAAAGCACCGCCCCGCAGGATCACTCCGCCCGCCTCCTTCACTTGCCGGGCCGCCTCGATGATCTGGCGCTCGCTCTCGACGGAGCAGGGTCCCGCGATGGTCACGACATCCGTACCGCCGACGGTGAGCCCGCCGGCGAGCTGCACGACCGTGTTGTCGGCCTTCCATTCGCGGCTGACCTGGGTGTACGGCTTGGACACGTGAATCACGTCCTGCACGCCGGGCAGACCCTCGAGCCGAGAGGCGTCGACGCGGCCGTCGTTCCCCACGAGCCCGACGGCCATCCGCTGCGCGCCGGGGAGAGCGCGCGCCTGGTAGCCCATCTCCTGGATCACATCCACGACCCGCTGGACTTCCTCGTCGGTCGCTTCGTGCCGCATGACGATCAACACCTACCTACCCTCCGATCGTGAAGCGGTCGCCGTCCCGCGCCGCGGCGACGGGACCCTCGAAGACGGCGCGTGCGCCGTGGGCGGGGTCCGACGCTTCGACGGGCGGATAGAAGTGCGTCAAGACAAGACGCTTGGCCCGGGCCTGCTGGGCCAGCTCCCCGGCTCGCTGAGGCGTGAGGTGCGTGTCCAGCGCCATGGATTCAGGCAGGGAGCATTCGGCGAGGAGCACGTCGCAGCCCGCCGCCCAGCGGGCCAGCTCGGCGCTGGGCCCCGTGTCACCCGTGTAGACCAGCCGTCCTTCCGGGGAAGTCAGGCTCAGGGCGACGCTCTCCGTGGTGTGCGGTACGGGGAACGTCTCGAGGCTGACGTCGCCATCGAGCGGGAACGGCTCCCCGTCGCGCAGGTCCAGGATCCCGATGGGAAACCCCGGGTCCAGCAGCCAGGGTCCGAAGCCCTCGGCGAGCGCCTTCACCAGGCGCACGACGCCGGGCGGCCCGAGGATCACCAGCGGCTCCGTTCGTGGCGGGGTGGCGGTGTGGCGCAGCGCGTACACCAGCATGGGGAGCTCGCCGTAGTGATCCGGGTGAAAGTGCGACAAGATCACATGCGTCACGTCGCGCCACGGGAGCCCGAACTGGGCCAGCCGGTGCAGGCTGCCGGCGCCACAGTCGAGCAGGACGCGTACGGCTCCGCGGCTCACCCAGTGGCATGCCGCCGTCCGCTCCGCCGACGGCGCCACCGTTCCCGTCCCGACCGTCACGAGCTCCACGTGCTCACCGCCCCTCGCCGCGAAACACGATGCGCCGGAACGCGTTCACGCCTGGCGCCTGCAGTCGAATCAAGTACACGCCCGGGGGGACCGTTGTGCCATGCGCCGTCGTGCCGTCCCACGTGAGCCGCGGGTCGCAGCCCGGGCCGCCCGCCGGATCCCGTCCGTACCGGCCGGGGGCGAGCGGTGCCGCGAACGCGGCGCTCGGCACGAGGCGCCGCACGGCGTTCCCCCGCAAGTCGAGGACGTCCAACGCCACCATCCCCGGGGCGGCGAGATCGAACGAAATGCAGGTCCGATCCTGGGCGCCCACCGGAAAGGGGTTCGGGAAATTCTGGTACAGCAGCGTCGCGGGCGGCGCGCCGGGATCCGGGGGGAGCTGCGCGGCCGCGGCCGGGCCCAGGGCCGCGCCGCAGAGGAACAGGGTACGGGCGGGGACACGCACGCGCCTCAGACCGATTCCAGCTCGGCGAGCCGCACGCCGACGATCGTTGAGACGCCCGGCTCCTGCATCGTGACGCCGTACACGGTATCCGCGGCCTGCATGGTCCGCGGGTTGTGCGTAATGACGATGAATTGGGTCTGATTCTTGAACTCGGCGAGCAGCCGCACGTACCGCCCCACGTTCGCGTCGTCGAGCGGGGCATCCACCTCGTCCAGCAGGCAGAACGGGCTCGGCCGTGTGAGGAAGATGGCGAAGAGCAGCGATACCGCCACGAGCGTCCGCTCGCCGGAGGAGAGCAGATGGATGCGCTGCGTGCGCTTGCCCCGCGGGGCGGCGTGGATCTCGATCTCGCTGTCGAGGGGCTCGTCCTCGTTGGCGAGCCGCACGTCGCACTCGCCGCCGCCAAAGAGGGTCTGGAACACGGTCCGGAAGTGCTCGCGCACTTTGACGAAGGACTCGAGGAACATCGTCTTGGCGGTCTGATCGAGCTCGCGGGCCGCCTGCTGGAGCGAGTTGCGCGCCGCGAGCAGATCGTCACGCTGGGTCATCAGAAACTCGAGCCGCTTGAGCTCTTCAGCGTGCTCGTCGACGGCGAGGGCATTGACCGGGCCGACCGCGTCGATCTCCTCGCGCAGCCGCGCGTTCTCCCGTTCCAGCCACTCGGCGTCGCCGGCGATGTCCGGGGCCTGCGCGAGGAGGCGGTCCAGCGGCTTGCGCCATTCCGCCTCTACCCGCTGCACGAGCGCCTGCTTGCGGCCGGCGATATCCGAGCGGTCGAGCTCCAGGCGGTGTTCGGCGTCGCCGAGCGCCTGGAGGGCGCCCCGCGCCTGCTCCAACACCTCTTCGGTCTTGGCCAAGGCCGATTCCGCCAGGAGCACCTGCGCGCCGGCGTCATTCGCCGCGCCTTCGAGCGCGGTCACGGCCAACCGCCGGTCCTTCATCAGATCGTCCCACTGCGCGCGCCGGGCCGTGAGCGTCGTGGCCTCCTGGTCGAGGGCGGCGATCTCGCCGGTGAGCGCCGTGGCCTGGTCCCGCGCCTGGGTCGCGTCCGCGGCGGCCCGTTCCGTCCGGGCCCGCGCGGCGGCGAGCCGGGCATCGACCTGCGCGGCCTCCACCTGCCACCGCACGCGCTGCTCGCGCGCCGCTTCCTGCTCGCCCTCGACGTCCGCCAGCCGCGCGCGGTCCGCGCCCAGGTGTTCGTCGGTCCGGAGGCGGGCGATGTCCTGCTCCTGCACGTCGGCGAGCAGGACGCCGAGTCGGGTCTCGACTTCCCCGAGCCGGTGAGTGAGGCGCTGGACCTGCCCGGCGGCCTCGGCGGCCGCGCGCTCAGCGTGCTTCGCCGCGCGGTCGGCGTCGTCGCGGGCGGCCGACGCCTCGAGCTCCCCCTGGCGCGCGCGCTCGGCGCTCGTCCCGGCCTCTGCGAAGGCGTGCTCCGCCGCCGCGAGCGCGCGGGTGACGTCGTCGAGCTGTTGAACGGCACGCGCCCGGGCCGCTTGGGACACCTCAGCCTCCCGTCCCAGGTCCTCCAGCTCCGCGCGGCGCTGCAATGGCCCGGCGGCGCCCCCGCCGTCCAGAAACACGGCGCCGTTCGCGCGCCGCAGCATCCGGCCGTCCTCGAGCACCTCGTGGCCCGCGAGCAACGCGTGCACCCACGCGGCCGCCGGCCCGTCAACGCGCAACCCGTCCGCGAGCGGGTGGCCGTCGGCGGCCTGGCGGGGCCCCGGCAGGCATGGGAGCAAGACGAGGGCCCCCGGTTGCGCATCCTTGTGCCAGATCCGGATCGCGGTGACGGCGGCGTCGTCCCGGACGAGGACCGCGTGCAGCCAGTCACCGAGCAGCCGCTCCGCCAGCGCCGCGTCGTGCCGGTTGGTACGGACGAAGTCGGACAGCGGGCCCAGTACCGCGTCGCCGAACCGGTCCCGTGCTTCGAGGAGGGTCTGGGCCGCGGGGGCGAGGCCGACGCGCTGGCGGTCCAGCTCCCCCAGGGCGTCGCGCCGGGCGGCCGTCTGGCCTGCCGCGTCTTCGGCCTGGCGCCGGACCGCGCGGGCTCGCGCTTCGCGCTCGCGCAGCTCCGTGAGGCCGCGCCGCGCGTCCTCGAGCTGCTCCGCGGCGCGCGCGCCCGCGCGCGCTTGCGCCCCGGCGTGGTGCGCGGCGCCCGCCGCGTGCGCGGCGTCGGCGACGGCGACGGCCTCGCGACGGCCGCGCTCCGCGATCGCGGCACCGAGCTGCTCCTTGAGCTCGGCGCGCTCCCGCTCGAGGGCTTGATGCTCGCCCTCACGCATCCGCAGCCCTTCCGCTGCCCGCTGCAGCTCTTCCTCCAGTCCCCGGACCGTGGTGCGCAGCTGCGTCAGGCGCTCCCGCACCGTCTGCTCGAGACCGACGCGCTGCTCGAGCTCGCCCTGTACGCCGCGAAGGGCTCGGTCGGCGTCGGTGCATTCGGCCTCCGCGGATTGCCGCTCGCGATCCGCCTGGGCCGCGCGCACCTCGCTCTGCGCGCGGCCGGCCGCGGCCGTCGCGCGGCGCTCGGCCACGTGGCTGAGCCGCTCGTTTGCGAGCGCCAGGTCGCCCTCCAGGCGGCCGACCTCCAACCGGGCCTCGGCCAGTTGCCGCTCGACATCCGTGCGGCGCGCCTCGGACGTGTGCCGGCCCTGCACCGCCGTATCGCGGGCCCGCTCCGCCTCGGCGAGCCGCTCGCGCGCCAGCGGCACGGCCGCCGCCAACTCCCGGGCCCGCACGCCTAGGGCGCCGAGCGAGAGATCCAAGTCCTCGAGCTCCCGACGCACCAACGTCATCGCGATCCCGAAGCGCTGGTCGATCATCTTGGTGTACCGCTCCGCTTTTCCGCGCTGGCGCGCGAGACTCCGTACTTGCGTCTGGATCTCGGCAATCAGGTCCTCGAGCCGCGCGAGATCGGCCGCCGTCTCCTCCAGGCGGCGTTCGGTGCTGCGCTGGCGATCGCGGAAGAGCCCGATGCCGGCCGCCTCTTCGAACAACGAGCGCCGCTCCTCGGCCTTCTCCGACAGCAGCGCGTCGATCATCTTCGCCTCCATCACGACCGCCGCATCGGCGCCCAGTCCCGTGCCGCGCAGCAGGTCCTGGACATCGCGCAGCCGCACGGGCGAGCGGTTCAGGAGGTAGTCGCTCTGCCCCGAGCGCGACAGCCGGCGCGTGACCACGACCTCCTGATACGCGAGGGGGAGGGCTCCGTCGGAGTTGTCGAAGACGAGCGACACCTCGGCGACGTTGACCGGCCGACGCCCCGTCGAGCCCTGGAAGATCACGTCCTCCATCTTGCCGCCTCGCAGGAGGCGGGGCGACTGCTCCCCCAGGACCCAGCGCACGGCGTCGGAGATGTTTGACTTGCCGCACCCGTTGGGGCCGACGATGGCGGTCACGCCGGGTTCGAAGGGCAACTCCATCGTGCCGGCGAACGACTTGAAGCCCGCAAGCTCCAACCGCGTCAGTCTCATGGCGTGGTTCCCGTCCTGGTGACTAGGGTCGCCTGCACGCCGGCGCGCGCGAGTGCCGCCTCGGCGAAAGCCGCTTGCTCGGGTGTTTCGAACGCGCCGATCAGGAGTTGTCCATCGCCCCAGCGGGTGGCCGGGACGCCGAGATGCCGGAGGGAATCGGGCGTCCACGGACCGTGGACCAGGAGGGAGTAGGGTGCCTGGAGCAGGTCGCCCTCGCCCGGGTGGGTGGCGCCTTGCGCCCACAACGCCGCCCGGGCCGCAACCGCCGAGTCACGAATCGCGAAGCTGCCCACGAGGACCCGATACCACACGCTGCCGGACGCGCTTAGCATCACCGGCGCGACCAGCGCCGGGACGCCGGCCTGCGCGAGCGCATCCACGTGCTGCAGGGCCGGTGCGAGCGTGCCGTATGCGGCGAGCTGTACGGTCCACGAGAGCGAGTCGGCCCGCTGCGGCGCCCCGGCGCTGGTCGCGCCGGGCGGCGGCGATCCGGCGGCGGCTGCCGGACGCTCGGCGCTGCGCGCGAACAGCGCCCACCCCGCGGCCCCCGCCAGGGCCAACGCGGCGGCGGTGACGGCCGAGCGCCACGGCCGTCGTCGCGCCGGTGCGACGGGCGCGAGTGCGGGCGGGGCGCTCCATCGTTCGCGCACCACGCCAAGCATCGGCGTGCCGCGCTCCACGATTTCGGCCAGGGCGCGGCCCGTCGTGGATTCAGCGTCGACCCCGTCGGGGGCGAGGACAAGGGCTGCGTCCGGCACCGCCGACAACCGTGTCACGGACTCCGGGCTCATGTAGAGCAGCAGCAGGGCATCCTCTGCGCGGAAACCGGCGTGGAGGCGCCGCCACCGCGGCTGCCCCAGGAGCTCGGCGGCGTTCGCCGTGTACGACCCCACGCCAATGAAGAACACCCCGTGGAGGTGGTGTGCGGCCTTGGTGAGCGACACATCGTACTCGAACGCGTCGACAATGCCTTCCGTGGGCGTGATCCCCGCCACTTCATGCAGCGACGGCTCTTCGATGCCGAGGTCAACCAGGGCCACGCGGCGCCCGTCCGCGGCGGCCGCGCGCGCCACCGCCCAGGCCGCCTCTCCCGCCCAGCGCCGCTCTCCGGTGGCGGGCACGAGGGCGACGAGCGCTTGCCCATGCAGCAGCGACGGGACCAGATCGCCAAGGCGCGCGCGGGGCAGGGATCGCAGGGTCACGGCTCGGGCTGATAGATCCAGTAGGGGCGGCCGAGCTTGCGTCCGGTGGCCTCGGCTTGCGCGCGGGTGGGGTAGGGACCCAACACCACACGGTATCCCTCCTCCGGGCGCGACGGGGCGAGCACGCGGGCCGTGAGGCCGGCGCGCGTCAGCTGCTGCGCCATCTCGTCCGACCACGCGCGGTTGCGGGACACCGACACCTGGACGTACAGCAGCTCTCCACCGCCCGATGCGGCGGAGTCGGCGGCGACGCCGGCTCCGGTGGCGAGCCCCCATCGCGGGTGCCAGCGCGTGACGATCCAGAGATCGTCCCCCCCCCCGGCCCGGTGCCCGGTTTCGCGCAGCGCGCCGGCCGAGTCCGCGCGGTACACGACCATGTCGTCGCCCTGCCGAGTCAGCACGCTGCCGTCCGCCGCCACGACCGGCAGGTCCCACTGCCACGTCGTGGGGACGGCGCCGAGCAGCCGCTTGACCGGCAGATCCACGATCCACGCCGAGTCACCCGTCGCCGGGCGGGCGATCAGCCACCGGCCCAGCGGGTCGAGCCGGATCGTCGCGGCGGGGCCGGGCAGCGCGACTCCGTCGAGCTCCTCCAGCTCGAAGCGATCGATCACCGCGAGTCCGGGCAGGGTCCGTCGGGCGACGTACACGCGGTGTCCCGATGGGGAGAACGCGACGGCGCGGGGATGGTCGGGCAAGCGCACCAGGGCTTCGTCGCGACGCCCGAGCGGGTCGAGTAACACCACGCCTGAGTCGGTCGCCACCGCCAGCATGTCACCCCAGGAGCTTGCCGCGATGTCGCCGCCCTGGCCGAGCTCCCGGATCACGGGCGCCTGCGTCGCGGCGGCGGCAATGATCCGCATGCCATCCCGGCGGACCACCGCTACCAGCCGCTCGTTTCCGGCGCCGAACAGGTCCGTGGGCGCGTCGCCCAGCGCGGCGGGCCAGACGAACCGGACCCGGCGGGCGACCGTGGTGACGCGGCGCTGGTCGTCGACGCCGTAGAGCGTTCCATCGGGGCCGACGGTGGCCAGGATCACGCCGCTCGCCACGGAGTCGGTACGGCCGCTCTCGAGGTCGAACGCCAGGATGTCGTGTTTGGGCGTCAGGAGGTAGAGGAATTCGGTCTCGGGGTCGAGGCCCACGATGCGCTCCACGGGCGGGAGCCGGCCGCGGAGCAGGTTCAGGACGGGAGCGAGGTCGGGGAGCCGGTAGGTGCTGGGCTCCCCGCCCTTGGCGGGGAGGCGAATGACCAGCCCCCCGACCCGGCCCTGCCCGCTAACTGCTGGTTTGGCTTGTTGTTGTGACGACGCACCGGCTGGCGCTCGGGCGTCGCATGCGGAGAGCGCCAAACCGAAGGCGAGGAGGTGCGCGAAGCGATGCAAGTGGCCTCACCGGACAAGATAAAAGTCCGGCGAGGCCCATGCAAGTGGTTCAGCCAAGCGAAGTTAGAACGTGGGCCCGATACTGATCGTCCAGTATGGCTGGTCGTACTCCGGTGCCCGATCGAGGGGCAGCGTGTAGTCCGCGCGCAAGATCAGGAGGCCGAGAATGTTTGCCCGGACGGACCCGCCCCAGCTGCGGAGCGGGGAGCGCACCTGGTAGGGGTCGTCGCCGGCCTCACGCTGCCACTTCACGATCGAAGTCTCGTTCCATGTCATCCCGACGTCGAAGAACATGGCGCCCTGCACGGGGGGCAGCGTGATGCCGAGGATGGTGACATTGCTGGCGAGTGGGAAGCGGAGCTCGACGTTGGCCACCGCGAGCTTGGACCCGATCAACTGGTCCAGCGCGGCGCACCCGGTGCGTGTGTTGGCCTGCAGCGTGTTACGGCACTCGCGGTCCCACACGGAGCCGGCCGTGTATCCGCGGATCAGGTCCGGGTTGCCCAGGAAGTTCGGGAACGTGTCGGCGGCACCGCCGTAGCGTCCGAAGAAGTAGCCGCGGAACGCGAGCGTGAAGGGCCGGACGAAGAGGTACTGCCGGTAGTCGAAGGTTCCCGCATGGAAGGCCCATTCGCCGAACGTGGGCGCGTACTGAATCCGCCAGCGAGAGCCGGCGAAGGGCCCCACGGACCCGAACAACGTCCGATCATGCGCCAGGGCGAGGGACGGCTGCACGTAGTTGACGCTGGGCCCGGGCACCGTACGGATGCTCGAGCCGCCGACCGGGAGGTTGTAGTCGTTGAAGGTCCGCGAGACCTCGAGTGTGGCGTCGTTCAAATTGATGACGTTGACGCCGACCTCGACGCGGTTGAACCGGTTGAACGGGTAGTACGCTTGCGAAAACGCCTGGCGGATGACGAACCGGCGCAGGCGGCTGACTTGCGCGTAGCCGCTATCGGACAGCTGGCCGGTGAGGTCAACGCGGTCGCGCCGGGTGGGCGAGTAGAAGTAGATGGGCTCCTGCGACGCGCCCGCCACCCACGTGAGCCGGCGGCGCTGGTTGATGTACGCGCCGAGGATCTGCGCCTCATTGATGCGGCCGTTGAGGGCGCCGGCAAAGACCAGGTTGTGGTCTCCCAGGATGTCCGACAGCGTAATGGAGGACCCGCCGGTGACGCCGCTCCCGAAGTTGTCGCGGGAGTAGCCGATGGTGGGCCGCTGGATGACGTCCGTGCTGTAGCGGACGTGGTACGGATGAAACTGGAACGACGTCGTGTCGGGCAGGGCGAGGCTGGCCGAATCCATCAGCGCGTGGATCGAGAGGGGCGCGGATGTGGTATCCGCCGAATCCGCCGCGGCGTGCGGGGTAGCGCCCGACGAGCGAAAGCCGTCCTTCGACCGGTACGTCGAGGCGGCGCCGCGCGCCGAGTCGGCTGGCGAGGGGAGCGACACGGCCGGGGCCGCCGCGGTGGACACTCGGCGCTCCGGGCCGAGCAGCGAAGCGACGACCTGGGGGTGGTCGGCCGCCTTATACGGCGAGCGGCGCAGCGACCGCGGATTGTCGATCGCGTACACCTCGTAGCTCCCCCGGGAGTAATACGCGAACGCCAGCCGGTCGGCATCCCGCGCCCAGGACAAGACGGGCGAGAGCGGCGCGATCCCCGAGACGCCGGTGTAGAGATCCGTGAGCTGGTACGTCTGGCGGTCCCCGAAGTCGTACAGGTACACGTTCGAGATCCCGGTGCGGTCCGAGACGAACGCGAGCGACTTGCCGTCGGGCGCCCACTTCGAGTTGATGTTCTTGCCCTCCTCCATCCCGTCCAGCAGCTCGATGCGCCGGTCGTCGAGGTGATAGAGCGCGATCCGCAGGTTCCCGAACCGCAGCTCCTCGAAGTCCGTCTCGGGTCCGCGGTCGGTCGTGAAGGCGATCGACGTCCCGTCGGGCGACCACGCGGGATGCAGCTCGGCATAGCGATCGTCGGTCAGGCGCTCCAGGTCGGTGCCGTCGCGGTTCACGACGTACAGATCGGACAGTCCGCCCACGAACCCGGTGAACACGAGCCGCTTGCCGTCCGGAGACCAGGCCGGTGTCTGGATGCCGTCGAGGGGGACCCGGATGCGACTCGCCTCGCGGCCGCGCCGGAGGTCGAGGATGACGAGATCGTCCTTTTCCTTGCGCTTCGCGGTGAGGGCGTAGAACAGCCCGTCGGGCGAGAAGGCGCCGCTCGCCTGGATGAAGCGCAGGCTCTCGTAGTTGGTCGACAGCGCCGAGCGGGCGAGCCGCCGCTTGACCCGGCCGGTTTCCGCGTCGGCGAGCCACAGGTCGACGAAGAAGTCCGACCGCTCGCTGAAGAATGCGATCTGCTTCCCGTCCGGACTGAGGGCGGGGGCCAGGTGGAGCGTGCCGCCCGTCCGCCGGCGGGTGAGCACGGGACGCGCGATCCGGCGCGCCCGCTCGTGGTCCGCGATCTGGGGGAGGTACGTGGACTGCACGGCGTCGTGCCAGTCGTTCGATATGTCCTCGAGCGATTTGCCGGTCGCGCGCCGGAGGGCGGGCTCGATGCCGCCGTTCGCGGATGTCTCCAGGATCTCGCCGATGGCTTCGTCGCCCCAGCGCTCGCCGATGTACGCCCAGATGGCGTGCCCGAACCGGTAGGGGAAGATGTTGGGGTTGGCCGAGAGCTGCTCGATGGTCGGGAGCCGCCCCTCCAGGGCCGCATCCCGAAGCCACATCGTGGTGTGCGGGTCGACGGGGCCGACGGAAAGGTATTCCGCCATGCCTTCGATGAACCACCCCGGCGGGTTGACGGAGATCAGGGTCTGGATGCCGGCCCCCGGCCGCCCGCGGCTGTAGACGTCGTACTGGAACTGGTGCACCATCTCGTGCTGCAGCACATGCTCGAAGTCCGCGTAGGACCCGGTGAACGGCAGCACCATCCGGTGCTTGAAGAATTCGGTGACGCCGCCGAGGCCCTCGGCGGACGCGTCGGTGACGTTCGTCTGCTGGAAGTCGGACTGCGACGCGTACAGGATAATCGGTTTGCGGCTGCGGAACTTGTGGTGCAGCACCCGGGAGAGGCGCCCGTAGGACCGTTCCGCCATGCGCGCGGCGTCCAGCGCCGCGGGCCGCTCCCGGTCGTAGTAGTAGACGTCGAAGTGCTCGGTTTCGATGACCTTGAAATCGAACACGCGGTATTGGACTTTGTTCTGCCCGAAGTACTGCGCCGCGAGAGGGCTCGCGCCCACGAGCGCGAGCACGACGGCCGCTGCTACGGTCGGTCGCATTCCGGTCATCCTTTCGAGTCGGGCTCGCCCGCAGCGATCACGGGGGCGTCGCCCCAGAGGCGCTCCAGCTGATAGAAGGTCCGCTGCTGCGGGTGGAAGACGTGAACGACGAAGTCCACGTAGTCGAGCAGAACCCAGCGTCCTTGCACCAGTCCTTCCACATGGTGCGGGGCGATCCCCAGCGGCGCCAGCGCCGTCATGAGGTGCTCCGCCATTCCGCGCACGTGCGCGTCAGACGTTCCGGACGCGATCACGAAATAATCAGTGGCCGACGACAGGCCGCGCAAGTCGAGCACCACCGCATCGACCGCCTTGCGGTCGGCCAGCGCCGCCGTGACGAGCCGCACCGCCGGGTCCAGGCCCTGCCCATTCCCCGCGCGGGCCCGCTCAGGCATCCCGCTATTCACCAGCGGCGCCCTATGGATAACGCGCGCACCGCGACTTTGTTCCGTCTGCGACTGGCGAGCGGCAGCGTCTATGCCTCCTCGTCCTTCACCACCACAACGGTGATTTCAGGCCGCACGTCCGGGTGCAGCTTGATCCCGATCTTGAACTCGCCCAGGGACCGGATCGGCTCGGGCAGGTCCACTTTGCGCTTGTCGATGTGGATCCCCGCCTCCTCGAGCTTCCGCTGGATGTCGCCCGCCGTGACCGACCCGTAGAGCTTCTCCTCTTCGCCCACCTTGGCCGCGAACGTCAGCCGGACGGCGGCCAGCCGGCCCGACTCCTGCTCGGCCGCGCCGCGCTCCGCCGCGCGCGTTTTGGCGATGCGGTCCGCTTCGTAGGCGATCCGCTTCTTGTTCGCCTCGCTGGCGGGATACGCGAGCCCCTGCGGCAGCAGGTAGTTGCGGGCGTACCCGTCCTTCACTTTCACGACCTCGCCGGCCTGGCCCAGCTGCCGGACGTCCTCCCGTAGGATGATCTCCATCGACTCCCTCACTGTCCTTGCGACCGGGCCGCCAGGCGGCGCCGGAAGGCGAGCCATGTATCGGTGACGCCGAGCGTCCACAGGCCCGGCACGATCAGCAACAGCGGTACCGCAAGCACCGCCGCGATCGTCGTGTAGACGATGAGGGCGGCGCTGGAGACCCCCGCGGTCTGGGCGAAGGCCATGACGATGGCCGCCCCGCGCAGCAGGTACAACGTGGCGGCGACGAGCCCCAGGTTGAGCGCCGCGCCCTTGAGCCCGCCGAGCACCGGCACCAACCACACCGTGAGCGCGGCGACGAGGCTCCATACCCACTGGTCGCCGAACCGGAACTCGCGGAAGGGCGCCAGCGGCTCGCCCAGCGGCCGCGAGGCGATCTGGTGGTGATAGTGCCACGCGAGCGCGAGCCCCGCGAGCGTCTGCAGCACGGTGATGGCCGGCACCGTCGCCACGATGAAGCGCGCCACGGGATCAAACGCGGCGAGCATCTCGGGCCGCGCGGCGAGGAGCGCGTGCCCGGCTTTGTTGGCGAAGCGCGTGGCGTCCCAGTGCAGGGCGGCCGGGAAGTCGGCGCCCCACGCCACCCACCCGAGGGCCACCGTGGCCGCGCCGCCGCCGAGGATCGCGGCCAGCGCCCGAGCGAGGAACCCGCCCGGCCGGTAGAGCGCGAGCAGGACGAACGCCGCCGTAACGCAGACGGCGTAGGCGCGCAAGGCCGCATCCAGCGCGCCGGCCGACGGCCCCGTCACCGCCCACACGCTCACGCCCCCGGCCAGCACCAGCGCCACTCGCTCCTCGCGTCCCCGCGGGCGCGCGGCGAGCGTGAGCGCCGCGAACGGCAGCGCGAACAGGCTCACCGGAGCCCAGAGGGCGTAGGCCGCGACGCCGAGCGCCAGACGCCAGCGCCGGCCGGGCGTGCTCATTCAGCCCGTGTAGCCCTTGATGTACGGCAGGAGCGCGAGCTGACGCGCCCGTTTGATCGCGGTCGAAAGCTGGCGCTGATGCCGGGCGCACATGCCGGAGAGCCGGCTCGGCAGGATCTTGCCGCGCTCGGTGAGGAACCGGCCGAGCGTGCGCTCGTCCTTGTAGTCGAGGACGCGCACGCCGGACTCACACACCTGGCAGGTCTTGCTCGGGCGCCTCATGCGTCCTCCTCCAACAGGGCGATCGGCTCATCGTCCGGCGCGGGGGTGGACACGCGGGGGGGCTGGGGCTGCTCGCCCTCGGCCGCGATGACGAGGAATCGCAGCACGGACTCATCGAGCTTCACCGCCCGCTCGAACTCCGGGAGCCGGCTCGGCGCGGTCTCGAACTTCGCGACGACGTAGTAGCCCGTTTCCTTCTTTTTCACGGGATACGCGAGCGTCCGCTTCCCCCAGTGGTTGAACGTGGGGGCCGCCGCAGCGCCCTCCGTCACCAGCAGGCCGTGGAAGCGCTGGAGCTTTTCGGTGATGGCCGGTTCTTCGAGGGCGCTGTCGAAAATGTAGACTGTCTCGTAGCGACGCGTCAT
>Ga0214473_10005919_pt1 | contig 14636 bp, 12 predicted proteins | sample RVTome_7_FD_203509 | JGI IMG/M metagenome (GOLD analysis project Ga0214473, IMG submission 203509) | Soil microbial communities from uranium-contaminated site in the Upper Colorado River Basin, Wyoming, United States - RVT98D197 | ecosystem: Environmental > Terrestrial > Soil > Contaminated >... | reverse complement strand
AAGGAAAGTTAATAATGTCTATACCAGATGCAATCGGTACAATTCTGAGAAAACACTTTATCCAAGACAAAGAGTCAGAAACCAGATCGGCCAGCGATATAGATCTAGAGCGGTGTCCCGACTGTGGCAGCCGTGCCCTGGCATTCGAAACAGGCTGTGTCACATGCAGGAGTTGTGGATTTTCAAAGTGTGATTAAGGGAAGATAATTCATCCAATTAAGTCAGTACTTCCTCAAGAAAGAAAGCTTCTTAAGATCTCGCCTTCGTCGGCAAGACAGAGCTTTTCAAGTGCCCTCTTTTCAATCTGCCTTATTCGCTCCCGCGTAAGATCAAACATATTTCCTATCTCGTCTAACGTATATGTAGCCTCTTGATCTATTCCGAACCTCAACCTGATAATCTCCCCTTCTCTATCTGTGAGAAGTGTTAGAGCTTCTCTTATTCTCTTTGTAAGAGCCGCTTTTGCTATTGCCGAATCAGGAGCTGGTGACCCCTCATCAGCAACAAAATCCATAAGGGTGGTTTTCTCTCCATCCATTATTGGTGTGTCGAGCCTGGCTGCGTCATTTGTAGATTCCAAAATTCGTTTCACGCCTTCGACTGAAATACCAGCTAATTGAGCTATTTCCTGTGGCAATGGCTTCCTTCCCATTTGTTTATGAAGCATTGAACTTATCCTGTATACCTTGCTCGCCTGCTCGAGAACATAGACCGGAACTCTGATTGTTCTCGTCTGATCCAATAGTGCCCTCGAAATAGCTTGATGTATCCACCAGGAAGCATAGGTGGAAAACTTAAAACCCTTGGTGTGATCAAACCTCTCGACAGCCCTCATAAGACCCACGTTGCCCTCCTGGATTAAATCTGGCAGGGGCAGCCCCCTGACCATATATCTCTTGGCTATACTTACAACGAGCCTTAAATTAGCTTTGACAAACCTGTCCTTCATTGTCCTAGCCTTATCAGCATATACCCTCATAAAGGCATAGAGGCTATCCAACCTCCTAGAAATCACTTGATCTCTGCCATTCTTATGTCCATTTCTTTTACTTCTTGATTTTTTACTTTTCAGCAATCTTTCAATGTTATTTCTTAGTTCCTTGACTTTCGCTTCACATTTTTTTATCTTCGCTGAAACTTCTATCTCTTCCTTTGATGAAAGAAGGGGTTCTATTGCCATATCCTTAAAATAAACATATAGTAGTCGAAATTGTTCATCGGGAATCCACTCTTCCTGTTCACTCTTTTTTATTTCTGTTGATTCTGGTTCTTCAATGTCAAATTCAAACTCTTTTTCATCGACATCCAACATAAAATTATCGAATTCAAGAGGAGAAAATGAATCATCCTCATCTTCGATAAAGACATCCAAATCATCGACAACTGTTGCAGCGTGTTCATATTCGGAAAACTTTGTATTCATCTCTTCACCCTTTTTTAGCAATATCATAAAACAATAACTCTAAGGTCATAAATAATGTTCTTCAGTTATTACTAAAATTCGTAACCGACCTTTAAGAAGCTGGAGGCATAACTCTTATAACGTTGTAATCGTTTCCCTATGTCTCCACCCAATCACATTCTCAAAAGCAATAAATAGCGATTTTTTATATTATAGGGATATGGTAATAATTTGTCAAGAACTTTTCTTCGCACATGCAAAAAATGGATTATGTCATTTTATGCTTCTGGACTGTAGAAATATTGGCATGAACTGCTCAATTCTACGCATTCGCTAACTGATGGTTCTGGAGCAATTCGTTAGTTACTCAGGTAAACAAAAGTGAATAAGACATTAAAAACATTAAAAAAAGTCACTCTATCCTTTCCACTATCGCTTCCATTCCTTCTGTTCTTTGAAAGGAAATTGCGTATTCTCTTGCCTCTCCCTGTGTGTTGAATTTACCAATCCTCACTAAGTACCAATTTTCACCAAGCGAATTGACATATGGTACAATATACGGTTTGTAACCCGCTAAATTTAATTCGTTTAGTGCTTTGTTAGCCCTCTCTATCTTTTTGAATGCGCCGACCTGAACTGTAAAGCCTCCTGTCTTCTCAATATCAATCTCTTGCTCGCCATCGTCAAATTCTTGAGAGTTGTTTTCATTGACTTCGCCTTCGTCTGCGTCGCCTGGCCCTACCTGCTGCGAATACGTATCGGCAACTGATTGTCCCACATGGGAGGATAACCGCTCTTGAATAGAGACTTTTTCCTCTTCTATCAAATTCCGCTCCCCTCCTCCTGGACCACCAATCCTATCCCCCAACACGGTGGACTGCTCCCTTTGAGCTTCTTTTTTAACACCAACACTTAAATCCATATCCCTGACCTTAATTCCGACATACACACCGACGCAAAAAGTAAGTAGAATTATCACTAATTGCCGGGCCGATCGAGTCCATGACCGCCGTTTACGATCCGTAAATATCAATCTTGGTTTTATTTCTTTCATACCCCTCTCACGCATCCACTTTCATGCCGAAGGGGGGATTTGAACCCCCACGGGCTCACACCCACTGGATCCTGAATCCAGCGCGTCTACCAAATTCCGCCACTTCGGCTTAGGATAAATAATACAATAACTAGTTGTCAATGCTAAAGCTATTTCAGGTTATCGGGGGAAAATCCGGTGTTAAAGTATTTAAAAAAGTCTGAATTGGAGGGGATAACAAAAAGTGTATCTGGTGTTACGGCATTTTCATATGCCTCCAAGGTTCTTTGAAAACTATAAAATTCCGGATCCTTATCGAACGCCTCTGAATAGATCGCCGCAGCCTTGGCATCGCCTTCTCCGCTCAACTTCTGTGACTTGGCATATGCCTCTGCGAGTATGATTTCTCGTTCCTTATCGGCCTGAGCCCGTATCTTGGCAGCTTCCTCCTCTCCCTCAGAACGATATCTCTTAGAAATTCTATCCCTCTCTGCCACCATTCTCGCAAAAACACTCTCCTGTACTTCCTTTGGGAGATCGGCTCTCTTGATCCTGACATCAATCAGTTCTATTCCAAAATCCTTTAATCTCTCTCGAGCCTTATCAGCAACTGCATCCATAATAGCTTCTCGATTTTCCGCTATAATATCCTCATAGTCGAACGATGCCAATTCTACCCTCATTTCTGAAAATACTATATCTTCAATTCTCGACTTAGCTCCGAATTCAGTTATTAGACTTTTGAAAAACGCTAATGGATCCTCAATCTTCCAATGGCTTATGTAATCAACGATCAATCTCTTTTTATCAAGCGTAAGGTATTCTCCCGGTGGTGCATCAGTGTAAAGTACCCTCTTATTAAACCTATGAATTTGCTGAACAAAGGGGGTTCTGGCATGCAAACCCGCATCCTTCACAGTTGCTACGTATCGACCAAACTGTGTAATTATGACCTGGTCTGTTTCGTATACTATGTACAGCCACTGAGGCAATACAATTAATAATAAAATTAGGATTATAATTATTGCAATTGGCCGAGATTTCATATTTACCTCAGATGGTCTCCTTTTTAATCGAAATTAATTGAAATTCCAACATATATCTTCCTTATTTTTCATTCTGTTTTTTACCCATTTCTCCTAACGGAAGGAATTTGAGAATATTGTCACTCGCCTCAGGACCTATCACAACCTTATTTGCGTTCGGCAAAACTTGCTCCATTGTCTCAATATAAAGCCTTGTAGCTGTAACTCCCTTTGCTTTTTGATATTCCTCTAGGATCTCCAGGAACCTCTCTGTATCACCCTGTGCTTTTATTACCCTTTGCTCCCTGTAAGCTTCTGCAGCCCTTATCCTCTTCTCAGCCTCTCCTCGCGCCTTTGGTATTATGTCCTCTGCATATCCCCTTGCTTCGTTCGTAAGCCTCTCCTGATCTTCCCTGGCCCTTACAACTTCATTAAATGAATCCTTGACCTGTGCAGGTGGATCTACTACCTGTAATTTAAAATCAGTGATTAAGAGGCCAGCTTGATATGTATCTAGCAGTTGTTGTAGAAATTTCCTCGAATCCTCCTGGATCTTAACCTTGCCAACTGTGAGGGCATCATCAATTGTTGTTCTACCTATAACACTCCTTAATGCCACTTCGGCAGAATCCAATAATACCTTGTCTGGATCCTTTACCTTGAAGAGATAATTCGAAGGGTTTTTGACCTTGTATTGAACAATAGCTTGTGCGTCGACAATATTTTCATCCCCTGTGAGCATTAAAGATTCCTCAGGAATGGGTCTATATCTGGGATTTGTCCTAAAACCGATCTCAACCCTTCTTACGACAGCCATATTTACCAACTTCACAGTTTCAATTGGTGCGGGTAAATGATATCTCAGACCAGGCTCTGACCGACCTACTTCTTTCCCAAAACGTAAAACTACACCAATTTCCCCGGGTTCTACTGTATAAATACCTGCAGCAATCCATATGGCTAATATTATTATTATAATAATTGGCCATAGCCTAAATCCCCTACTTCCCCCATTCCCGGTCTTTCTCAACCAGTACTCACGGATCTCATTCCAGATGGTTTTATCTTCACCAAAACCGTTTCCTCTAACCACAAATTCCCTCCAACAAAGGTTTACGTTAGTCTAACCTATGTACGAATATCGTCAAATGTCCCTAAGTCATTAGATTTTTTGTTTAATCACAGATTCATGCGCAAAATGGCTTTGCCCAGAATAAGCTGAAATGCATTATAAATGCTAAACAGTTTGATAATAATTATAGAAAGGAAACTTTTAAAATAGAATAGAATTCCTTCAAATTAAACCATTTCCTCGTTGAACGATATCAACTTATCCAATGTTTCTCTTTGAATTTGTTCGATTTCGGTCCTCACCCGAGTAATTTCATCAGTCGATTTTCCACGCTCTCTACATTCATCAAGCATTAAGTCAAGCTTTGCTAATATGTGCCTTAACTTGGTTTGTGCTTCTATGTTAGCATTTATTTCCAACTCTTCATTTTCCCACTCTCTTTTTGAATATGAAAGCAGCTCCTTAGCTTGTATAAGTAATTCCCTTAATGCATCTCTATAACCCTGAAGTAGCTGATAGATAACAGCTTTAATCTCTCCCACTTCGCCCGGATCGCGCCATAGTACATTTTCTAAAATATTTAAGTCACTCTCTATGACTTCGTCCCGCCCTGAGAGGCACGCCTTCGATCTAAGCAATGAGATAGACTGTTTGTATCGCCTATCAGATAGAACAATACCCTTTTTCTTGAGCTCACTCCTCAGACGCGAAACCAATTTTATGACATGCGGTGGAACCGGAATGTCATTAACATGTGATTGACACTTTTGAATCTCATCCAAAGTTATTGATGTAACACCATCATCAATCTCTTCTGTATGCAACATTTTTAAGAACCTAAAATCCTCCTTAACATAATCTACTACATACCTGAGCAAAAACCTATCATACAATGCTTCGAGCTCATCTTCTTCAGAGGGAAGCTCATTACTCGCTCCGAAGAGTGAAATCAGTGGCACTTGAACCACATCAGTACTATTATAAAAGATTCTCTCATTCATTATGGTGAGAAGTGTATTTAATATTGATGAGCTGGCTTTGAACACCTCATCAAGAAAAGCTATGTGAGCCTCTGGTATTTTCCCATTAATAACCCTGCGATATTCATCGTTCTCAAGTCCCTTAAGGCTAACTGCTCCGAAAATTTCCTCGGGAGTAGTAAACTTTGTGAGGAGCCATTGAAAATAACGGGCTCCGTCTATTCTCTTACATACCTCATGAACAAGCTGAGACTTTGCAGTGCCTGGCGGACCAATAATTAGCATATGATTGCCGGTGAGAAGTGCACATAAAGCGCCTTCTATAACCTCGTCTCTTTCAAATAACCTACTTCTCAACTCCTCGATTATCTTTCTTAATATTACTACCTTTCTTTCCATGAGATTATACGTACTCCTCTCGACTGCCCAGAAGAACCTTTTCTTATAACGGCCTCTACCGTCCTTAAAGTTGGATTCTCTTCACCAAGGATACCAGAAGAGATCACAGAAAACACATCGCTCTCCCCGGAACTTAAAACAACACCACCAATTCCTGAGCTAATCTTGAGTGTTGGGTCAACGTCCTTAATGATTTCGTTCACCTTCTTTCGATCAATGATGGAGTTATCTTTTCTAGCCTCCATAACCCCTTCGGCGATTCTATCCGCAATATCATCCTTCAAATCTTCAGGTGAGGAGCTCTCTTGTCCTTCTATTGCCGAAACTGCCGCACCCTTAAGAGATGAAATCATGACGGGTTTTGAGGCCGTACTGAAGTTTACCTTTTTATCGGCGGGATACACGGTAACATAATTCTTAATCTTTTCGAAGAACTCTTCATCCATACCACGTATCATGCGTATTTCGTCAACACTATCAAGTGGGCCATTTTTTATATTATATGGATTTTCAAGGCCGAGATAATAGTCAGCCCCGGCACCCGATGAATCTTGGTCATTCTGTCCCCCCTTTATGGGGTGATCAAGCCAATTTATTAAGCTCGCTATAAATAAGTCAGATTTTCTAGGGTCTACATCTAGAATTCTAAAGAGCTGCGCCGCCTCAGTTTTTACCTGCTGGTCAACCCTATTTGACGATTGATTGACAAGTGCATTCAAATTGATCTTTGAACGCTCGTCAATAACCGTGAGTGAAACATTTCCATCACCAACCGGAAGGACCGGTACTCTGATAGACCATATTTCATCGGATTCTTCACCCTGATTGTTCAATAGACTAGTAGCTTTCTTTAAGTCTTCGAGCGGAGTTTCCTTCATCGCCCCCGCAACAACATTTACGCCCGACTTTGCAATGTATCTAGCCTTGATATCATCTCTGGTGTTTGCGGAGATCTCGGAATCTATCTGTGTAAAATAGATAAGATCAACGACAAGGGTCGTAAGAATTGCCGTGACGATGAGTACGATAATAAGAACCACCCCGCTATCAGACTTGTTTCCCTTAAGATTTTGTCTCATACGAAAATTACTTTTCATCCATAATCACCGAAATATAGGAGAGCACACCGAATGCTACTCACCTAAAGGTATCAAAATCAGTGTGCTAAATTGAACATCTTCCCCTCTAGGACTCCTCATAGTCAATGTAATTTCGACAACCTTGGGAAGTGAGCCCGTTTGATCCGAGTTAAACTCATCAACAAAACTCTCCTCGCTATCATTCTCGGTCATGTATGTTAAATTAAATCTGACCAAGTTTTCAGAAATCGGATATCTTATGCCCCCCGAGTCGGTACCTATCCGAGGGTTTTCTTCTCTCATAAGGTAGAAAAGATCGGACTGTGGAACAGGTTCCAAGTAATAACTGATCTCAGCTTGATCCGAATCCACGGAATTTAATGCAGGTTGGCGAGAAAGTGAGGTAAGGGTGACCCTGCTGTTATCTCCATCCTTTGTACCACTAAAAAATGAAGCGGTTGGGATTAATGAATTATCGAATACCTCACCCCTTGGGTATGCCGATTGAAAGTCTTCTGTCATTTTGGAAAAAACAACCCTAGCTTCGTGATAGAGATCGAGTTCACTTTCCGCAACGTCCTTGGCCTTTATTATCTGGAAAAAAGATGAATACAGAACTGTTAAGACAATTGAACCAATAAAAATAGCCAGGAGCACCTCAATCAGGGTAAACCCCTTTTCAGTAATCAGATAATGCCATTGAAACTTCAAAATCTTTTTTACCATCATCCCATGTAATCCGTAATATTACAATTCTTATCTCTGTATCCAGGTTTGGAATCTCATAAGGCATTACAGAGAGAAACCAGTTAAATTCTGGCGCCTCTTCAAATTGTCCCTGCTCCTGCCTTATCTCAGGATAGCCTTCGAGCTCAACCTCAGCCAACTTCCGTTGGGCAAGCAAACCTGCTATGGAGAGGTTTTTTGACTGTGAAGCCATAATTAAATTTCTGTTGACAGCACCCAGTAATACTGTAAGTCCGGCTCCTAGAATCGCTACAGCAACAAGTACCTCCAATAGAGTAAATCCATTATTAGATTTTGCATGCTTAATTCTTGCTGAATCATCGTCCCTAGGGACTCTACATTTCAGCAAATAATTTAAAAATGACCTATTTATTGAGTACATCCACATATTCATCAAATACTATAGTGCCACCGGTATAGGGCTTTGTTGCCAACGTGTAGTATTTCCCGTCATCAGACTCGAGATGAATCACAGCGGGTTCTACAAATCCAGTTGGCAAGAATAGTATGAATTGTTCATTCTGCCCAAGTGAATTAACTCGGCTTCGATCAGTCATCACATCTTTGAAGGATAAACCCTCCGGTAGTTTTCTCTTCTTCAATGTGGGGTCATCAGGAATTACAAATTCATTTCCCTCCTGAACCTCGACCCAGTACTCTTCATTGTCTAAATCGAACGATAGCTTATAGATCTTTTTTTTAAAAGCAGCCTCGTTGTAAAGATACTTGATAATACTGGCCATTCTTCGCGAGGTGCTTTTAATATTGACATCATTTAGATCCTTAAACTTTGGAATTGCTACCAGTAGAAAGAAGCCCAATAGAATCATGACTGCGGTAAGTTCTATGAGGGTAAAACCTTGCTTATCCTTCATTGTATGTTACGGTTAGATATATCTTCATCGCTTGGATATACACCATCCGGGCCTGGTGATATTATCTCAAATGAACTATCGTGCGTTTGATCTGGTCCTACGTAGATAAAGTCGTTTCCCCACTGATCTAGGGGAACCTTACCACCCTCAAGATAACCATCAGAGGAATAACGTTGAGGAATTCTTCCTGTAGTCGGTGGGACTACCAAGGCTTCTAGACCCTGCTGAGTTTCGGGATAGAATCCATTATCAATCTTAAACAATTTCAATGCCGATTCCACTTGCTTGATCTGTATCTTAGTTTGCTCCTTCCTAGCTTCGTCCAATCGCCCCATAACGTTCGTACCGACTATATAAGCTAGCCCTGCAATTATGATCAAAACGACCATAATCTCAATGAGCGTAAATCCACCCTGTAATCTCATGTATTACCTCCTATTTTCCAATCGTAGATGTTAAATCGAATATCGGCAGAAGTATAGCAAAAACTATAAATCCTATTATAACACCTATTATCAATATCATAACAGGTTCAAGTAATGATGTAAGCGTTGAAACGTAGGTCTCAACCTGCATATCATACATATCTGCAATCTTAACCAGCATTTCTTCCATCTCTCCTGTTTGTTCCCCTACCGCAATCATCCTAGTCACGAGTGGAGGGAAGACTCCACTCTCTCTGAGCGGAGTCGCAAGGCTCGTACCCTCCCTAACATTCTCCCGGACGTTTCTCAAGGCTTGAACATAGACTGAGTTTCCGACCACCGCTTCTCCGATCTCTAGTGCTTCGAGGAGTGGAATACCACTCCCTATGAGTGTTCCAAGAGTACGAGTGAACCTGGAAATTGCAACCAACTTTGCTATTTTGCCAAAGATAGGAACCTTAAATATTAAACGGTCATAAAATTGCTTACCCCTATCCGTTTTTTTAAAGCGAAAAATAAAGAAAACTATAGCCCCCAAGACAACTAAAAGAGCAATCAGATTATTCGAAATGAAGTTGCTAAAACTTATTAAGGCAAGTGTGATTAGTGGTAGTGATTTACTGCTCTCTTCAAAAATTTTTGCAATCCTGGGAATCACGTACGACATCATAAAGAAAAGCACGCCACTGCCAATTAAGAACATGAAAATAGGGTATACCATGGCACTTCTCACGCGGGCACGGAGTGCTGATTGCTTCTCAAGAAAATCCGCAAGCCTCAGGAGAACAATGTCCAACGTCCCACTAGATTCCCCCGCTTTTACAATATTTATGTAAAGGTCCGAAAAAACCCTCGTGTGCTCATTCAGAGCATTCGCCAATGAGCTACCCTCGCTAATCCTATCTTTGACTTCGGTAAGTACCTGACTGAGCTTTGGATCTTCAGTTTGCTCACCAAGCGCTTGCAGAGAGGCTTCAAGTGGAAGCCCGGCCGAAATTAGTGTAGAAAACTGTCTCGTTGTAACCGCTAGCTCCGAGGAGCTTATCCCCCTTAACCGAAAAATTCCCCTACCCTTATCCTTCTTCACTTCCTTAAGCGATGAAAGAAAAACCCCTTCCCGTTTTAACTTATCTGTCGCTGATTTTGGGGAATCTGCATCAACTATTCCCTGCAGAGACTTTCCCCTCTCATTAATTGCTTTGTATTTATATACAGGCATATTATTATAATTGAGATATCTTTACAGATAAGATCAGAAATTACTTCAACTATATATACTATGATTTCGTATCAATGATTATCGCTTTCTTCTGCAACACGCATAACTTCATCTATCGAAGTTTGTCCTTTAAGAACCTTTTCCGCGCCATCCATCCTCAGTGTTGTCATACCATGCTCAACGGCTTTCCTCTTAATGGTGGTAGAATCCACCGTGCTTAGGGTAAGATTCCTGAGGTCGTCATCAATAACAAGAATTTCAAATATTCCACTCCTGCCAGCATATCCAGTACCCAGACACTCGCTGCATCCCCTCGCCCTATATAGACCTGATTCAGGTACCTCACTCCTATCGATTCCAATCCTGATGAGTTCGTCACCTATCGGTGTATAGGGCTCCCTGCATTTACGACATAGTATTCGTACAAGCCTTTGGGCTACCACTGCAATGAGAGATGATGCTACTAGGAATGGCTCAATACCCATATCGATCAACCTGGTAATTGCACTGGCAGAGTCATTAGTGTGTAGAGTAGAAAAAACCAGGTGCCCCGTTAGCGAAGCGTGTATGGCTATGTCCGCAGTATCTCTATCCCGTATCTCTCCCACCAATACTATGTCCGGGTCCTGACGGAGAATGGACCTCAGTCCATTGGCAAAGGTCAAATTTACTTTAGGATTGACCTGTATCTGGTTTATTCCCAATATTTGATACTCAACTGGATCCTCAATAGTGATTATTTTTTTATCAGGAGAATTTATTCTCTCAAGAGCAGCATAGAGGGTAGTCGTTTTCCCTCCACCAGTTGGGCCTGTCACAAGAATTATTCCATGGGGGCGATGAATAAGTGAATTAATAGTCTCAAGCTTTTTACCAAATAGACCAAGATCCTCTAAACTGAGAAGAACCGATGATCGATCGAGTAGCCTCATCACAATGCTCTCACCGTGAGAAGTAGGTACGGTAGAGATCCTGACATCCACATCTCGTCCAGCAACTTTAACGCGAATCCTGCCATCCTGAGGCTTCCTCTTCTCAGCAATATCGAGCTCTGCCATAATCTTTACCCTGGATATAACGGAAGATTGAAGCTTTTTGGCAACCCTTGTAACCTTATGGAGCATCCCATCCTTTCTGAATCGTACAACCACCTCTTTTTCAAAGCACTCTATATGAATATCGCTCGCCTTCTCCTTTACTGCCTGAAATAGTAGTGAGTTTACAAATCTAATTATTGGCGCTTCATCATCTGCTTCGAGTAGATCCTTCGGTTCTTGTAGTTCGGATTCCGGAATCCCCATCGACTCGTGGTGTACCATGTCACCTGTCATTTCCTTATCGCGTTCATAGACCTTGTTTATGTTATCCATAACTACATGGCTCAATGCAAGATGAGGTTCGATTTCACAACCGAATAGAGACTTCACCTCATCTAGAACGTATAAATCCAAAGGTGGTGCAACAACCACAACAACCCTTTCACCTTCTTTTCTTAGTGGAATAAGCTTATATCTTTTCGCGAAGCTTATAGGCAAGAGCTTTACAAGCTCAGGGTCGATATCTCGTTCGGACATTTTCATGATATGTGGTATTTCATAGAACTCGGAGAAGACCTCCAGCATGTCTTCATCTTTTAGAAGATTCGATTTTAGCACCGCGTCCTCAAACCGTTCTCCATTATTCGATGTCAGCTCTTCTATCCTAACGCTTGCCTCTGGGTTTTTCTCTACGATAATCTCTTCAAGACTCCTCACTTCTTCAATAGACCTCCTGTTTCTCAAATCCCCTTTGCTGAATAAGCATATTCCTCCTCTGTCTCTGTTCCAGGATCTGCTGCATGTCTTCTTCATTCTCTACGATTCTAGGGGTAAGAAGTATCATAAGATTTATCTTGTTTCTCTCATATCTCTTAAACTTAAATAAATTACCAAGTATGGGTATATTACCCAGAAGAGGAACCTTATTTTGAATTGAACTTTCCCTGTCCTGTACTAATCCTCCGATTACGATTGTCTGACCATTTTTCACAACTACTGATGAATCAGCCGTCCTCGTATTTGTAGCGATACCGAATTCAGCCGTATTAAGGTCTGCTGGTGTTGGAGCTATAGCCGATACCTCTGTATAAATGTTCAAATTTAGATAATCGCCTTCACTGATTTGAGGAGTAATGGCCAGCCTTATGCCTACAGGCTGCCTGTCAATTGTCTGAACAGTGACACCAGCGTCGCCAACTACACTGCCGGTAGGAAATGGAATCACATCGGCAACGACTATTTCTGCCTCTTCATTATCTGTTGTAATAATGCTAGGAGTGGATAGAACATTAACGTCAGTCAAAGATGTGAGTGCCTGGAACAGAGCACTAAAGGATGGTATAGGGGGTATAGGTCCTGAACCATCGGGATCAACCTCTTCGCCTAAAACACCCAAAAAAAGCCCGGACAAGCTGTTGGTTAGATTAAGAGAAGCCGCTGGGTCCGCAGCCAAACCAAGAAGGCTTGGAACCCCAGGCAGTATTGTCCCGCCAAACCCTAGATCGTTACCGTTATTGAATGTAAAGCCTATACTCAAATTTGTACCTAAGGCTGTGATATTACTTAGACTCACCTCAAGAATGGCAGCTTCTACATAAACCTGCCTTCGTCTGACATCCAACTCTTCTATAACGCGTCTTAACGCCTCAAATTCCTTACGAGTACTTACAATAATTACAGAATTTGTAGCGGTGTCAGCGGTTACTCTCAAACCCTCCTCCCCCACCACACTAACAGTGGAAGTAGCTGCTCCTGTAGTTTCCCCTCCTCTGATTCGTTGTCCTCCAGCTTGCCCGGCATAAGTTTGTCCGACAGCTCCCCTTCCGGTTACTGTTTGCCCAAAAGCGCCACCCCCAAATGTACCACCCCCAAATGTACCGGCTCCAGTCCTACGAGCCCCAATGACAGCCTGACCTCCCGTACTCACGCCGCCGCCGCCTATTAGACCAGATATGACTGCAACCACCTGCTCAGCATCCGCGTTTAGAAGGTGAATAACGTAAATTCCCTCTTCAGGTTCCTCCGTTTCAACATCTAGTTTTCTAATTATCGAATTTATCTTCGGCAGGTCCTCAGGATAGGCGATAACAATTAGGGTGTTTGTCCTATCATCCACGATAACCCTGAACCCCGCCGTATTGGATTGACCTGAAGGCGGAGTTGCACCAACCCGGCTTTGCACCCTCTCCCGAGCCCTTGATGCGGCGGTCCCTCTTTCCGCTGGAGAGGTCGTCTGAGCAGGGGCCCGAGTGGTTGAGACGGAGCCAGTACCACCTAGAATCTCCACGAGCTTTGCGGCTACATCGGCCGCATCACTATTAACTATTTTTACAAACTCAATCTCCTTCTTAAGATCAAGATTTTCAATAATATCGAGTAACCTATTAATATTGGCTCTAGTCTCAACTATAATCAGGGTGTTCAAGTCAGGATATACAGCAATATCGCCATCTGGAGAAATAAGTGGCTTGAGAATGTTTGCAATATCGCTGGCCTGAATATTTTTCAAAGGCACAAGCCTCGTTATAAAACTCTCAGAAGATTCGCCGGCAGAAACTCCAACTTCGGTAGGAATGCTTTCAGTTTTAATATCTCTCTTCTGAACTACCTTGTTTATGCCATCCTTCTTAACGATTGAAAACCCGTTTAGATCTAAAATTGTTTCAAATAGTTTTAGTGAGTTCTGTTTCTTGAAACCCCCCTGCGGTGTTATGATCGTTACTTGCTTCCCTTTTACCGAATCATCCAGGATAAATGTCTCCCCCGTAATCTCGCTCATCGTCTGAATCAAATCTCTTATATCCATTTCCGTTTGCAGGTTTACAATTTCTTCCTCGGGACTAACTGGTGATTCTGCAGGTTCTGCTCCTGATACACCTCGCCCCTCTTTCCTCTCAGTAATAGTCTCCCCTCCTCTTCCTTGAGTTTTAGGCTCACCTTCATCGGTCTCAGATACTAGGTCTTCGCTAACCGCTTCTTTACGTTGGGACCCGTCCACACCTTCTTCACCCTCGCGCACGACCTCTACCTTCGGGCTTTTGACCCTTAGTGGGATGATCAAGAACTGGCCGGGAATTACGTTAGCATTCTCTACCAAACCGTTTATATCTAAAATTTCCTGGACCGATAACTGAAATCTTTTAGCTATCCCCTCTAAGGTGTCCCCTTCTCTAACCAGGTACCTTATCTTCCTTGCAGTTGATTCAGCTTTATGAACCTCTTTTCCCTCCGGGCCTTGTTCCCGTGATTCGGGAGAGGGGTCAGTCTGAGCTAGCGATGCCTTTTCTCGCTTCTCATTCCCTCTTAGACCTGAAGAAATTACGTTGCCCATATCACTATTTAC
>Ga0214473_10005918_pt1 | contig 14637 bp, 12 predicted proteins | sample RVTome_7_FD_203509 | JGI IMG/M metagenome (GOLD analysis project Ga0214473, IMG submission 203509) | Soil microbial communities from uranium-contaminated site in the Upper Colorado River Basin, Wyoming, United States - RVT98D197 | ecosystem: Environmental > Terrestrial > Soil > Contaminated >... | reverse complement strand
TCCCCGTTCCACACCACGCCCCAGCGACCGTCGACGACGCCGCGTTTGGCACGGCGCGGAATCCATGGAATCGGGCTCGAGGTCGAGGGAACGGCTCGGTCGAGCTTACGGAGAAGGGTCTCGGCGATCCCTTCCTTCTCCAGCAAGGCTCCGATGCGGCGGATCGTGCCCTTGTCGCCGAAGCGCCGGGTGAGATCGACGAGTTCAGAGGCTGTGACGCGCTTCGCCTTGAGCTCGCTCCGGATCCACCGGTATCCGCGGGGCAGGCTCTCGAATCGGGCCCAATCGTAGACGGCATCGACCAGCGCTCGAGCCCGCGAGGAGTAGATCGCGGGCGGGCCTGACATGCCGGCGACCTCGTCGGTCGCTCCCAGGCGTGAATCTGCGACCTTGATGAGGCTGAGGTTCACCGAGCCGATTCTCCGGTCGCCGGAGAGCTGGTTGTTGTAGGCATAGACGCGATTTGGTATCTGTTCATCGAAGCCGTAGCGGTTGAACGCGTTCAAGCCGCAGATCTGGTAGCGCCCGCCGCGCGCGGCCATGAGCGTGTTCAGGGCGAGGCCTTCGTCGGGGGTCCAGAGGCCACCAAGAGGCAGACGCGGCGGCACGAGGTAGAGGCCACGCCAGACGCGCGCGATCATGCCCGCGCGCGCCAGGCGACTCAGGAGCTTGCGCTCTTGGTCGGCGCTCAAGCGCATCGGCCCGCGCAGATCGCCGGTCCGCACCGTGCTCCATCCACGCATCTGCGTGTAGGTCAGGAGCTGCAACTCCATGCGCCCGATCTGTCGCTTCATTGCCGTATTCTATTTCATTGATAATCCTCTAGCAAGGTATTTACAGGAAAGTACAAGACAACCCCTGCACCGCGATTTCCCCGCGCATCAGGCGCGGCAGCAGGAGGTCGCGGGCTGCGCGGAGTTGCTGGTTCTGCGCATGCATGTTGTTGGTCTGCGCGATCGAGCCCAATTCGGATCTCGGTCCTGGAAGAATGGTGGAGGTGGAAGGAACGGCCACCACGTCGTTCAGCCTGGTGGCACAGTGGATGACCACACGGAAGTGGATCGACGCCTGCTTGGTGTGGATTGTGGTCGACGTCGTCTACGTGGGCATGTATCAAGAACTCAAGCCGGCGAGTCGCGTCGGGGAACTTGGACCATGAACCGGCCACCAGGATTGCCCCGTCGCCGTTGACACGATGCGCGCGCAGCCGCTGACGATAGGCAGCATGCGCGGCCTCCCGACTTTGACGGAACGTCACCTATGTCAGATGCCCCGGCAACAACGGAGGATCCCGGCGTCTCGCACCCGCTGTCCGAAAAGCGGCGCGGCTGGAATTCTCGGGGCGGATCGTGCGCCGAGCGTGGATTCGGATCAGCTTCTGGCGGAAAGGCTGCGTCGCCCCCGCACGAAGCGCGCGGTCAAGGCAGGCCGGGGCGGCAGGGGTATAGCGTGCGCATGACGCAACCTGACTGCTGAACTTCTTCCTCAGGAATACGGCGCAGGCGTTCCCCAGCCTAACGACCTGACGATGCTGACGGTCGGGCGCTTTTCGAATGGAGCCAACTGAGATTGAGGGAACGATATCGTGCGGCTGAAAGCCCCACGCCCCTGACTCTCGGCGTGGGGCGACCTCTGTACGGCCGCCGGCGTTGCGGGCCGTGATGCTCTGCACGAAGAGTTCGAGGCGGTGTCACTTTCGCAGCCTCAGTTCCTCGATGACGCCGGCGTCCACCCAGTAGACCTGATAGCCGCGGACGAAGAACAGGTAGCGGCCGTCGGGCGATGCCACGGGGAGCGATTCTCTTCCGGGCGTGTTGACCGGAGCACCGAGCGAAAGCGCCGATCCCCACCTGCCGTCGGCGCCGCGGAAGCTGACCCAGAGGTCGGCGTCCTTGCTGAACAGCATGTAGCCGCCGTCTGGTGCAACAAATGGCATCTCGCCAGTGCGAGCAGCCTCGAACTGCCCGGCAAGGCTCTCGGGCTCGGCGTACCGTCCGCCTGCGAGGCGCGAACGGAAGAGGCCAGTGGCGCCCTTCCAGTTCGAGCTGAAGTAGACGGCGCCCTCCCGATCGACCCAGAACTGCCAGTGCTGCGGCAGCGCGTTCACGACCGGGTCAAGTGGACGAGGCTCGCCCCACCCGTTCGCGGTCCTGTCGGCGACCCAGATGTTCTCCTTTCCTGCGGTCGATCCACCCTGGAGCGGGCGGCGCGCCATGTCGTAGATCTTCTTTCCATCGGCCGACACTACGGGGACGTCCTCGAGAGGAAGGCTGCCAGCCATCGCCCGTTGCGGATAGGTCCAGCGATCGCCGTCGCGCCGAGAGGCTAGCGTCCGTCCGGTCCCATATCCCGAGTCTCGCGGCGGGATCGACTCACTCCAATAGGCCTCCCGGCCGTCGGGCGAAAAGACGATGCTGCTGTGCACGTTGAAGTGGCCGCCAACGATGCCGACCGCGAACTCCTCGGGTACACGCCCGGGAGGCTTTTGTCCGAGATAGTTGCCGGTCAGTTCTGGAAACCTCGGCGCGCCGACGTCGGCTCCGCTGGTGGCGAGCACTCCCGCGACATCGGCAAGGCCCTGTTCGTCCGCGAGATTCCACGGGCTCTACCCGAGACGGTTCCTCAAGTTCGGGTCGGCCCCCCTGGCCAGCAGCGCCTTCAGTGCGCTCAGCCGTCCCATGTAGGCCGCATTGTGAAGCGGCGTCCATCCGTCGCGATCCTGCTGGTTGACGGCGAGCTTGTTCGGGAGCAGCCGCTCGATGATTGCCACCGACCCGCCGGAGGCGGCTTCGTGCAGCAGCGTGACGCCCCGATCGCCTCGAGCGGCGAGATTGGCGCCCAGCTCCGCCATCTTGCTGAAGAGCGTGTCGAGCCCCCTTGCCGTAGCGCGGTACAGCAGTGTCTCACTCTGGGCGCCGGTGACCGGAATCGTGGCGCCGTGCTGGAGCAGGAGGTCGACGAGCGGGCCGAAGCCTCTCCAGGCGGCCAGCGTCAGCGGGGTGTCGCCGGACTTGTCGACAGCGTTCGCGTTGGCCTTCTGGGCCAGCAACAGGCGCCCGACCTCGACGTTGCCGGATTCCCGAGCCACGAGGAGGAGCGCAGTCCGCCCGTAGCTGTCCGCCAGCTCCACCGACGGACCGTGTGCGAGGAGCCGAGCGGTGACGCGGATCCTGCCGCGGGCCGCGGCCTCGGCCAGGGGCGTGCGGCCGTCTGAGTTTCGCGCGTCAATGGGCGCGCCTTTGTCGATGAGCAACCCGGCGATCTCGTCGTGGTCGACAGACGCGGCCAGATGGAGCGGCGTGGACCCTGTGTTGTCGGCGGCACGAACGTCGGCCCCGCGCTCGGTGAAGAAGGAAACGACCTCGGGATGGCCGAACGCGGAGGCCACATGCAGGGGCGTGCGGCCTTCCTGGTCCTTGGCGCCAAGAAGCGCAGGGTCCTTCTCGATGAGCGTTCGGACCGCTGCCAGGTCGCCAGCACGGGCGGCCTCGTGCACGTTGGAAGCCTGGGCGGGGGGAACCGCCAGGCGGCGTGGCGTTCCCAGTCAGCACACCAAGAGCGATGAGCGTGCAGATCGCCAGAACCGACGGTGCCGCTTTCCTCATCGACAAGCCTCCTTCATCATTCGCACCGCAGCGCGGCCACCGGGTCGGTTCCGGCCGCACGAAAGGCCGGTGCGGCGCTCGTGAGGAGCACGACCGTGACGACGAGGGCGCCGCAGGCAGCGTAGACTGCCGGATCCGTTGGGCTGACACCGAAGAACACGGCTGAGGCGAATCGCATGAGACCGAGTGCCGCGATCATCCCAAGGCTCGTTCCCACAACGGCCAGCCTCAGACCGTGCTGGAACACGAGCCGCCACACGTGCGAGGACGGTGATCCAATCGCGATCCGGATGCCGAACTCCCGGGCCCGTCGCGCCCGCCAGGCCACGACCGCGTAGACGCCCACCAGAGCGACGGCCAGCGCCAGCGTCGCGAACAGCGCGAACAACCTGGGATAGAGGCGCGGCTGCCAGTAGCGCCTGGCGATTACGTCGTCCAGCAGGTCGTTCCAGTGGACCGGCAGCGCGGGCTCCACCTCCCAGACGAGTCGCTTCACGTCGCGGATGACGGCCGCGGCATCGCCTTGGAACCGGATGACCAGGACGAGTTCGGCGTTCCGGCGCTGTCCGTGGGGCAGATAGACCCAGCCTCGAGGCGGCGAAAACGTGGAGGTCCTGGTGTCGCCAACGAGTCCGACCACTTCCATCCAGGGCCTCTCCTCGCCCCCGGTCAGGCGGAAGCGCTTGCCGAGCGGGTTGGCGTCTGGCCAGGTGGCGCGGGCGAACGCCTGGCTGACCACGACGACCGGGGTGCTCGCCGGACCGGCATCGCGATCCGTGAAGTCGCGTCCGTCGAGTACCGGGATTCTCAAGGTGCGGAAGTACCCCGGCATCACGACGGCATCGATCGTCCGGGGACGCTGATCGGCAGATACCGGTGAGTTTCCCTCCGCCTCATACGCCACGGCCCAGCCGACGAATGGCGGCGGATTGCCGGCCGAGACGTCCTGGACTTGTGGGAGCGTTCCGACTCGCTTTACAAGATCCTGGAAGAACCGGGTGGTCTGCGCCGGGTCAGCGTAGCGCCCGCTCCCGGGGAGGTTGATTTCCATCGTCAGCACGTTGCCTGGGTCGAAGCCCGGGGCCTGGGCCGCCACGCGCATGGCGCCCTTGAGCATCAACCCGGTGCTGACGAGCACGAGCACCGCGGCAGAGACCTCGAACACCGCGAGGCCTCCCCGAAGCCGCGCCTGCTCGCGGTCGGCTGTCGAGCCCCGCCCGGCGTCGTAGGGCGCCGCGAAGACCTGGCGCGTGGCGGACCATGCCGACAGGGCACCAAAACCGAAGGTGCTGGCCACGACGACGCCCACCAGCATCGTAGCGCCCGGCAGATCGAGATCGAATCGGAAATACCCCGAAGGGGGCAACTCCACCGTCGCGAGGATGGCGTCGCGCAGTCAGACACCCGCGAGCACACCAAGCGCGCCGCCAGCGATCGCCAGCAACGCGTTCTCAGCCGTCAGCTGCCGGATGATCCGGAATCGCCCCGCTCCGAGGCTGGCGCGGACGGCGAACTCGGAGGCGCGATCTGCGTTGCGCGTGACCAGCAGCGTGGCGACGTTGACGCAGGCCAGGACCAGCATCAGGCTGACGACGGCGTACAGGATGAGGACCGGATCGCGGTTGTCGTCGAGCAGATCTGCGCGGAGGTCCTCCGCAAACAGCCGGACGCCGGCGCTCTCAGCCGAACGCGCTTTGGCGAGCGACGCGCTCAGCACGTCGAGTTCCCGGTTCGCGGCGTCGAGGGCAACCCCGGGCGCCAGGCGCGCGACCAGCCGGAATACGCGCTCGCCGGCGTCGTCGGGGCGTCCCAGCCCGATCGGAAACCACAGCGACGTGAGCGACGGAAACGAGTCCGGGACCACGGGCAGCACGCCGACGACCGCATGAGGTCGCCCGTTCAGGATCACAGCCGTGCCGACAATGTCAGCACGGCTCCCGGACGCGTCGCGCCACAGTCCTTCGCTGATGAGCACAACCGGGCCCGCGGAACCACGCCCGTCCTCCTCGACGAAGGTGCGGCCCAAAACGGGCCGGATCCCGAGCAGTTGGTGGAGATTCGCCGAAACCACCCCGGCCATCAGCCGCCGCAGCTCGTCGCCTCCAAGCAGATCGACCGACGCACGGCCGTAGGCGGCACAGCCGTCGAAGGACCGCGCGAGGGTCCGCACCTCCTCGAATTCGGACAGCGAGAGCTGCCAGCGTTCCACGCCCCGGGATGGCGTCGCGAGCACGGTCGCGAGCCTCGCTCCATCGGCAAACGGGAGCGGGCGAATCAGGTAGCCGTAGAGGAAGGCGAAGGCCTCCGTGTTCGCGGCCACGCCGACGGCCAGGCTGAGTGCGGCTGTGACCGCGAAACGTGGACTGCGGCAGAGCGCCCGAGCGGCAAAGCGCAAGTCCAGGACCAGTTCCTCGAGCATCGGCAGGCCGCGCTGGTGGCGGACGATTTCCCTGAGTTGCGCCGATCCGCCCACACGAAGTCGAGCCTGCCGGCGTGCCTCGTCGGGGGCGACGCCCTCGCGCACGAGGTCGTCGGCGAACAAGTCGAGGTGGGCCGCGAATTCCTGAGCGAACTCCGCGTCATCGTGTCTCTCGCGGAAGAGGGCGCGGAGTTTCGCCAGCACGATCCGGAAACGGGTCATCGCGGGCTCCTGTCCGACGAGCTCCTATTTCGCCTCGAGAAACCGCGCCACGAGCGCGCTCATCTTGAGCCAGCTCTTCGTCTCGGCCTGGAGCTGTTTCCGTCCCGCCCTCGTCAAGCTATAGAAGCGGGCACGCCGATTGTTATCGGAGAAGCCCCACGCCGACTCGATCCAGCCCCGCTGGGCGAGGCGGACGAGCGCTGGGTAGAGCGTGCCCTGGTTGAGCGCGAGCGCGTTCTCTGCCACCTGCTCGATCCGGCGGGCGAGCCCGTAGCCGTGCATCGGTCCCATCGCAGCGAGCGTGGTGAGGACCATCAGGTCGAGCGTCCCCTGCAGAACATCGGACTTGTCCGGCATCGCGTGCTCCCAGTCCGTAGGCGGCCGGTGTCGGGCAGCCGCCCCGAACCGCAGCTACATGTTGTCAGTCAACATGAGTATAGCGACACACATGTTGGATGTCAACATGTCAACAGGCGTCAGGTGGCCCCAACGAGGGCCCGCCCGCGGAGCATCCCTGGCACTGGCGCCCGAGGGGGGCAGATCATGGCCCACCCTCGGACGTTTTGCGGCGGACGCCGGGACAGGCCTATAGTGAACGTGCCTTCGGCCCCATGCCTCGCCTCACCGACAAAGACAACATCCGCGCCCTCCTGAGCGACGATCCCGTGTGGAGCGTGTACGCGCTGGGCGATCTCGAGCAGGGCACGTTCGCCAAGACCCGGTGGTTCACGCCAGACGTGACCTTGGTGCTGCACGACTACGGCACGAGCATCCTCTTTGCGATCGGAACACGCAGCGTGCGGGAGGCGCTCGATCACGTGACCTGGCCCGTCCATCTCCAGGTGCGCGAAGACGCGCTCGCCGAGGTTGCACGCCACGCAACCATCACCACGACGCGCCTGATGTGGCGCATGGGCTGGAGCGGGGCGGCGCCTCGGTCCAGGCGCGGCGGGAAGCCGCGGTGCGCGCAGCACGCCGCCAGGCGCCTTGGGATCGACGACGGGCCTGCGCTGCAACAGCTCTATGCCGATGGCGAGACCGCTGGGGAGTCGCCTGAGTTCTTCTTTCCGTCGATGGTAACGAACGGCGTGTATTTCGGGGTCTACGAGGGCCGGGCGCTCGTGGCTGTGGCCGGGACTCACCTGCTGTCGCGCGTGGAAGGCGCCGCGGCCATCGGCAACGTCTACACGAGGCGCGACCGCCGCGGGCGCGGGCTGGGCCGCGTCGTCACGAGCGCCGTGCTCGACGCGCTCGCCGGCGTCGAAACGATCGGGTTGAGCGTCCGCGCCGACAACGCCGCAGCCCTCCACGTCTACGAGTCGCTGGGCTTCGTCCGTCATTGCCAGTTCCACGAGGCGATGGCCACCGACTGGCGCAACCGGCGTGCGTGCTCGCCAGGCCTACCGCCGGCGCCCGAAGAGGGTAAGTTCGGGCACCGTCCAATACCAGCTGGTCGTGCGGCCCGCCTGACGCAGCCATAGCGTGCGCGTCAGATTCGACCACGAGCTTCATCCACTCCATCCCGGACTGCAGCTTGCCGGAGTGCCAGCGTGTTTCGATGTCACCATCGAAGGCGTACCGGACCAGATCGGGGTTCACGGAAGCCGTCGCGTGAAACTCGCCTCCGGTCAGGGCCACAAGACGACGCTCGTCGATGGGCGGCGATGGCACCGGAGCCGCCAAACGCCACGCGATCGCGGGGCCGAAGCGCCGCCGCTCGCCGACCTCTTCGACCGCGCGGTCAATGGCCTCGACAAGACCGTCCTGATCGGGCCAGCCCAGCTCCGGACGGAGCCACGAGACATCCCGATGGAGGTCTAGCGGGCAGCCCCGACGATTGGCGTCACCACGCGTCCGCCTGGACTGATGCTCACCGACAGAACCTCGAACATGACGGCGAGCGGGCGTGATTCCTTGTATCGTCCCTCAGGCGTCTCCAGCCAATGGGGCGCGGCGCCATCCGGGAACGCGATCGCGATTGGCAGCTTCCGCAACCGATCACCCGTCCAGTCGGCGCGGCTGACCGGCAGACTGATGCATTCGCGCGCGCCCAGTGACGCCTCGGCGTGCTCGTCCGCTCCCCACGAGAACACGAGTCGCTGCCGCGGTGTACCAGGTGGGAGATAGGGCTTGAGACACAGATTGACGTACGTGTCCTGATAGACCCACGCCCGCCGGAGATCCGCGGTGAGATCGAACCTGACGAGCAACCGCGTGTTCCACCGCCCCTGCGGTTCGCGTGGGCCCAGACCTGCGAAGTGGACGAACAAGAAACTCCGGCTGAAAGGATACGATGTGGCAAGCATCAGGCTGGGCGGCGCGAACAACAGGCACCCGACGCCGGGCACGGTCAGCGTGTCGTCGTGGCCGATCCCTTCGCACCAGTAATTCTGGATGAGGAGCGGCCGCTGCCTCGAGACCTGCTCGAACGACAACGGTTCACTGAGCCCGAAGCTCGAACTGACCACGTGCACGCGTTTATTGGGCAGGAAATAGAGGGCGAGGAAGGGGCCGTAGGGATTGGAATCGTCCATCTGGACCGTCAGTTCACGAAAGGACGGGAGCGCGTCCACCGTCGCGAGGTTGCGCAGCGTACCCGGGAATCGCACCAACACCTGGTCACTGAGCGCGTGGACCACCAGGTTGCCGCCAACCAGGAGTACGGCGACCACGCCGAGGAGCGCCGTCACGACCCGACGGCCCACCGCCGTTCGAGTCGCGCGAGCGAACGGTCCAGATTGTTGAAACAACTGCAACCCACCCGCGAACACCACAAAGGACAACGGCAGTGCGGTGTACGACGCGAGCTTCCACTGCTGATACGAAGGGCCGACGCGGACGAAGTACGCGCCGTACAGGAGGAAGGTCCCACCCGCCAGCCCCACCAACGTCCGCTGCGCCGGCGTCGTCCGCTCGCGAAAGCGCCAGAAGTACAGAAAGCCAAGGGCCAGCGCGATGGCGCAAAACGCCGCGACGGCCCAGACCCGGTAGGCTGGGTCCTGGACCGCGCTGTGATCAGTGCGCGGTCCGGGCAACCCGACCAGCGCGAGCGGCGAGATGATGTCCATAGGCCAGCCCGCGACGCCCACCTGCGAGAGAAACCGCACCATGTCGAACGACCACGCCAGGCGCTGAAACAAGAAGAGCGCCAGCAGCCCAAGCGGCAGGAGCACCGCACACGTCGTTCGACCAGCGTGGCGACCAGCGTCGCGCCAGGCAGGCCAGCCGCCCCCGGCCTGCGCCTCGGCGACAAGCGTCAAGACGATGGCAGCCACCTGGGCAGCCATTCCGACAAACAACAGAAATGGGTACATGAACAGCAGCAGCACGTACGCGCTGCCAAACTGGAGCGCGGCTCCGCCATCCAGAAGACGTGGCGATCGGTACGAGATGGTCTTCCAGACCAGGCACAGCAGGATCGGCGTCGACATCAAGGTCGACAGGAAGTAGGCGCCCGCCACGTAGCGGAAGAACGGCCCGCTGACGAAGATGCAGGCGATCGCCAGCGCCGAGGCGCGCGACACCCGAAACACGGAGCGAGAAATGCGCGCGATGAACACGCCGATGAGAGCAGTCAGCGCAAACTGCGCCGGCATGACGGCACTCATGGGATCCCCACCGAACAGGAGGGACAACCAGCCCAGGAAATAGAACACGGCAGGGGTCTGGAGATACACCCAATCCAGATAGGAGAATCCGGCGAGATTCGAGGGACCCAGGCGCAACAGGTGTTTCGTGTAGCGCATGTAGGTCATCAAGTCGATGTTGCCGCTCCACGCCGGCGGCAGGTACTCAGCGGTCGCCGGTGGCAAGGTGAACAGATATGCCAGGATGTAGAGCAAGACGAAGGTGAGCAGCCAGCCCAGCGTGGCACGGCTGTAGATCGCGCGCGCTTTGAAAGCGATGACGAGCCAGCGGTGCCGTGCGGCCGCGAGCACCAGCACGACGCTCGCAAAGCCGATGGCGAGGCGCGTGAGTGGAACGCCGAACGTGATGCCAAACCAGCACAGGATCACGTAGAGGGTCGCGCCGAGCACCGCGGGAGACTCACCGCGGCCCAGGGAGTCGTCCCACCGACGGGGGACGAGCGCAAGACCCCCGACATAGAAGCACGCCGCACACGCCACGCTGGCCCCGACGCCATGGGCGATGCTCAGCACATGCGCGAACATTGCAGCAACATTCATCGGAGCACGCGCAAGAGTAACCCGTCCACGGTGTTCAGGTCGACACGGAATGTCGGATACAATCCGAGTGCGGCATGGACCTTAGAGAGCGAAGCGCGAACTCCAACCGGCATCCATGGGAATTGTCACGCGCGGACAGAGTGTTGCACCTTCTCGCAAGAAACGCGCGAAGGACCAGATACGTCGATGTGGGATCCGGCGACCTGTATTTTGCGCGCAGACTCTGTGCTCTGACCGACACGCCCGTCTACGCGGTCGACGTGAACTACGGGAACCGGGCCGTCGAGGGCCAGCTCGTGATCTGCACGAACTTGGATCAGGTGCCGTCGGGGGCGGTGGACTGTGCCGTCCTCATGGACGTTCTCGAACACGTGGACGACGATGTCGGCTTGCTTGATGCGGTGAGCCGCGTGTTGGCGCCGGCGGGTCAACTGCTGATCACGGTTCCGGCGCATGCGTTCCTGTGGTCGGACAATGATGTCTTCCTGGATCATCGCCGGCGCTATAGCCACCGACAACTGCGCGGCGTGATCCGGCGGAGCGAGTTCACGGTCGGCGAGTGCTTCTATTTCTTCTTCATCCCCTTTCTCGCCAGAGCATTCAGTGTGGGCCTGTCGCGTCTCGGCGTCCGGACGGGGCCACCGAGTACTGTCGGCCTGTGGCCATTCCCATCACCACACCCAATCACCAGAACGTTGCGAGCGATACTGAACGGTGACTTTCTGCTCTCGAGGCTCCTGGGCGCTTGGTCTGGCTGCGGGCTTTCAATCTGCGCGATATGTCGACGAACATCTGCCTGATCATCCCGTGCTTCAATGAAGCCGCGCGTCTTGATTTCGATCAATTCGCCGAGCTTCCAGCCGGGGTGACGTGTCTGCTGGTCGACGACGGGTCCAGCGACGGGACTGGCGAACTCCTCCGCCGTCACGAATCGAGCGCGCTTCGTGTGCTCGAGCTCCCACGCAACGTGGGGAAGGCCGAAGCCATCAGGCAAGGCGTGTTGCACGCGCGGATCAGCGGCCTCCTCGATCGGGCGGACTGGGTGGGATACTGGGACGCGGACATGGCCACGCCGCTCTCAGAGATCGAGAACTTCATCGCCTACGCGGCGATCGCCGAGGGGCACGTCGACGGCATCATCGGAAGTCGTATAGACAGGCTTGGCAGCACGATTATCCGTTCATATCGTCGTCATCTGCTCGGGCGGTCCTTTGCGACCCTCGCCTCGGCACTGCTTGGACTCGAGTGCTACGACAGCCAGTGCGGCGCCAAGCTCTTCAGAACGGACATGGTGGGACGGACATTCGATGAGCCGTTTCTGTCTCGCTGGATCTTCGACGTGGAGATTCTCGTGCGCTTGCGCGATCAGCGCTTGATTGAGTACCCCCTTCACCGGTGGGTCGATGTTCAGGGCAGCAAGATCAGCATCGTCAAAGTCGCGGTTCCAACCCTGATCGATCTGCTTCGCATCCGGCTGCGGTATGGCCGGCGACAGACGGGCGCCCACCGAAATACCGGTGATTCGACCCAAAGGTAGCACAAGCACTCAGCCTGCCGGACCATACGCTTGATGCCGGCACGCCGAGGCCGTTCGATCGGGCGTGACAGCGGCCGCGCCGAGGTCAGCCCGTCGGGGGCGTCATCGAGCTCGCGCCGAAGGCCGAAGACTGGTTCGGCGTGGACATCACGCCGGACGAAATGTGCTGTTGTCGCCCGTCCTCGAAGAGGGAGGACGGCACGTCGACCTCGGGATGATCTACGATGACGTCAGCCATGAGCCATCACCCATGAACACGACACGATCCTCCCGGCTCTTCTCTCGCGCGCAGGCCGTGCTGCCCGGCGGCGTCGACAGCCCCGTCCGCGCCTTCAAGGCGGTGGGGCTCACGCCGCTCTTCATCTCCCGCGCGTCCGGCGCCCGGATTCACGATATCGACGGCAACACGTTCATCGACTACGTGATGTCGTGGGGCCCGCTCATCCACGGGCATGCGCCGGCGGGACTGGTCCGTGCGCTCTCGGCAGCCGCCCGCCACGGCACGAGTTTCGGCGCGCCGAGCCCGCTCGAGGTGACGCTGGGCGAGCGGGTCCGGAGGCTGATGCCGTCGCTCGAGCGCGTGCGGTTTGTGAGCTCCGGCACTGAAGCCACAATGAGCGCGGTCCGCGTCGCGCGAGCGGCGACGGGCCGCGACCGCATCCTGAAGTTCGAGGGGTGCTATCACGGGCATGCCGACGCGTTCCTGGTGAAGACCGGGTCCGGCGCGCTCACGCTCGGCGTGCCGACGAGCCCTGGCGTGACCCGCGCCTCATCCGCGGACACGCTGGTCGCGACCTACAACGATCTCGAATCGGTCCGCCGCATCTTCGACGCGAATCGCGGCCAGATCGCCGCGGTCATCGTCGAGCCAATGGCCGGCAACATGGGCCTCGTGCCGCCGGTCGACGGGTTCCTGCGAGGCCTGGGTGAGATCTGCTCGGCTGACGGATCGCTGCTGATCTTCGACGAAGTGATTTCGGGATTCCGGGCGTCGGCCGGAGGTGCGCAGGCGCTGGTCGGCGTGCGTCCCGATCTGACGTGCCTCGGCAAGATCATCGGCGGCGGCCTGCCGGTCGGCGCCTACGGCGGGCGGGCGGAACTGATGGAACTGGTGTCGCCGGCGGGGCCGGTGTACCAGGCGGGCACGCTGTCGGGGAATCCGCTCGCGATGACGGCGGGACTGTGGTGTCTGGACCGCCTCACGCCGAAGCTCTACCGTTCGCTCGCTTCGCTCGGCGCACGGCTCGCGGCCGGCCTGGCCGGCGCGGCGCGCGACGCGGGCGTCGCGCTCCAGGTGAACGCGTTCGGATCCCTGCTCACGCCCTTCTTCACCGATCGCGCAGTGCGCGACTACGCCTCGGCCACGAGCGCCAGCACGGATCGGTACGCGGCGTTCTTCCGAGGCATGCTCGCTCGGGGCGTGTATCCGCCGCCGTCACAGTTCGAAGCGTGGTTCCTCTCAGCCGCGCACACGGTGAAAGACGTGGACAAGACGATCAGCGCGGCGCAAGCAGCGATGAGGGAGGTCGCAAGCCCTGAGCCCTGACTCTTAACGCCAGGGCATCAGGCGTTCGATCCAGCTGATGCGCGTGAGGTCGTTGTAGATGACCGTCACCATCAGCATCATCAGCACGACGAACCCCGCGAGCAGCATCTTCTCTTTCACGCGGACGCTGAAGTCGCGGCGCGCCAGGCCTTCGAGCCCCATGATGAAGATGTGCCCGCCATCGAGGACGGGAATCGGCAGCAGGTTGAGAATCCCGAGGTTGAGGCTGATCGCCGCCATCAGGCTGAAGAGCGCAACCCATCCGAGCTGAGCCGACTCGCCGGACAACTGCGCGATGGCGACAGGCCCCATGAGCTGCTTGGGCGACGTCTCCCGCGTCATGAGGCCCCAGACGGTCTGGAAGATCAGGCCGCTGTACTCGACGTTCTTCCGGACGCTCATGCCGACCGCTTCGAGCGGCCCCGGCTTCACGCTCACGGTCTCGTCGCCGATCCCGATCCCCAGCAGGCCCTGAGCCCCGCGCTTCGCGGGCGTCGCGACAATCGCCATGGGCTGCCCATCTCTCAGAATCGACAGCGTGATCGGCTGCTCCGGATGCTCCGCGATCACGTCCCGCAGCTGATACGAGAACGTGATCGGCTGGCCGTCAATCGACACCACCACGTCGCCGGCCTTCATCCCCGCGCGCTCGGCCGCTTCGCCCGCGCTGACCGATCGCACGTGCGGGTGCACGTTCGGCAGGACGCCGATGTCGCCGATCTCGAACCGGCTCCCCTTCTCGGAACCCGGCGTGATCTTCTTCGTGACCTCGAGACCGTTGTGCAGCCACACGAGCGACACTTCGCGATTGGGCCGGGAGCCGACGGCGATGAGGAACTGCTGCCACGTGTCGACGCGACGATCGGCCACCGACACCAGGCGATCGCCCGGCTGAATCCCCGCGCCTTCGGCCGGCGAACCGGTGACGACGACGCCGACGACCGGCGGCTGATCTTCGTACGCGCCCCTTTCGGCGCCCTGGTACAACACGATCGCGGTCAGGATGAGCGCCAGCATGAGGTTCATCACCGGCCCCATGATCAGCACCTGAAAGCGCTGCCACTTGGTCTTCGACAGGAATTCGTCGGGCTGGCCCGTCCGCTCGTCCTCGTGGTTCTCGC
>Ga0214473_10005917_pt1 | contig 14638 bp, 11 predicted proteins | sample RVTome_7_FD_203509 | JGI IMG/M metagenome (GOLD analysis project Ga0214473, IMG submission 203509) | Soil microbial communities from uranium-contaminated site in the Upper Colorado River Basin, Wyoming, United States - RVT98D197 | ecosystem: Environmental > Terrestrial > Soil > Contaminated >... | reverse complement strand
CGTCGAGCGTGACCGACCTGCGCATCGCGGGGGCACCCGCCGGGTTGGCACGGTTGGCGCGCACGGTCATGGCGCCGGTCCTCGACGGCCCGCTCGATCCGGCGGAGGTCCTGCGCGGCGTGGATCGGCTCTACGCCACCGGGCTGGTGGACGGCGTATGGCCCTCCGTGGAGACGGTGGCCGGAGACAGTGTGGCGCTGATCCTCCGCCTGCAGCCCGCCCCGGCCACCAGCGCCGCCGCCGCCGCCGCGTACGACCACGACCTGGGGGTACGCGCGTGGGGCTCCGTGCGCCACGCCTGGCTGGGCAGCGTGCCCGCCGAGGGCGCCCTGTTCGTGGAGACCGGCAACCGGGATCGGCGGGGGAGCGCCGAGCTGCGCGTGCACCCCTTCACGCGCCTCCCGCTGGCGGTGCACGGCGGCCTGGCCGGGGGCGAGAGCCGCGTGCGCCGGGCGGGTGCGGACGGTGGCGAGCGCTTCGTGCGCCGCATCGGCGGCTGGCTGGGGGTGGAGGCGTTCTGGCCGGGAGCGGGCCTCCACACCGCGCTGGCGGCGCCGGTGGAAGACGTGGCGGCGGAGGAGGGGCCGGACGGGCTCGCGGCCGGCGTGCTCGTCCGGGCGGGCACCCTCCCCCGCCTCACCGCCCCCGTGGCCACCGGCTGGAGCGTGGCGGCGGACGTCCGCGGCGGCCAGGTGCCCTACCGGGTGGCGCAGGCGCGGGCGGCGTGGCCCCTCTCCGCCAGCAGCGACGGCTGGCGCGTGGCGCTGGTGGCGGAGGGGGCGTTGGCGGGCGGCGAGGTGCCGCACGACGTGCGCCCCTCGCTCGGCGCGGAGCGGCGCGTACCCGGCCTGGAATGGGACGAGGCGCAGGGCAAGGCGCTGGGTGTGGTCGGCGCCGACGTGGCCCGTTCCCTGGGCCGCATCGGCTGGCTCCGCCTGCGGGCCCGGGCCGGGAGCGCCCGCCTGGGCAGCTGCGGCCTCCGGGCGTGCGGCCGCGCGGGCGTGCACCTGGGCCTCTTCCACGCCACGCCGCTGGGGCCGCTGGCGGCGGGGGTGGCCCTCAGCGACCGGGGGCGCCTGCGCTTCGAGGTGGGGATGGGGCCGGGGTTCTGAGGGCGTCGTCGCTTATCCCCCGGGCTCCGGTGGCAGCACGGGCCGCTCGCGGCCAACCGTCCGCACCACTCCACCCGGCACCGCTTCCGCCTCCCGCTCCACCTCCACCTCCCCCGCCGCCAGGTAGCGGAGCAATGCGCTCGAATGGGCCAGCCCCGCCCGCGCCACGAGCTCCAGCCAGTCCCCCCGCGCCGTCTCGTCGGGCGCCTCGGTGGTGATGCTGAACCACGTCACGCGCGGGCTCGAGGCGCCGGAGCCGGACACGCTCCGCCCCCGCAGCGACTCGTAGACGAGCAGGCCGTTGCGGAAGTTTTCCCGGAAGCCCTCCCGGTCCTGTTCGCCGTACTTCCGGTAGCGCGCGTACATGCGCTGGTTCATGGCCTGGATCTCCGCATCCCCGGTGATGGCCGCCGCGATCGAGTCCAGCACGGCGTACTGCGCCTCCTGGAGCTCCGGATAGCGCTCGTCGTCGATCCACGAGAAGCCGGGGACGAACCAACCGCGGGGGAGCCACCAGTCCCGCTGGCCGCCCGCGCGGGAGCGCACCCAGGCGCTGTAGCCGGCAAAGTACTGCACCCATTCGTGACTGGGGTAGCCGTGCATGTTGATGTAGATGTCCGGCAGCCACGTCCCGGAGATACGGGGGCGGGCCTGTGACTCGGGGTAGAGCGGATCGCTGCCGCCGGAGCCGGAGGTGGCGTCCACGCCGAGCGCGCCCAGGTAGCCCGCGTGCAGCATGAAGTCCGGGTTGTCGAGCTGCATCTCGTAGGCCAGCCGCGCCCCGTCCGGATTGGTGATGGGGTGGAGGACCACGTTCACATCCCGCAGCAGCGCCCGGTAGACGGAGTCGGTGACCAGCAGCTCCCCCAGCCGGAGCAGATGGCTGGTGCTCGACACCTCGTTGGCGTGCTGGCGACCGGACAGGAAGAGCGTGGGCTTCTGCGCCGTGAGCTTCAGCTCGCTCACGTAGGTGGGCATCTCCGCCGCGTGGAAGTCCGCGGCCCACACCGGCTGCCCCAGGAAGGACTCGGCCACCTGGTAGACGCGGACGCCGGGGAAGGTGGCCAGGCGCGCCAGGATGGAATCGCTCTCGGCCGGCGGGATGGGCGTCTCCCACTGCACCAGGCGCTCACCCGTGTGGCGCCAGCCCCCGGCATGGAGGCGGCGCGCCGCCGTGCCGAGCGGATCGCGGCTGCGCGGCAGCACGCTCGTACGGGTGAAATCCGAAGCCGTGTCCTCCAGGATGAAACGGAAGCGGAGCTGGCCCACCCGGTCGAAGGAGAGGCGCCGCTCCAGGACGCCGTCCGCGTGCAACGCGCCGAGCGCCTCCACCATGCCGGCGAGCATTTCCACGGACAGGAAGGTCCGATCCACGCCCGCCTCCGAACTGCGCAGCCGATACTCCTCGTAGCGGTCCAGGGAATCCACCGCCTCCACCTCGAAGAGCAGGGCGCCCAGGCCTTCCTCCCCCGCCTGGGCCGAGAGTCCGCGCAACTGCGGCGTCTCCGTGCCCGGGGACGTCAGGTCGTAGCGGCGCACCGTCGGCTCCCCGCCCGCCACGGTGGCGCGCAGCACCAGCTCCGGGGCGGCGCGCTCCTTCCCCGTGAACGTGATGCGCGCCGTGCCGGGTGCGCCGGTCCCCTCGTGGATCCACGGCAGGATGCGCCCGGGATAGCTCAGCCCACCCACGCCGTAGCGGTTGCCGATGAGGTCGAAGAGCGTGAGCGTCTCGAAGTAGATGTCCTCGTGCAGCGCCTCCAGGCTGGAGATCACCTCCTCGTCCACGCCGATGCGGTAGTTCGGCTCGGAGAGCGTGAGCTCCACCCGGAACTCGTCGAAGTAGGGCGCGTTCCGCCCCGCGGGCCGGCCGTCCTGCACGTCCACCACGTAGTCCACGATGCGCGCGTAGCTGTCCGTCTGCAGGATGTCCCAGAAGGCCTCCGGATCCGTGCGGATGCGGCGGTCCACAAGCGTCTGGCCACCGGCCTCGGCCGTGAGCCAGCCGGTGGTGACGCGGATCTGCTCGTACTCGGGGAAGAGGTCGAAGAAGGGGCGCACCACGTAGCGCGGCGTGAAGGTGCGCTCCAGCAGCTCCCGCCCAGCCACGTCGAAGGCCTGGACGCGGTAGATCGGCTCGGCGCTGCGCGTGGGGGTGAAGGTGATCACCGAATCGGCCACGCCCAGCTCCCGCGCCAGCACGGCGTCCACCGGATACAGCTCCTGCAACCAGCGCGTGTCCGCCGCGATGGTCTGCCAGCGCACCTCCTCCGACTCCTCCAGCGTGTGGTAGGTGATGGCCATGCTGTCCACGGGCAGCCCGCGGAGCTCCGGCAGCACGTCATCCACCAGCCACGAGTAGCCCTGCTTGTACGCGCTCAGCACGTCCACCTCCCAGGCGGACGGATCGGCGCCGCGCGCACGCAGCGAATCACGGATTTCCGCCACCAGCCGGGCGCGCAGCTCGGGCGGCTCGCTCACGCGCAGCTCGATGCGCCCCCCCTGCCCCGCGCGCACGGCCGGGTACACCTGACTGGCCAGGAGCGCCCGCGCCGTGTCCACCTCCCAGGGGATGGCCAGCTCCTGGGTGAAGATCTCCTGACCCACGCCGAAGCCCGTGGCGTGCGTGGTGACTTCGGTCCGCGCCTCCGGGTAGTGCGCCGCCAGCAGCGCGCTCAGGTGCGCCTCCAGCCCCTGCGGCGCCTCCGCGGCGGCCAGCTCCACGGCCAGCGCCTCCACCGGGGCGTCCTCCAAGCGCTCCAGCCACTGGCGCAGCTTGAAGACGCCGAGCGCCACCTGCCCGGGCGTCTCCACCGCCTGGAAGAAGCGCCGCACCTCCGTCTCCACGTCCGCCAGCTCGTACTCTCCCTTGCCGTACGTCCACAGATACGGCATGCGGGAAGCCGCGACGCCCGTCACCGCCTCGAGTCCGCGCGCGTCCGCCGCGCCGATCACGAGGCCGGTACGGCCCCCGAAGGCGCGCGGCACCAGCTCCAGGAACCCCTCGCCGGCTCCGGGTGCGGGCATGTGCAGGCGGCCCTCCTCGCGCAAGCGCTCCGCCTGGTAGCCGTCCACCCCGAAGGCCACCGGCACCCCCGCCGCTTCCGGACGATCCTCCGTGCCCGCGGGGCGCGCCAGGGGCAGGCGGATGCCCGTGCTCTCCAGGCCGAGGCGGGCGGCCAGGTCGGCCAGTTCCGGGGCGGCCTCGCCGCCGCTCACGAAGAAGACCGCGTCCATGCGATCGGGCAGCGCGTCCCCATCGGTATCCCTGAGGAGTCCGTCCGTGCTGTAGAGGCGGGACAGCGTGAACGGCGAGACACTGCCGGCGTTGCCTTCCGGTGCGGCGCGGGCCCGCCAGGGGCGGCGCGGCAGCACGCGCACGAGTGCGGTGGAGTCGGGGGCTTCGAGGCGGATGTCCAGGCGGTGCAGGTCGGTGAATTCCAGCTCGGTCAGAGGCAGCGGGCCGCGCGCCCGCGGCCGGGCGGCGCCGCTATCGGCGGGCGTGGCGGCGGCCGCGGTATCGACGGCGGCCGCGGCCGCGGCGGCCGCAGTATCGGCGGCCGCCGTATCGGGCGGCGCGACTATGGGATCGGCGGCGGCGCTGTCGGCCGCCGCCGAATCCGCCGCCGTGGTGTCCCGCCCCGCCAACGCCGCCGCGGCCTGGCGGAGCGCCGCCCGGTCCGCCAGCCGCACCACCACCGTGGCGCTCACGGGGCCGGCGCGGCCCGCCTCCACCACCACGCGCTCCAGGCGGGCGGAATCGGCGCTGATGCTCCGGCCCGCCAGGAAAGCGTCCACACTTTCGCCCACCGTGTCCCACACCGCGCCGTCCGGCGCCCAGACCGCGGGATGGCGGGCCGCGGCGTACTCGCCGGCCGCCAGCAGGCCGGTGGCGTCATGGCCCACGAGCAGCACGGCGCCGGCACGCAGCGCGTCTCCCGGCGGCAGCAGCGCCACGGCGCCCTGCCCCGGGGCCAGGCCGGCCCGCGCGGCGGCCGCGCCCGGGGCGGCGTCCACGCCCACCAGCACCACGGGCGCCGCGTAGGTGGCGGCCGGCGCAAAGACGCCGGCCAGCCCCGACTCCAGCCCCGCCGTCTCGAAGCCCAGCCGCGCCGCCACGTTGGCGGCCGCGGCGGCATGCGCCTCCGTGGCGGCCGACGGCATGAGGATGCGCGCGGCCAGGGCGTCCACCACGCCATCGCCGTCGCGGTCGAGCAGCAGCCAACCCGTGTCGAAGGCATAGGCCAGGTCGCGGACCCGAGGCGCCTGCTGTGCCGCGCCGGGATCCGCCGCGAGCAGCAGGGCCAGCACAAGGCCGATGGTGGGGACAGGGATGCGGGGAGCCATGCGCGGGCCTCCGGAAGACACGGGAATCCGCTAGCGTCGCGGAAGGAAAGGGGGTTCGTCAGAGTGGCCGGTAAGATATGCGCCCGGCCGCCGGATCAACAGGCATGGTCTGCCAGCGGCCGGGCGAACGAGACGCACACAGCGGCGGTCCTGCCGACGCATTGCCCGCCGCGCGAGCCCATGCCACCTTGCGCCCCTCGACCTCATGACCCGCTGCCCGGAGACGCCGTGCGCTTCCTCCTCCGCCTCCTCGTCACGGCGGCCGCCCTGTGGGTAGCGGTGCGCTTCGTTCCCGGCATTCAGCACGGCGGCAGCGGCTGGAGCCTGCTCGGCGTGGCCCTGGTCTTCGGCGTGGTGAACGCGCTCGTGCGCCCGCTGCTACTGGTGCTCACCTGTCCGTTGGTGGTGCTCACGCTGGGGCTCTTCCTGCTGGTCCTGAACGCGCTCATGCTGCAGCTCACCGCCACGCTCTCGGGGGCCCTGGGGCTGGGCTTCACGATCTCGGGCTTCGGCGCCGCGCTGTTGGGCGCCATCGTGGTCTCGGTAGTGAGCGGGCTGCTGAACGTCTTCGTGGGCGGGGACACGCGGCTCGAGCGGCTGGACCGCTGAGGGAGATTGCGGCGGGCCGCCGTGCGGCGCTGTCCCGGAGCGCATGCCGCGCCGCCCATGCCCGTGGCGCCGAAAATGCAACGGTGATCCGCGCCGGCGGGGCGAGCCCGCCGACCGCACCGCCCCGAGCATGACCGAGACATCCCTGCGCGAACAGATCGAACGGATCGCCACGGACGCCGGCGCCACCGCCGTGGCCGTGGCGCTGCACGACTACACCCACGCCACCGGCTGGACGCTGAACGCCGAGCGCTGGTTCCACGCGGCCAGCACGGTCAAGATCCCCGTGCTGTTGGCGGTGTTCGACGCCGTGGAGGACGGCCGCCTGGAGCTCCAGTCCCGCATCCACGTACGCAACCGCTTCCTGTCCGTGCATGACGGCCGCCCCTACCGCCTGGCCGCCGCGCGCGACGCCAACAGCGCGGTCTACGAGGCGCGCGGCAGGATGCTGCGCGTGGAGGAGCTGGCCCGGCACATGATCACCACGAGCAGCAACCTGGCCACTAACCTGCTGGTGGACGTCCTGGGCCCGGAGCAGGTGCAGGCCACGCTCCGCCGCCTGGAGCTGAGTGGCATGGAATTCGTGCGCGGCGTGGAGGACGAAGCGGCCTGGGCGGCGGGCGTGAACAACCGCGTCACGGCCCGCGGACTGGCGCAGGCACTGCACGCCATCGAGGAGGGGCGGGCCATCTCCGAGGAAGCCTGCCGCCACATGCTGGACATCCTGCATGGCCAGGAATTCCGGGGCGGCATTCCCGCGGGGCTGCCGGCCGACACGCGGGTGGCGCACAAGACCGGCGAGATGTCCACCGTGGCCCACGACGCCGGCATCGTCTACGTGAACGGCGGCGCACCCTACGTGCTGGTGGTGCTCACGGAATGGGAGGAGGGGCAGGGCCAGCGGCAGGCCACCATCGCCGCCATCTCGAAGGCCGTCTACGAGCACGTGACCGGGCAGGCGGACGGATGAGCCGCCAGAAGATGCGGGGCGTCGTCGCTTACGCACGCACGGGTGGGCAGCATGCCTGAGGGTGCGCTGCCGCTGCCCATCGTGGACGCGCGCGACCTGGATCGGGACTGGCGCGCCCTCCTCCGGCCGGGCGAGCGGCTCGAGGCGGCGGACGGCGCGGCGCGGGCTTTGCCCACCCATTTCTACCGGGTGGACGCCTGGGAGACGGCGCTGGAGCTGCCGCTCACGCCGAATTTCAAGCTCTGGGAGTTCATCGGCGTGGACGTGCGGGAGGCGCCCGCGCAGCGCTTCTTCCCGCGCTACGTGCCGTGCGCGGTGAGCGCGCTGGCGGCGCACCTGGAGATGTTCCGCCAGGCGGCGGGCAGCTACGTGCACGTGGCCGCGAACGGCGGCTACCGCACGCCCGCCCACCAGCTCACGCGGGGCGCCTCGCCGCACTGCTGGGGCACGGCCGCCAACATCTACCGGGTGGGGGACGACTGGCTGGAAAGCCGCGACACGATCGAGCGCTACGCGGCGCTGGCACGAAAGGTGTCAGCAGCGCTCTGGGTACGACCGTACGGGAGTGGCGTCGGAGAGGCCGACGACCACCTGCACATCGACATCGGCTACCTGCTGCTGGAGCCGCGCCTGGAGCCGGGCGCGCACGCGAGCGACGACGCCCGCCCGGAGGAGGACCGGGAGGACTGACCCGCTTGGCCCGGAAGAAGCTGCACGATCGTTCCCCAGGTGGTGAGCGCCTGCGCCTGGCGGCCATGGGACTGGAGGCCGAATTCGCCCTGTTCGTGGACGAGCGGCCGGTGCGCCCCGAGAAGCTGTTCGGCTCACCGCGCGGCTTCGTGCGCGCCCCCCTCATGCACCGCGTGGGCACCTCCTACCACCTGCCCACGGGCGGTGCCATTTACTTCGACACCGGCGTCATCGAGATCGCCACGCCGGTGATCGAAATCGCGCGCGGCTGCGCCGCCCGGGCGGGCCGCTCGCTCTGGGAGGGCATCGGCTTCACGCGCGACGAGCTGGACGCCTGGGAGCGCCGCACCGGCCGCGGCGTGCGCCTGGCCGGCTTCAGCGCCCATTACAACATCTCCTTCACCGGGGATGGCACGAACGGGCGCACGGTGGAGGCGCTGGCGCTGCTGCTCAGCTACCTGCTGCCGCCGGCGGTCATGCTGCTGGCCACCAATCCGCGCTCCACCGGCGTGGGCGTGCGCCCGCGCGGGGAGCGCATCGAGGTGACCGTGGACTTCACGCCCAGCCCGGCGCTCATGATCGCCACGGCCACCGTGATCGCGGCCGTGGCGCGGACGGTCATGCACTGGCCGTCCTTCGAGCTGGCCGAGCTGGCGGAGCGGGGCCTGCCGGTGATGGCCGGCTTCCACCCGGTGCCGCACACCAGCCGGCAGGGCTGGCTGGCGCGCTGGGACTGCTACCCGGCCAGTCCCTTCCGCACCGACCCCGACGCGCCCGTCTGGCGCACCACCGCGGGCGAGCAACTCAGCCTGCGCGCCCTCGCGGGGCGTACGCTGGACCGGTTCGGACCGGCGCTGCGCAACCTGGCGGATCCCTTCACGCGCCGCCTCCTGCAGAGCATCCTGCACGGGGAGTCACCCGTGCTGCTGGAGCTACCCGACCGGCCGCCCGCCTACGACGACGTGGGTAGGTTGTGCCGCTGGGATGACCTGTTCCCCGCCACCGCGCTGGACCGCTCCAGCTACGAGCGCGCGCTCATCCACGCCATCGCTGGCGACCGGCTGCGCGTGGGGCGGAGCTGGTATCGGCCGGTGGCCATGCAGGGGTGGTCCCGGGTGGTCTTCCGGCGCGAGGAGGACGGCACCCGCCACCTCTTCTCCATCGACGACCTGGCGGGCCGGCGCGCTGGTTGGCAGCCCGTGGGCCGCCATCACACGGCCGCGGACGGCGGGAGCGCCCGCCGGCACGCCTGACACGGGGCCGCAGGAACGTTGTGGGCGGCGGAGGCCGGCCGCTATCTTTCCCGCACCCCCAACGCCCGGAGGAGGCCAGCCCGCCGTGCACCGCCCTGTCCGCCTGCCCGTCCTGCTCGCCGCCGCCGGCGCGCTCGTGCTGCTCTCCACCGCCTCGGCGCAGATCCGCCAGGGGTGGGGCGGAGGGTGGCGCGCGAACCCCATCCGCGAGGGACTGCCCGAGCGCGGCGGCTACGTCAACCGGGACTTCACCTTCTGCCGGCTCCTCTACCAGAGCGAGCGGCGCGAGGCCGGCGGCCACGGCTGGAACACGGACTATCCCGTCTCCGACCACAACTTCATGACCCGCTTCGAGGAGCTCACCAACGTCCGCGTCGCACGCTGGGACAATGGCGAGCCGGGCTACGCGGTGGTGCGTCCCACCGACCCCGAACTCTACGGCTGCCCCTTCCTCTTCGCGTCCGACGTGGGCACCATCGGGCTCTCCGAAGTGGAGGTGGTGCGCCTGCGCGACTACCTGCTGAAGGGCGGCTTCCTGTGGGTGGATGATTTCTGGGGCAACGCGGCGTGGCGGCAGTGGGAGCGGGCCATCGGACGCGTCCTGCCCGAGCACGACATCGTGGACGTGGGGCCGGACCATCCACTGCTCTCCGCCCTCTACCTGGTGCACGAGGTGCCGCAGATCCCGTCCATCCAGTTCTGGCGCCGCGAGGGCCGCCGGGTGGAGACCTCGGAGCGCGGCCGCGAGAGCGCCGAGCCGCACCTGCGCGCCATCTTCCACGCCAACGGGCGCCCGCTCGTCATCATGACGCACAACACGGACATCGCCGACGGCTGGGAGCGGGAGGGGGAGGATGACCAGTTCTTCAACTCCTTCTCACCGGCGGCGTACGCGCTGGGCATCAACATAGCCGTATGGTCCATGACGCACTGAGCGCCGGGGCGCTGGTGGCGGCGCTGGAGGCGGCGGGCGTGACCCACGTGGTGGGTCTGCCGGACAACGCCAGCGCCGCGCTCTTCCACGCCCTGGCCGACCACCAAGCCATCCGCCTGGTCTCCGTGACCCGCGAGGGAGAGGCCTGCGCGCTGGCCGCCGGGCTCTGGCTGGGCGGCGCCGTGCCGCTGGTGAGCGTGCAGAACACGGGGCTGTTGGAGAGCGGCGACGCGTTGCGCGGCACGGCGGCGCGCATGGGCTGTCCGCTGGTGCTGCTGGTGGGCTGGCGCGGCCGTGCCCGGACCGTGGCTGCCGGCCTGGATCCCGCCGCGGGCATCGGTGCGCGGGAGGACTTGGTGCGCCCCGACGCGGACTCCGCCGCGCTCATGACCCTGCCCACGCTGGACGCCTGGGGCATCCCGTGGCACGTCCTGGAAAGCGACGTCCCCGCTGCCGTCAACGCGGCATTCCGCCAGGCGCGCTCCGGGGCACGCCCCGTGGCGCTCCTCCTGCCCGGCGCCCTGACGTGAGGCGCGCGTGCTGACCACGCCCGAACTGCTCGAGCCGCTGGCGCGGCTCCGCACGAACGAGGTGGTGGTCACCACCATGGCGCCCACGCGACCCTGGGGCCGCCTCTCCGACCACGACCTGGACTTCGCCTCGGCGGACAGCGCCATGGGCCACGCGGCGGACCTGGCACTGGGCGTGGCGCTGGCCCGCCCCGAGCGCCGGGTGGTGTGCCTGAACGGCGACGGCAGCATGCTGATGAGCCTGGGCACGCTGGTCACGGCCGCGGCGTCCGGCGCGGAGAATCTGGTGCTAGTGGTGCTGGAGAACGGCACGTACGAGATCACCGGCAATCAGCCGGTGCCCGGGGCGGGCGCCGTGGACTGGGTGGGGCTGGCGCGCGCGGCGGGTTTCCCGGTGGCGGAGCGCTTCAGCCAGGCGGCGGCCTGGGCGGCCGCCCTGCCCCGGCTGCTCTCCGCCGCCGGCCCGGTGTTCGCCGCCGTGGCCATGGCCCCCGGCGAGCAGGGCCCCATCGGGCGGAGCGCGGGGGAGGAGGCGCGCTACCTCAGGACGTCACTGGCCGACTGGTCGCGGCAGTTCCGCGCGGCGCTGGGCGTGGAGGGGTTACCTGTTTCACACTGCCCTGAGAATTTTCGGCCGGGGCGCGTGGTTGAGCCATAATACTGTATACTGTATTATAGGAGTCATTTTTTGAATATAATTCTGGATGGCTTGATGGCATGATATTGCAGCACAACGAATTGCAAGTATTGAATCCGTCGGAACATATGTATTAACGACGGCGGGTCCAGGGCATTTTTCAGAGCGTCTCGACAGGTAGCCCCCTCGGCGGATCCCGGCCGATCCCTGCGAATCCCGGCGGATCGGAACGGCAGCGGGGCGCTGACCGCTGCCGGCCGCGCCCCGCTCGAACCGTCCCCGCCAGAACGGGTCAGCCCACCTCGACCAGCTCGATCTCGAAGGTGAGGTCCTGCCCAGCGAGCGGGTGGTTGGCGTCCAGGATGAGCGCTTCCTCCGTGGCGTCGCGCACGGTCACCTGCACCGCCTGCCCCTCCTGCGTCTGCATCTGCAGCTGCTGTCCCGGCTCCGGGTTCACGCCGTCGGGCAGCTGCTCGCGCGGGAAGCTCATGACCAGATCGTCGCGGCGCGGCCCGTAGGCGTTCTCCGCGGGGATCGTGACGGTCTGCTTCTGGCCCGGCTCCATGCCGCGCACGGCATCCTCGAAGCCGGGGATCACCTGTCCCGAGCCCAGCTCGAAGCCGAGCGGCTCGCGGTTCTCGGAGGTGTCGAACACCGTGCCGTCGTCCAGCCGGCCGGTGTAGTGGATGCTTACCTTATCGCCATTGCTGGCCTGTGCCATTCGGGTGCACTCCCGTTCAGAGTCATGGGCTCGAAAATCGTGCAACCCCGTAGTGGTCCAGATGTTCGCCCCGCCACGCAAGGTCCTTGTACTCCGGGACCGGATACGCCATCATGGGGTGGGGTTCCCATCCTCGCGCGATCCGGAATCATGGATCCAGCCGCCCGTCCGCCCGACAGAAACCGCCTGCTGCGCTGGCTGTCCTCCCTGGTCAGCGTGTCAGCGGAGCTGCGCCGCCGCAAGGTGGTGCAGGTGGCGCTCATGTACGTGGGCGGCGCCCTGGTCACCCTGGCCGCCGCCGAAACGATCGTCGAAACATACGGGCTGCCGGAGGCCACACGCTTCGTGCTGGGCATCGTGGTGCTGCTCGGCTTCCCGCCCGCCGTGCTGCTGGCCTGGGTCTTCGACTGGACGGACGACGGCATCCGCCGCTCCCATTCCACGCGCGTTCCGCCGGCCGTGCGCCGCACGGTGACGATCGGTGCCGTGCTCCTGCTGGCGGGGGTGGGCGGGCTGGCGGCCGTGGCGGTGCTGCGGGCACCCGAGCGCCCGTCCGCCGCGCTGCCGATGGTGATGAGCGTCCTGCCGTTCGAGGCCGCCGAGCCGGGGGTGGAGGGGATTGCCAACAACCTCGAGGCCAGCATCGAAGCGGCGCTGGCCGATATCCCCGGCCTCACGGTGATTCCGGCCCACGCCGCCGCGGCGCACGGCGCGCTCGCGCTGGATTCGCTGGCCCGCCGCCTGGGCGCCGATTTCTTCCTCAAGGCCACCGTTGGGCGCGACGGCAACACCGTCGAGGTGCGCATCATCGACGGCCAGACGCAGGGCCTGAGCAATTCCGCCACCGTCAAGGGCCCAGCGGGTGGCGAGAACACCTTCGCGCTCCCGGACTCGCTGGCGGCCAACGTGGAGTCCAGCCTGCGCACCGTGCTCGGCCGCGAGGTGCAACTACGTGCCTGGAACCGTGGCACCGAGAGCCCGGCCGCGGCCCAGGCGCGCTGGGACGCGGACGGGGCGCTGGAGCGGGCGGCCAGCCTGGCGCGCGTGGATCCGGACGGCTTCGCGCGGGAGATGGAGGCGGTGGATACGCTCCTGGACACGGCGGAGCGGCTGGATCCGGGCTGGATGGAGGTGGATCTGGCGCGCGCCGCCGCGCGCGAGGTGGAGGCGATCGGCGTTGCGTTCGTGCGCGGGGCCGAGGCCGCCACACGAGTCCTCGAGCGCGGCATCAGCGAACTGGACGCCGTGCTGGAGGCGCGGCCCGGCCATCCGGACGCGCTGGCGGCTCGCGGTCGGCTGCGGTGGGCGCGCTACAACTTCGGCACCGACCTGGAGATTGCCGACTCCGCGGACGCCCTGCTGGACCTGGCGGCGGCCGACCTGGAGACGGCGGCCAGGACCGGTCCCGGCATGGGGTCGGCCGCAGCCACCCTGGCCGAGCTCTACATCTACGGGCGGGGTGAATACGGGCCGGCGCGCTACTGGGCCACGCAGGCGTGGAATCGGGATGCTTATCTGGAGAACCGCATGAGCATCCTGGCCATCCTGGCGCAGACCAGCCTGGAGCTCGGGGCGGACCCGGAGGCGGCGCGCTGGTGCGGCCGTCTGGAGAGCTCCTTCCCCGATTTCGCCCTCGCGCACAGCTGCGCCCTCGAGCTCATGGCCTGGGGGGACGTGCCCGCCCTGCCGGACAGCGCGTGGGCGGCGTACGACCGGATCGTGGCGCGCCTGGGCGGCCCCTCGTCCTCGGCCTCGGCCTACTACGGGTACGCCGTGGCCGCCGTGCTGGCGCGGGCCGAGCTGCCCGACAGCGCCCGGGCGGTCATGGGCCGTCTCGGCAACCTCAGCGCCGCCGGCGTGGCCGATGAACGCCACTGGCTGGAGGCCGCCGTGCGGTTCCGCCTGGGTGAGACGGCGCGCGCCCGGGAGCTGTTGAAAGCCTACGTGGCCGACAATCCCGAGACCGCGGCCAGCATCCAGCGCCGGCGGGCGCTGCGCGCCTACCTGCAGGAGCCGGTCCGGCTGGAAGGCCTCTGAGGCCCGGCCCCTGGTGCACTAGGTGATGCAGGACCAGAGGCACGACCTGTGGTGCCAGCAGGTGGTCACCTCGGCCCGCCCCGTCCCATCGTCCTGGGTCACGGCGTACACGGCACTCGACGTCATCGTCACGCCTCCCTCGGACTCCTGGCGCACGTCCCCGCCGTCGCCCGCATCCGTGCCAACCAGCTCATTGCGAACGCCCTGCTCCTCCCACTCCCACTCCTCGCCCAGCGGGGCATGGCGCTCCTCGCGCTGGCCGATGGCCTCGCGCGCCGCCGCGGCCTCCGCCTCGCTGAAGTAGATGGAACGGACCGGGTCGGTGGCGTTCATGTCGAACCTCAGCACCCACATCCGGCCCTTGTACCAGTAGCGGATACTCACGTCGATCACGTCGCGGGGCTGGTCGGCGGGGATCATCATCGATGCCTCCTGAGGGGGGAGCGTGGCTGGATCCCTCAAGTTCGACGTCGAGCAGCGCGCGCGCCAGCTTTGTCTATGAGGGCGGACCCCCATGGCGTCAGAATTTCTCCCCCCGGGCCTCCCGCAGTTGGCTGCCCACCGGCCGGATGCGCGGCCACATGGTCCAGAAGTAGACGCCCAGCCCCACGATCTGGCCCAGGCCGCCGATCACCACGATCCAGCCGAGCAGCGGCGCGCCGGACCAGCCCCGCGCGGCCTCGGCCACGAAGCGGCCAGCGGTGGCCGTGAGCAGGATCCAGTAGGCGGCCGCGGCGCGCTCGGGCCGGTAGCGCTGATCCTCCTTCGGCGCGCGCGGAAACAGCCACAGTGCCACGCCCA
>Ga0214473_10005916_pt1 | contig 14639 bp, 12 predicted proteins | sample RVTome_7_FD_203509 | JGI IMG/M metagenome (GOLD analysis project Ga0214473, IMG submission 203509) | Soil microbial communities from uranium-contaminated site in the Upper Colorado River Basin, Wyoming, United States - RVT98D197 | ecosystem: Environmental > Terrestrial > Soil > Contaminated >... | reverse complement strand
GCACGCCGGCCCGCCGATTCCGGTCTCACCCGATGCGCGTCCGCGCCTGCGAAAGCGCTTCGTGGATCTTCTCCAGCGCGCGCCTCGCCTCGACGAGCGCGTCCCGCTCCCGCGCCACCTCGGCCAGGTCGCGGGCCAGCTCGTCGCGCTCGCGGGCGGTCTCGGAGAGGCCGGCGCGCAGCCGCGCCTCCTCGGCGGTCCGGGCGTCGAGCTCGGCGGTGAGCCGCTCGCCCTCGGCGCGGCTCTCGGCGAGGGCGCGCTCCAGCTCGTCGGCGCGGCGGGAGAGCTCGTCGGCGAGCCGCTGCCGCTCCTCGTCGAGGGCCGAGAGCGCCTGGGCGCGGCGCACCGCCTGGTCGCGCTCGTCCTCGAGCGCGCTCATCTCGCCGGACACCTCGGCGAGGACCGCCAGCTTCTCGGCGAGCTGCGCCTCGGCCCGGGCGGCCGCCTCCCGAAGCCCGCGGGCCTCGGCTCCGGCCCGGGCCAGGTCGGCGCGGGCCTGCCCCAGGTCGGCGCGCAGGGCCTGTTCCAGGTCGCGGGCGCGGCCGAGCTGGGCCTCGAGCTCGCGCAGCATCGAGAGGGCGCTCTCGGCGGCGCGCCCGGGCTCGGCGGGGGCGGCGGCGCGAGTGGCGGGCCGCGCCGCCTCGGCGACCTTGCGCCTGATCTTGTCCAGCCGGGCGCGGCGATCGGCCACGTCGAAGAGCGGGCCGGCCTGCGGGGCCGGGGCCTGGACCGCCGCCGGCGGCGCGGCTGCGGGGACGCGGGCCGGGGCGGGCCTCGCCGCGGGGCGGGAAGGCGCCGCCCGCTCGGGCGCCACGGGGCGGTCTGCCGCGGCGGCCGCCGCCGAGGGCGCGACCTGCGCCGGCGCCTGGCCGGTGCGCGGGTCCGCCGCGAGGACGGCGGTGGCGGCGGGCGCAGCGGCCGCCTGCGGCGCCGGGCCCTCCACCGGGATCGAGTCGAGGGTCCCGCCGGCGGTCTTGAGCCGGGGCTTCAGCTTCGGAACGTTCGCGTCGAAGGCCTTTCGCATCACGCGCTCCCCGCCGCGCCCCGCGACGCCAGCGCGGCCTTGATCCGGCCCAGCACCTCCCGCTGCATGACCTCGATGTCGTTCGCCCCCTTCGAGTCCGGGTCATATCCAAAGATGGGGCACCCCTCGCTCGAGGCCTGGGCGAACTTGGTGCACTGGCGCACCACGCTGTCGAGGAGGTAGTCGGCGTAGTGCGTCCTCAGGGCGTCCAGCGCCTCGCGGGCGATGCGGAAGGTCTGGTTGAAGGCGTTCACCACGATGAAGATGTTCTCGAGCTGGTGGGAGAGGTCGTCCTCCAGGCCCTGGATGGTCTCGAAGAGGAGCCGCAGCCCGTCGTAGGAGAGGAAGTCGGCCAGCACCGGGATGATGAGGTCCTGCGCCGCCATGAGGGCGTTCAGGTTGAGCAGCCCGAACGAGGGCGGCGCGTCCATCACCACGAAGTCGTAGCGCGCCTGCGCCCCCTCGACGGCGTTGCGCAGGCGGAACTCGCGGCCGGCCAGCGGCATGAGGGCCAGGTCGATGGTGCTCATGGCCAGGTTGGAGGGCACCAGCGAGAGGCCGGGCATGGCGGTGGGGATGACCACCTCGTCGAGCGGGGTCTTGCGGATGAGCACCTCGTGTAGGGTGCGGGTGAAGCTGGCGCCTCCCTTGCCCAGGCACTTGGTGGCGTGCCCCTGGCTGTCGAGGTCCAGCACCAGCACCCGGTAGCCGCGCTCGGCCAGCCGGTAGGCGTAGGAGGTGGAGAGGCTGGTCTTGCCGGTGCCGCCCTTGAAGTTGAGGAAGAGCTGGCGGCGAGGCGGCAGCGGCTCGGGGGTGCGGTGCAGCTTCTCGCGCAGGGCCGGCAGGTCCTCGGGGGTGTAGCCCTCCTGCTTGCCGAGCAGCTCCCGGACCTGCCTGGGGCTGGCGCCGACGATCTCGGCGAGGCGCTTCGGGGAGTAGCGGAGGTTCTCCATGACGTCTCCTAGCGCACGAAGAAGCGGGCACCGCGCTGCGCCAAGGCGCCGCGGGCGACGAGCGAGCGCAGGGCGACCTCGGCGGCGGGGCGGCCACCGGGGACGGCCGCGGCGAGCTCGTCGAGGCTGCGGCCGCGGAGCGCGGCGCGGAGCTCGGCGACGACGGCTTCCTCGAGGGGATCGGACGGGCCGGGCGCGTCGGCGACGGCCACGGCGGTGCGGGCGAGCGGGGCGGGGGCGGTGGCCAGGAGGGTGGCCGGGGTGGGGGCCGGGGTCGATGTCGAGGTCGCGGTCGGGGTCGCGGTCGGGGCCCGGGCGGCCGTCGAGGTGACCGGCGCCGGCGCCCCGATGGTCTCGGCGGCGGCCACCACCGCGTCCCGGAGCGTCCCCTCGCCCAGAGCGGCGAGCTTGTCGGCGATGCGGCGGGCGGCGCGGCGGCGCTCGGGGGCCGAGGCCTCGGCGTCGACCGCCTCCCCCGACCAGCGGGACACCGACTCGGCGGCGGCGCGGCGGACGCCGGGCTCGCGGTGGTCGAGGGCCCTCGCCAGGGCGCCCTGGGCCCTGGCGGTGGGCCGGCCCGACAGGGCCAGCGCGGCGGCGCGGGCGACGCTGGCGTCCCTGTCGGCGAGGGCGCTCGCCAGGGCGTCCTCGGCGGCCGGGCCCGGCACGAAGCCGGCCAGCAGCGCGGCGCGGCGGCGCACCAGGGGGCTCGGGTCGGCGAAGGCGCGCAGCAGGTCGGGCTCGGCCCGGTCCTTCGCCAGGGCGGCCAGCGCCTCCAGGGCGGCGGCCCGGACCGGAGGGCGCTGGTCGTCGAGGGCGCGGCGGGCGATGTCGGCGGCGGCCGGCTCGGCCAGGGCCCCGAGCGCGGCCAGGAGCGCCGCCTTCACCTCGGCGTCCCGCTCGCGCCCCACGGCGGCGGCGAGGAGCGGGGCGGTGGCCCTGGAGCCGAGGGCGCGCAGGCAGTCGGCGGCGCGGCGGCGGGCCCCGGCGTCGGCCGAGGCCAGGTCGTCCATGGACTTCTCGTAGAGCGATCGCTCGGCGCGGGTGGGGAGCTGGGCCTCGAGGCGTTTCGCCTCGGCGGGGGCGAGGCCGAGGCGGCCGGCGGCATCGAAGCGGGCGGCCAGGGCCGGGACCGGCTCGGCGGGGCGTGGCTCGCGGCGCGGCGGGTCGTCGGGCAGGCTGATGCCGGCCTGCTCGGCGGCGGCCTTCCACGGGCGCAGCCGCTCCACCTCGCCGCGCAGCTCGGCGATGAAGCCGGCGAGATCGGCGCGGTCGTCGTCGGGCGGCTCCGCGCCCTCTCGGGGGGCGGCGCCGATGCGGGCCTGGTCGATGAGGCCGGCCAGGAAGCGCTCGCGCTCGCCCTCGAGGAGTCGGACGCGGTCGGCCAGCTCGCCGGAGCGGGCCCGCTCGTCATCGAGGACGGCGCGGTTGCGGGCCATATCGGCCTCGAGGGCGGCCTCGCGGCCTCGGGCCGAGGCGGAGGCGTCCTTCCCGCGGGCCGCCACCTCTCGGGCCGCCGCCAGCTCGGCCTCGAGCTGCGACAGGCGGCACTCGAAGTACACGATCTTCTCGAGCGCGCCGCGCAGGAGGTCTTCCGGATGTCCGCTCAACGACCCTCCGCCACCGCCACCCTTCGGCCAGTCCGTCGCCTTCCCGCCTCCTCCCGAGGATCAGCTTGTGATCCCGAGATCTTGCGTCGATATCGGAGAATAGGTGACGAGGATCCAAAAGGCAAACTTCTGGCCGGCGGCGCGGGAGCGCCCGGAACCTGGCGCCCCCTACCCTGCGGCCCCTGCCCGCGTGGTGATCGTCTCGAGCCCGTGGCCGCGGGGCCCCTTCTCGCTCCGCCACAGGAGCACGGAGAAGGCGAGCCCGAACAGGCCCAGGCTCGCGAAGAGCCACATCCCGGGCGCGTACCCCGCCGGGTTCCGGGCGCTGGCTCCAAAGGCGTCGTTGGCCCGGCCCACCGCCCAGGCCATGGCCGCCCAGCCGATCTGCTGGCAGAAGGTCATGAGCGCGTAGGCCGTCCCGAGCCGCTTCTCCTCCACCAGGAAGGTGACCGACGGCCACATCACCGCCGGGATGAGCGAGAAGGAGACGCCCATCATGGCCACCGGCAACTCGAGCGGCAGCCGCGTGTGGGCCATGATGAGGAAGGTGGGCACCAGCAGGAGCGACCCCACCGCCATGAGCAGGGCACGCCGCCCGTAGCGGTCGACGAGCAGCCCGAAGAGCGGGGTCGCGAACATGGCCGTCAGCGGGAGGAGCCCGTTCAGCCGGCCCGCGATCTCCGGCGCCGCGCCGTGCGCGTCGATGAAGAAGATGTTGGCGAAGCGCCGGAACGGGAACACCACCGAGTAGAAGGTGACGCACAGTCCGACCACCCACCAGTAGCTGCGGTCGAAGCGCACCAGATCGGCCGGGACCAGCTTGTCGACGGCCCCCGACCGCCCCAGCGCGAAGCGGCGCTCGGCGCTCCGCTCGAGCAGCGCGTAGGCCAGGGACGCCACCACGCAGACCGCGCCCACGGCGGCGGCGAGCAGCAGCGGCCGCTGCCAGGAGGAGAAGAGCGGCGCCGCCCAGTCGGCCGAGGAGTCGGCGGCGGCCGACCCGAGCCGGGCGATGGAGAGGTTCATCGCCATGGCGACGCCCATCTCCTTGCCCTTGAACCAGCGGCCGAGCACGGTGGTGGCGCCCACGATGAAGGGCTCGGCTCCCAGGCCCAGGACGAAGCGCCCCGCCATCATGCGGCCGTGCGTGGGCGAGAGCGCGATGATGAGGCCGCCCAGCGCGGTCACCGTCCCGAAGGCGATCATGGCCCGCTTGGTGCCGACCCGGTCGATGAGCAACCCGCCGGCGATGAGCACGATGAGCGCCGCCGCGTTGTAGGCCGAGTCGAGGAGCCCGATCTGGCTCTGGCTGAACCCGAGTTGCTTCTCGAGCAGCGGTCCCACCGGGTTCATGGCGTCGAAGACGTAGTAGTTCCCGAACATGCCCAGGCTCACGAAGGCGAGCACGAGCCAGCGGTAGCCGCGGCTCGGCTCGGGCCGGACGGCCCCCGGGACGGGATCCATGGGCGGCGACGATAGCAGACTTGCCGTGCCCCGCTCGAACGTGTCTCATCCCGGCATGATCACCCGACGCGACTTCCTCGCCGCGGCCGCGCTCGCCGCAGCCACCCACGCCCGCCCTGCCGGGGCCGCCGCGCCGGCCTCTCCGGTGGCGGTGGCCTCGGCGAACGGCCTCCCCTCGGTGAAGCTGGCGGTGGAGCGGATGCGCGCCGGCGCCGACCCGCTCGACGCGGCCGTGGCCGGGGTCGGGCTCCTCGAGGACGACCCGAACGACATGACCGTGGGGCTCGGCGGCGTCCCCAACGAGGAGGGCGTGGTCCAGCTCGACGCCTGCGTCATGCACGGGCCGACCGGCCGGGCCGGCGCGGTGGCGGCGCTGGAGGGCATCAAGAACCCGAGCCGGGTCGCCAAGGTGGTGATGGAGACCACCGACCACGTGCTCCTCGTCGGCGCCGGCGCGCGTCGTTTCGCCGAGCTGAACGGCTTCAAGCCGGAGAACCTGCTCACCGAGAAGGCGCGCAAGGTCTGGCTCTACTGGAAGCAGAACCTCTCCACGCGTGACAAGTGGCTCGAGCCCGACCCGGCCGCGCTCGACCCGGAGGTGCGCGACTTCATCCGCGAGTACGGGGCGGGCGAGTTCCGCGACCCGCGCCAGCACGGCACGGTGCACCTCTCGGCCGCGGACGCCCGCGGCGACCTGGGCGGCTGCACCTCGACCTCGGGGCTCTTCTTCAAGATGCCGGGGCGGGTGGGCGACTCCCCCATCGTCGGCGCCGGCTGCTACACCGACAACGAGGTGGGGAGCGCCGGCGCCACCGGCCGCGGCGAGGCCTGCATCCTCGGCGCGGGCGCGCACACGGTGGTGGAGCTGATGCGGCAGGGCCGGCCCCCGCGGGAGGCCTGCCTCGAGGCGCTGCGGCGCATCGCCCGCGGCACCCGCGAGCGGCGGCTCCTCGACAAGGACGGGCGCCCCGCCTTCGGCCTGCGGCTCTACGCGGTGTCGAAGCGCGGCGAGTGCGGGAGCGCCTCGATCTGGAGCGGCAGCAAGGAGAAGCCCGCTCGCTTCGCGGTGGCCGACGGCGCCGGGGCGCGGCTGGAGGCCTGCGCCTTCCTCTTCGAGGGCCTGCCGGCGGCGTGAAGCTTCCGGAGTTCGTACTGGGCCTTTCCTGGAGGCTGCGTCGGCAGCCGGAGGCCCAGCCGTGGGGCGAGTGGCGTCGGGGCTAGACCTGCGCCGCGCCGCCGGCGGTCCGCTTCACCCGCGCCACGCGCACCCGCAGGGCGCGGCGACGGTCCGCCTCGCTCACCGTGAAGTGCCAGCCCCGCCAGGTGAAGCGGTCGCCCACCGCCGGGATGGCGCCGGCGAGCGAGTTCACGAAGCCGGCCACGGTCTCGAAGCCCTGGTCCTCCGGGACCCCCAGGCCGGTCATCTGGTTGAGCTCGGCGACGGGGGTGGCGCCCTGCACGGCGAAGCTGCCGTCGGGAAGCGCCTCGATGGCCTTCCCCTCCTCCTCGTACTCGTCCCGGATATCCCCCACGATCTGCTCGAGCACGTCCTCGAGGGTACAGATGCCCATGACGCCGCCGAACTCGTCCACCACGACGGCCATGTGCAGGCGCTTGCGCTGCATCTCGCGCAGCAGGTGGTCCACCGGCTTCGCCCAGGGCACGAACTGGGGCGGGCGGAGCAGGTCGCGCAGCACGATGAGCTCGGGATGGGCGAGCAGCGGGACGAGGTCCCGGGCGTGAAGGATGCCCACCACCTGGTCGAGGTTGCCCTGGTAGACGGGGACCCGGGAGTGCCCCTCCTCGGCCAGCAGCCTCACGATGTCCGGCACCGGGGTCTCGATGTCGAGGGCGAAGACGTCGGTTCGCGGCACCATCACGTCCCGAGCGATCTTCTCCCGGAACTCGAAGACCTTGTGGATGAGCTCGCTCGTCGACTGATCCGAGGGGCTCCCGCGGGCCTTGGCATGCTCGGCCAGCCGGCGCTCGATCTCCTCGAGCGGCGGCCGCGGCAGGCAGAACTGGACTCCCCCGAACGGCGCGGCCAGGAGGGTAAGCGCCTGCCCGACCGGCCACAGCACGGCCCGGAGCGCGCGAACCCCCGGGGCGAGCGAGAGCGCCACCGCCTCGCCGTACCGGGCCCCGAGCCGGCGCGCCGCGGCCGAGAGGGCCACCGAGGCGACAGCCGTCGCCACCACCGCCCCCGCGGCCGCGAGAGGCCCTCCCGCCGCGAAGGCGGTCAGTGCCCCGGCGCCGAGCGAGGTGAGCGCCACCCAGATCCGCAGCGCCGCGGCGGCCGCCTCGGGCGTCCCGGCCAGGGAAGCCAGGGCCCGCGCTCGGACGCCCGCGCCGGGCTCGCGCCCCAGTTGCTCGGCGCGCGGTGTCCCGACCGCGGCCAAGGCGGCCTCGTAGGCAGCGGCCAGCGCTCGTCCGAGGACCAGCGCCAGGGCCAGGGCGAGGAGCTGGGGCGGGTTCATGGCCGGTGCCGATTATCGCCCATGGGGTGCCGGCCCGTCCCGCCTGCGCCTGGTGCCGGGCATTCGCGTGGCGTGGTACCGCGTGGTGCCGGACCAGGCACGAGATCGGGTCGGCGAGTAAGCAAACGCCCGATTTCATTTGCGTTCGACGGGCCCGAGGGAGGGAGGGCGCGAGATTCCGGACACGCCCACCAGGCCCGACGGCGGCACCCCAGCCGGGGTGCGGGTCGCGGCCGGATCTGCTATGAGAGCCGCTCCATGGCCCGGACGGCGAAGGTCTACGTGACGCTGAAGCGCGGGGTGCTCGACCCGCAAGGCTCGGCGGTGGCGCGATCGCTGCGCTCGCTCGGCTACCAGGAGGTGGCCGACGTGCGGCTCGGCAAGTTCATCGAGGTGAAGCTCGAGGAAGGCGCCTCGCCCGACGAGGCCCGCCGGCGGCTCGACGAGATGTGCAGGAAGCTCCTCGCCAACACCGTCATCGAGGACTACCGGATCGAGCTGTGAACGTCGGCATCGTCACCTTCCCCGGCTCGAACTGCGATCACGACGTCTACTACGTGGTGAAGCACGCCTGTGGCGCCTCGGCGCGCTACGTCTGGCACAAGGACCGGCTGCCGGAGGGCCTCGACGCGGTCGTCCTGCCGGGGGGGTTCAGCTACGGCGACTACCTACGCTGCGGGGCGCTGGCCCGGTTCTCGCCGGTGATGGAGGACGTCCTCGCCTTCGCCGGCCGCGGTGGGCCGGTGCTCGGCATCTGCAACGGCTTCCAGATCCTGTGCGAGTCCGGGCTCCTGCCGGGCGTGCTCATGCGGAATGCCTCGCTCAAGTTCATCTGCCAGGACGTGCTGGTGCGAGTCGAAGGCGAGGAGACGCCCGTCACCCGCGGCCTCGAGGGGCAGGAGATCCGCATGCCCATCGCCCATGCCGAGGGAAACTACTTCGCCGACCCCGAGACGCTGGCGCGGCTCGAAGGCGAGGGGCGGGTGGCCTTCCGATACGTTGGCGGCGCTCCCAACGGCTCGGCGCGCGACATCGCCGGCATCTCCGGTGGGCCGCGGCGCAACGTCGTGGGGCTGATGCCCCATCCGGAGCGGGCCAGCGAGGGTATCCTCGGCGGCGAGGGTGGGCGCCGGCTCTTCGAGGCGCTGCTCGCGCGCTGACTGGTGGCTCCAGGCGTCGCCCGGCCACAGGATGCCACAGGATGCCCGGCACCGGGGTCCCGCCGGGTCGGCGGGCCGCCGGTTCCCCGTCACGCAGGCGGCCCCAGCCACCTCCAATGAAGGGTTCGCCAGGCAGTCGGGGGATCAGAACGGTATAGGAGTGGGCCGCATGCAGGTGGACCTCCGGGGGCCCGGCGGCCTCCTCGAAGCGCTCTACGAGGAGCCGGCGGAGCCGAGCTTCGCGGCGGTCGTCTGCCATCCCCATCCGCTCCACGGCGGCACGATGCACAATCACGCCACCTACCGCCTCGCCAGGGCCGTTCGCGCCGCGCGCGGCGCCAGCCTGCGCTTCAACTTCCGGGGCGTCGGCCGCAGTGGCGGCGAGTACGGTGCCGGGCAAGGAGAAGCGGACGATGTGCGAGCCGCCCTGGCCTGGGTGGCGGCGCAGAGGCCCGATCTCCCTCGCTTCACCTGCGGCTTCTCGTTCGGGGCCTGGATGGCGCTGGCGGCCGGGTGCGCCAACGGACCCGTCCGTGGAATTCTGGCGGCGGGCCTCGCCCCGGGCGCGTTCAACCTCGACTTTGTCCGGCACTGCGGGAAGCCGGTGGCGGTGGTCCAGGCGGACCGCGACCAGCTCGGCAGCCTCGAGGACGTTCGCGCGCTCCTGGCCGGCGCCAGCGCGCCGCGGCGCCTCTGGGTCCTCGAGGGCGCGACCCACCTCTTCGCCGAGGACCTCGACGGCCTGCAGCGCCAGGCCGAAAGCGGGCTATCCTGGCTGCGGGAGCAGACCTGACATGGTTCTCGGGCCCGTGCCCAGCGGGAGGGCGATCGAACAGTCGGCGGACGAGCTCCTCCGCATCTGGCGGCTGGCGCGCGCCGCGGCCCGGCGCGAGATCTTCCCGGGACTTCTCGACGGCGTCATGGGCGCGTTCTTCGCCCGGTGCGGGCGGCTTCTCGCCGAGAGCGGCACGCCCGACGACGTCTGGTCGGGCCTGGTCGGCATCGTGCGCTGGTCGCCGCGCCACGGCGCGCGCGAACTCACCGGCGAATGGGCCATCGCCATGGAGGTGCTCACCGCGGCCTGCGAGTCGTTCGAGGCCGATCCGAAGGTGGCCGATTGGCTCGCCCGAGCCGTCGCCACCGCCGAGAAGGGTACGGCGGCGGTCCGGGAGCGGAGCAAGAAGCCGGCCCGGCCGGACGGGATCCTCCTCCTGATCGTCTACGGCGAGCTCGGGCCCCAGCGGCGCGGGCCCAGGGGCGCCGAGGGCTAGCTGGGGCGGGCTACAGACCGGCGAACTGGACGCCGTCGAAGATCAGGGTCGGCGTCCGGAGCGGCGAGTATGGATAGGGATCGTTCCCCACCAGGGCGAGCTGCCTCCACAACTCGAGATGGTTCCCGGACACGTTCATCTCGCTCACTGGCTCGGCGACGTTCCCCTGTCTCACCCGAAATCCTTGGACGCCAAAAGAGAAATCCCCTGTCGTACCGTTCGAGTTCCCTCCCAGGAATCCGGTCACGACGACCCCCTCCCCCATCTGCGCGAGCAGCCCCGCGCCGTCCCGCGTGCCGGGCGTCCAGGCCAGGTTCGAGGACCGGCCCGTCGTCGGCGCCATCCCGAGCTTCCGGCCATAGTAGGCGTCGACGTAGCAGTGCCGGGCAACGCCTTTGTCGAAGAGCGGGAAACGCCTGGCCGCGATCCCTTCTCCGTCGAACAGCCGCGACCCGAGCCCCCGCGGCACCAGTGGATCGTCGGCCAGGTCCAGTCTCTCGCTCCCGATCGTCTCCCCCAGTTTCCCATCGAGAAACGAGCGCTTCTGCTGCAGCGCCGACCCGGCCAGAGGCGCCAGCAGCGCCGCCACCAGCCGGCCCGCGGCCCGCGCCTCGACCGCCAGGGGCATGACCGCCGACTCGCCCTTGCGCGCCCCCAGCCGACCGAGCGCCCGCTCCGCCGCCCGCCGCCCGACCATGTCCGGCACCGGGAGGTCGGCGAAGTGCCGCGCCCCGGCCCAGTCCCACTCCTCAGGCCGCCGCCCGTCCCGGTCCTTCACGCTCACCCCCGCGCTCACCCGGAAGTCGGTCGAGCGGCGCGCCCCCTCGAATCCGTCGGTGTGCACCCGCCAGGACTCGTTGAAGCTGTCGCCGAAGCCGGCGGTGACGGACACGATGGCCTCGGCGCCGGTCGCCTGCCGAGCTCCCGCCTCGGCCGCCTCGGCGAGGCGGCGCCGCTGCTCCGCGTCCAGCTTCCCGTGGCCCGGGTCCTCGAGCTGCAGGTCCAGCTCGGCCTGACCCCGGTACAGGGCCGGGTCGGGCAGGGCGCGGTGCGGGTCGGGCGCGAGCGTTCGCGCCAGCGCCACCGCGTCGCGCACGAACCGCTCCACCGCCTCGGGCCGCAGGTCCGAGGTCGCCACCGCCGAGTAGCGCCCGTCGACGTAGAGCTCGAGCCCGAGCCCGCGCGTCGTCGCCTCGCTCGCGCTCTCGATCCGGCCGTCGCGCCACTCGACGTCGACCTGCCGCGAGCGATAGGCGCCGGCGGCAGCCTGCTGTGCCCCGGCCCGCCGAGCGAGCGCGGCGGCGGCGCGGGCGATCTCCCGGAGGTCCCTCGGCACGTCCGCGTCCCTCACGCGCCGCGGGCGCGCCCGCCCACCGTCATGGAGGAGACCCGCACCGTGGGCAGCCCCTGCGACACCGGCACCGACTGCCCGTTCTTGCCGCAGGTCCAGCCGCCCTCGTCGATCTCGAGGTCGTCGGCGACCATGTCGATGCGCTCCAGCACCTTGGGGCCGTTGCCGATGAGGTTCACGTCCTTGACCGGCCGCGTGAGGCGCCCGTCCTCGATGAGCCAGGCGTTCTTCACGTAGAAGGTGAAGTCGCCGGCGCCGATCTGGACCTGGCCGTTGGCGAAGCTCTGGCAGTACAGGCCCCGCTTCACCGAGGCGAGGATCTCCTCGCGCCGGTGCGGCCCGGGCAGCATGTAGGTCGCCCGCATGCGCGGCAGCGGCGGGTGCTGGTAGCTCTCCCGGCGGCCGTTGCCGGTGGGCGCCACGCCGTAGTGGCGGGCCGAGATGGAGTCGTGGAGGTAGGTGGCGAGGACGCCGTCCTCGACGAGGTGGGTGCGGCCGGCGGGGTTCCCCTCGTCGTCGACGTTGATGGCGCCGCGGGCGCCCTCGTTGGTGGCGTCGTCGACGATGTTCACGAAGGGCCGGGCGACGGCCTGGCCGATCTTGTCCGCGTAGATGGAGACGTTCTTGCGGTTGAAGTCGGCCTCCATGCCGTGGCCGATGGCCTCGTGGAGCAGGATGCCGGAGGAGCCGGCGGCGAGCACCACCGGCATCTCGCCCGCCGGAGCCGGCACGGCGTCGAAGAGCACCAGGGTCCGGGCGACGGCCTCCCGGACCACGCGGTCGAGCCGCTCCGGCGAGTAGAACTCGAAGCCGGCGCGGCCGGCGACGTTGTAGCCGTTCGACTCGCGGCGACCGCCGTCCTCGGCCACCAGCGAGAGCGACAGCAGCGTCATCGGCTGCAGGTCCTCCACCAGGCGGCCGCGGCTGTCGGCGAGGAGGATGGCGGACGACTCGGCGGCGAAGTGCACGTTCGCCTTGCGGATGCGCGGGTCGGCGGCGAAGGCCTTCTCGTTCAGGGCGGAGAGCAGCGGCAGCTTCTGCTCCGGACGGACGTCGCCCCAGCGGAGCCGGACCGGGTAGCGCTGGGGGAGGCGCCCCTCCACGTGGAAGCGCTCCGGACCTGGGCGGCCGGGGCCGTCGGCGATGGCGGCGGCGGTGCGGGCGCAGTCGCGCAACGCCTCGGCGGTGAGGTCCTCGGTGAAGCCGTAGCCCGTCTGGTCCCCCTTCACCACCCGGATGCCCACGCCGAGCTGGACCCAGCCGTAGGCCCGGTTGACGGCGCCGTCCTCCAGCCCGAGCGAGCTGGCGATGCGGTGCTGGAAGAAGGCGTCGGCGTGGTCGCCGCCCCGCGAGAGGGCCGCGGCGAGGGTGTCGGCGATGAGCTTCTCGGTGACGCCGAAGGCGGCGAAGTGGCCGATCGTGTCGGTTGGACCCGGACTGCCGCTGAGCTGAGTCATGGGCTGCATGTCTGGAGGGCGGCGAACGCCCGGCCGCCGGCCAGGACGTATAGCACCGAGACCGCTCGGTTTCTCGCCTTCCCGGTTCGATACCCGGCACCCGAAAGCGATGCCCGGCACCGAACGCCGAACGACCTCAGGGCGCCGAAGTCCCCGAGGCCCGATGCCCGCCACCGAGGCGCCGAGGCGGCCAGCGATGCCCGGCACCAAAGCGCCAGAGCGCCGAAGTACCGGCTCGGCGGACCCGCCCCGCCCGGGTATCCCGACCGAATCGCGTTGGCGCAGGCCCGCCCGCGGAGGCATATAGGCCCGCCTCCGGCCCACCCCGGCACCATTCACCCCAGGTCTACCAACAGCAATGCGCACCCTCGCCGGCACCCTCGTCGCCGCTCTGGCGCTCGCCGCCCCGCTGGCCGCCCCGGTCCTCGCCGAGCCCCCGCCGCTCATCCCCCGCGACGTCCTCTTCGGCAGCCCCGAGCGCGCCAGCCCGAAGATCTCCCCGGACGGCAAGCGCCTCGCCTGGATCGCGCCCGACGACAAGAACGTCCTGCAGGTCTGGCTTCAGACGATCGACCCGTCGGCGAAGGCGGACTTCGAGGGCCTGCGCAAGCTCTCCGGCGGCGACTTCTCGGTGGTGAACCGGGACCGCGCCGACCGGACCTGGCTCGTCGCCTTCACCGAGGAACGCGGCCCCGTCCGCTACTACTCCTGGGACCGCGGCGCCCAGAAGGGGACGTTCCTCTTCGTGCACCAGCCCAGGCTCGAGGGACTGCCCCTCGCCGAGATGAAGGCCGTCGCCGTGAAGGCCCGCGACGGCCTGGAGATCAACTCCTACCTGACGCTCCCGGTGGGGCTCGCGCCCAAGAACCTGCCGCTCGTCCTATTCGTCCACGGCGGCCCCTGGGCCCGCGACCACTGGGGCTTTCAACCCCACCGCCCAGTGGCTGGCCAACCGGGGCTACGCCGTGCTGCAGCCCAACTTCCGCGGCTCCACCGGCTACGGCAAGAAGTTCCTCAACGCCGGGGACCGGCAGTGGGGGAAGAAGATGCACGACGACCTCCTCGACGCCGCCGGCTGGGCCGTCAAGCAGGGGTTCCTCGTCGGGCCCTCGAACATCTTCACGCTCAGACCATCCCGCCCTACTGGGCTCCCCTTCGCGCCCGCTTCGACAAGCGCGTGGGCAACGTCGACGATCCCAAGGACCAGGAGCTGCTGCGCGCCGCCTCGCCGCTCTTCGCCGCCGACCGGATCCGCATCCCGCTCCTCATCGCCCAGGGCGCCGACGACCCGCGCGTGAAGCAGGCCGAGTCCGAGCAGATCGTCGAGGCCATCGAGAAGAACGGCGGCGCCGTCAGCTGCGTGGTCTACCCGGACGAGGGGCACGGCTTCGCCCGCCCCGAGAACCGAATCGACTTCAACCTTCCTGGCCGGATGCCTGGGCGGCCGCGCCGAGCCGCTCGACGGCGAGCGCATGCCCGGCTCCACCGCCCGGGTGAAGGTGGTCCGCCGGCGCGGCCAGTGACCCAACCCGGCGGGCGTCCCGGGCTCGAGGGAGCCGCGGGCGCCGCCGTCAAGACAGGAGCAACCGCCATGACCCGTACCGCCCGCCTCCTCGCCGCCCTGGCGCTCTCGGCGCCCCTCGCCGGAGCCGCCGAGCTCCCCGCGCCCATCCCCCGCGAGGTCATCTTCGACAACCCCGAGCGCGCCTTCCCGCAGATCTCCCCGGACGGCACCCGCCTGGCCTGGCTCGCGCCCGACGAGAAGAACGTGCTCCAGGTGTGGGTGCAGACCGTCGGGAAGGACGACGCCAAGAAGGTCACCGCCGACAGGAAGCGCGGCATCCGCCGCTACCTCTGGGCCTGGAACGGCGA
>Ga0214473_10005915_pt1 | contig 14643 bp, 12 predicted proteins | sample RVTome_7_FD_203509 | JGI IMG/M metagenome (GOLD analysis project Ga0214473, IMG submission 203509) | Soil microbial communities from uranium-contaminated site in the Upper Colorado River Basin, Wyoming, United States - RVT98D197 | ecosystem: Environmental > Terrestrial > Soil > Contaminated >... | reverse complement strand
TGGTTACGTCCTTGATCCGCAGGTCGTAGCGCGTGTCGGGGCGGTCGATGCCGTACTCGGCCATGGCCTGGGCGTAGGTCAGACGCGGCAGCGGCGTGGGGATGGCGACGCCGTGGATCACCTGCATCACGTGCCGGAGGCAGCCTTCGACGAGCCGCATGACGTCCTCGGGCTGCACGAAGGACATCTCCAGGTCGAGCTGGGTGAACTCGGGCTGGCGGTCGGCGCGGATGTCCTCGTCGCGGAAGCAGCGCACGATCTGCATGTACTTGTCGAAGCCGCTCATCATCAACAGTTGCTTGAAGAGCTGGGGCGATTGCGGCAGGGCGTAGAAGTTGCCGCGCTGAATGCGCGAGGGCACGAGGTAGTCGCGGGCGCCTTCGGGCGTGCTCTTCGTCAGGAAGGGCGTCTCGATCTCGATGAAGCCCTGCTGGTCGAGATAGTCGCGGATGGCCTTGGCGATGCGATGTCGGGTTATAAGGGTCTGCTGCATGAACGGCCGGCGCAGGTCGAGGTAGCGGTAGCGCAGGCGGGTCTCCTCGTTGGTGTCGATGTCGTCGGCGATCTCGAAGACCGGCGTTTCGGAGACGCTGAGAATCTCAACCTCCTGCACGTTCACTTCGACGGCGCCGGTTTTGAGCCTGGTGTTGACGAGCCCCTCGGGTCGCGGCGCGACCTGCCCGCGCGCGACGATGCAGTATTCGCTGCGCAGCCGGCTGGCGACCTCGTGGGCCGCGGGCGCCGCCGTCGGGTCGAACTTGAGCTGTACCAGCCCGGTGCGGTCGCGCAGGTCCACAAAGATGAGTCCGCCAAGATTACGCCGAATGTGTACCCAGCCGGCCAGGGTCACGGTCTGGCCGACGCGGTCCAGTCCCACTTCGCCGCAGTAGCACGTACGCTGGTTGTAAGGCAGAGGCACGGTCACGTCTCCGCAAGGTTTGCGCCCACACTGAGGCGGGCATGCTACCACAGCGTGCGGCGCGTGGCACGGGCGTCCTGGAGCGTTTCGGGCGGGACCACCTGACGCCCCGTGCTGTGCGCCCGTTGTGGCCCTAGGCTCCGTTTCGCGGCGCGTCGATCGCGCTTGCTTTCATATCGTTTTTGTGCTATACTATTTTTGTAATGATGTGGCGACCTTGCCCCAGGGTCGCACTGACGAACCTGTGGAACACCGGCTGGGGCAGCGCGGCGACGCGGAGCAATTGCTCCGGGAACCGGAAAGGAGGAGCGGGTGTTCCACCTTGTTGAGTTTGCGCGTCGCCCGCGCGAGCGGGCAGGAGGTGCGCATGCCCTTCAAGGTGGAACTGGCCCGCAAGGTGGCCGCGTTTCCGAGGACGTTGGCCTCCGACGAGCGAATTGCATTCGTCCTGAAGGTAAACCAGGTCGCGCGCGAGCCGATTAAGTACTCGGAGCCGCTCCGCGATCCGCGGTTGAGCCCGTACGTGTTGCGGTTCTTCCGCTTCGGGCGAGATGAGCGCTGGATCGCAGCGTTTGACCTGGATGTGCCGCAGAACCGTTTGCGGATCGTCGAATGCCGACTCATACGGGGAAAGCCACGGTCACCGCCGGGATCGAGCGAAGACGCCGCGCCCGCGTGAAGGACGCCGTGCGCGCCGCCGGCGGGCTGGCGCATGCGCACGTCACGCAACCCGACGGAGCCACGTACGTGCTCGTGCCGCTCGAAGAGTACGAGGGCATCGTGAAGGCCGAGTTGGCGCGCAGCGCGACCGCGAAGCTTCAGGACCCGTCCACGGAATGGGTGGATTTCGAGGATTTCAAGCTGGAGCTGGCCGGCACCCAGATCACGGCGGCGCGCAAGGCGCGCGGCCTGACCCAGGCGCAGCTCGGGCAGAAGCTGTCGCTGCCGCAGTCGCAGATCTCCCGCCTCGAACGCAACCCCGATCGAACGACGGTACGCACGCTGAAGCGCGTAGCGCGGGCCCTGGGGGTGGACGTCCGCGCGCTGGTTTCGTGATGGTGGTGCGTCGGGCGGGGCAGATCGCGCGCCTCTTTCTGAGCCACCCCTGACGTTGTCCACAACCCCCACGGCCGGCACGGAGACCGGCCGCTACGGCGCCATCCGGCTTCCCGCGCCGCGATTCAGCTCTGTTCTGCCGATACGACGGTGACGATGCCGCGATCGCCGTCGACTTGGACGAGCTGGCCGGTGCGAATGAGTTGCGTGGCCGGGCCGACGTTGACGACGGTGGGGATGCCGTATTCGCGGGCGACGATGCAGCCGTGACTGAGCAGCCCGCCGAGGTCCAGTACGATGCCGGCCGCGGACACGAAGTACGGCGTCCAGCCCGGATCGGCGAACGGGGCAACCAGGATTTCGCCGGGTAGCACCTGCTGGCGGTCGTCGGCGTGGAGGATCACGCGGGCCGGACCTACGGCCACACCCGCGCTGACCGCCAGACCGTGCAGCACGCGACTGGCGGGTTCGGCCGCTAGCGGGGCCGCCGGCATCCCCGCGGCATCGGGCTCGAACCGTCCCACGATGACCGGCGGGGGCGACAACGTCTGGTGGTATGCGTATTCGGCGCGGCGGGTCGCGATCAGCGTAGTCAGCGCCCGGCCGGCGTCCGGACCAGGGACCGTCACACCCGCGCGCCGCGCGGCGAGCGCGTGGTCGCCGCGCTGGAGCGCTTCGAGTTCCTCCAGGCGCAGGAAGAACACGTCGTCCGCCTGGGACAACACGCCGCGCCGCGCCAGCCGCGTGCCGCTCTCCAACACGATGCGGCGGATGAGCGCAATCAGCCGAATCCCCTCGCTCTTGAGATTCTCGCGCAGTGCCAGGCCCTGCTGCGACTGTCGGACCAGGTAGTCGAAGAGCCAGCGCTGCGGGACCGCGAGCCGGCGGCGACACGCGACGAGCAGGCGGCGGCGCTCGGCGGTACGTTGTTGTTGCTCCGCGTCCAGATCGTGCGGATGGGCCAAGAAGCTGCGCAGTAGATCGAGCACGTAATCGGGCGTTTCCGACCAGCGCGGTTTGTGGACATCGATCTCGGCCCGCGTGTGGTGTCCGTGGCGAAGCATCCACTCGTCCCAACGGCGGAGAAACTCGCGGCCGTCGTCGCTGGCCGGCAACTGCTGATGGACGGTGGTGAAATCGGTGTGGGACGCGAGCGCCGCCGCGACGGGGTCGCGCTGCTGCGCCCAAGCCGCCAGGCGCCAGAGCTCCAGGGCTGCGGCCGCCGAGTCCATCCCGCCGGCCCGGGAGAGCAAGCGATTGGCGATGGCGCCGTGCGCGTCGCCCAGGTAGCGGCGGGTGAAGCGATACAGGGCGCCCACGCAGGCCAGGCCGACGGCGGCGTGGGCAATCGCATCGGTGCCGGAGGGCCGCAGGCTCGCGGCGATGGTGGCGGGGACGTAGCCGGCCAGTTCGTCGTCCGATAGGGCCGTAAGATCGACGCGCGCTCGGGCGGCGATGACGCGGTGCACGCGGGCGACTAGCGCTACGCCACGCCGCATGGACAGGTGTGCCAGCAGCCAGGGGATGGCCTTGGCGAAACGAAGGCTGGAGAGAGCTCGTCGGACGAATCCGCCGCGATCGACGTCCGCCAACAGGCGTTCCAGCTCTTCGGAAGCCAGCCGCGCCTGGTGTCCGCCAAAGACCTCGCTCAAATCCATCCGGCCGACGCCTGGCAGGCTGCGCAGGATCGTGACAAAGGTGCTGACGTTGGCGTAGACCCGTCCGGCGATCAGATCGAACCAGCGTGTGCCCGTCCCGGTGATGCCGAACCGCCGCAGCAACGTGCCCAGCAGGTGCTCCAAGAAGAGACTCACGACCGACCAGGTCATGGGCGTGGCCACATCGGGGAGCAGCTCGCCGCTGTTGACGTTACTCCAGATACAGCGGTCCGCGGCGTACCGGTGCACGCGTGTCGTGATGGGCCGCGCTTGGAGGATCCACAGGCGGCCACCTATGAGGGCCCACTCGATGTCCTGGCCGGGGCCGAGCGCGCGCTCGACAGCCAGGGCCAGCTTGGCGAGGTCGTGGAGCAGCGCCTGCGTAAGACAGGGCGCACCCGCGCGCGCTGCTTCCACGGGCTGCGTGTGGACGCCCCCTGCTGGATCGGGTCGCACTTCGGCCACCTTGGTCGCCACGTGCTGCCGGAGGACGCGTAGCGTTTTCTTGTCGAGCACGAAGCGGTCGGGCGTGACGCGGCCAGAGACGAGCCCTTCGCCGAGCCCGTAGGCGGCTTCGATGACGATGCGGTCCGGTCGTTGGTCGACGGGATCGCGGGTAAAGAGCACGCCGGAGACCTCCGCGTCGACCAACTCTTGCACGAGGATCGCCATACATGCGGAGTCATGGGGCATCCCCTTCGTGGCGCGGTACACGATGGCCCGGTCGCTGTAGAGAGAGCACCAGCACCTGCGGATGCTCTCCAGCAAGGCGTCGCGCCCGCGCATGTTCAAGAACGTCCGCTGCTGACCGGCAAGAGAAGCGGTCGGCGAATCTTCCGCGGTTGCGCTGGACCGCACGGCGTAGGCGCGCTGAGCGCCGAGCGCTTGCCAGGCGGTGACAATGGCTTGCTCGACGGCCGGCGGGATTGGCGTCGTGGCCGAGGCTTGCCGCAGGCGTGCGGCGAGGGTACGCATTTCCTCGACGTTCGCGGGGTTCGTCCGACCGAGTGCGGCGCGTAAAGCGAGGGCTTCCGGGCTGGCGCACACCCATGCGTCAAACGCCGCGGTCGTGACGCAGAACCCCGGTGGCACGGGCAGTCCCGCTTGCACGAGCGTGCCCAGATGCGCCGCTTTGCCGCCGACGCGGGGCACGTCGGCGACCCCCACTTCGTGCAGCGGTAGCGTGAACAAGAACGCCGCGCTGCTGGCCGAGGAATCCGAGGCGTGCCTGGGTTCGGACGCAGAGAACATCACGGCCACCTTGCGCTGTGGTTCGGCACTCGCACTCTGGCGCCGCCGTTAGCGTGGTCGCGCTGGCGCCTGTGGCGCCGCGCGCCGTGCGCATTGTCGGGGTGTGTGCCGAAAAATCGAAACGCCAAACCGCCGGGTGCGGCGCCCTTCGCGGAGGGAACGACGGAGACGTCGGCCACGGGGTGCCGACGCTACAGGACACTGCGGCGTGTCCGGTTTGCCAGGGTGTTAGCTGCCCGAGAGCAGCTTGACGAAGGGGTCGATATCGAAGTTGTCGACTTTGCCGTCGCCGTTCGTGTCGGCCAGCAGCCGGTCGCAGTCGGGAAACTTTTGCCCATAACCCGCCGGGTCCGTCAGAGCCAGCACGAACGGGTCAATATCGAAGTTGTTAATCACTCCGTCACAGTTCAGGTCGCCGTAAACGAATGAGCCGAACTCGTCGGCGCCGATGTCGACGACGGCAATGCCGTTGCGGTCGCCATCCCAGACACGCTTCTGGCGGTCGATGTCGGTGGCACCTGGCGGTGGCTGGAAGGTCGGGTCGCCAGTGTCGATGCAGGGCGAGCCGGGCTTCAGGTGCAGGTCGCCGATGGCAGGGTCGACGAACAGCGGGTCCGCGTCGCGGTTGCCCGGGCCCCAGATCAAACGCATGCCCCACTCGACGTACACCTGCTCGGGGCCGCCCCGCAGGTTGCAGAACGCCACGTCGGCGACACCGCCCCCGCGGAAACCGCGCAGCAGGGCGAGCTGGGGCCCCTGCAATCCGGCGGAGTTGCCCCAGATAATGCTGTTGCGGAGGGTGAACGTGTTCATCGCGGCCACGACGATACCCCCGCCGTAGTACGTGGCGGAGTTACCAAACACGCAGCAGTTGAACAAATCGAGCATGGGGCCGTGCTCGTCGCCGCTGATGCCTCCACCCCGCTGCGCTCGATTGCCGTAGATCCAGCAATCGTTAAGCCGGATGAGCTGCGTCTCGGTCGTCTGCGCGTGCAGCGCGCCGCCGTCCTCGCTCTGATTGTCCCGGAAAACGCAGTGGCTGAACGTGGGCGTAGCGCCCCAGACCACCACGCCGCTCCCGCTGTTGGACGCGATCAGGCAGCGCCGGAACTGCGGCCGGGCGTAGTTTTCGATCCACGCTCCACCGCTGGCGTTCTCGATGATTCGGCAGTTGACGATCGTCGGATCGCTGCCGCGGCCGATCAGGAGCGCCACGCCTCGATACGTGCCGGCGTTCCTGATCGTCAGCGCGGCCAGGGTCGCCGCGCGGGGCTCACGCCGGTTGATGGCAAAACCGGCATGGGTACCGCCGCAGTCGACGACGCACGTTTCCGGCGTGCCAGCGGAGCTTGTGACCGTAAGCGCCTTGCCACGGAAGCTGACGTCCCAGTTGCCGGGGCCGGCGTAGGTTCCGTCGGCCAGCCGAACGACATCACCATCGACCGCCGCATCGATGGCCGCCTGAATCGTCGGATACGCTTGGGGCACGTCGAGCGTGGCCGTCATGCGCAGAATCACAGAGACGGGAATCGGGCTGTTGATAGCGCCCGGGTCCTCGACGCGCAGCGCGCACAGATGCTGCCCGTGCGGTAGTCCGGCAGGGTCCACGCGAATGGTCACGGGATCGATCTCGCCGGTGGACTCGCCACTGCGCGGCGTGACGGCCAGCCACGGGCAGTCGCCCTCGATGCGCCAGCGCAGCGTGCTACCGCCGGCATTGCGAACCGCCGCGGTCTGCGGGGCGGGTGCTTGGCCACCAACCGGCACGGAAAACGCGATATCTCGTCCCGAGACCGCGATCGTCGGGCTAGCTGGGTTGAACTCGTAGGCGCCCATGTCGGCGACACCGCCCGGAGGCAGAACGCGCGGGTTGCCATCGAGATCGGTAGCTGGCAAACCGCCGGGAGGCGAGTTTGTGCCGCGGTCGATGCAGGGCGATTCGGCCGTCAGGTGAGCATCCGCTTCGAACGCCAGCCGCGGGTCGGCGTCGATATTGCCCTCGCCCGGCCAACCGCCCTGCACGTTGCAGTATGTCGCCACCACGCTGCCCTTGAACGCGGCCGGTTGATTGCCGTAGACGATGCAGTTGGCCAGCGTCACCGCCCCATTAGGGCCGGGGTTGACCGCAGCACCATTGGCACCATCGTTGCCGACAATCGTACAGTTCACGATGCTCATGGGACTTCCGTAGACGGTGCCGTCCCATCCCGCGTCGCGATTGCCGGCGATGACGCTGTTCTCCAGTGTCAGCGCCCGCGCGCTAATCGCCCCGGCGCCCGTGTACGCGTAATTGCCGCGGAAGACGCATCGCCGGATCATCGAAGACGTGCCATCAACTTCCACGGCCCCGCAGGTGCCGGCGTTGTCCTCGAACAGGCAGTCTTCAATCACCCCCAACCTCCAGAAGTGGACCGCGCCGGCGCCGCGCGCGGTCATGTTGCCGCGGAACGTGCAACGCTGCACGAGCGTCGGCGTGGGTTCAGTGTAGCCGGTCAGCGCTGCGCCGCCGAACGACGTCTCGGCTCGATTGCCCTCGAAGCGGCAAGCCTGGATCACGGCTGCCGCGCCGTGTGCATAGACGCCGGCGTTGCTGCCCCCTGAGTCGTTGTCCTGGACCGTGCAATCCTGCATGTTCAAAGTGCCATACCGAACGTGGATCGCTGCCCCCGCGCCGTTGTAGTCGCGGGCCTCGTTCTCGGTCAGCACGCAGCGACGCACTGTGAGGGTGCCACCCGAGCAGTAGATCCCGGCGCCGGCCGCGTAGCCGGGGCTATCCTTGACGACCAACCCGTGTTGGATGGTCAAATCGGTGAACTCCGCCGTCTCGCCAGAATGGAGGTAGAACCCGCGCCCGGCGAACTGGGGGTCGATCACGCAGCGATCGGCAGCGCCGGACTCGCCGCGGATCGTCAGTTTCTTGCCGCGCAGATCGACATTGTAATTGCCCGATCCGCTGTAGATGCTGTCGGCGATGAGGATCGTGTCGCCGGGCATGGCGGCGTCGATGCCGGCCTGGATGGTTTTCTTGGGGCCGCAAGTCTGGCCGTTCCAGACACGGCAGCGCCCGTCCCAGGCGTCGTTGCCGTTGACGCCGTCGACGTAGATGTTTCGCTGCGCCAGGGTGGCAGGCACGGCCACCAGCAGCGCCGTCAGCGCAATCCGTCGCGTCCACATCATGAACTCCCCGTACACGTCCGAGTCACTTCCCCGAAGCGCCTCTCTGGCCACTGGCGCCCCGGCGGCGCGACCTACAGCAACAGTTTATCGCTGGTGGAGCGGCGTCGCAATCCTTTTTGTTGGCGGGGGCGGTGCGGGCAAGGTGTCTCGTATGCGCCAGCGCAGGGGCTGCGAAACAATGCGGTGCGACCAAGCCAGTAAACCCGCAGGCTTCGGGGTGCGTAGGGCCGCGCAGGCTGAAGCCTGCGGCTCTTCTCGCGTGCGGGGGAAGATGCGGTCCCAACGAGTCGCTGCGCTACCACCGACGATTACGGGCCGATGAGCAGTTTCACAAACGGGTCGATGTCGAAGTTGTCGACTTTCCCGTCGGCGTGCAGGCGATCGCACGTGGGGAACTTGCGCGCATAACCCGCCCGGTCCGGCCACAGCGCCGCACAGATCACCGCCCGACACGCCGCCAACGGCCGCCGCGCCCACCCGATGTGCAGCGTGGAAATGTGCCCAGGCCGGATCGACCTCTCCCGCCGCGCATGCGCGGAGATTCGCTTAATGGGCAGGTCGACTTCGATGAGGCGCTTGGGGTACGGGTGCAGCATTGCGCCAGCTATCCCTAAAAAAGTGTCGCGCTTAACGACTTGCCGAGTGGAAGCAGTCGATACTTCGTCTCCAGCCATCTGGCCGTATCCTGATTCAGCGGGGATCGCACGCACACGACTCCGGTATGCGTAGAGGTTTTCAGAATCAGTCCTCGTGCTTCCAGCCTTGGCAGGCTGCACGCAAGTTCCCAGACCTGCGCGTTTACGTCTCCCGACAGAGCGAGACTCCGCCAGCCGAGGTCTCCGATCGCCGTTTCCTCCTTGCCCTTGAACAATCTGAGAAGGTGCAGATCCAGTTCTGACAGCGCGTCGAGGCTGTCGATTAGCGCGACCTTCTCGTCGTGGCCGCATTGATTGCCGTCGACGATCAGCCGCCCCAAGACGCGCGCGTACGTAGCTCGCTTGGGCTCCCCGAACTCCTTCCGGACCTTCTCAAACGTAATCTCAAGGAGTTCCGGGAAGTCCTCACACTGCCGGAGAGCGTCGGTGTGGGCATCAATCGTTTGTCCAAGTCTGCCCAGTTCGGCCTTTAGGTTGTCCAGGAGCTCCTGAATGCGACTCGACGTGCGGTGAGTCTCGTACTCATTCCACGCCTGGCCGAGCGACGCAAAAACTGGGAAAGATGCGGCGATGGAGCGTAGTCCGCCCTTCACAATCGCCGAGAGCGGCTGAGCTACGATCTCACAATCAGTGTGTTTGTGCTGCATCACGAGCTCCCCGAAGCGCGGGTGTCATGTGCCGCTGCGAGGATCTCCTGCGGTCCGACGTGGTAATGCTCGACTTTCACAATCGGCTTCCATCCCAACCGGGCCCGATTGCGGATCGGATGAACCTCGGGTGTGGTGCCGCAGTCGTAAACCACGTAGAGCCAGTAGTCGTTCTTCAGCCGCTCGGCGGTTTTGTACTCGTTGGTCGTCAGCGCGACCTCGCCCACGGCGGCGCGGCCCTTCACCTCGATGATTCGCACGTCGATTGCCCTGGCAGGGTCTTCCGTCAGCGGCCGCCGGGGTCGCCATGTACCCGCAACACGGTGCTCACCGCGCGAGCTCGTGCCGCACCTGCTCCAGCAGCCGCTGGGTCGCGCGGATGCCGTCCGGCTCACTGAGCTTGCGACCTTCGTACTCGATCCCGATGTACCCGCGATAGCCGGCGTCCACCACGATCTTCAGCATCCGGCGATAATCCGTGTGGGTTTCGTGGCCCCGCTCGTCGAAATCGTGCGACTTGGCGCTGACCGCCTGGGCAAACGGCATCATCTCGGCCACGCCCTGGTAGCGGTCGTATTCCTGGCCTTCGCCGAGCTGGAAATTCCCGAAGTCGGGCAACGTCCCGCACCGTGGGTGATCGACTCTCTTAATTACGCCCACGAGCCACTGCCCGTTGGACGACGGGCCGCCATGATTCTCAACGATGACATTCAGGTCGCGCTCGGCGGCAAACTCCGTCAGTCGCCGCAACCCGTCCGCGGCCCGCTGCTGCTGCTCGTCATACGTCCCGCGGCTCTGGGCATTCACGCGGATCGAATGGCAGCCCAGCGCCCGGGCGGCTTCGACCCACGGGTAGTGATTCTCGACCGCCTGCCGACGCTTCTTCTCGTCCGCGTCCCCCAGCGCCCCCTCGCCGTCGCACATGATCAGCAGGCTGCGCACGCCGACGTCGTGGGCGCGTTTCTTCATTTCCCGAAGGTACCCGGCGTCGCGGGCCTTGTCCTTGAAGAACGTGTTCACGTATTCGACGGCTTCGATGCCGTAGTCCTTCTTCGCCGCCGCCGCGAAGTCTAGGTGCTCGAGCTGGGCAGCTCCTAACGTGCGGTGCAGCGACCACTCGGCCAGCGAGATGCGAAACAGCGGCGCGGGCGCTGGCGGCGCCGAGACCGGCTGGGGCTCCGGCAGAACCGCGGCACCGACGAGTCCGCTGGCCGCCAGCTTCAACACGTCCCGTCGTCCCACCCTGGCCTGATCCGGCGTCGGCATCGCGCACCTCCGCCACCGCGCTCAAGTCATCTTCGCAGCGCAGTGGCACACCATCTGTCCGCATCCGGGGCAACCGCTGGTGAACTTCTGGACCGCCTCCTCGAGGTCCACGCCCTGCACGTTGGCCAGCGTCACCAGCCACGCCAGCGCATCGGCGAACTCGCCTTTCTGCGCCTGCGGGTCGCCTTTGGCGATCGCGCTGGCCAGCTCGCCGACCTCTTCGGCCAGCCAGAGAAACGTCTTGGCCGGCCCGCGCTGGCGGTCCTTGTACGAGTACATGCGGTCAATCAGTTGCTGGAATTCGCGAATGTGCACGCCGCTCACCTTGCCGCGCGAGGCGCGTCGCATCCCGGTGGATTCACGGCGGAGGCCCGCGCGGCTGCCGACGACCTCTGGCCTAAAGCTCTGCTTCCGCGAGTACCGTGGCAGTTTATCCGTCCGCGCCGAACCTGTCAGCCCGGCCTGTACCACCGGCGGGGCCGCGGGCTCTTGCCCGCGCGGCCGAACGGCGCGCGGCCCGGTTCCGCGGCGCCGCGGGCCCCGACCGGAGGTCCACCCGATCTGCGGAAGCGCTACCACGGGTGACTTGACTTGGCCTGCCTACCGCAGACAATCACAGCAGCGAGGTTGGCCGAGTTCGGGCTCGGGGTGGCGGTGTGCGGCCAGGTTGGACTGGCCGGGCAGACCGCGGGTCCCAAAGCGGAGCGCCAGGCCGGTGCCGGCGTGTGCCTGCTCATCGCGGCACCGGACGCAGTTGGCCAGCGGCCAAAGGAAGAGTGACGCATGCGACTGGGAAGAGCCGCCGTGTATGCGATCTTTGCGGCCGTGCACATCGCCGAGAACTCGCGCGCCTGGCCAATTCAGGGTAAAGACATTGCCACGTCTTGCGGGATGCCTCCGGGGCGGCTGCTGAAGATCCTCCAGCAGCTCGTGCGCTCCCGGATCCTGGCCAGCGAGCGCGGGCCGGCCGGCGGCTTCCGTCTGCGCAAACCCGCCCGGGACATCAGCATCCTGGAAATCATCGAAGCCATCGAGGGCCCGATCGATGGCGACCTCTTCGTCGGCGACGGAGTGGCCACCACCGAGCGGACCCGGGTGGCCGTCCAGCGGGCTTGTCGCGATGTCGCGGACTTCGCCCGGACCCGCTTGCAGGACCTCTCCGTTCACGACTTGGCCCGTTGAGCACGGCCTACGGGGCGTAAAACAGCCTGCGCAGAACCCCTGACGCCGGGCCGGCCAGCGCCAGCGCCCGGCGGCAAGCCACGCGCGGGATGGCGCGGCCCGTACCACCCGTTTCCCGCGCTGCAACGGCGCATCGATGTCGGCGCCTCCCACACGGTCAATTATACTGGGTCTAGTTTTAATATGCCGTTTCGGTTACACTGTCCGCGTTCGAGCAAGGAGGCTTTGGGATGCGGACTCCGCTGCAGGTAGCGCGGGACGGCGCGGAGCGGGAACTGAAGGCGGCGTTGCGGAGCGAGGCCAAGGCGCGGGGCCAGTTGCGGTTGCGCGCGTTGCTCGCCGTGGCGCGGGGTGAGCATGTACCGCGGGTGGCCCGGCTGTTGGGCGTCGCGGAGCGTGCGGTGCGGAACTGGGTGAACCGCTACAACCGCCACGGGCTGGGCGGCCTGCGCGATCGACGCGGGGGGCGACGTTGCCGGTTGTCCGACGCGCCGCTGGAACGGGTTCGCGCGCGGCTCTTGGGCGGACCGACGCCCGCGGACGGCGTTGGTAGCCTGCGCGGGGTGGACATTCGGCGCATCCTGCAAAACGAGTTCGGCACGCCCTACGCACGCTCCAGCGTGTACTATTTCCTGCATCACACGCTGGGCTTCAGCTATCTCAAGCCGCGCCCCTTGCACAGCAAGACCGACCGGGCGACCCAGGCGGCTCTCAAAAAAACTTCCCGCAAACCCGCGCGGAAATCCGGCAGCGCCACCCGGACCGGCGTGTGTGTAGGAAAAGGGGACATTCTGCTTTTCTGGAGTCTCGGTCCGTCGGCGGAGCGAGTCTCGATCCGGCGCGGCCGGCATCGCCATCGCGCGCGAAAAGCAGAATGACTTTCTCCGAAAAGCAGAATGTCCCCTTTTTTCAGGACTGGTCTTCGTCCTCTTCTTCCTCCGCGGCGGCGAAGTCGGTAATGGCCGTCTTCTCAAGGATCTTGTTCAGCCGCTGGCGGATGAAGGGCAGGAACATCACGTGCGGAATTCTGCGTAGTTCTTTCGTGCCGGTGGCGTTATAGACGACCAGTGTGCCGGCCAGGCCCAGCAACAGTTCCAGTACATCGGGAAACGACGTCCGAATCGTCTTGGCGCCGCGACCAAGCGAGTCGTCCATCTTGCCGAACGCAAAGTGCTCGAACTCGTTGTGCGTAATCCGCCAGCGATCGTTCAGCCGCGCCCACAGCAGCATCAGCACATACGGGATCAGCAGAATGATGCTCAGCGCCAAGCCCAGGCCGCGGTGGTACTCCACGCGCAGCGACCCGAACCACCGGTAAATGTCGCCGAAGATCGTGATGCCACGTACGTCCTTGAGCCACAAACCGAGGATCCAGAACGCCGCGAACACGACCAGCCAGAACACGAACATGTTGCGATCGATGTCCACGCCGAGCGTCATGAGGACGACGACGGCGGCCCACACGTAAATCCAGCCCAGCGTGCCCGGGCTGACCCAGCTCCACGCGCTGAGCGGGTAGAACAGCAGCCCGGCCAGGAGCAGCGGCCAAACGAAGAGCAGCTTGGGGTAGGCGACGAACCTCACCTCGTGCGGCGTTCCGCGCGCGGGCTTCTCGCGTTCGGGCTTGCTGCGCTGCTCCGGCGTGGCTGGCACCGCCAACTGCGGTGGCGGCGGCGGTTGCGTTCCCGGCACCGGGGTACTGTCATCAGGGGTCGAAGCGTTCACATCCGGTTCTCCGATCGGATGACCGTGGGGCGTATTTTCGCCTCCGAGAACTCACTTTTCCACGGTGATGCGCGGCGGCGGCACGCCCTCGAACGGCACGTGCGTCGCGAGCATCTTACTGGCCGCTGCCGCCGGAGGTTGCGCCTGCACCGCCCAAAGCGCCAGCACCGTGGGCAGCAACCAGACCAGGTTCCCGATCGTCCCGACACTGTCGGCCAGCAGCGTCGCGCTGCTCACCACCAGCAGGCCGCCGACGAGATGGTGAGCTTGCGGTTGCCGGCCGCGGAGCATGACCAGCGCGACGAGCAGCGCCAGCGCGCCGGCGGCCGCTTTCGTCAGCTTGCGGATCAGCAGCCAACGGCTGTCGTACTCGGGCGCACCGACGCTCCACAGCGCCCACACGCCGCGGTATGGCGAGGTCGGCGGCATCTTCGCGAGCCAGGTCTGTTCCAGGACGGTGCGCAGCGCGGCGCGCAGCCGCGTGAGGACGGGCTGATCGGTCAGGGCCGCGCGGTAGCGCCGCGTCACTTCTTCACGGGCGGCGTCGGTCGGCTCGAGTCTGTGATAGAGCAGCTTGCGCGCGTCCGCGTCGCCGAGCCGCACCGGGCTGAGCGCCGGCCCGCGCCCCGTCGGGTCGAGCAGGAGATTCTCGCTGGCGAGGAGCAGGTTCCAGAAGGGACGCAGCCAACCCCGCTCGGACGCCGGTCCCGGTTCGCGTGGCGTGACCAGAAGCTGGCTGCCGTCCTCGCTGCGGCTGACCGTGTACGTGGGCGCGAGTCCGGCGCGCTGCAACACGCCCTCGGCGCGCGGTAAGCTGGGCAGCGTCAGCCAGAACACGCCGGCCAGGCTCGCCGCGCTGCCGCCGAGCGTTCCCAGCACCCCGCCGACGGACTCCCACCCGTGCCGGAACGAATACGCCAGCAGGACCGGCAGCGCCAGCCAGGCCCACGGCCAGGCGACGCCGGCGAGGATGGCGAGCAGGCATGACAACAGCCCGCTGATGCCCGGCACCAGCGCGGCCGCGAGACTCCAGCTCAGCAGCGTCGCCGGCAGCATGATGTCCGGCCGGGTCACGCATTCCACGGCGCCGGGGAACACAGCGAAGA
>Ga0214473_10005914_pt1 | contig 14643 bp, 10 predicted proteins | sample RVTome_7_FD_203509 | JGI IMG/M metagenome (GOLD analysis project Ga0214473, IMG submission 203509) | Soil microbial communities from uranium-contaminated site in the Upper Colorado River Basin, Wyoming, United States - RVT98D197 | ecosystem: Environmental > Terrestrial > Soil > Contaminated >... | reverse complement strand
GAGCGTCCCGGTCATCACGGTGATCGCGGTGTTGGCCTCGACGCTCAGCTCGAAGGGGCACAGCCCCTTCTCCTTGTTACCCGGAGAGCCGACCACGATCTTGCGCGGGTGCTCGGCCCGGCCGCTGAAGGCCGCGGTGGATCCGGAGCTGCCGCGCGTGCCGGTCACCGTGGACCCGTTGTGGAAGAACGTCCAGAGGCCCGAGCCGAAGTCGCCGATGAACTCGCCGAGCCAGGTCCCGTTCACGCCGCGGACGTTGACCTTGTCCGTGGCCGTCGTCGTCAGCTTGCCGTCGCTGACCGTCAGGGTTACGTCGAGAGTGCCGGGCCGGTCGTACACGTGCGTCGTGCTTGCTCCTGCGCCTGTGCTGCCGTCGCCGAAGTCCCACGAGTGGGTCAGCGGGTCGCCGTTCGGGTCGCTGGATGCTGCGCCGTTGAACGCGACCCGCGTCGCTCCGAGGAGCGCCGCGCCCGTGAGGTCCGTCGTGACGGCCGCCACAGGCGCCAGGTTGTTCTCGCCACCCGCCAGCGCGAGGATCGCGGCGCCGGCTGCCGCCGCGCCCAGGCCGATGAAGAGCACCTTCCGGCCCCGACCGCCTCCGGCCGCGTTCGCCGAATCCGGCGGCGCCGGACTGGCCTGGGCTGTGGGCGTCAGGCGCACGCTCAGCGAATCCGCGCGCCCTGCTGCCATTCGCACGACGCGGCGGTTCTCCAGAAAGCCGGGCTTCACCACAACCACACGGCGCTCGCCCGCCGACACGCCCGTCAGCTCCAGCGGGGTCTGTCCGCGCAGCGTGCCGTCCAGGTAGACGTCGGCCGCGGCAGGCTCGCTGGCGACCGAGAGAGCCGCCCCCCCGCTTTCACCGCCGCTCGCCAGCGCCAGGACGCCTTGCGGCGAGCCGACGGCAAGCCCCAACCCCAGCACGGCGCAAGCGGCCCCGTGGAGCCTGCCCGTTTCCCGCCTCAGATCCGTGAGCATCCCGTGTCCTCCTGTGCCAACCGCGCTCGCCTGTCTCCTGAACGAGCCGCGACCAAAGCCCCGGATTCTGGCATCCCTGCAGGTGAGCGTCAACGCGCCCAGAACGAACGGAGCCCGATCACGATCGTAGGTTGGTCTTTGGAGGTTGCGCTACGGGGGAGGATCACGGCCGAAGGGGACGCGGTCCGTCCCCTTCGGCCAAACGCAGCGACGCTACTGGCGGCTGAAAGTCCAGGTATTGCCGTTGAACCCCGATCCGCTCGCCGTGCCGGTCAAGCGGGTTGCCCCCTCGTCGGACGTTCCGCTGAAGGTGAAAGGCACGAAGCCGGGGACTGACACGCTGAACGTCACTCCGAACGGGGAGGACACACGGCCGCCAACCGCCCCATCTCTTAGGTTGAACCCGGGGAACGACATGGTGCCCGACAGGGCGGTACCGTTCTGGGTCAGGTTCGCTACTGTTGGTGGTGGGAAGCCGGCGATGTTGCCGCGCCAGGTGCCGCTGAGGCTGCGGATCGTGACGTTGGTCGAGCCGGTCGCGGACTTCTTGGCGTCGCTGACCGTTACCGTCACACTGAAAGTGCCCGCCTGCGCATACGTGTGCGTGGCGGTGGCCCCGGATCCGCTTGCCCCGTCACCGAAGTTCCAGGCGAAGGTCAGGGGATCCCCATCCGGATCGCTCGCACTCGAGCTGAAGCTGATCGAAGTCGCGCCGGCGATGCCGTTTGCCGGTGAGGCGGTGACGGTCCCGGCCACCGGCGCCTTGTTGGTATCCCTCAGCAGCAGGAAGGCCCCAGCGCCGACGGCTACAGCGCCCAGGCCGATCAGGAGCTTCTTGCTGCCGCCGCCACCGCCGCCCGAGGTCGTGTCCTGCTGAACCGTGTACCGCGTTTCGCCGCTGGCGGGGGTCATCGTGACCTGAACCGCGCCCGCCTGGCCCGGCTTGACGCTCACGACGCGGCTGTTCTCGACGAAGCCGTTCTTGACGAGGCGCACGCGATGCTCGCCGGGGGCGACGCTGTTCAGGGTCAAGGGCGTCTGCCCCTGTAGCTGGCCATTCACGTAGACTGCGGCGCCGACGGGGTCGCTCGCCACCGACAGGGCGGCAGTGCCCGGCTCGGGCGCTGCCGGCTCGCTCGCGAACACGTCCAGGCCAGGACCGGGAACGCCCAGGCTGAGGAGCGCGACGAGAAGCGCGCTCGTCATCCGGGGCAACCTGCCCCTGACCGTCGAGGCTCTAAGCATTGTCAGACCTCCTGATCACACTTGGTCTCCGTGCGGTGACGCGTCCCGGAGGCTTTCGAGCCACCAGCCAGGGCGGCCGCACCCGCCCAAGACGCGAGCCAACGAGGGATAGATGTCTCTATACTATGGACGACCTGGATGGTGGTTTAGCACGACGCCGACCGCAGCGTCAAGCCGAACGGGCCTTCAGGCCTTCAGGCCTTCAGAGCTTGCCCAGCAGCCTCAGGATCCCGAGCGACATGTCCGGGTAGTAGGTGATCAGCAGCACGCCGAGCCCCAGGATCAGCAGGAAGGGCACGACGTGCCGGTAGAGCTCCGGCAGCGAACGGCCGAAGCGGGCGGCGCTCAGGAACAGGTTGAGCCCCACGGGCGGAAAGAGGAACCCCAGCTCCAGATTGGCCAGGAAGATCACGCCGAGGTGGATGGGGTTGATGCCGAAGGCCGTGCCCAGCGGGACGACGAGCGGCACCAGGATGATGATCGCCGAGTAGATCTCGAGCACGCTACCCAGGACGAGCAGGATCGCGTTCAGCGCGAGCAGGAAGACCAGTTGTGAATGGATATGGGTCTTGACCCACGCCAGCAATTGGTCGGGGATCTGGGCATCCACGAGGTAGCTGGTGAGGCCCATCGCGACGCTGAGCAGGATCAGCACCGCCCCGACGAGGCCGCCCGCCTTCAGCAACACCCCGGGCAGCTCACGGAGCGGCGTGTCCTTCGCCACGACGCATTCGATCAGCACCGCATAGGCGCACGCGATGGCCGAGGTCTCGACGATCGAGGCGAAGCCGGAGCCGAACAGCGTGATGACCAGGATGGGCAAGCTGAGCTCCCACTTCGCTTGCCAGGTCGCCGCCAGGGCTTCGCGCCAGGAGAACGACTGGCGCGCCTCCGTCAGGCGGAGCCCTACGTAGATTCCGTAGGCCGCTACGAGGACCACGAGCAACAGGCCGGGCAGCAGCCCGGCCAGATACAGCGAATCGGCGGGGACTCCCGCCACGACGGCGTACAGGATCACGGGAAGGCTCGGGGGGAACAGCAGTCCCAGGCTGCCCGAGGCGGTGACGAGCCCGAGCGAGAAGCCCTCGGGGTAGCGTGCTTTGGTCAGCATCGGCAGCACCAGGCCGCCGAGCGCGATGATCGTGACGCCGGAGCCTCCGGTGAAGGTGGTGAAGACCGCGCAGACGGCCGCGACCATCACGGCGATCCCGCCGGGCATCCAGCCGAAGAGCGCCTGGAAGAAGCGCACCAGGCGCGCGGAGGAGCGGCCCTCGGCGAGGACATAGCCCGCGGCGGTCAGCAGCGGGATCGCGGGCAGCGTCGGAGACGCGATCAGGCGATAAACCTCGGCCGAAACGGCTCCAACGGGTGTTCCGTCCTTGAAGAACAGCAATAGCGCCAGTCCGCCCATGGCCACGAACACCGGAGCGCCCAGCAGGGCGGCGGTGAGGATCACCAGGGCCAGAGGCCAGACGAGCGCTCCGGCCTGCTCCGGGATCAGGCCCAGGGCGAAGGCCGCTGCCGTGGCGCCCAGCGCGACCACCCGCCCGCTCCAGCGCTGGGAGGCGGCCCAAGCGAAGCGCATGGCCATCACGCCTAGCGCCAGCGGCATCACGCACTCGCTCACCCACTCGGCCAGACCGACAGGCAGAGTCTTGCCCTGCTCGCGGTTGGCCAGGACCAGTTCGACGCTGGCGTAGGCCAGCACAGCGGCCACGGCCGCCGCGACAGAGCAGGCGAGCAGCCGCGCGAGGCGGCGGGGGCGCCCTTCGGCCAGCAGCTCGGCGGTCGAGAGCGTGAGGTGGCGCCCGTCCCTGGTCGCGATCAGTCCGCCGACGAACGCGAGCCATAGGGTGAGCTGCTGGACGTAGGAGGCCGAGCCCGAGATGTGGAAGCCTCCCAGCGGCCGTCCCGCGGCGTCGATCAGCGGCAGCAGCGTCGCGAGCGCCAGGGCCCCGACCAGGACGCCGTCTTCGACCCGTCGTCCCGCGGCCGCCGGGCTCAACGCCCGCCCTTGGTCCCGTGGAGCCTTCGGTACTCGTCCCGGAAACGCAGCGCCATGTCGAATGCCTCGGCCGGGACGATCTTGCCGCGGATGCGCGGGTACAGGCTCTCGGCCGTTTGCAGCCAGAGCGCCCGAGCCTTGGCGTCGACCGGCACCACGTTGAGCCCGCGCTTCTTCATGGCCTCGACGTCCCGGTCGCCGCTCTTGCGGACCTCGGCCTGCAGTCGTGCGCCGTCCACGCGGGCGGCTTCGAGTAGCGCGGGGCGAATGTCGGCCGGGATCTTCTCCCACGCGGCCTTGGTGATGACCGTGGCGCCCAGCAGCAACTGCCACTTGAGGTCCGTCATGTTCTTCGCGCTGTTGTAGTACTGCGAGATGACCGCCACCTGGGGCGGTGAAGGCAACGCAGTCACCAGCCCGGTCTGCAGCGCCGTGGCTATCTCCGTGGCCGGCAGCGGCACGGGATTGAAGCCCGCGGACTTCCAGATGTCCACGGAATCGGCGTCGCCCGCCCACGAGAAGAGCTTGAGCTTCTTGAGATCGTCCGGCACCGCGACAGGCTGCTGCGTGAAGAAGTGGACCCAGCCGCCATCGGCCCAGTTGAGGACCACGAAGCCTTTCGCCTCGAGCTTCGCCTCGAGCGTGGGCCGCATCTTCTCGAGGACGTCGTAGACCTCCTCGTAGGACTCGTACATCAAAGGCACGCCCAGCGCGTAGACGGAATCGTCGATCTCGGCCACGCCCACGGACGTCAGCACGCCGGCGTTGAGCGTGCCGAGACGCATCTTGCGCACCACGTCGGGATCGTCGCCGGCGACGCCTCCCGCGTACAAGCGCACGGTGACGCGCCCGCCGGAGAGCGTCTTCCACTTGTCGGCGGTCTCTTTCAGGATCAGGTGCCACGAAGAGCCATCCGGCACCAGCGTCGCCATCTTCACCAGCACCTGGGCCGAGGCGGTCGCGGCGCTCGCCGAGACCAGCAGGGCCAGCGCCGGCACCAGCGCCTTGGCTGCAACGCGGTTCAAACCCAGCATCCGCTCCTCTCCGCTCTCCTCGTCGGCTCCACGAGGCTCACTCGATGAAAAGTTCGTCCGCGCGGCCCAGCAACCAGCGCGCCCGGCGCTGGGCCACGATGTTGGTCAATCGCAAGTCGGGCACCCGGTCGGGCTTCACCTCCAGGGCCCGACCCAGCAGGCTACCGAACTCCTGGCGGTCCTGGCGCGCGACGCACACGCTCTCGGCATAGATGACGAAGGGCCAGGCGCGGCCGTCCCCGCCGAGCGCCAGGGCGCGCTCGAGGTGCTCGCGCGCACGTTCGTACGAGCCTCCCACCGACGGCCCCCGGCTCTCCCACGAGATGAAGAAGTCGTGGACCGATCCGTGCTCGTAGCCCTCGTCGAGGGCCAGCGCTCGCTTCATCAGGGCCTCGGCCAGGTGCTGGTCCGCGCTCAGCTCCGAGTCGTCCTTGGCGAGCGCGATCGCGCCGAACCACGACAGGCCGGTCCAGTAGAGCAGCGGCACGTGCTTCCGCTGGGCCTTGGCCAGGGCGGCCTGCGGCCCGGCGCGCAGCCGCTCGCGCAGACCTGGCAAGTCCACCTCGAGGCCGCGGAAGCCGTAGTCGCGGGCGCGCAGGTAGAGGCGGCGGGCGCGGCCCCGCTGCGCCGTCGCCCGCGCAAGGTCCTGCGCTTCGATGAAGTCGGCCTCCTGCTGGACCCAGGCGAATGCGTACTGGGTGAAGCCGCTGGCAGCCGCGAACAGCAGGCCGCGGTGGCGTGGCGACTCCTCGATCAGCGCTTCGATGGTCTTGAGGCCGAACGGGATCGCCGCCCCCACCAGCTCGGCGTCGTCATCCTTGGCGTAGGACGAACTACCCTGCGCCAATGCGTTCCCCAGGGAGTTGACGGCGAGCTTCTTGACCGAGCAGCCGGGCAGGGACAGCAGCAGGACCGAGCCGGCGACTGCGAGTGTCAGCGTGCGCGTCGGTCCCATCTCCCTCCCGTCGCTCGCATTCTAGCATCCGACCCCGCGCGGCCACGGCGCCGCGCGACGCGCGGGCCGGCCTCGCCGCTGGGGCCTGCGTCTGACGCTTCGCCTTTCTGGCGCCACCCGGGCTCGCGCCCCGGGTCAGCGGCTGCGTGCTTCGAGGAAGCTCCGGATCCCCGCGAGGTACGCGGGCAGGTCCGCGACAGCGTCCCGCAGCGAATCGTACACGCGGCCGGCGTCGAGATCGTCGTAGGCGTGGATGATGCGGTTTCGGAGGCCCGCGCACGGGGCGAGCCGGCGGGCGAAATTCCCATCGAGCGCGCCGAGCCGGGACAGTGCCACGAAGGACTCGTGGTAGTCCCGGGGCGGGGCTTCGCCGGACTCGGTGAGCAGGTGGTAGTTCACGTCTATCATCCGGCCGATCATGCGCTCGAGGTACCGCTCGGCGAGGGCCTCGTCGATCTCGCTCGCCAGGTATTCCTCGCGGCCCTTCTGGCCGAGCGCCTCGAGCCGGCGCAGGTCCTCGGTGATCAGGACCATCTTCCGCATCACCAGTTCCCGGTCGATCAAGGCCGCGCTCTCGCCGCCAGGAAGCGGTCGACGTGCTCTTCTTCCATCGCGAGGTACCGCTGGTGGTCCTGGTAGCGGCGGAAGGCGCGGATGCGCAGCTCCGCAAGCGCACGAGGCGACCCGGCGAGGAGCCGGGCGCTCTCGAGCACCTTCTTGAGGAAGAACGGGTCGGCGCGGTTCAGCACCCCCAGGTCCACAGCGCGCCCCGGGAAGGCCGGCTCGAGCTCCGCGAGCAGCGCGTCCAGCCGTGCGAAGCTCGGCTCGCCGTCGAAGAGCACGGCGACGTCCACGTCGCTCTTTGCGTGCTCGCGCCCCGTCACCGTGGAGCCGAACTGCAGCAGCAGCCGCGCCCCGTGCCGGCGGGCGATCGCTTCGAGGTCGGTGCTCTCCACGAAGGGAGTATAGCGCGCGACCAGGCGGGGCCTCTCTGCTAGAGAGCCGCGCCCGTCAGCTGCCGCGCGTCGGCCTGCCGCGCGGCGGCCTGGCCGCGGGCGACATCGACCAGCGACAGCAGGAAGGCGCCCGCGACGAAGAACAGCGCGAGGGCCAGGATCGCGCTGCGGCTCGCGCCCGTCAGGCTCACCATCACGGCGAACAGCACGGGCCCCGCTATGCCGGCGAATTTCTCCGAGATCGCGTAGAAGCCGAAGAACTCGGAGGAGCGGTGCTTCGGGATCAGTGTGGCGAACAGCGAGCGCGAAAGCGCCTGGCCGCCTCCCTGAACCGTGCCCAGCAGCAGGGCGAGCACGAAGAAATCGGCGGTGCTGGTCATGAAGTACCCGAAGACCGAGATGACCAGGTACACCGCCAGCGCCGCGAAGATCGAGCGCTTCGCGCCGATTCGCCCCGCCAGCCAGCCGAATAGGAACGAGCAGGGGACCCCCACGAACTGGATCAGCAGCACGGCCAGCAGCAGCGAGGTCTGCGGCACGCCGATCTCGGTGCCGTAGGTCGCGCCCACCTTGATGATCGTGTTGATGCCATCGTTGTAGACCAGGAACGCCAGGAACATCAGGAACGCGTCGCGATAGCCGCGCAGCTCCCGCAGCGTCTCGCCGAGCCGCGTCAGCGCCACGCGCAGCGGGTTCTGGCCCAGGCGCTCGTCGGCCTCGATCTGCCGCGGCGGCTCCGGTACGCGGAGCAGCAGCGGGATCGAGAACACCAGCCACCACACCGCCGCACTGAGGAACGAGAAGCGGGTGGCCGCCGCCATGTCCGCGAACCCGAAACGCTTCGGGTCGCCGAGCCAGGCCAGGTTGAGCGCCAGCAGCAGGCCGCCGCCCAGGTAGCCGAGGGCGAACCCGGCCGTGGACACCCGATCCATCTCGTCTTGGCGCGCGATGTGCGGGAGCAGCGAGTCGTAGAAGACCAGCGTCCCCCCGACGCCGACGTTGCCTAGAACGAACAGCGTTGCGCCCAGTAGCCAGTCGCCCCGACCCACGAAGTAGAGCGCCGCGGTGGCCGAGACGCCGAGGATCAGGAACGCCGCCAGCATGCGCTTCTTCACGCCGCGGTAGTCTGCCAGCGCGCCCAGCAACGGGCCCGAGATGGCGATCAACGTCGCGCCCATTGCGGTGGCGGCGTACATCCGCGCGCTAGCCGCGGCCCGCGGCAGCTCCGCCGCGGCCACCGTGACGAAATAGACCTGGAAGACCTGGATCACGGTCGTCATGAAGACGGAGTTGGCCCAGTCGTACAGGCCCCAGGCACGCAGCTCCGGGCGATGCAGGCCCAGGCGCTCGATCAGGCTTTGCATGGGCCGCAAGCGTAACCCAGTGCGGCGTGCTGCTGCGGCCGCTACGCTATGCCCGCGGCGAGGTGCGGGCCGGCACCTGGAGGGTCTGCCGCGCTCCGCGGTCGTGGCGGTGCTCGCGGTGGTGCCAAGCTGGCCTGAGGATGTCCGACTACCGGACGCGGCGCCTCCCCCTCGAGGCCTGCTCCCAAGGTCCTCCACATCTGGCGAATTACCGTTAGAAGAAAGACTTACAGAGCCATCTGCCCCGCCAGCCCCGCCGGCAGCGTCCTTGCGTACACTGGCCAGACGTGTCGTCCGAAGCTCGGGCCGACAGCAGAGGAGCCCGAAGGCGGGTGTGCAGCCACTTGAGAAGGAGAGGCATGAAGGCGAGCCGGCGTGAGTGCAGCCCAAGCAGTGCGCCCAAGGGACGCCTCTCGTCGAGGGGTTCGTCAACGTCTTCCGGGGTCACCCCGTACAGGCAGCGCCTTGACGAGCTTCGCCAGATCCTGCTGCGCCAGGGCAGTCTCGGCCTTCTTCTCGTCGACCTCTCCCAGCTCACGCAGGTCGAGCATGACCACCGGTCAAGCGCCTTCGCACGGGTCCTGAGCTCTGTCACAGATCTCGTGACCGAGCTCGGGAGCAATGAAATCCGCAGCAGCGACATCGTGTCGGTGGACGACAAAGGAGGCGACGCCCTCCTGATCTTCCTCTCCCCGAAGCGGCGTGGAACGCAGGCGCGGGTTTCCGACCTCCAAGCGGCGGCGGTCCGCGTCGAGGACATCCTCAACGGCAAGCTGGCGAGCATGAGGTCCCCGTGCTTGCCCAGCCGGCGAGACGTGAGTGTCGGCTTCTCCCTCGTCTTCTTCAATCCACTCGTGATGCCCGAGAGGCTCGTGACGCGTCTCGTCGAGGAAGCCTGGGAGTGTGTGCGCGTCCAGCGGGTGCAGCGCGACTTCCAGAACCGCTGCCGGCTCCAGGACATCCTCCTGGAGGGTCAGCTCAGCACCGTCTTCCAGCCGGTCGTGGACCTGCGGGACTCCACGATCCTGGGCTACGAAGCTCTGTCGCGCGGCCCGGCCGGGACACCCTACCAGATGCCCCTCACGCTCTTCGAGATGGCCTCCGAGTCCGACATGGTCTTCGAGCTGGACCGGAGCTGCCGGCGCAGGGCCCTGCTCGCGGCCCGGGAGCTTCCGCCGGAGGCGAAGCTCTTCGTGAACGTGTTCCCTTCCGCGATGTACGACCCGGAGTTCCAGGGAGCGAACCTGCTCCGGCTCCTGGAGCGCACGGGGCTGGGCCCCGAGAGGATCGTTCTCGAGATCACCGAGAAGTACGCTATCGAGAACTACGCTCCGTTCGTGAAGGCGCTGCGCAAGCTGACCCAGATGGGCCTCTCGATCGCGGTGGACGACATCGGAGCCGGCTACTCGGGACTCGAGAAGATCGCCCACTTGAACCCGCGCTACCTGAAGTTCGACATCGAGCTGATCAGGAACATCGATGCCAGCTACATCCGCCGGGAGATGGCCCGGGCGCTCAAGACCTTCGCGGACAAGATGGAGTCGACGATCATCGCCGAGGGGATCGAACGTGAGGACGAGCTTCGGACCCTGGTCGAGCTGGGCATCGACTACGGTCAGGGCTTCCTGCTCGGCCGCCCCGAGGCGACCTTCGAGCGACCCGCCTCCGGGATGGCCCCGTGCCTGGGAGCGGGGTCATCGGCGTGACTGGCCTGGTGCTGCCCATCGCCCTCCTGCTCCTGCTCGCCGCGACGGCGGCGGCGGTGTACCTGCGGGGTCGGCTCTCCCGCGTCGCGGCCGAGTTGGCCGCAGCGGCGGGCCACGCCCAGTCCCTTCAGCGCGAGCTGGCGATGCTGCGGCGGGAGTCCGCGCCCTTGCAGGAGCAATACAACTTCGTCACGGACTTCCTGCGCGAATTCGCCCACCTCGCCCGGGAACTGCACAGCGGCCTCAGCGTCCGTCGCATCCCCGGCGTGTTGCTGAACATCGTCGGACGGACTCTGGGGCCGCAGCTGGCCGTAGTGCTTGTGCGGAGGAGGGCATCCGAGTCGGACCCGGGATGCATTGGGCGGCTGGTTGTGGCTGCGACCTCGAACCCCGAGCGTTTGAGGCCGGGGACCGAGATCCCCTTCGGCCACGGCGAGCTCGGCTGGGTCGCAGAGGTGCAACGCGTGATGACGCGCCAGGACCTCGATGCTCAGCCGGCGGCCACTCGGAATCGCTTGAGGCAGGAGAGCCTGCCCGGCCTCGACGTCGACCTCGCGGCCCCGATGGTCTTTGGCGAACAGACCCTGGGGTTGATCGCCCTCTCCGGGCCGCGCCACTCCTCGGAATCCTGCAAGGCGGCGCTGCGCGTCGTGGCGCAGATCGGCGCGCTCGCTTTGCACAACGCGGCGGCCTATAGCGACGTCAAGATCAGCGCCGACGTGGATGGCCTGACGGGCGTCTTCAACAAGCGCCACATGACGAAGGTCCTAGCCGAGGAGATCTTCGGCGCGCAGCAGCGCCTGTCGAGCGTGTCGATCTTCCTCTTCGACATCGACCACTTCAAGAACTACAACGACGTGAACGGCCACCTGGCTGGCGACCGCCTCCTCCAGCTTCTCGCCCGGCTCGTGCGGGAGAACACGCGGAGCGAGAACATCTTCGGCCGATTCGGGGGCGAGGAGTTCCTGCTGATCCTCCCTGACGCGAACCGCTGCCAGGCCCTCATCGTGGCTGAGAAGCTCCGTGCCCTGATCGCGAACTACGCGTTCCCGTTCAGGGAACGGCAGCCCCTCGGCGTGCTCAGCGTCAGCGGGGGCGTCGCCGAGTACCCGACCCATGCACTCGACAGCGCGGGCCTGCTGCGGGCGGCGGATCAAGCCCTTTACACCGCCAAGCGGCTCTCGAGGAACCTGGTGCTCTCCACGACCCCCGCATACTTGAGCGAGGGGGAGCCCCTGGAGCCGAAGGGGGCAGATCCTGAGGAAGACGAGCATCGCGTCCTTCCCGAGGATCCGCCGCCGCCGTCTCACCTCGTGCGCAGTCTGCCGCCAGATGTGGATTACCAGGCGGCCCGGGCCCTCGCCGAGGCTGCGGCCGATCGTTACCCGGACGGTCGGACGTTGGCGGAGGACATCGAGGATGTCCTGGCCAGCCAGCCGTCCCGACATCGCGCCGCGTGGACACCAGCCGGGTGCGCGGAAGGCACCTTCGCGGCGTCGAGCTTTGCGGAGGAATCCGACGACGCGGAGGTCGACCTCCTCTTGGAGGAGCTGACGCCCGCCGACCCGCCGCCCGTTCCCCGCGCTTCCGAGGGGGAATCGGAGCTCGCGACGCCCATCTCGGCGCCAGCTGAGCGCTCCTCGGCTGCGGCGAAACCGGGCTTGCAATCTGCTGCGCCCGTTCCACACACGGCCCCGCCTGCCGGGCACCCGGCTGACGCGCGCTCAGCCTCCCTACCCACCAGCGAACGCCGAGATCGCGCGATCGCCGCACGGACCGTGTCCCGTGGCACACAACCCAGAGCGTGGCTCGTCGCGGTTCTGCCGCTGGCCGTGCTGGTGGCCTTTGCGGTCCGCCGCCTCCCGTGGCCAGGCCAAGCACCGGAGCTCACGCCGAGCGGCGTGCCTGCTCCGCCGCGGCCGTCTCCCCGTTCGATCGAGCCGGACGCGGTGCGCGAGCCCCTGGACGAGGCGACGCCTCTTCCAAGCTCTGTCGCGGCTCCGCCGGGGATCCAGCCGCCCGCGGAACCGGCGAAGCCTTTCGCCTCCAAGCCGGCGGTCCGCTCCGCGCGGCTCGCGATTAGAATCGAGCATCCGCTGGAGAGCGGAAGCTTGCGGCTTTGGGTCGACGACAAGCTGCTGATCGACCAGGCGCTCGACAGCCAGGTCACCAAGAAGATTGTCGTGATCAAGCTCCGCGAGGGCAGCCTGGAGGAGGTCCTGGAGGTCAATCCCGGCACGCACGAGGTCCGGGTGCAGGTGGCGTGGGAGGACAACCTGAGGGAAAAGACCCTCTCGGGGACGTTCAACTCCGGTTCGACTCGTCATCTGGAGATCCGGATCGGCCGGCTCCGGAAGAACCTATCGGTAGAGTGGAAGGGATTCGAGTCATGAGCAGCGAGCCGCGGGACCGGCACAACTGCGTGGGGGTGTGGGAGGACCAAGAGGATCGGCTCCTAGGCCGAAATTCCCGCCGCGTGTAGCCGCAAGTGGCTGATTCGGTGCTGGCTGTGGGGGGGGCTGTGGTAATCATTCGAAGGGCTTGCCGAACTTGTCCTTCGCCAGAATCCACGCCCGGGCGACGTCTGTGGGCGGGCGGTGCTCGCCGTCGACCGCGTAATTGAGCTTGCGCATCGTGGCGGCGTCGATGCGTCCCTCGAGATTGGCGAGCGCCTGGGCGAGGCCGGGGTGCGCGGCCAGGCTGGCTTCGTTCGACACGATCACGGCGTCGTAAGGCGGGAAATAGCGCCGGTCGTCCTCCAGCACGACGAGGCCGAGGGCGTCGATCAAGCCGTCGGTCGTGCTGCCCACGACGAGATCGACTCTTGCATCGGCGAGGGCCTGATACAGCAGTCCGAGGTCCATCTCGACGGGCGGCGGCCCGAAGCGGAAGCCGTAGGTCCTCACCAGGCCGGGCATCCCGTCCTCGCGCTCCAGGAACTCGCCGGCGAGGCCCACCCGAATCTGCGAGGCGTAGGGCGCCAGATCCGAGATCCGCCGCAGCCGCCTGCTCTCGGCGTCCGCGCGGCGCATCGCCAGGGCGTAGGAGTTGTCGAAGCCGAGCGGGGCGCCAACCCGCAGGCCGATCCGCGAGTAGTCCTCGCGGACCGTGCGCAGCACCGCGCCCGGGTCCGTCGCTACCGGGCGCTTCAGGATGTCCGTCAGGGCGGTGCCCGTGTACTCGGGATAGAGGTCGATCTCCGCGCTCAGCACGGCCTGGTGGCAGAGCAGGGCGCCTCCGAGGTTCAGCTGGCGCACGACGGGGAAACCGCGAGCCTCCAGGTGCGCGGCCAGGATCTCGCCCAGGATCACCTGCTCGGTGAAATTCTTCGAGCCCACGACTACGGCACGCCGCGAGCCTGGCGTGGCGGCCAGCAGCGAGACAGCCAGCGCCAGCAGGCACGCCGCCGTCAGCCAGGCCGCGGCCCGCGCGGGCCGACGGCTCTTCTCGACGCGGGCGAGCAGGCCATCGGCGAGCAGCGCGAGCAGCGCCGACGGGATCGCGCCGGCGAGGATCAGGCGTGTGTCGACGGTCGCGATCCCTCGGAAGACGTAGGTTCCGAGGCCGCCGGCCCCGACTCCGGCCGCGATCGTGGCGGTGCCGACGCCCACCACGGTCGCGATGCGCACGCCGGCCAGGATCACCGGCAGCGCGAGCGGGAGCTCCACCAGACGCAGCCGCTGTCGTGGCGTCATGCCCATGCCCGTGGCCGCCTCGACGACCGCTGGGTCCACTTGCCGGATGCCGACGTAGGTGTTCCTCAGGATCGGGAGCAGCGCGTAGAGCACGAGCGCGACGATGCCGGTGCGCGCGCCGATTCCGCCGATGAACGGCACCGGGATCAGGAAGCCGAACAGCGCCAGGCTGGGGATCGTCTGGCAGACACCGGCGGCGGCCAGCAGCACGCGCGCGAGCCCCGCCCGGCGCGTCATGGCGATGCCCAGGGGCAGACCCAGCGCCACCGCGAACAGCGTGGAGAGCAGCACCAGCACCACGTGCTGGCCCGTCAGCGTCAGCAGCTCGTCGCGACGTTCGGCGAGAAAGCCAAGGGCCGCGCTCACGGCAGCGCCGCCTGCAGGAACTCGCGCACGAAGCCTGGTTCCGGCGCGTCGCGGATCTCGGCTGGGCTGCCGCGCTGCGCCACGCGGCCGCAATCCATCACGGCGACCTGATGGGCCAGACGCAGCGCCTCGGCCACCTCGTGGGTCACCAGCACCACGGTCTTGCCGAGCCGCTGCTGCAGCTCGCGGAACTCGTCCTGCATGCGGCGGCGCGTGAGCGGATCCAGCGCGCCGAAGGGCTCGTCCATCAACAGCAGCGGCGGATCGGCGGCGAGCGCGCGCGCGACGCCCACACGCTGGCGCTGGCCGCCCGACAGCTCGGCGGGCGGCCGCGCGCCG
>Ga0214473_10005913_pt1 | contig 14644 bp, 14 predicted proteins | sample RVTome_7_FD_203509 | JGI IMG/M metagenome (GOLD analysis project Ga0214473, IMG submission 203509) | Soil microbial communities from uranium-contaminated site in the Upper Colorado River Basin, Wyoming, United States - RVT98D197 | ecosystem: Environmental > Terrestrial > Soil > Contaminated >... | reverse complement strand
CGATATTTCAAGATGTCACCGCACTTCTGGCTGGGCCTGCAAATGGACTACGAGTTGGATATGGCAGAGGACGCCCTCGAAGGCAGGCTTGAAAAGGAAGTTAAACCCATGTCCGCTACAGGATAAACCAGAGAAGCTTTACTTTCTTCTCATAGCCCCTTCATCTGTCAGCCGCGTAGGGGCGGGTTTAAAACCCGCCCGTCTAAGCCTACAGACACCAGAGTCGCATTATATCCCCCCACAGGCTGGGGCCGTTCGGCAAAGCTCAAGGCCCTGAACATGCCGAAGGGCTTCCCGGTAAGGTAATTTCATTTCATATTGTGCCCCTTAAAACCGCCTTCAAGGCGGAGATTGCGGGGCGCTGTTCCGGTCAATAAACTGCTGAAGCGTATCGAAATATTTCTGAGATCCCACGATCATGATATCGTTGTGGGTCGCTCGCGGGATAGTCAAAAGTTCTTTCTTGTCGGACCCGAGACTTCGAAAGAGGTCCTTCGCCTCCTGGACCGGAACGAGCGTGTCCTGTTCTCCGTGCATAATGAGAACGGGAATCGAAATCTTTCTGATCATTTCAACAGACTCTTGATCGATCCTTTCCAGGTCGACTCCTGTCTTAGGAATTCCGAGATGGGTGATGATCCGTGCCACACTGCAAAAACCGCTCTCGATAATGAGGCCCATGATCCTCCCCGGGTATCGATAACCCAACTCCAGGGCGGAAATGCTACCCAGTGATCTTCCCATGATCCAGAGACTGCTGATGAACCCCTTTTCACCCAATTCCTTTTGCACTCCCTGGAATATCGTTTGAGCATCCCGAACAAGGTCTGCCAACGTTGGGATGCCTCCGCTCGTTCCGTAGCCTCTGTAATCAGCAACAACCAGGTTCAGTTTCCGTTGGTGATAGAAAGGAGCGATTTCATCATAATCACTAACTACTTCACCATTTCCGTGGAAGAAAAGAATCCAAGGCCAATGGCGGTCGCTAATGTGAAACCGGCATGAGATCGTCACTTCATCCTTAACAGGAATGGCCAGATCAAAGGCATTCTCCGGACAAGGAGTGAAATCTCTTCGAGGATAGAAGATATAATTTATTGCTGAAGATTGATCGAGAGCAGAGTAATCAGGCATGCTTTTAACTTTTCCCCAAGTCCGCCTTTAGAGCACTCTTTTCAACTCTTCAATATTTCTGGCTGGCGGCAGGCAAGTAAATCCTTTACAGACAAAGATGGTCGGGCTTTCCACCATTCCCTTGTCGCCAAGAAACGGAAACCAGTCTTTTTCGATCGGTTCTTTTGGGTCTCTGAAACTCAGGATCTTATTGGGAGCATAAGTTTGGTGAATCTCTCTCAGCATGGATTCTGTCCTGGGATCACGCTTCGCTCCCAAGATTCCGATCTCTTCCGGCTCGATGAAGAAAGAAAAGCCTGATAACATATGAGCGAATCCAGAGGGATGGGTTGAAAAAAAGCTGGAGAAAAGCTGGAGCGTCTGCTCGGCTTTTTGCTTCAAAGAATCGTCTCCTGTGAGGGATCCAAGCCTGAGAAGATTAAAGACAGCGACGGAGTTAGAAGAAGGAATGACATTATCGTAAGGATTCTTGGATTGGGCGATGAGGCGTTCGTTCTCCTTCCCGGTAAAGAAAAATCCTCCGTTTTTCTCGTCCCAGAATTGATCCACCATTCTTCTATTGAGATCATCGGCTTCCCGTAGCCATTCCATTTCAAAGGTCGCTTCGTAAAGATCGATCAGGGCCTGGACAAAAAAGGCATAATCCTCCGCATATCCTTTCGTATGACATTGCCCCTCTTTATAAACCCTCATCAACTGGCCTTTTTTTCTCATCTCCCGGAGAATGAATTGGGCGGCCTCCTTTGCCCCGCTCAAATACCGTTCATTCCCGGTGATCTTAAAGCCGTCTGTGAAACCGGATATCATCAAACCATTCCATGAGGCCAGGATCTTTTCATCCCTGCCAGGCTTGACCCTTTTCTCACGTTCTGCGAAGAGCTTTTTCCGCCCTTCTTCCAGGACTCTTTCTAAATCCGCAACGGTCATCCCGTATTTTTTGGAAATATTCTCCAAGGAGTAGACGATATTGAGAACGCTCGACTTTCCTTCAAAATTTCCCTGGGAGGTGACTCCGTAGTAAGCACAGAACGAAGCGCTCCCTTCTCCACCTCCACCCAGTGCCTCTTTGACCTCGTCCCTTGTCCAGACATAGAATTTTCCCTCTTCTCCTTCGCTGTCCGCATCCTGAGTCGAATAGAAGCCTCCTCCTGGACTTCTCATCTCTCTCAGCACGTAATTCAAAATTTCATCGGCCACCCGGCGATAGCTCTCTTTCCCGGTCGCCTGGTAGGCTTCACAATAAGTCCTGGTCAATAAGGCATTATCGTATAGCATCTTTTCGAAATGAGGGATCAGCCATCGTTCATCCACGGAATAGCGGTGAAACCCTCCGCCCAGTTGGTCACACATTCCGCCCTTTGACATCTTCTCCAGTGATTTCTCAACCATTTCCATCGCCCCTTTCTCTCCGGTTCTCTTCCAATATCTCAAGAGAAAGGAAAGGGCCATGCTGCTCGGAAATTTAGGGGCTTTTCCAAAGCCGCCATAAACGGGGTCGAATTGGCTCTCCATACCTTCGTAAGCTTTAGTCAGGATCGCCTCATCGACTTTTTCCCTTGAGGGGATGATTTCGACCAATTGATGAAGAGTCTGCTGCACCTGGGTTTCCAGCTTACCCACTTCCTCCCGGTTATTCCGGTAATAGTCGGAGACCACGGTCAGGATTTTTGGAAAACCCGGCATTCCCTGCCGGTCCTCAGGAGGGAAATAGGTCCCGCCGTGAAAGGGCAACAGGTCGGGCGTCAGAAAAAGGGTCATCGGCCACCCTCCGGAACCTGTCATCACCTGCACGGCATTCATATAGAGCTCATCGAGGTCGGGCCGTTCCTCCCGATCGACCTTAATGTTAATGAAGCGCTCGTTCATGATCCGGGCGATGTCTTCATTCTCAAAGGACTCCTTCTCCATCACATGACACCAGTGGCAGGCCGAGTAACCAATACTCAGGAGAATGGGCTTGTCCTCTTTTCTGGCACGATTCAGGGCCTCTTCTCCCCAGGGATACCAGTCCACGGGATTGTGTGCGTGCTGCTGGAGATAAGGACTCGTTTCCCGGATCAAACGATTGGTAAATTTAAGATCTTTTCCCATCCTCACATGACTCCCCTCGTTAAAGAATCACTTACAAAAACATTATGATTGATTTCTGCATTCAAATCAAAAAAAATGGCCGGCGATCTTCCCATGAAGCGGGATCACAGGCCAATTGTGCAGGTCTTCATCTAACGTTCCCGCAGGCTGCTGAAAAATGCGCAGATGCAAGGCGCCCGAAATCCTTTGTAGGGAACGGTTTCAAACCGTTCCCTACCGACGCACGCCGCAATGAGCCTGCCCTGAGCCTGCCGAAGGGAAGGATGAGGGGTGGCGTCGCGAGGAATAAGGAGCGACTCTTCGCCACGCCACCAAGACGGTGAGGCGGCCGGATAACGCAGCAGATGTGCGTTTTTCAGCAGCCTGCTAAGAACACCGCACCAGGAATACAGGCTTAGGGGAATGACGGAGAATTTTTTCTGCCACGCTTCCGAGAAGCCAGCGTTTGACCCCGCTTCGGCCATGGGTTGTCATCGCAATAAAGCCAATATCCTTTTGGGCTGCATGCTCCAGAATCTCTTCCGCATCGTTTCCGTATCGCACGTGAGCATCCACCTGGAAACCTTTGGTTTTGAACTGTTCCTCAATCCCGCGAAGGTAATCTTCGGCTTCCCGGACGACTTTGACCTCCGCATCCGTGGGATCCACACCCGGGAAGGTATGGGCGTAGACAACCCGCAACAGAGCGATACTGGCTTTCAGATCCGCGGCCAGTTTCTCGACGAAAGGAAGAGCGACTTCCGCGCAGGGTGAACCATCCAAGGGAACAAGCACTCTCTGTAATTTTTCCATGCGGAATACCTCCTTTGAGATTTCTGAAAAAGCCCTGAAATCCAAGAGAGCGAAAAGTAGTTTTTCAGAGCTCTCTCTTCAGGCTCTTGATGTCTTGGTCTTTAAGTGATAGCATATAAAAAAAACGTTGGGATGTCCAGCTTTTTACTTGAGATTTCCGAAAAAGCCTTGAAATCTCTGATTACAACGATTATGAAACGCTTACATCGATTTGAGAGCAAAAAGTAGTTTTTCAATGCTCTCTACTTCAAAACTTCTTTGTCTGTTAGAATCATCACGTTATGAGGAGGGAAAACTATGCCATCCATTCGTAAACGATGCATCTGGTGGGAGCCTGTTCACGAAGCGACAAGCTATGTGGTTTATGCCAGTCCGGACAGGAATGTATTCGATCCTGCGGCTTTCTTATGGGAAGCAACCCCAAATATTCTCTTCAAATCAGTCAGCGGAAAGACACAATTGGTCATCCCGGATGAATGGCCCGAATTTCCCAAGGAACCCGGGACCTATCATATCGGGATTACATCCAAGGACGATGTGGGGAATCAAAGCGACCCTTTCTTATCGGAGGGCTTCTTCAAATTTACGCCCCCCTCCCCCCCTTCGAAAGGTGGGATCGACAGCCTCTAAACGAATTTCCCCTCTTCATGGATTGGGCTCGCTCCACAAAGGGCGCCTTGCTTTCCATGAAAGAGTTTGTAGGGCGTTCCCGGGATAAATTCAGCGATCAGGAATTCGGCCATTTCTATCATCAAAGGGTCGCCAAAGAAATCGATAAAGCCGCCCTTCTGATGGACAGTTTTATCCGTTACACCCGGGCTGCAACTCCTGTTCTTAAAACAGGTACGCTCCATAGACTGATCGAAGAAGCATTAAAGAAAAAAAAGGGGCAACTGGAAGAAAAGAGGATCCGGTTGTCTCTGGAGTTCGAAAATGATCTTCCTGAAACGACCCTTCCTGATGAGCATTTGAAATTCATTCTCGATTCTGCCCTGGACTATGCGACTGCTTCGATCCTTTCCGGGGGGCGTCTTGGGTTAACAACAAAGGTCTTCTCACTTTTGGGAGGTCTGGAAAGGGTTCCGATCTTCCCGTTAAGGGATGGGAAATGCATTGAGATCTTGCTAACCCTTTCTGATCACAAGACAGTGGAAGAGCGGGTGAGGGAGGAACCAGGGATTCCATCTCTTCAGGGTGAAGAGCTTCGGGGGCTTGAGTTGCGACTGGTTGAACAGGTTGTTAGAAGAAACCGTGGACGAATGGAATTCAAATTCAACGGAAAAAAAGGAATAGCATCCATTTCATTCAAACTCCCCGTGGAAAGACGAAAGATCTTCTATTATCCATCCGCCAATGAGGCAAGGCAGGAGAGGTCAGCGGTCTCAACTCCATAATCGATCAAACACCTTTCTGAACAAACCATGACACTGGCATTCGAAGACTGACCGGATCAGGATAAGATTCGAGATATCCCATCCGCAATATGAACTGTACCTTGCCCGTTACCCCGAGATTTTTTGATATCTCTTTTTTCCAGGGATCCTCTTCCAGCATTTGCGTCATGGGATGAATGGCAATCTTCTTCTCCCTTATTTTCAACAACATATTCTCAAAAACTCTTCCATACTCAATCAGGGTAGGAATAGTTGAATCAAGGCTTGTAACGATAAGCCACCCTCCGCAGGTTTTAACTTGTTTGCTCACGATATCCACGGTCTGTTTCCGAAAACTCTCTTTGAGGACGGAATCTCGGCGATAGAAATTTCGGACGTACCAGCCGGCGAATCCTTTAATTTCCATTCCCTCAGGCGTCAGTCCATTTCGATATTTCTTCGCCTCTTTATTCGACCACCTGATCCAATTTGCCAGTTCCTCCTGCGCAGGATTGCGAAACGCCTGGGTCCGGTTAGCTTCAATCGTCCCCTCCTGAAGATATTTCCCCTGGGGAGAGTGATTTGGAAAATAAAAGCTATGAGGAGAGGGAGTATTGGAAATGAGGCAGGATTTCACGTCGTGCCTTGTGATGGTCTTCAGATCTTCCGGGATAATTTCTTTATCGGTGTAATTGTTCCGGACCGTTCTTCTTTTTCTAATTTTTTCAAGCGGAAAATTGAGAGAGCTCCCCTTCTTGAGCCGGAGATCCGCGATCTCGGTATCGAAAGGGCTCTTGGCGATAATCTGAAGATCGACCTCGTAGCCGTAAGTCCCGGCAGCGATCATTACGTTTTCGATAAAGGCCCCTACGGAGAGAAGCAACTCCCTGTTATCGGGGTCAACGGCAGGCAGCCAGCGTCTTTTATCCGAGCCAATAATCCAGTGCTTCGGCTCCCGTATCTTTACAGTCCAGGGTTGGGTATTGTGTCCACTCGGAGCAAGGGAGGCGCTGCTCAGGATCTCAATCTCATCTTTATCAAACCCCCTTAGGGATTCCATTTCACTTTTGTCTCCTTCAAATTCACCCCGTTTTATGCCGCTGCATGAGGTCAAGAGCGATCCCCCTCCAAGCAAAAGAATACCTTCCCCGGCTTTTTTCATGAAGGTTCTCCGAGTAATCATCCTTTTTCCCTCACCTTTCTTCAAAAAGACAAACGCCTCAGCTAAGCATCACCCGTTTGAAGATGAAATGGATGATGGAGAGGATTAAACTAAAGAGTAATGCCCACCAAAAATTCCGGACATCAAAACCCGGAACGATGGCGCTTGTTAGCATCACTAATAGGGCATTAATCACAAAGGTGAATAATCCTAAAGTCAATAGGGTAATCGGAAGCGTCAGGAGAATCAGCAGCGGTTTCAGAATGGCATTGATCAGTCCCAGGACCAAGGCCGTCACCACCGCCGCCCAAAATCCCCTCACACTCACTCCGGGTAGCAGGTATGCGGAAATAAGGATAGCGACCGTATACAACACCCAGCGAATCAAAAAGATCATCTTTCACCTCCCGCCGAAGTGATCTTATTTTTACTCTACCAATTTTGACCCAACTCTTCAACGCCTTTGTGAGTCTGGAGGGTTCAGCACATTCTCACTAGCCTTTCACTTCCCATCCTGAACCACTTTTTGAAGGGGTTTGATCATTTCCGTTTTCAGCTTCTTCAGGTAGATCTCTTTTCGCATGGCCGGTATTTTAGTTAAAAGGATCAGCAATCGACTGGTCATTCTTGCTTTGTAATGCCCGTGAGGGAAATCATACATTCCGTGTTTGGCGTAGTATCTATCGTCTGCCTGAAAAGGGAAACGCAGACTACTCCAGATTTCATCACGAAAAACTTTTCTTCCGCCGACTTCCAAAAACGTCCGTGGTTTCATGTAGCCTTTGTTAGCAGACCAAACCAGTCGGGCTGCGAATTCTTGAATCAAAGCGTTGAGAGTCGCTGCATCGCCACATTCGTCCGTTAAAATGTTAACGAGATTGGCTTGCTGCAATTCGGCGTAAGCCTCCATGATCTGCCTGAGGTTGGGAATCTGGCTCAAGGGGCCGGAGACAAGAAACCCCATCTGCTTCCCTGACAGACTGGGAATATGGGTGTTATAAAAGCTCCTGTCAAAAAACATCTTCCATCTTGATGACAGATACCTGTCCCTGATCGAACCAGCAAAGACCAGAATATCCGCCTTTTTCACCCTCTCATCAAAAAACTCAATGAACTCATCCTTCCCCGTATAGACACAGGTATTGTCATATCCACATTGAAGACAGCCGAGGCATCCCCCCTTGATGTCAACCTGATTGAGGTTCACAACTTCAACCCCGCTGTGGAATGAGTCTCTGAACTGCTCAACCATCCTAACCAGGGTGGTCTGATGGTCTTCATGATCCGTCACAACAAGAATTTTCTTGCCACCCGTTTGGATACTCTTTTGGATAGGGCCGGCATGGTAGGTGAAGGTTCCATGGACTAAGGGGGAATAGGCCTTTGGCGTGGTGATTCTATTCTCAATGGCTCCAAAGAACTGCTCCGCGAAGAGGAGAAGCCTTCTCCGGTGCTCCTCTTTCAGAAGGTCATGCATCTCAGCTGAATACGAACCCACATATCTCATGTCGAGATCATCGCAAATGGCCTGCATGTAATTGTGTGCTGTGTGGTCAAAGAAATGGATGGAAGTTGTCAAAACGGCTGCGTACCGATTCTTGAATACTTCTTCAACCTTTTTCTCAAGAATGAGCTCAATGAACCTTTTGTACTGGGATGGGACGAGACAATAGTACAGAGGAAAGGCCCACAGAACGCCATCAGAGGATCGAACCGCATCAATCACTTCCATAAAGACCGAATCCTCTTTCTCAATTTTCTTAATGGAATGGGCGATGTTGATAATCCTCAAATCATGCTCAGGGAATCTCTTCTGAATATAATGAATATATTGCATGGTGACGCTTAGATCACCCTTGGGACTTCCATTTAAAACAATTATTCTCATAATCTGGGTCTCCTCTCTTAATGGGAATTACGACTCTCTCTGCTAAATAGTCTTCTCTATTTTTTCTGATCCATTGATGCCAGAATTTCATCACACCAATCGACTACCATCTTTGCATGGCGGCGGCCGAAGTCGAGGGTAAAGCTCCAGTACCGGGCGTCCTCAACTGCCCCGGTTTGTTTTGCATAGTGTTCGATGATCGGCGTGACTTCTTCTTCATATTTCTGAAGCAGACCCGCATGGTAATCCCGCCATCCCTGTAAATGGGAGAGAAAATGGCCTGGATCCATCTGGTTCCCGAAGAAGACTTTGATCAGCATCGGCTCGCGGGGCTCCGGGATTTTTGGGTCAACTTGCAGCCACTCCTGCAATTCTTTCCGGCCGGCTTCTGTAACGTGGTAAATCTTGCGGCTCGGTTTGCCATCCTGATGTTCAATGGCCACCGTCAGCCACCTTTTCTCTTCCATCTGTTTCAGTGTCCGATAGATCTGGGGAAGAGTAGCATTCCAGAAAAAGTGAATTGATTCGTTGAAAGCGGTCTTTAACTCATAACCCGTTGCAGGACGATAAGTTACCAGACCCAAAAGCGCATGAGAAAGAGACATATCAGCCTATATTTGTGAATGCATATATAAAACTAATTATATATAAAATTAGTTTTATATTAATCCGTAAGTATATTTTTTTCAAGTTTTTTCTTAAATGCCTTTTATTCTGATGTTAAAGGAAGTTGAAAATCTTTTCTAAAAGGTCTAAGATGGCCGCAGTTATTTAATTGACTTTGATAAAGAAGGGAGCTTAAATGCAGTCGGAGCAGTGTAATGATTTAGGATAGTTGACTCAGAAATGCCGCTAACAAAAGGGAGAGGAAACTTGAAAAAAGGGATCTCCTCCTCTGGGGGATTAGAAATGGTGGGACCTCGGGGGGTTTTACAATGAAATCCTGCTGATCTGGCCGAAATCGGTTGAGGATGTCACTCGGGTTAAGGCCAAGGAATTTTGTGTAAAGCCTCAAAAAGCTCTTTGCATAAAATGGAGAAGGCAGGGATTCAAATCGTTCCTCTTCAATGGCCCGGATATGACAGTTTTTAATTCTTGTGGACTTCGCAACATCTTCAATGGAAATGTTCTGACGCTCTCTCTCTTTTCTGAGATATTCACCAAGGAATTCCATAAAACCAACCAGTCGCGTAAGATAAAGGATATTTCTTATAAAATTTAAGATTGAATAATACAAAATTCATGCCAAGTAAAGAACCCATTTCTATAGCCAAAATCCCGTCAAATACTGTCTATTGCTACAATAGCGTGAATTCATCCCTGTGAATTTATGTACCGAGACCCTACATAAATGGACACGCTGGGGGTACAGCGATCCGGCAGGGGTGGCGGGGCCAAAGGCGAAGCGGAGGCCAGGAGGCCGGAGCTTTCAAAAATCTTATAGCGGTAACCTCAGCTTGCTCGATAACCACCAAATTATCATAAACATTCTGAGGACTGTGGGAAAGTAATGAGAGTGACCTTTGCCAACATAAATATGAAATAATCCGCTTGATAAGATTTTTGGAGGCATCCCTGCCAGATCAGCTCATTTACCTCCGCTTCAGGAGACGTTACAAAGGAATTCCAATTGAAAGTGACGAAATGCGTTGAATATGCTAAAGTAAAAAAAAACATAAAGGCGAGGAGGGATGGATTATGAAGATTCAATTCAAAGGATTTATGCGGGAGAAAATTCAAAGAAATCCGGTAACCATTAGCCCTGATGCGTCTTTTTTCCAAGCCCAAAACCTTATCCATGAAAAGGGTGTACGACACCTGCCCGTCGTCGACAAAAACAACGTGCTGATTGGAATTGTGACAGATCGAGATATCCGAAAAGTAGGCCCTTCTGAAGCAACCCTGCTCAGTGTCCAGGAGATCAATTATCTTTTAGGAAAACTGAAGGTTTCAAACTTCATGACCCCTAAGGAGAAACTCATTACCATCACCCCGGACACCCTCATTGAAGAAGCGGTTCAACTGATGCATGACAATAAAATCGGTTGCCTTCCCGTGGTGGAGGAGGGAAAACTATATGGAATTTTTACAGAGACGGATGTCCTGGATCATTTTGTGGATATATTCGGTTTGAAACAGAAAGGGACGCGACTTACCGTGGCCCTTGAGGATAAACCCGGTTCCATGCTGGGTATACTCGAGGTATTTAATAAACATAATATCAGCATTATCAGCAATGTCACCGGCTCTTTTTTAGTGGAAGGGAAAAGGATTGCCGCGATCCGGATTAGAACGGAAAATTACAAAGATGTGGTGAATGATTTAGAGAAGGCAGGCTATGATGTCTTATCAATAGGCAAATGGCCATCCCTTTAACGATAAAATAAAGGTCTTGTCCAGCGGTCACGGTATGGTTCGACAGGCTCACCATGATCGGGGGAAAACCGTTCGTCCTGAGCTTGTCGAAGGATGCCCGTGTCGTCATTCGGCTCCGTCCTAAGACTAAAAACGCTTGCCGTTGTCGAATCTCGTATCGAAACTCGTCTATCGATACTGGATATTCGAGCTTCTTTTTATACGAGCTTCCTGCTTCGATACCAGCGTCGCCACCCATAACCGTTTGACTGTTAAACGAAACGGGCTTCCTAATCGTAGCCTTTACCTAAAACCGACCTGCGTAATCGACATAATCTATGTAATCAGAGATTTCGAGACTCCTTCAGCAATCTCTCTCAATTAACTATTGACAATCACATCAGCAAGGAATATAGTCTGATACCGTTTCATGATATGAAACTTTTTGATTAAGCGATCTCCCAAAATATCCAATGATACCGTGGAAATTTTCAAGACAAGGAGGGTGTGAATCATGGCAAGAATCGAGAAAACAGGAATGAAGGTCTTGATGTTGGTTCTTTTTGCAGTCATTCTGATCGGTGGACTGATTAATATCGGTTACAGTCAGCCAGCCCCAATTAAATTGACTTATGCGTTATTTCAACCTGCGACCGCTGCTCTATCCAAAATGAATACCGAATTTGCCCAGGAAATTGAAAAGCGTACGAATGGCCGGGTACAAATCCAGGTTTTTCAGAGTGGTTCACTGCTCGGCGGTCCAGCTATGTATCAGGGTATACGAAATGGGATTGCCGATATAGGCAACTGCCTGACCGTTTATAATCCCGGGACTTTTCCTTTCACAAGAATTGCCGAGATGCCGGCTCCTACTCAAAGTGGCTGGGCAGTATCTAACGCGATGTATGATTTCATAATGAAATACCAGCCAAAAGAATGGAATGATGTCCATATCCTCACGGTTTGTGGTGATGGGTTTAATTTTGGAGCAGTAGCGATGGGGAGGACGCCGATACTCAAACTGGAAGACTGGAAAGGAAAGTCGATCCGACCCGTTCACGCCGACGTTGTAACTGCCCTAGGGGGTACGGTAAAAGATTTACCGATGGCAGAGATCTATGATGCTATTTCTAAGGGTGTTTTGGATGGAGAAGTGGGTAGCTCTGAACCGCTTAAGAGCTGGAAACTCGCAGATGTTGCAAAGCATATCACTATATACGGGGCACCCGCTCAACCCTCTATTATGTGGTATAACATTATGAATAAGGATAAATGGAACAGTCTGCCGCCCGATCTCCAGAAAATTATTACCGATGCGGGTAAGGAATATAGTGGAAAGCTGGGCTTAACCTGGGATGATCAAGCGGTCGCCGGCATCGAGTATGCAAAAAGCGTCAACAGTTCGATCTATTCACTTTCTAAGGATGAGGAGAAAAGATGGACGGCCGCAATTGCTACCGTCATTGAAGCCCGGCTGAAAGACCTCACCACAAAAGGATTTACGCGGCAAGAGGTTGAAGAGGCCTTCAACTTTTTCAAAAGCCGGGTGGAGTACTGGAATGGACAACAAGCGAAGAATAATGTAACACCCTTATTGGTTCGATTGGAAAAAGTCATTAAGTAGAACCCCTATTGAAGATTTAATATGGGAATTGGAAGTACCACTAAGTTTGCCAAGGTTTGGAAGTCGATCAGCTCCTTAAGCAACTGGTTTGAGCGGGTGGGGCTGGTGGCGATGGCGGCCATGGGTTTGACGACCCTCATAGACGTTATCGGCTCCAAAATGTTCCAATGGCCTCTACCGGGGAGTACGGAAATTACCGGCGTGCTCCAGGTGGTAGCCATCGCCGGTGGTCTGGCGTATTCCAAAATCGATGGCAGACAAATTCGAGTGGATTTCCTTATTGACTGGTTACCAAAACGAGGCAAAGCCGCTCTTGACATTTTTAGCTCTATTTTGGGATTAGGGCTTTTTGTTGCGGCTGGTTGGATGACCTATAAACATGGACTAAGCCTAATCAGTAGCGGAACAGAAACCCTTCTCCTTGGAATACCCCACTACCCTTTTGTTCTCTGGATCGCCTTCTGTTGTATCCCCATGTGCTGTGTGATCATCATAGAACTGTTAAGTTCCATAGATAAGGTGCTGAAATAATGGACCCTATTACTGTAGGCGTTGGTGGAACGGTCCTGCTCCTGATCCTTTTTTTCTTAGGGGTGCCCATCGGTTTCGCTATGGCCATCGCTGGCCTTGCGGGTTTCTCATATGTGGTTAACCCTTCAGCAGCCCTGCACCTGGTGGCCAGCGACATCTTTGACCAGTTTAATTCCTATTCCTTGTCCGTTCTCCCCATGTTTATCCTGATGGGCTGCATGGCTTTTGCCGCCGGCATCGGGGGAAAGGCTTTCAATGTGGCCTACGTTTTAATGGGACGGCTCAGGGGCGGGTTGATTGTCGCCACAGCCGTAGGCTGCTGCATTTTTGGCGCACTCACCGGCTCAAGCGCTGCAACCTGCGTAGCCATCGGGAAATCGGCCGTCCCTGAGATGAAAAAACGTAAATACGATCCAGCCATTTCTCTGGGCGCCCTCGCGTGCTCCGGCACGCTGGGCTTCATGATTCCACCCAGCATTCCTCTCGCCATCTACGGGATCTTGACGGAGCAGTCCATCGGCAAATTGTTTATCGCCGGAGTCCTTCCCGGGTTGCTTATCACCCTTCTTTTCGTACTGACAGGCCTCATCGCTTGTTGGCTAAGGCCGGAATGGGGGCCTTCAGGGGAAGCAACCACTCTGAAGCAGAAATTAAATTCTCTACTGGGACTGCTTGATGCATTGATCGTGTTTCTGCTGGTCATAGGAGGACTTTTCGCCGGCTTCTTCAGCCCGACCATGGCAGGAGCCATAGGGGCCGCAGGCGCCATTGCGATCGGCCTGGTAAGGCGCGAGCTGACTTGGCGGAAGTTTGTGGAGGGGCTTAAAGACAGCCTGAGACTGTCCTGTATGATCTTTGTCCTGATCGTGGGAGCCATGATATTTGGGCATTTCATCACCGTTACAGGAGTGTCCCAGGGCTTAGTGGAGTTTGCCTCAGGCTTATCTCCCCTGGGCATTATTACATTAATCTGTGTTATTTTTTACATCCTGGGCGCCCTCTTAGATGAGACCCCCCTTCTATTAATCCTTGTGCCTTTACTTTATCCATTGGTGATTGAATCGGGTTACGACCCCATTTGGTTTGGAGTTGTCATCACGGCGCTCTGCATGGTAGGAATCGTGGCCCCGCCGGTTGCAACCAATTTCTTTGTCGTCAAGGGGCTTGTCGGAGAGGATGTTTCGCTGAAGACCATTATCAAAGGAATTTTGGTATTCCTGATACCCTTAACCCTGGGCCTGGTATTGTTAATCGCTTTTCCGATTATCTCTACCTTCCTGCCCAGCTTTATGACCTATTAAAATTCCACCCACCCATTCCCTTCCCCTCGAACGGGGGAGGGTGGGGGTGGTAATGTCATTTTCTAATGAAAAGGAGGATACCAGAATGATCATTGATTTTTCATGTCACCATATCTCCGAGAGAGTAGGCAAGATCATCGCAAAAGGCAAATGGTACGGCAGAGGGAATATCATGGATTACCCGGCTCAGAATGCCGATCCGGAAGTGCGGTTGGCCTTGATGGAAAAATACGGAGTGGACATGCAAGCCCTGACCCAGACGGCGCCGGTCATCGTCGGATTTAATCCAAAAGAGGCCGCAGAAATCTGCCGGCTTTCCAATGATGACAACTATACCCTGTGCAAGGCGTACCCGAAGAAGTTTGTGAATATTTGCTTCATATCCCTTCAGGA
>Ga0214473_10005912_pt1 | contig 14644 bp, 11 predicted proteins | sample RVTome_7_FD_203509 | JGI IMG/M metagenome (GOLD analysis project Ga0214473, IMG submission 203509) | Soil microbial communities from uranium-contaminated site in the Upper Colorado River Basin, Wyoming, United States - RVT98D197 | ecosystem: Environmental > Terrestrial > Soil > Contaminated >... | reverse complement strand
GCATTTGGCCACAGATTAACGCAGATTTTCACAGATTTTTAAAATAGTTCGAAATACAACACCTATCACCTTTCAGGTGACCGTTATAAAAAGTTTTAAGTGTCAGTTTTATCTGCGCTTTTCAGCGCTCATCTGTGTCCAATTGCACTTTTTGGATGTAGGGATTATAGAGAGATCGCAAGACTACTTCTTCAATATCCTCCATAAACTTGTCCTTGAAATCCCCAGGAGGTCTGCTGCCTTTGATTTATTGTCTTCTGCAAATTCAAGCACCTTTTCAGCGTATTCTTTGTTAATCTCATCAATCGTCTTAACATTTTGAGGGTTGACAGCTTCAACCTGAAAAAGCTTTATGCTCTGGGGGAGGCTTTCATGACGACATCTCTGCTATTTCATCGAGGAATAAGGTGCCGTTGTTGTTGGCATTTATAAAGCGTGCATTGGAGGGGAAAGGAAATTTAGAAAAATAAATCAGGCCTGCCTGACGCCTGCCGGTAGGCAGGGCAGTCAGGTTGCAAAAGCAGTTTTACCATGTGAAACAACTACTAACGGACACTTCAGATTCTCCCACGCGTCTGTAATTAGCTTATCTGTCTTTTTATCTTCGACATTTAATCCTTCTGAAACCTCTACAACGACAAAAAGTATATCTTTTTTAATGCTTGTGTAATCTTGAATCTCTTTTTCTATACGGCCGCTTTTTTGAATCAACGAGTATTCAACACCTTCCTTCCCGAGTTCGGACTTAAGATGTTTAAGTAAATCTTTTACGTTTTCCGAAACGTATAGTATTTCAAGTTCGGCGTCTATACGTTTACACATATTAACAGCATACCTGAATGCGTTTAAATCAGACCTTTCCCCTCTCAGTGCAAGTAATATCTTACGCTGTTTCTTCAAGGTTTCTTTTGCAGTTTCAAACTCCCCTGCTTCTGCAAATGCTGCTGCAGCCATTGCATCTTCAAATTTTTTCAGCCACTTTTTCATACTCATAATTTCCTCTTTTAAATATTTTTGCCCGCTTAAAAGAATGTCCTCTCCGGACCTTCTTTACGTTCCTTACCTCTTAATACCGGGAGCCCTTAACTGCTTGCGGGGTCTTGGTGAAACCTGATCTCTCTTCTGAACTCTTTTTTCATCCCTCATTATCTCTCTTGCTGTTTCAACCTCTCCGGCTTCTGCAAAGGCAACTGCTGCGTACATCGTTTCTAATTTTTTAAGTAGCTTTTTCATGACTTCCTCCTTTTTTAGGGTTTATTTTTTTGTCTTCCTGTATTTAGGTAGTTGCAACTTTAATGCCAGAGGCAATTAATTTAGATAACCTCTTGTTTATAATGTAAACTTTGAACTTATAGTCAACAGGTACAAAAGGTCATTACTGTTGCACTTTGCAATTAATAAATCCTAAAATTAAAAATCTCGAAGGTAAATAAGGGTTTCCAAGACTGTTGCATATGTAGTATTGATATTATATTTTGCAACATATTTACTGAAATTTACTTACTCAAAGAAAAATTGTTATACTGTTGAAGAAACGCAGATGACCGCAGGAAAAAGAAAGCAGATTAGCGCAGACCTCCCTGTCGGCACTCAGGTAAATATCTGTGTTCATCTGTTATAAATCTGTGCTAATCTGTGTTTAAGCAATAATGAGTATATTTAAGAAATCAGAGGAAAAAGTCCAGACAGCAACAATAGAGGAACTGAGACAAATGATTGTCTCAGCCGGGTTGCCTCCCCATGTTCAACAGCCTGCCAATAAGGAACTGGAGATGTTATCTAAGATAAGCCCCAGTACTGCTGAATATACAATAGGGCTTAACTATGTTGACTATCTTGTCAGTCTTCCATGGAATAAAAAAACAGAAGACAATCTCGACCTCTACAGGGCGGAGAAGATTCTGAATGAAAGGCACTACGGACTGCATAAAATTAAAGAGAGGATTCTGGAACATTTAGCCGTCAAGATATTAGTGGCGAACAAAAAACCCCGAATATTAGTAGTAGATGACGAGAAGATTGCTGTAAGGAATTTAGAGCATACCTTAAAAAAAGAGGGCTATGCCGTAATCACAGCAAATAGCGGCGAGGAGGCTATTAATATATTAGAGTCCTCTAATTTTGATGTTGTAATGACTGATCTCAAGATGGAAAGAATTAACGGAATTGATGTTCTTGAAAAGGCAAAGAGCAAATACCCTGATACACAGGTTATTATGATTACAGGCTATGCTTCGATAGACTCTGCCATAGAGTCCATGAAGAAAGGTGCATTTGACTATATTCAAAAACCTATTAAACTTGATGAGGTACGGTCTGCTGTTAAGAAGGCGCTTGAGAAGAAGTTATCAACCAGGTCAGCAAAGGGTTCTGTTCTTTGCTTTGCGGGGCCTCCGGGTACAGGGAAGACTTCTCTTGGCAGGTCTATTGCAGAGGCACTTGGAAGAAAATTTGCAAGGATTTCACTTGGCGGAATAAAAGATGAGGCTGAGATTAGAGGGCATAGAAGAACGTATGCCGGTGCAATGCCGGGCCGTATTATTGAGGAAATACGGCGCACAGGGTTTGTCAATCCTGTCCTTATGCTGGATGAGGTGGATAAGATAGGCCAGGATTTTAAAGGCGACTCTGCCTCAGCGCTGCTTGAAGTGCTTGACCTTGAGCAAAATCAAAGTTTCATTGACCATTACCTTGATGTTCCTTTTGATCTTTCAAGTGTCATGTTTATCGCAACTGCTAACATTGCCGATAACATTCAGGATCCCCTTCTGGATCGTATGGAGGTCATTGAATTTTCAGGTTATACAGAGGATGAAAAAACGAATATCGCTATGCAGTATCTGGTTCCAAAGCAAATTCACGAAAAAGGCTTATCAGACTATCCCCCAGAGTTTACTGGTGAGGCTATATCTAAAATAATTCAGGAATACACCCGTGAGGCAGGTATAAGAAATCTTGAAAGGCAGATTGCTACTGTCTGTCGTAAGATAGCGACTGAGTTTGTGCAACATAGTGAGTCTACCAAATCCCCCCATATCCCCCCTTTTTCAAAGGGGGGTGAGGGGGGATTTAAGATAACACCAGAGCTTGTTGAAAAATATCTCGGATCCAGAAAATACTACTTTGAAGTTGCAGATGAAAAGAACCGTGTGGGCGTTACAACAGGCCTTGTTTGGACTGAGGTAGGTGGTGCCATTATTTTTGTAGAAGCAGCAAAGATGAAAGGCAATGGAGAACTAATCCTGACAGGTTCTCTTGGAAATGTTATGCGTGAATCTGCACAGGCAGCTTTAAGCTATATAAGGAGTAATGCCGTATCTTTAAATATTCTGGAGGATTTCTTTGATAAGCAGGACATCCATATTCATGTACCGGCCGGAGCAATTCCAAAAGACGGGCCCTCTGCTGGCGCCACAATTGCAATTGCCCTGATTTCACTTTTAACAGGGCGTCCTGCCAGGAAGGATGTGGCTGTGTCAGGAGAAATGACGTTAAGCGGCAGAATCCTTCCCATCGCCGGAATTAATGAAAAATTACTGGCTGCCCGGCAGGCAGGAGTTAAGACCGTGATCCTGCCTCTAAAGAATAAAATTGACCTTGATAATACTTCTCAGGACGTCAAAAAAGGACTTCAAGTCATTCATGTAGATACTATTGATGAGATCGTTGATAAGGTGCTGATGAAAGAATAGATTCGGCAGCCTCAATATTTATTGCAATCTGCAACAAAGTTTGGTTGTTTTCTCTGTAATCCCATTGATAATAAAGAATATTAAGGACTGTTGCATATGATGGGGCAAAAGTTGCATTTTGCAATAATTAGTAGTAAGATTAGATTGTGATTAAATTTCCATTCAGTATTAGCAAAAAAATTACCTTAGGTTACATATTGTCCATTACCATAATCATTGGTGGTGCTATTTTTTCATACAGCAACATTAGAATGATTGAAAATAAGATTATGGTTAGTAACATATTCTCTGAACTTTTTGAAACAACGCTGGAAATAAGACGATTTGAAAAGAATTATTTTCTCTATGAAAAAGAAACGGATTATCTTGCAATTTTGCGATTTGTTGATAAGGCAAGCATCCTTGTAGCAACAAACAGAGAAAAGTTCAGGGGATTCGTATCACTGCCTTCTATCTCTAACTTAGAGAAAACCCTTATAGAGTATAGAAAACTTGCTGCGGATAATAGAATAACATTACAAAGGGATATTAATTTAGAGAAAACTGTAAGAGAAAAGGGTAAAGAACTTGTCACAATTGCAGAAGATATAACCAATGCAGAGCGGGGGAGGATTCAGGCTTTACTTTCTATTTCGCAGCGTCTAATTGTAATTTTTACTTTTTTTCTTGTTATCATCGGTGTTGTTTTTGGTTATGTTCTGCTACGTACAATCACAAAACCCCTGAGTCTTTTACAGGGCAGCATGGAGAGGATATCAAGAGGAGGATATGAAAGAGTTTCAATTGATTCTTCAGACAGAGAAATAATTTCACTCAGCGAGGCATTTAACAGGATGCTGAGAGAATTAGAATGGAGGCAGAGACAACTTGTTCAATCAGAAAAACTTGCTTCTCTGGGCACACTCTTATCAGGCATGGCGCATGAATTGAATAACCCGCTGTCAAATATATACACGTCCTACCAGATACTTAATGAAGAAATCGAGGGGGCAGACGTAGAGTTTAAAAAAGAGTTGCTGGCGCAGATTGGAGAACAAACTGAAAGGGCAAAAGATTTTGTTCGCTCAATTCTGGAGTTCTCAAGGGCAAAGGAATTAAAAAAAGAATCACTGTCATTAAAAAAATTGGTTGATGAAACTATCAGTTTTGTCCGTGGTGAGGTTCCGACAGAGGTAGGATTAAGAGTGGACGTACCGAATGAAATTACGATTTATGCAGACAAACAGCGAATCCAGCAGGTGTTTTTAAACCTTATCAAGAATGCGATAGATGCTGTATCAGGCAAAGGTACTGTTACTATCGTTGCAAGGACAGTCCCGGGTAAAGAGAGCGTGGATTTTGAGAGCCCTGTTTTTTTAAATAATCAGAAAGAGATTCCCTTAAAAAATGATACAGATGATAGAACGGTTTACATAAAAGTACAGGATAATGGCGTAGGAATTGAACCTGAGTCTATCTCAAAGATATTTGACCCATTTTTTACGACAAAAGATGTAGGTAAAGGCTCTGGTCTTGGGTTGTTTATAACACATTCAATTATTGAGGAACACGGAGGCTCTATAAAAGTAAAAAGCCAGATAGGACAGGGGACGACATTTTTAATTCAATTACCACAAAAAGAGATATAGGGAGAAATTGTAGAAATGAATAGTAAGGCAAAATTGCTGATTGCGGATGACGAAAAGATTACTCTTAAAAATTTAGAACATGCCATGAAAAAAGAAGGATACGAGGTTGTTGGTACGCAGAGCGGGTCTAATGCATTAAAACTTCTTGAGGAGCAGGAGTTTGATTTAGTACTGACAGATTTACGGATGGAAAAAGTGGATGGCATGCAGATACTAAAGCGGTGTCGGGAGCTTTATCCTGATTCAGAGGTGATAATGATTACAGGATATGCAACTATTCAGTCTGCTACTGAAGCCATGAAAAAGGGTGCATATGACTATATAACTAAACCTTTTAAACTTGATGAGGTCAGGAGGGTAGTTAGAGAGGCGATCGAAAAGGTTAAGTTAAAAAAAGAAAATGCGCAGCTAAGGGAACAGATAGAAAAATATGAAGGCAAGGTCAAGATAATAACTCAGGATGCCAATATGCAGAGGCTTCTTGACACTGCAAAACAGATAGCGCCAACAGACTGTAATGTCCTCGTAAGCGGAGAAAGTGGAACAGGGAAAGAATTATTTGCACGGTCTATACATTTCCACAGCAATCGGGCAGAAGGACCCTTCTTTGCAATAAACTGCGGAGCATTTACAGAGGAGCTTTTATCCAATGAACTTTTTGGACATGAAAAAGGCGCATTCACAGGTGCGGTTACAATGAAAAAAGGCTTAATAGAAATGGCATCAAGAGGAACGCTTTTTTTAGATGAAATAATAGAGATGCCGCCTTCTATGCAGGTCAAACTGTTGAGAGTAATTCAGGAAAAAGAGGTTTTAAGGCTCGGCGCTACAGCTCCGAACAAGGTAGATGTGCGGTTTATTGCTGCGACTAACCGGGACGTTAAAGATTCTATCAAAGGCGGTCAATTCAGAGATGATTTATTCTTCAGATTAAACGTTGTTTCTTTCTTTATACCTCCGCTTTCAGAACGACGTGATGATATCCCGTTGTTAAGTTATTATTTTCTAAAAAAATTTTCAGCTATGATGAAAAAAAATGTGACAGAAATCAGTACAGATGTAATTCCAATCCTGATGAACTATGATTTCCCGGGCAATGTGAGGGAGCTTGAAAATATTATTGAGAGAGGCGTTGCCCTTGCTAATGGGAATACCATAGAAATGGCGCATCTTCCTGAGGATTTAAAGGAATTAAGCATAAGGACCTTCAGAAAAAAGGAAGGTAAAATACCCTCCCTTGAGGAGCAGGAAGAAGCATATATAAAATGGGTTCTAAAGGAGGCAGGGGGGAATAAAAGTGTTGCTGCCCAGATACTCGGCATAGACAGAGTATCGTTGTGGAGGAAATTAAAAAGGTACGGGCTTGAAACAGATTAGATTGAACTATAAAAGTCAAAACTTTAACCTTCAGACACTGCAAGGAAACCTTTCTATTTTTTCTGGGTAAGCTTATTCAATAATTGCATTAATCCCCTTATTATCTCCATTGGTGTAGGCGGGCAGCCAGAAATATAGCAGTCAACAGGTATTACATTGGCAACGCCGTTTGTAACCGCATAGCTTCCTTTATATATCCCTCCATCAATTGCGCAGTCACCGCAGGCAATGACAAGTCTTGGTTCTGGTGTTGCAAGATATGTTTTTTTAAGTGCGAGTTCCATCTGTCTTGCAACGGGTCCTGTAACAAGAAGAACATCAGCGTGTCGCGGCGATGCGGCAAAGTCAATTCCGAATCTCTGGATATCATAAATAGGATTTGTGAGCGCCGTGCACTCCCATTCACAGGCATTGCAGGAACCTGCATCAACCTGTCTTATCCTTAAGGACCTGCCAAAGATTTTATCAATCTTCTTCTGAAGAACAACAATCCTTAATGCCTCTTCAGGAGAAACTTTAAAGCCTTCTGGAAAGGGAATTGCGCTTTTCCTGCCTGTTATGTTTTTTAAAATTTGTTTTATCATCTGTTATTCCTCAGTTGTTTGTCATTCCGCACTTGATGCGGAATCCAGTTTTTTTTTGGATTCCCGCCTTCGCGGGAATGACAACGCCTAAGTCAATCCTTTGACTGCCGACTACTTCGTCACATATCACATCCTGAATAGGATAAATTAAAACTTTTGTTGCACAACGGGAAATCAGGCACTATGTTGCCGTGCACTGCAAAAGGCACTATGGGCCAGTTACAGAAAGAAGGCGACCTTAGCTTTACACGAAGAGGCTTCCCCTTTTTATCTGACATAACCCAGTAAAATACTGAACCTCTTGGCGTTTCTGCATAGCCCAGAGCCGAGGAGCACGCAGGGATGTCTTTTACTTCAACGGTTAATTTGCCTGTGTACGTACTCTCAAGGAGTGTATTGATAATTGATATTGAACATTCTGCCTCTTCTGCCCTGACCATCATCCTTGCAAATACATCCCCTCTTGCCATTGTATGTGTCTCAAACTCAAGCCTGTCATACAGTAAATGGGGATGTGTTTTCCTGATGTCGTCATTAATGCCGGATGCCCTTGCTGTAATACCGGTAGCTCCTAATTTCATTGCAATGTCTTTTGACAATTTTCCTGTATTCTCAAGTCTCTCTATATGTGAAATAGTGCCGAGTAATAATTTCATGAATGCCTTGTATTCATTTGTTACCAGGTCAACAGTTGACAGGATATCATCCCTGTGCAGAAATATATTTTTTTTAACTCCGCCGATGACATTCACACCCCGCAGGTATCTGCTCCCTGTAAGCCTATCATTAAGCTGCATCAGTCTTTCTTTGATAACCGCTCCCTTAGCATATCCAACAGCAAGTCCTGTTCCTGCGCACATATTGCCGATATCTCCTATGTGGTTGTACAGTCTTTCGAGTTCAAGAAGGAGTGTTCTTGTCGCCTTTGCCTTTTCTGTAATATCTGCATTCGCCATTCTTTCTACTGCCATGCAATAAGCAGCAGAATGAGAGAATGATGATGTTCCTGAAACCCTTTCCGCAAGCCTGACGCCTTCAATAAAGCCCATGGTCTCAAAATGTTTTTCTGTCCCCTTATGCGTATAAAACAGTCTCGGTTCAAGAAAGAATATGGTTTCACCAACTGCGCTGAATCTGAAATGTCCCGGTTCAATTATTCCGGCATGGACCGGACCCACAGGGATTTCATAAATTCCTTCGCCTTCAACTTTCATGAAGGCATAAGACTCTTTCCGGACGATTCCTTCTCCCCATTCCTTCACGTCCAACCCGGAGATATTCCAGTCCTTTCTCAGAGGGTAAGAATTAACAGGAAAAGAATCATGAAATACAAGTCTTCTTGAATCAGGGTGTCCTTTTGGCGTTAAGCCGAACATATCCCTTATCTCGCGTTCATACCAATGCGCTGAAGGTATATCACGTGTAATGGATGGAAATATAGTATCGTCTTCTTTTAAAGGTAGGGTGATTATAAAGAATTTATCAATGCCCGGGATGGAAAAGACAGAATATATCCTGAATACATCATCTATTTTTCTTTCATCTGCGGCAAACATCAAGCGTAAGAACGCATGTTTTTCATTGTTGAGATAAATGCATGTGTCCTTAAAATCATCTTTTTTGACCTCAATATATAGCTCATTATGATATTCTTTTGTTTTTATTGCCTTCTTGATTATTTTTTCCATTACTTGACTCCGAGGATGTTAATGCACGCCCTGATTGTGCTATCTATAAAGCCGGGGATTGTAAAGCCAAGCACAATAATTAATGAAGCCATTACAATCATTATTGAGTTAGAACACAAAGTCGAGAAGTCAGTCCTCAGGGGTTTTGAGGATGGGAAACCATGAGGATGGGAAGTCGGGATATTTTTGCCAAATAGCATTTTCCCGAACACTGAGAGCACTCCATAAAAAACAATTACTACAAAAAACAGGAACAACCCAACTACAGTCCATAACCCCTTGTCTACGCCAGCTTTTAAAATTGTAAATTCGCTTAAAAATATGTTAAAGGGCGGAGCGCCGGCAAGAGAGAGGACTCCAATAAATGTCAGGGTTCCAAGCAACGGCATTGATGATAATACACCAGTAACATTTTCTATCTTTGTTGAGCCGTAGCCTGCCTGAATTCTTCCTGATGCAAAGAACATAAGAGGCTTGGAAAGCGCATGGTTCAAAACATGTAAAAGCGCACCGTAAATACCCAGAGGGCCGCCGATTCCCGTTCCGAGGGAGATAATGCCCATGTGTTCTATACTGCTGTAAGCAAGGAGCCTTTTGTAATTGTCCTGAACGAGCATAAATATGGAAGATATCCCGATGGAGATAAGCCCAAAGATAATAAGCAGATTGCCTGTAAATGTGTTTCCTGTTGACGGCTCTACTATGGATATGAATCGCATAATACCATAGAACGCTGTATTCAAGAGTATCCCTGACAGCAGAGCGCTTATCGGGCTTGGCGCCTCACTGTGGGCATCAGGAAGCCAGTTATGCACTGGAGCAAGTCCAGCTTTTGTCCCGTATCCAACAAGTATGAAAATAAAAGCAAGCTTCATTGTGGCAGAGTTTAATTTACCGGCAATGCCTTTAAGCACGGTCCAGTTCAGTGTTCCTTCTGTTCCAAGGACAGCGGTAGAGGCATAATATGTTATGAATGTCCCGAGCAGGGCGAATGTGATTCCCACAGTGCAGAGTATTATGTATTTCCATGCTGCCTCTATTGCTAAAGCCCTTTTCCGAAAGCCGAAACCGATAAGGACGGCAGATACTATTGTTGTTGCCTCTATTGCAATCCACATAAGGGCGAGATTGTTTGACATCGTAACCAGCAGCATGGTGAAAATGAATAAATGCAGCAGGGAACAATATCTCCTCATCCCTGTTATATCCGTAAGTCCTGCCTTTAGTTCGTGCTCAAGGTAACCAATAGAGTAGAGAGCTGAGGCAAAACCCAGGAATATAACAAGCGCCATAATATATCCTGAAAGCGCATCCATATAAAGCATACCATTCATCATCTCAATGGGCGCTGATATTGAGGAGACAATTGTCGGGATTGAGAAGCCGGCGAGAATAACGGCGCCGAGAGCGCTTATGTAGCCGATAAATCTTGTATTCGGCAGTATATAACAGATTATCGCTGTTATAACCGGTATTAAAAGTATTTCAATCATGTCGCTTTGCTCCAATATAAATTGGAAATTGTAAAATGCAAAATGTAAATTTTATCCGACTTCATTTTTAAATTTTCAATCTTCAATTTCATAAAGTTATCCCTTCAATGTAGTCAGTTTATCGAGGTCGGAGGATATAAATACACGTTTAATCTGTATTGCAAAAATTCCCAGTATTATTACGCCCATAAGCATATCGAATAAGATGCCGAGTTCTATGAGTATAGGCATTCCAAATGTCAGGGAAAATCCTGCGAGGAAAAGGCCGTTCTCCATAAACAATAACCCGATAACCTGTGTTATAGCTTTTCTCCTTGTTATCATGATAAATAAGCCTATGAGTATTACTGCAAGTGAAATTTGAAGTACATTTTTTGAAAAGCCCGTGACAAATATACCTTCCCTTAGTGAAGCATAAACAACAGCTACAAGTATTCCTGATATGATGAGGGAGAGGGTATTGCTTATGTACGGCTCTACATCATGGATGACTTTCATTCGTCTCAGGATATGTCTTAAAAACATTGGTATTAAAATTCCCTTGCTTAGAAGTGTAATAATTGCTGCTATGTAGAGATGTGTTTCACCAACCATAAATGCTACTATCGCTATTAAAGACGAGAGCAGCCATGAATTCAGTGCATATACTCTAACGCATGACTCGAGTCTCTTGAGTGCATTTATTGCAACTGCTGTAAGAAGTATACCCACTGAAATGAAATCAATTACTGAAAATACCTGAATCCAGTTCCTCATGTCGCTCTGCTCCAATGTAGATTGAAAATTGAAGATTTAAAATTTGAAATTTTAAATTTACAATTCGACATTTATGTCGTCATTTCCCCATCATTATAAAAGTTAAAAGCGAAAGCAGGGCCAGCACAAAGCCTCCTCCGAGCAGTGACGGCAGTTGGAAGAACCGCATCTTTGCCCTTGTTGACTCCACTAATGCCATTAAAAAAGCCATAAAAAATATTTTTATAAAATAGATACCAAACGATACGATAAGACCTGTTGCTTCTATGTTATTTGAAATTCCGAGAGGGAAGAATATAGCGATTGCAAAGGTGAACAGCAGCATTTGTTTTATATAGTGAGCCCATTCCATGAGCGCAAGATACTTCCCTGAATATTCAAGAATCATTCCTTCGTGGATCATTGTAAGTTCGAGATGTGTATCCGGATTGTCAACGGGTATCCTGCCTGTCTCTGCAATAAGCGCCACTATAAAAGCAGAGAGAGCAAGAATATGCGAAGGAGAATAGAGCATATTTTGTGTCGCTGCAATCTTGGCTATATTTGTTGAGCCTGTTGATATGGCTGCAGTGAATATGCTGAGCATCATCATTGGTTCAACAAGGATTGCTACGGTCATCTCCCGGCTGCTTCCCTCACCTCCAAAGGCAGTTCCTGCATCAAGGCTGGCAAGCGCCATGAAAAATCTACCGAGCGCAAGAATATAAATCAGCGCAATTACATCTCCCATCGTGCCAAACGGAGACTTTGTAGTTATTACAGGGATAATCATTGCGGCTGCAATGGTAGATGTAAATACTATATATGGAGTCGCTTTGAACACCCATGAAGCAATGTTTGATATGACCATATCTTTTTTGAAAAGCCTTATCAGGTCGTAATACGGCTGGAATATGCCGGGTCCGACTCTGCCCTGCATATTTGCCTTGAGCTTTTTTATAACTCCATTGACTAATGGGGATAGAATTATAATTATTAAAAATTGAAAATATTCCATGTCGCTATCGCTCCATTGCAAATTGAAGATTGAAAATTTTAAATTTTAAAATCACTGTTTCCATATTTTTCAATTTTAAATTTACAATTTTCAATTCAGTATCATGTTCCGAATATCAAAAGCACTATAAGCGTTACCAGTATATATCCAAGATACAGGTGGAGATTTCCTGATTGCAGCAGTTTCACCCTGTTAGCAATTTTGTGGATAAAATGTATAACAGGCTCATAGATGTACCTCTCAAAAAACGGTGTTATTTCAGCGCTGTATTTTATAGACTTCACAAAGAATGGTCTCAGGATATAAGAAACCCTTAGTTCTCTTCTCGGGAAATAGATTTTTTTGAAGATCAATCTTATTGGTTTTGTGAAGGCAGTTGCAGTATATTGCATCCTCGGAGTTAGTGCGGGTATTCCACAGTCCCATGAATCACCATAAATTATTTTCCTTTTTCCTCCAACAGTAAAGATAAATGCAATAGCTGCAATAAACAATGTGATGATTATAATTAGTATTACAATCGGTGACAGATTGGAAGCAGTTTCATCTATATGCAGAAAGCCTTTGTTTGGTATTAAGCCGTATGAACCGGTAAGGTTGAACACAGCAGAAGAAAGTATCGTTATTACTGCATCCGGGAATATGCCGAATATAAGGCATAAGAGGGCGAGGATAGCCATGCCTATTATCATGGATGGAGAGGACTCCCTTGCATTCTCTGCATGATGACTTCTTGGCATCCCGAGAAATGATATGCCGAAGGCCTTTACGAAACATGCTGCAGCAAGAGCGCCTGTTAGCGCCAGGGCAGCGCCTCCAAGCGGAGAGATTATCTTTGCTGTTATTGAGGGAGATTTAAAACCAAGAAGCAGTGACTGATATGTTAGCCATTCGCTCACGAAACCATTAAATGGTGGAAGGGCGCATATAGAAACAGACCCTATAAGGAAAAATAACCCGGTATAAGGCATTGGTTTAATCAATCCACCCATATCCTCCATGTTTTTTGTATGCGTGGCATACATTACAGAGCCGGCGCCAAGAAAGAGCAACCCCTTAAATACAGCATGATTTAATGTATGGTATAGTCCTGCCATTAGGGCTATTGCAGACAGAAGGTGAAGGCCATTGCTCTTGAACATCATTGAAGCGCCTATTCCGAGCAATATAATCCCGATATTTTCAACGCTGTGATATGCAAGTAGTCTTTTAATATCGTGTTCCATGAGGGCATATAACACACCGAGTACAGAAGAAACGGCTCCAATTACAATTATTGTAATACCCCACCACTCAGGTCCTTTACCTATTGTATCCATGCTTATTCTAATAAACCCGTATATTCCGGTTTTTATCATTACACCTGACATCAATGCCGAAATATTTGACGGCGCTGCAGGATGCGCTTTCGGAAGCCATGTATGCAGAGGAATGATGCCTGCTTTTGTACCAAAGCCAATTATTGAGAAAACAAATATTAAATGTTTTATATTTTCAGGAATTTGCGCAGAACCTGTCCTTATTTCAGAAAAGTTCATGCTGCCGGTCTGTTTATAGAGAATAAGAAAAAGCGCTATTATAAAAGCGGTTCCTATATGTGTCATTACCGCATATGTAAGCCCTGCTTTTGCTGATTTTTCGTCTCTGTCAAAGGTTACAAGAAAATAAGAGACAATGGACATGGTCTCCCATGATACGAGAAACGTGATAATGTTGCCGGAGAGAATAACAGCATACATGCTTAGTATAAATAAGTTATAAAGAAATCCCAGAAGACCTTTATCCTTCATTTCATTTGTGTAGCCGATTGAAAATATTGATACAGCAAATACAAGGATGGAAATAACTATTGTGAAAAATCCGGAGAGTGCATCTCCATAAAATACAAACTCAAAAAGGGATGATATGGGCAGAGAAAAAATTGGCGTCTTTATGCCCGATGAAAGGTGCAGCCCGGAGATAATAAGATTTACAGCGCCAATGGATGAAAGTATATAGATATAGCTTTTACCCTTGCGGAAGGGCATTAAAGAAATCGCCGCACTTAAAAGAAAACAAAAAACTCCTATATGTATAGAATAGTTTACATACATTTTTTTAGGAAAACTATTGAATATAAAATAAACGGGAGATTTAAAGCAAGGAAGACGAAGCTCTATAATTTATTTGTTATGTTTCGTCTTTCTTATGTTTGGAGAGTTCGGCTGTCAACTTTTTTATCTCATTTTTCAGCTCTTTCATCTTTAGCTCTCTGCCAACTGCCATGTCATAAAATTTCTCAAGGTCATCAATTTTCTTTTTGAGTTCTTCCTCTATCCTTTTGCGTTCAGTTATGTCTCTTACAACATGGATTAGTCCTATGAGATTATTATTGCTGTCAAACCGCGGAATAGCCCTTATCTCAATAAACTTGTTCAGATAAGGTTCAA
>Ga0214473_10005911_pt1 | contig 14644 bp, 10 predicted proteins | sample RVTome_7_FD_203509 | JGI IMG/M metagenome (GOLD analysis project Ga0214473, IMG submission 203509) | Soil microbial communities from uranium-contaminated site in the Upper Colorado River Basin, Wyoming, United States - RVT98D197 | ecosystem: Environmental > Terrestrial > Soil > Contaminated >... | reverse complement strand
TGGCCACCTACGCCCGCCTTCGCGACGCTCAGGTCCTGTGGGGTCGCTGCTATGAGGGCGAGGGTGCTCCCGCCTACTGGCCGTGGGTCCAGATAATCCGCTCCTACGTGCGCGACCGTGACGCGGACGCCCTGGCAACAGAGATGGGTCCGGGAGCGGCCGACATCGCCCAAGTGGTATCGGAGGTGCGCGAGCGGTTTCCCGATCTTCCCACGTCGTCGGTGACCGACCCCGAGCAGGCGCGGTTCCGCCTATTCGATGGCATCGCCGAGTTTCTCCGGAACGCTGGGAAGCGTAAGCCTCTGGTGCTGATCCTCGACGACTTACACTGGGCGGACAAGCCTTCCATACTCCTGCTTCAGTTCCTGGCGCGCGGGATCGGGCCCGCACGCTTGTTGATCTTGGGCACCTACCGCGACGCCGAGGTGACGCGTGAGCATCCGCTGGGTCAGATTCTCGGAGAACTCACTGCCGATCAGCGCGCGCCCCTGGGAGGCTTGACCAAAGAGGATACGGCGCGCTTCATCGAGATGACCGCCGGCGTCAGTCCACCGGAGGCGCTGGTGGATGCGGTTTATAGAGAGACAGAGGGCAACCCCTTCTTCATGAGCGAGGTCGTGCGGCTGCTCGTCAGTGATGGCGCCCTGGAGCGCCCGGACGTGGTCGATTCCTGGAGTCTCACTATCCCCCAGGGGGTGCGTCAGGTCATCAGCCGCCGAGTGAGCCGGCTTTCCGACGAGTGCAACCGTGTCCTCACCATTGCGTCCGTCATCGGGCGCGAGTTCGGCCTGGATGCCCTGGAGAGACTCAGCGATCTGTCGGGCGATCGATTGCTGGAGGCGGTCGAGGAGGCGGTGGCCATCCGCGTCGTTGCGGAGGTGCCCGGCACTGTGGGCCGCTACGGATTCTCACACGCCCTCATTCGGGAGACTCTCTACGGGGAGTTGAGCTCCACGCGCCGCGTGCGCCTGCACCACCTCATCGCGGACGTGCTGGAGAGTCTTTACCGGTCGAAGCCGGACTCGCACCTGGCCGAGCTCGCCTATCACTTCTTCGAGGCGGCCCGCGGAGGTGGGCACATAGGCAAGGCCGTTGGCTATGCCAGCGCCGCCGGCGCACGGGCCGCGAGGCTGTTGGCATACGAAGAGGCAGTGGCGCACTATCAGCGCGCTCTTCAGGCGCTGGAGCTAGAGCAGTCAGCCGACGAGGCCCAGCGGTGCGAGCTACTGCTGGCGCTGGGCGACGCGCAGTGGTCGTCGGGTGACGGATCTCGAGCCAGAGAGACCTTTCAATCGGCGGCGGCAATAGCCAGGCGGCTCAAGCTACGGGAGCAGCTAGCCCTTGCTGCCCTGGGCCTCGGGACCATCCCAGAGGTCGGCATCGTAGACCAGATCTTGGTCGACCTCATCGAGGAGGCCCTCGAGGCTCTCGGTCAAGACGCCAACCCGCTGAGGGCCAGGCTGTTGGGCCGCCTGGCTAACGAGCTCTACTTCGCGGACTCGCGGGAGCGAATAGGACCGCTTGTCAGAGAGGCGGTCGAGACGGCCCGGCGAGTCGGTGACCCAGTGGTACTGGGGACAACGCTGTACGAGAGCCATATCAGCGTGTGGGGGCCAGAGAACGTTGAGGATCGGCTTGCCATGGCGGATGAGATAGTGCGGCTGGCCGAAGAGACTGGGAACCTGGACCTAGCCGAGGGCGGCCGACGCCTACGCATGATTGACCTGTTGGATGTCGGAGATATTGGGTCGGCGGATCGGGAGTTCGAAGCATACGCTCCTGTGGCGGAAGAGCTGCGACAGCCTCGGTATGTGTGGGTCGCATCGGTCTACCGCACGATGCGCGCGCTATTTGACGGCCAGTTCGAGGAGGGAGAGCGGCTAGCTCAGGAGACCCTTGCCCTCGGCCAGCGGGTTCGAGCCGTGGATGCATGGCAGGGCTTTGGAATCCAGATCGTACTAGTGCGGAGAGAGCAGGGACGGCTGCAAGAGATAGAGTCTGCCATCGAGGGGTTCGTTGCTCAGTATCCGGCGATTCCCGGATGGCGCAGTGCCCTGGCCTGGCTCTACAGCGAGCAAGGCCGCGAGGCGGAGGCTCGCAGGGAGTTCGATCATCTGGCCGCAAACGATTTCGCCGACTTGCCACCAGACTGGGTCTGGCTTACCGCAATAGCCCTTCTTTCGGAGGTCTGCGCATCTCTCGGAGACATTTCCCGGGCCCATAAGCTTTACGAGCTCCTATTGCCGTATGCGGATCGCTGGGTGGTGGTTGGTATGGGCGCCGCCTGTTTCGGCGCGGTCTCGCGCTACCTGGGTCTGTTGGCAGCCACAATGGGTCAGTGGGAGAACGCGGAACTGCACTTCGAAGATGCGCTGACGAGCCATACGCGGGCGGGGGCCAGGCCGTGGCTCGCCCACACGCAGCACGAGTACGCGCGCGCTCTCCTGTCGCGAAACGCGAAGGGCGACCGTGAGAAGGCGGGCGAGCTCTTGGCGGCGGCTCTCGACACCGCTGGCGAGACCGGCATGAAGGCGCTGACGATGAAGGCTCTCGACCTCGTGATGCAGGCTCAGGGGATAGACTATAGCGACGTGACTAGCTCCATCGAGGCCGTTGCCTCCTTGGTCACGTCCGAGCGGCCCGACCTGCGGTCGCATGCCGCCCCCGACGGAACGGTCACGATTCTGTTCACGGACATTGAGGGCTCCACGGCGATGACGGAGCGCCTGGGCGACCAGCGCTGGTTGGAGCTGCTGCGAGCGCACAACGCCATCGTGCGAAAACGGGTGGCCTCTCACGCAGGCTTCGAGGTAAAATCCCAGGGCGATGGCTTCATGCTCGCTTTCGAGAGCGTGCGCCAGGGCCTAAATTGCGCCATCGGCATCCAGCGGGATCTCGACGAGCATAACCGGACGGCTGCAGACTCCATTCGAGTGCGCATTGGCCTGCACACCGGAGAGGTCATTCGGGATGCCGGCGACTTTTTCGGGAGGAACGTGAACCTGGCGGCTCGTATCGCGGATATGGCGCAGGGAGGCGAAGTGCTGGTGTCGTCGCTGGTGAAGGAGCTCACGGAGGCCGCCGGCGACATCGTCTTCCGACAAGAGCAAGAGGTTCAGTTCAAGGGACTCTCCGACCGACACCGCGTGTACGGTGTTGCCTGGTAGCCCGGCTGAGCCGACCCCGCGCCTGCGGTGACGTTTCTTCTACCGCAGGCGCCGCCGCAGGTACCAGACGCCACAGGCCATCGCGAGTGCTGCCGCGCCCGTCGCCGCGAGCGCGGCGAGAGGCGGCCCACCTCCGGCGGTCCGCCCCTCCGCAGGGGCCGATTCGCCGACGATCAGGACGGCGCCGCCACCCACGTTTTCGCACGCGTCGCCGGTCCCGTCGGCATCTCCGTCCGCTTGATCAGGGTTCGCCACGGCGGGGCAGTTGTCGAAGAAGTTGACGAGGCCGTCGCCGTCGAAGTCCAGGGCCTTGGCCATCTCGAGCACCTCTTCGTCGGTCAGCTCCTCGGGAAACGTGTGCACGCCCTCCTCGAAGTCGCCGTCCAGACGGAAGTTATAAACGAGCCTGGTCCAGTCTTCCGAGCCGTCGAGCTGCTGCGAGCCACCGCCGCCACACCGCCAGGGAGGAACGTCGTTCAGCTCAGCCGCAACCGACGTTTCGAGCACGCCGTCGTTGTCCCAATCGATCGCGCCGTCCGCGCGGGCGAAGGCGACGCCGGGGTTTCCGTCGCCGTCATCGTCCCAGTTGCCATCGCCGTCGAAATCGCCGATGGGGTCTTCGGGATCGGGAACACGGTAGAGAACCCACCATGCCGCCGATCCGCCGCCGACGCCTACGTTCTCGTTCAGGTTGCCCTCGTAAAGGTACCCCGTCGTCGGCGGGACCGCGAGCGGAGCGATTGGCGGCAGAACCCGCCGCGAGTAATCCAGGGGCCGGTTCGGGAGGAGGGTCTTGAACTGATAGATGTAGTTCATGACGCTGAGGTAGTTCGGTTTGCAGTTCTTGGCCTCGAACCCACCGTGCCCAAGGCCCAGGTTGTGGCCGAACTCGTGCATGAGCGTGCCGGCTTCGATCGACCGCTTGCCGCCGAGGCCAACCATCTCGGCGAGCGTGTAGTGACCGATTGAGACGATGGCGTCGTTGCCGCTGAATTCTGCTACGCCGGACGTTCCGCTCGCGTCCACGAACAGCATGTACCGGTAGACCATCGTCTTGGCGGCGAGGATGTTCGCGCAGTTGGGACTGCTGCGGTCGGCGACGGTCCCAAAGTGGCCGTCGTTGGGACCGGTGCCGCAGGCATTGCGTGGGGCGCCAAGCTTTATATCGTCGAGATCGGGAAAGCTTGTGAAAGGAGCATGAGCGAAGGCCTCGTCCTCGAGCGCGTGCAGGGCTATCCCGCTGGTCGGGCCGGGGTTGCTTACCGGCGCTTGCCCGAACGCCAGCACGACATCCGAAATGCTTCCCGGCTCGGGCCGATCGCTATGTGTGTCGCCGGACGGGCAGCCACCTGCCGCGCAGTCCATGTAGTCGATCTCCACGAACAGGTCCTTGCGCAGGGGGTCGGAGCCGAGAATCAGGTCCGGTGGGCCCCCGCTGTTGTTGAAGTCGATGCCGCCGTTCTCCCAGCAGTCCAGGAGGGCGTCCCCGTCGGTATCGGCCGTGCCGCAGCGGTCGCCGGCCCAGTGGCCATGGGCGCCGAGGTTCGTGGTGTATTCGCCGGAGGTGGACGTGGACGTTGCGGTCCCGCCCCAGGTGACGGTGGTTCCGGAGAAGGAGAAGGCAGTGGTGAATCCCAGCACGCCACTCGGGGATACCGTTCCGTTGAGGTCTGCCATGCCCTGCCCCTCGCAGCGGATCTTACTGCCGGCGAGGCTCGTCCCGTCCTGTTTGATCTCCACAATGCACCGGTTGACGGGCCCGACATCGGGTGTGACCACGACCGGCCACGGTCCGCTGAGGTCGGGTGTGGCCTGGGCGCCGGCTGTCGGAGTCCGGCCCACGGCGCCGCCGAGCCAAGCAATCAGGCCCGCTACGGTGATAGCGAGCGTAATCTGAACAATCCGTGTCCAATGCACGGCCGCACCCCCTTCAGATTCGCCATGTGCAGGCGGGATCAGTATATGACCTATCCGGGCGTTGTCAAGCGCTTTTATCGGACGGGGCTAGACGCTCCTTTGCTTGTCGGGGCGCTTCGCGCTTCTCTTCAATTCGCTCCATCGTCATTTCCACTCCCGTCAGAAAGCCGTTCAACCCGGACGCCCGCAGGGCGGCACGCGAGACTTCCCCGGGTCGATAGCGTCTGGAAGGCTAGACTTAGCTTCCGACCATGTTTCGTCTACGCCAGCTTTGAGCCTCTCCCTTGCGCGCTCAGCCCGTGCTGCGTGGTACTCATTGGTGTGTCCTGGGGCTTGGGTGGCCCTTGCGGGTGGTGGTGCAAGGCGTCCGCGTCAACGACCAGCAGGGGACAGTTGCCGCCAACCTCAGTGTTCGTTTAGGGTGATCGGCTGAACGCCGGGGCGGCTCGCCTCAGTCGAGCGCGGAAGCCACTGAGTCGCCGGTCGTGCCGACGGCAAGCTGCGTCCGGGCATCGAAGGCGTGCATGCGGTCCATATCCAGCGCCACCTGTATATCCTGACCGGCGCGCGCCCGCGTCCGCGGGTCTACTCTTGCCAGGCACTTCTGGTCAGCGGCGAGGAGGTGGAGGAACTTCTCATTTCCCATCATTTCGGTCACGTCCACGCGGGCGCGGACCGTTTCCGCGCGGACGTGGGCGGGCAGGAACTCCGCGTCGTGTATGTCTTCCGGCCGAATCCCAAAGACCACCGTCTGGCCGACGTAGGGAACAAGGGCCGGTGCCTTTTCCGGCGGCACTTTGATCTGAAAGGCCTGGGTGTCCAGGTATAGCTGGTGCGCCGTGCCCTTTACGACGGCATCGAAGAAGTTCATCGCGGGGCTGCCGATGAAGCCGGCGACGAAGACGTTGCCGGGCCGGAAGTAGAGATCCTCCGGGCTCCCCACTTGCTGCAGAAGCCCGTCCTTGAGCACCGCAATCCGGCCTGCCATCGTCATGGCCTCCATCTGGTCGTGGGTGACGTAGATGAAGGTCGTTTCCAGGCGCTCATGGAGCTTGCTGAGTTCCGTTCGCGTTTGCACCCTCAGCTTCGCGTCCAGGTTGGAGAGGGGCTCGTCGAAGAGGAAAACAGCGGGCTCTCGCACGATCGCTCTCCCCAGCGCCACTCTCTGCCGCTGTCCCCCTGAGAGCTGCGCCGGCTTACGCTTGAGCAGCTCCTCGATGCCGAGGATCTGGGCGGCTTCCCGCACCCGACGCTGAACTTCCTCGCGGCGCGTGCCGTGCATCCTCAGGCCGAAGGCCATGTTGTCCAGCACGGACATATGCGGGTAGAGGGCGTAGGACTGGAACACCATGGCGATGTCCCGATCCTTGGCCGGGACGTCGTTCACCAGCCGGTCCCCGATATAGACGTTCCCTTCGGTCAAAACCTCCAGGCCGGCCAGGAGGCGGATGACGGTGGACTTTCCGCAGCCGGATGGGCCCACGAGGACGAGGAACTCCTTGTCGGGTATTTCCAGCGTGAGGTCGTTGACCGCCACCACGTTGCCGAAGCGCTTCGTGACGTGCTCGTAGAAGACTCGTGCCATCTAGGCACAGCCTAGCACGCATCGGCCTAACCCCTCAACGCGCCGGCCATAAGTCCGCGCATGAAGAAGCGACCGAGGAAGATGTAGACGAGCAATGTGGGCAGGGCGGCTATCAGGGCACCAGCCATCTGCACGTTCCACTCCACGATGTAGCTGCCGGCGAGGTTGTTCAGGGCAACCGTCACCGGCTGCGTGTTCGGGTTGCTGGTGACCGTCGCCGCGAAGAGGAAGTCATTCCAGATGGAGGTGAACTGCCAGATGGCGACAACGACAAAGCCGGGGAGCGAGAGCGGGAAGAGTATTCGGGTGTAGATGCCGACGATCGAAGCGCCATCAATCTTCGCTGCCTCCACGAGCTCCGTCGGTACTCCCGCATAGTAGTTGCGGAATATGAGCGTCGTGATGGGTATCCCGTAGATGACGTGGGTTAGCACCAACCCCCAGAGGCTCCCGTAGAGGTGAATGCGCTGCAGCGTCTGGACCAGCGGTATCAGGACGCTCTGGTAAGGGATGAACATTCCGAACAGCAGGAAGAAGAACAGAATGTCTGACCCAGGGAACCTCCACTTCGTGAGGATGTAGCCGTTAATGGAGCCGATGAAGCAGGAGGCGATCGTGGCTGGGATGACCATGCGGAAGCTGTTGCCCATGTTCTTTGATAGCGCTTCGTAGGCGTCCCGGAAGGAATCGAAGTGGAAGCCCGAGGGGAAGTCCCACATCCGGTCCAGGCCGACTTCCCGGAAGCTCTTCATGCCTGTGATGAGCAGAACGTAGATGGGCATCAGGTAGAGCGCCGCGAAGAGAAGGAGCAGCGCGTAGATGGCGATGCGCACGGGCGAAAACGTCATACGCGCGCCTCGCGTCGCAGGCTCCATATCAGGTAGGGAATGATAAGGAAGCTGACCGAGAAGAGCATGACGATGGAGATCGCGGCTCCCCTGGCGAAGTGGCTTCCGGCGAAGGTGGTCTCAAACATGAACAGCGCGGGGACGTCCGTGGCGAAGCCGGGGCCGCGCTGCGTCATGGCGACGACCAGGTCGTAGATCTTTAGCGAGACGTGCCCCAGAATTATCATGGCGCTTAGCGTCACCGGCCTGAGGAGAGGGAGGGCGATGTGGCGCAGCACCTGGAACTCGGTCGCGCCATCGACGCGGGCGGCTTCGGTCAGCTCCTCGGGGATCGCTCGCAGGCCGGCGAGGTAGAGGATCATGACGAAGCCGGACATCTGCCAGGTGGCCGCGATGACGACCGAGGTCATGGCCAGCGGGATGCCGAAGTCGGGGCCGGCCAGCCAGCCTATTCCGATATCGTGCAGAGCCTCGCCCAGGCGTGAGCCCGACGTTATGTGCACGACAGTCGGGTCGGTATACCAATCCTGCTTCAGGGGCCCGAGGCCGCCGCGTTCGAGCAGAAGGTTCACGCCGGAGCGGGGGGCGAGGAGCCAGCGCCACACCACGCCCGTGACGATGAACGATACGGCCATGGGGAAGAGGTAGATACTGCGGAAGAGGCCTTCCCCCGCGATGCCCCGGTCCAGCAGCGCCGCCAGGAAGAGCCCGATCATCAGGCAGGCGGCGACAAATAACAGCGTGAAGACGACCGTGTTCCTGATATCAGCCTGGAAGCGGAAGTGTTGGAACAGCTCCTTGAAGTTGCTGAGTCCGGCGAACGTGTAATCAGGCGTTACGGAGTCCCACTCGCTGACGGATACGAGAGCGCTCCAGCCGATGAAGCCATAGACGAACACCGCCACGGCGACCGCGGAGGGAACGATCAGCGCGAGCGAGGCGATTCGCTCCGGCGTGAGACGCCGGCGGAACCGGGGGAAGGGGACGCGAAGCAGCCCCCTCGCTGTGTCCGGCGTGGGAGCTGCTTCGCTATCCAACTCGAGGGGCCTGGCCTATGAGCAGACTTCCGCTGCCACGCATGCGTCCGCGAGTCGCCCCTGGAACGCCGCCACGTCTTTATCGGTCACGAACGCGGTGGCTGCGTCCACTATTTCGGTAACCCATCCCTGCGACGCGGCAGCGCCGTGCGCCAGGCTGGGCACGATGGTGTCCGACTTCCAGTCGGTGATCGCCGACTGGAGGTACGGGTTGAAGAGCGATGAGTCGCAGTCGGTGCGGGCGCAGACGGAGCCCTTCAGCGGGTTGAAGGCCTCCTGGCCTTCCTTGGAGCCGACGAGCTTCAGCCAGCAGGTGACCGCGTCCGGGTTGGGCGCGCCCTTGGGCAGGCCAAACGTGTCGGAGAGCGCGTCGTACATGCCGTCGGTGCCCGGTGTCGGCGCCCAGCCGTAGTCGGTGAACTTCTTCGCCTCGTAGTCCGCGTTCGCCCAGTCGCCCATCACCGTCATTGCGGCGTCGCCGCTGATGACCAGGTCGTTGGCCTGGTCCCAGGACAGGGAGCTGTGGTCCGAGTTAACGTAGGACAGGATCTTCTTGAACGTCTCCAGCGCCGCCGTGACTTGCGGCCCGCTCCAGTCCGTCTCGCCGGTCCAAAGGCCATTGTAATCATCCGGGCCCAGGCTGCCCAGCAGGACGGTCTCCATCAGGTGGACGGAAGTCCAGACCTCCACATCACCCAAGGCCAGCGGCGTTATCCCCTTCGCCTTCAGAGCGTCGGCGACGGCGAAGAATTCGTCGAATGTTGTCGGCGGCTCCAGGCTATTGTCTTCGAAGACCGTTGTGTTGTACCAGAGGACGTTTGCGCGGTGGATGTTCACCGGCACGGAATACGGCTTCCCCTGATAGGAGACGATGTCCAGCACGCCCTGCGGGAAGACGTCGCTCCAGCCCTCCTGGGCAAACAGGGCGTCCAGGGGCTCCATGTTGTTGGTCGTGACCCAGGTGTCGGTCAGCTCGTGACCCATGTGCACTTGGAAGGAGCCTGGTGGGTCTCCGCCAAGCATTCGCGTGGTCAGCACCTCACGGGCGTTGAATCCGGCGCCGCCGGCGACGGTGGCGTTCACTATCTCGACGTCTCCGGGGCACTTGTCAGGATAGAGATCGTAGAGCGCCTGCAGTCCGGCGGCCTCACCTCCGGTCGTCCACCAACTGAATATTTCGAGCTTGCCGGTCAGGCCGCCGGGGGTTGGGGTTTTGCCTTCCTTCTCCTCTCCCTTACAGGCAGCCGCCAGGGCGAGTAACAGAGTCAAGGATAGGACGAAAAGCAGCCAGAATCTCCAGGAACGCATTGGGGGCCTCCTTCTGCGGGGAGCACGGTCGCCCGCGCTACCTGCGAACGATCTGATCAAACCGCTGCCACGGCAGTCAACCTTCGCCCGCCGCTCCAGTTAAGAGGGGTGAACGAGCCCGCCTCAGTGATTCGCACCCATCAGTAGCAGCTTAAGCGGCGCGCTAGTGTTCGGACACGGCCATTAGTCTCTTCGTGGTGAGGTCATTCGGCCCTCGGGGTTGCCGCGCTTCGACAAGGAGCCAGATGCCCCAATGGCAGGGCCTTTGCGACAAACGGACCATATGGCACTCCCTGATGGGGCCGCCCGGCACGCAACATATCCGCACGTCGTGATTAGAGTGAAGTTGCCGCGGAGCAGGACCAGATGACGCCCCAGGGATGATGCGGCTCCGGTTCACATCTTGCCAATGTCCTCTACTGTGCTTCGCCCTGCTGCCGTCAAGCTAGAAGAGGAGGCGCCAACATGACATTCCCCGGCTTTGAGATGCACGGCCACGATGAGACGATCCACGAGCACGAACATCTGCATGTGACCCATCACGCCAAGGGCGGCCCGAGCGGCGAGGTCGAGCACCTGGCGGCGGTGCACAGCCACCGGCACAACCATGCGGCCCTGGAGCACGCCCACTCTTCACATCAGAATCCGGCCCGCGAGCACGAGCATGAGGGTCACATCCACAATCATTCGCATCCCACCCAGAGCTAGCTCTCCTCGGTTGCGGTCCGCTTCGCATGGGAACAGCCCTCGGGCGCCGGCGAGGCTATGACATGGCAACGTTGCGAACGGCGATCAACGCTCCGGTCGGGCCCGTCCCAACGGGCGGCAGCCCGCCGCGTAGCATCGTTGTTCGCGTGGTCTTTGCATCACTGATGGTGGCGCTGGCCCTGTGGCTTGCCACCGGCCAGGCGGCCAGCGGTCCGGGCGAGAGTCCTGATGATAGCCCGCGGCCGGTTCAGCTTCCCAGCGCCACCATCCTGAACGCCTGGGCCGGGGTCAGAGTGCGGACCACGCCGAGCATGGTCGGCAGGACCTTGGGTGCGCTGAAGACGCGTGAGCAGGTCGAGATATTGCGGGGGCCGATAATCGCGGAGGGGATATCATGGTTTGAGATCTCATGGTATGAGGGGAGGCTTGTCGGCTGGCTCCCTGCCTCTTATCTGTACTTCGAGGCAGCTGAATGGCAGGAAGGGCCTCAGATGGATGCCGGCGCCAGCCTGCCTTGAATGGGCCGGCATGCGCCGACCGGGGCCGCGTGCGCGTCCTGAAGGTGTTCTGATCTCACGCCGCCGCCTCAACCCTGAGCGTCGCGCGCATGTCGGGATGGATGGTGCAGAGATACCGGCAGGCGCCCGGGTGAGCCAGCGATCGTTGTCTTTCAATGGTGATTCGCCGGTCATGCTCGCATTACCGAACCGCGTGGGGGCTCCCCTCAGCTTGATGCGCCGCCCTTGCGGATAAGGTGTATCGTAGCGGCCTTGAACGTTGCGACAACTTCTGACCCTGGCACCAGTTTCAGATCCGCAAGGGCATGTTTGGTGATGAGCGAAACGATTGTGAACCCGGCGTCGAGCTCCACCCGAATATAGGGTCCCGACGCTACGATTCGCGTAACGCGCGCCGGTAGGTGGTTGCGGGCGCTTGTGGCGGCGCCACTTTCTGTCCTCGAGCCAAGTACCACGTCCTCCGGCCGCAAACAGACCAGGACCTCGTCGCCAGGGCCCACTCCCGCGCCGCCTTCGACCAGATGTGTGCCCACCTCTACAAGCGCAACGCCGTCTTCAACGGCTCGCACGCGTCCGGGCGTGATCGTCTCCACACCGACGAAGTTCGCCACGTCTTCGTCCGCCGGGCACCCGAAGACTTCGGACGGGGTGCCAACCTGACGGATGCGGCCGGACATCAGCACGGCCAGATACTCGGCGAGCTGCAAGGCCTCGTTGCGGTCGTGGGTGACGAAAACGGTCGGAATGCGAGTCGCTGCGATGAGACCGCGAACGTCCTCGAGCAACGACATTCGGGTGGGCGCGTCGAGCGCGGAGAAGGGTTCGTCGAGGAGGAGGAGGTCGGGTCGGACGGCGAGCGCGCGTGCGAGGGCGACGCGCTGTCGCTGGCCGCCGGAAAGGCTACGCGGACGGAGCTGGCGCTGCGTGGTCAGGCCGACGAGATCGAGCATTTCGGCGATGCGGGCACGGTTCTCGGAGGATGAGCCACGGAGGCCGTAACCGATGTTCGCTTCGACGGTAAGGTGCGGGAAGAGGGCGTAATCCTGCGGGACGTAGCCAACGCGCCGGTCCTGCGCAGGGACGTTGATGTGGCGCTCACTATCGAACAGTGTCCGCCCGTTCAAAAGGATGCGGCCACGGTCGGGAGAGAGGACGCCAGCGATAGTGCGGAGGACCAACGTTTTGCCAGAGCCGGAAGGGCCGATGATGACCAAGGGGCTGCTGTCTGACGCTATGGTGACATCGAGCGAGAAGTCGCCAACGCGATGGCTAAGCGTTAGGTCGAGTAGCGTTCGCAATCTGCTACAAGGTTAGCGCCGCGCGACGCGTCAGCAGGCGGAAGGCGAAGAGGACGGCGAAGGAGATGAGGATGAGCACCGCGGAAAGTGCGAGGGGGACGTCGATGCCGGTCTCCAGATAGCGGTATATCGCGAGCGGAACGGTCTGGGTGCGCCCGGCGAAACTTCCGGCGAACATGATCGTCGCGCCGAACTCGCCGAGGGCACGGGCCCAGGCCATGACAGCGCCAGCGAGCAGCGAAGGCATCGCGACGGGCACGGCGACCCGGCGGAACGCCTCGAAGCGGGAGGAGCCGAGGGTATAGGCGACGGCCTCGAGGTCGGCGTCCATAGCGTCGAAGCCGGCCTTGGCGGCGCGGATGTAGAACGGGCTGGCAACGAAGGTCTGCGCCATGATCACAGCTGTCGTCGTGAAGGCGATCTCGATACCGGCGCTGTCCAGCCAGCCGCCGAGGATCCCGCGCCGCCCGAACGCCATGAGCAGACCGAGACCGCCTACGGCAGGCGGCAGGACGATCGGCAAGTCAATCAGCGTGTCGATCAGCTGGTGTCCCGGAAAGCGGCTCCGCGAGAGGACGTAGGCGACGGGCGTACCGAAGAGGACGATGAGAACGAGGCTGATCGTGGTCGTCTCCAGGCTGAGGCGAAGCGCTTCAGTGACGCCGGAGGACGAGACGGCGTCGAAGAACGACGTCTCACGAACGGCCCGCTCGATGATCGCGAAGATGGGCAGGCCGAGGAACAGTACGACGATGCCGCAGATGACCGCGCCGACGGCCACCTCGGAGGCGAGCGATATCGAGCGCCAAGCCGGCGAAGGAGCGCTGGTCACGAGCCCGCCACCAGAAAACCGTGCGACACCAGGATCGCCTGCCCGTCATCGCTGCGGACGAAGTCGATGAAGGCTCGCGCCACAGCTTCGTTGCTCGGTTCGGCCGTGAGCGCGATCGTGTATGTCGCGACCACGTTATGGGTGTCGGGAATGTCGATCTTGGTGACGTCCTTGGACAGCTCCGGCGTGACGTCGGAGCTGTAGACGATGCCGGCGTCTGCCTCGCCAAGTTGCACCTTGGCCGCAACCTGCTTGACGTTCGCCTCCTCCGAAACCAGGTTGGTGAGCACGTTGTCCTTGTAAGCCGCACCGAAAGCCGGATCCGCCGAAGCCGTATCGAGGGACTGGCGCGAGTACTTCCCGGCCGGCACGCCGGCGTTCGCCAGGACGAGCTTGATGTTCGGGTTGGCAAGGTCCTGCAGCGTCTGGATTCCGGCCGGGTTCGCTTTGGGGACAATCACGACGAGACGGTTGTGCGCGAACACGGACGATTCGGCGCTGGCAACGCCCGAGGCAACGGCATTGTCCATCTGCTTTGTGTCAGCCGATGCGAAGATGTCAGCCCGCGCACCCTGCTCCAGCTGGGTGCGGAGGTCCTGTGAACCGGCGAAGTTGAAGGTGACGCTGGCGCCGGGATTCGCGTCATGGAAGGCGCCACCGATCTCGTTGAAGGCGTTGGTGAGGGAGGAGGCGGCGAAGACGGTGATACCGCCGGAGAGAGGGACTGCCGTCGGCGTGCTGGCGGGCGTCGTGGCGTCGCCATCGTTATCATCTCCGCATGCGGCGAAGAACGCGGCGAAGACGAGAATCGGGAGCACAAGCAGCAACGGATGCCTGGTACGGGACAACCGTCGTTCTCCTTTCTATGCGGCTTTCATTTCGAGCAGGGTGGCGCCGGTGCGCGACACTTCGTAGCCGGGAAGTGCTGCGAGATCGGCGCGGAAGTTCCGGCTCTGCAGGACTTCGAGCATTACGCGTACAGTTGGGTGTTCGAGATGTTGGTCAGGGATGACAAGATCGAACCGCAGCTCGGCGAGTGGAACGAAGTCCAGGTCGAAGGCGTGAGCGACGGCCCGGAGGGCAATGCCGGCGTCGGCGACGCCGGCGTGGACGCTGCGGGCGACGGCCATGTGGGTTGGAACCACGGTTTCGTAGCCCCGGACCTTGTTCGGTGTGACACCAGCCGCGAGGAGGCCGTCGTCTAGGAGGCGGCGCGACCCGGATCCTGGGTCGCGATTGACGATGCGGACGTCGGGGCGCGCGAGATGGGCGAGAGTACGGATGCGCTTCGGGTTGCCAGGGGCGACGACGATCCCTTGCTCCCAGGTAGCATAGCTGACGACGAGACCGCCGCCGCGGGCCAGTGCTCGCCGCGCGTGCGAGATGTTCGAATCGCCACGCGGGGCGTCCGGCAGGTGCGAGCCAG